>JAESGY010000632.1_pt1 | contig 10657 bp, 10 predicted proteins | sample 9269841 | NCBI WGS metagenome assembly JAESGY01 (sample SAMN17022865, study PRJNA683097) | algae metagenome | isolation source: Spirirestis rafaelensis WJT71-NPBG6 and co-occurring heterotrophs from... | place: USA: Pinto Wells, Joshua Tree National Park, Colorado Desert, CA | collected 2006-08-15 | reverse complement strand
GAGCAGGAAGCCACCCCCGCCGGAGATCACCATGACCAAAGCCCAGCCACCCGAGCCCCGCCTCGACCTCGACGAGTTCCTCTGCTTCGCCATCCACTCCACCGCCCAGGCCGTCGGCCGGGCGAACAAGCCCATGCTCGACCAGATCGGCCTCACCTATCCCCAGTACCTCGTCATGGTCGTGCTTTGGGCCGAGGACGATCAGACCGTTGGCCAGATCGGCGAGAAGCTCTTCCTCGAGAGCAACACCCTCACCCCGCTGCTCAAGCGCCTGCAGGCGGCCGGCTATATCGAGCGCAGCCGCTGCACCGAAGACGAGCGCCAGGTCCGCATCCGCCTCACCGAAGGGGGCCGAGCGCTGCGGGAGAGGGCCTGCGCCTTCAAGCCCGAATGGGTCGAGCGCGCCTTCGGGAGCGACCACGAGGCAGCCAAGGCGCTCAAGCAGCAGATCGTCGCCCTGCGCAACCGCCTGCTCAGCAGCCAGGGCTGAACCCCGGGCGGCCGCTCCGGCCATCCCCGGGCAGGCGCAGGGTCGATCCGCCGAGGGCAGCCTGCAGTCCGGTCAGCTCTCCGCCCGGATTTGGTTGTCCCGGATCACCCGGCTCCAGCGCGTGATCTCGCCCTCCAGGAAGGCCGCGCACTCCTCGGCCGATGAGGCAACCACGTCGGCGCCTCGTTCCTCGATCCTGTCCTTGACCCCCGGCTCGCCGAGCACGCGCGCCATCGCCTCGCCCATCCGCCGCAGGAGCGGCTCGGGCGTGCCAGCGACACCCAGCAGCGCCCACCAGGTCAGCGCCTCGAAGCCGCCTGCCCCCTGCTGCGCGAAGGAACGCACCCCCGGCACATGCCGCGTCTCCTCGCGTGTGCTCACCCCAAGGGGCCGCAGCGCCCCGGAGCGGATGTGCTCGCGGACCGCGACGACGTTGGACATGAGCAGCGGCACCCGCCCGGCCACCGCGTCCTGCGCCGCCGGACCGCCGCCCGGGTAGGGCACATGCATCATACGGTAGCCGCCCGCCTGCTGCAGCAGCGTGGCGGCGACATGCGCCAGACCACCGGTCCCGCTGGTCGCGTAGCGCAGCGCGCCAGGGTCGCGCCGGGCCGCCCTGACCACCTCGGCATAGGTGGTGTAGGGCGCGAACTGATGCGCCACCAGGGCGAGCGGTCCGGTGGCCACCAGCGTCACCGGCGCGAAGGCCTCCAGCGTGCGGTAGGGCAGGCGCATGCTGGTCTGGTTGGTGGCCTCGGTGTCGAAGGCGAGCAGCCAGGTGCTGCCGTCGGGGGTGGCACGCGCTGCCGCCTGCGCACCGGTCGCGCCGGCTGCACCAGGATGGTTCTCGACCGCCACAGGGCGGCCCAGGACCTCCTGCAGTTGCGGTTGGAAGGCGCGTGCGATGATGTCCGTGCTGCCGCCCGGTGGCCAAGGAACGACCAGGCGCAAGGGGCGGTCCGGCCAGGCGGCCTCCTGAGCGCCGACAAGGCGCGGTGCCGCCAGTCCCACCGTGGCCGCCGCGATCATGAGGTTGCGCCGCTGGACCGTCATGCGCGTCTCCCGCTTCTCGCCGCTCCCTTGTCCCAACCACCGCGCATGTACCCCGTTCCCTCGCGCCGGTGCGTCCGCGGAGTAGCGGACGCTTGTCCGACGCGGCGCGTGCTGTGGCGCTATTCCCCGGCGTGGCGGCATCGCATGCTGGCCTGCCGGACCAGGGACGGAGGAGCCGATGCCAGACGAGGAGCACATCCGCCGCCGCGCACATGAGATCTGGGAGCGCGAGGGTCAGCCCGAGGGCCGCCACGAGGAGCACTGGGAGCGGGCACGCCGAGAGGTCAAGGCGGAGAAGGCCGGATTACTGCCGGAACCGGCGGCGCCTGGCGCCTCCCCCGCGGATGTCGACACCACCCCCGGCCAAGCCGGGAGCGGGCAGGCAGGAGGGGAGCGACCGCCGCCCGATGCAGGAGCGACGGAGGTGGCGAGGATCATCGACTAACGCGCCACTTGCCCGCCTACTGCCGACCATCGTCGGGCGATCTGCGCAACGGGCGCCTGCGCGTGGTTCCGGTGGGGATGCCGTTCCGGTCACGTCCTGCGCCTCTATCCCACCACCGCCACTCGCAGCGCGTTTGTTGTCCCCGCCTGTCTAAAGGGCACGCCCGCCGTCACGACCACCTCCTCGCCCGGCTGGCCAAAGCCTTGCGTCTGCACCACGCGTGTGGCCAGGGCCGCCATGTCGGTCATCGAGTGCGGCTCTTGTGTCACCACCGGGTGCACGCCCCACACCACCGCCAGCCGGCGCGCGGTGGCCTCGCTGGCCGTCAGGCCGATCACCGGTGGGCCGGGCCGGTCCCGCGACACGCGCAGGGTGGTGTTGCCAGTGGCAGTGAAGGTGGCGATCGCCGCCGCCTTGATCGTGTGGGCTACTTGCCGCGCCGCAGCGGCGATAGCACCGGCGCTGGTGGGCTCGGGGTCCGGGCGGCTGGCGTTAATCAGCGCCCGCCAGTCCGGGTCCTGCTCCACCCGGGCAACGATGCGGTCCATCATGTTCACCGCCTCGTAAGGGTACTGGCCGGCGGCGGTCTCGGCCGAGATGTTCACCGCATCGGCGCCGTCGAACACCGCCGTGGCGACGTCCGAGGCTTCGGCGCGGGTCGGCGAGGGAGCGGCGATCATGCTCTCCAGCATTTGGGTCGCGACCACCACCGGCTTTCCCGCTGCGCGGGCGGCGCGGACGATGTGCCTCTGTACCAGCGGCACCTCCTCCGGTGGCAGTTCCACACCGAGGTCGCCGCGCGCCACCATGACGCAATCCGCCAGCGCCATGATGGCGCCGAGGTTCTCGACCGCCTGCGGCTTTTCCATCTTTACCATGATCCAGGCACGGCCGGCGGCGATCGCCTTCGCCTCCGCCACATCCTCTGGCCGCTGCACGAAGCTGAGGCCGACATACTCAATGCCCTGGTCCAGCACGAAGGCGAGGTCGGCGCGGTCCTTCTCGGTGAGCGCCGGGATGGGCAGCACCACATCGGGCACGTTCACCCCCTTGCGGTCGGACAGCGGGCCGCCCACCACCACTTCCGTCTCCAGGTGGTCCTCCCGCGTGCGCTCCACGCGCAGCCGCAGCTTGCCGTCATCCAGCAGCAGGGAGGTGCCGATCTGCGCCGCCTGGATGATTTCGGGATGTGGCAACTGCACCCGGCTTGCACTGCCAGGGGTGGGGTTGAGGTCGAGCCGGAAGCACTGCCCGGTCTGCAGGTGCACCCGCCCGCCATGGAAACGGCCGACCCGCAGCTTCGGCCCCTGCACATCCGCCAGGATGCCGATCGGTCGGTCCAGCTTCATCTCCAAATCGCGGATAATGGCGATGCGCGCGGCGTGATCCTCGTGGCTGCCGTGGCTGAAGTTGAGGCGGAACACGTCGGCGCCGGCGCGGAACAGCCGCTCGATCATCTCCGGCGATGAGCTGGCCGGGCCGAGGGTGGCGATGATCTTGGTGCGTCGGCGGCGGCGGAGCGGAATGCGAGGGGGCATATGGCGGCGCTCTCCGTCAGGGTTGGTCAGGCCGTCGAACTCAAAGTGGGAATGCCGCTGCCGGACCGCCGCCCCCGGTGCGAGGGCCGGAACCGGCCTCCATCTCGGTGCCACCCTCCCGGGCCTTCAGCTGATCAGCACGGCGCGGACATCGTTAACGTTGGTCAGGGTCGGACCGGTCACCACCAGGTCGCCAAGGCGATGGAACAACCCGTAGCTGTCATGCGTCGCCAGCACCGCGCGCGGGTCCAGCCCGGCGGCCTGGGCGCGCGCCAGGGTGTCCGGCGCGGCGATGGCGCCGGCGGCGTCCTCGGTGCCGTCGATGCTATCCGTGTCGGCGGCCAGCGCCCAGATGTCGGGCTCACCGGCCAGGGCGAGCGTCAGGCCGAGCAGGCATTCGGTGTTGCGCCTGCCGCGGCCCGGGTTCGGCGTGCGGATCGTGACCGTGGTCTCGCCGCCGGAGAGCAGCACCGCGGGGGCGGGCAGCGGGTGGCCATGCGCGCGCACGCTGCGGGCGATGCCGGCCAGCACCTTGCCAAGTTCCCGCGCCTCCCCCTCCAGCGCGTCGCCAAGGGTGAGGGGCGTGAGGCCGAGACCGCGTGCCCGCGCCGCCATCGCCTCCAGCGCCATCATGGGCGTGGCGATCATGCGGTACTCGGCACCGGCCAGGTGCGGATCGCCGGGCTTCGGCGTCTCGTCAGCAGCCGCTTCCAGGTGCCGCACCACCGTCGTCGGCAGGGCGATGCCGTAGTGCGCCACCAGGGCCCGGGCCTCAGCAAAGCTGGTCGGGTCCGCCACAGTCGGGCCGGAGGCGATCACCGCCGGATCGTCCCCCGGCACATCGGAGATTGCCAGGGTGAGGATCCGCGCAGGATGTGCTGCGATTGCCAATCGCCCCCCGGAGAAGGCCGAGAGGTGCTTGCGGATGCAGTTCATCTCTCCGATGGTGGCGCCGGAGGCGAGCACGTGCATGAACTGATAAAGGACACCTTGACGGAGAGGTCATCATGCCGGAATGGCTCGTAGCGCTCACGCAGGTCCTATTTATCGACATTGTGCTGGCCGGCGACAACGCCATCGTGGTCGGCATGGCCGCGGCCGGGCTCCCGGCCGAGCAGCGACGAAAGGCGATCTTCTGGGGTATCGCCGCGGCGACGGTGATGCGCATCGGCTTCGCTTCGATCACCGTGCAGCTCCTGGCCATCGTCGGCATCACCCTGGCTGGCGGGCTCCTGCTGCTCTGGGTCTGCTGGAAGATGTTCCGCGAGATACGGGAGGGTGGGCACGAGGAGGAGCACGGCGCCGACGCCCTGGACACAGCCGCGGCGGATGCGGCGGCCGGCGCGCCGCGCAAGACCCTGCGGCAGGCGGTGACCCAGATCCTGGTCGCCGACATCTCGATGAGCCTCGACAATGTGCTCGCCGTCGCCGGCGCGTCGCATGGGCACCTCTGGGTGCTGGTGGTTGGCCTCGCCGTCTCGGTGGTGCTGATGGGCGTCGCCGCGACGTTCATCGCACGCCTGCTCGCGCGCTACAGCTGGATCGCCTGGGTGGGGCTGCTGGTGATCCTCTATGTTGCGCTCCAGATGATCGTCCAGGGCACACAGCAGGTCACCGAACGGGTGCCCGATGCCTATGCCTACTTGCTGCTGCCGCTCGGCTACTTGGCCCTTCCCGGCGTCTTCCCTGCCTGGCTCTGGGTGGGTGCCACAGCCCTACAGTTTATCGTCTTCGTCGCGGGCGGCACCGCCATCGCACACCTCGTGGCGCGCGGCCTGCGGCAACGCGACTGAACCGGACAGGGGTGGACCAGAGCGAGGCCCGAAGACGCCCAGGGCGCGGGAGATGGCTCGCGCCGAGTGCTGGTGCCAAGCGGCGCGCGGCTCGGCTGCCTTGCGGCGGTGCCGGTCTCTGCGGCGCTGGGCGCCCACCTGCCGGCCCCGCCAAGCCTTGGCTTACTGCTGCTCGAGGCGCCAGAGCTGGCCAGGGCCGCTGCCAGCGAAAGCAGTGCGCCACAGCCCCCAGAACCCACCCTAGCCCCAAGAAACCGGGCGGTTCAGCCCACTAGCTCCTCTGCACAGAGGATTTGACAGGTTGAGATGGGCTGCACCCATCCCGCACTGGCCGCTTCGGACCACCCGCCAATCGGTCAAAATCACTGTGCAGAGGATCTAGGCCGGCGGGCCCGTCGTCCGGCCACCGCCGAGCACGTCGAGCAGCAGCACGGCCCAGTGCAGGGCGAGCTTGAGCCGCAGCAAGCCCTCGACAGCTGCGAGGCCGAAGTGCAGGCGGCCGACGATGCCGTCGCAGTAGCACCAGACCACCAGCAGCGCCCCGGTTGCCACGACCTGATGGCCGAGCGGCGGCTCGGCTGTGGGCGGCAGCACGACCAACGCGGCTCCGATCGCCAGCGTCGAGAGCGCCAGCCCGGCGATCTCCCCCAGTCGGGGGAAGAGCTGCCGGGGTGTGCTGCCGCGCGCCGCCATCGTCGTCCTCCTCTCATTCGGCCGACCGAGCAGTCCCCCTGGCCACGTCCCGCTCTCCAACGCTGCCGGCGGGGCCGCAGCCGGTCTCATTGCCCGGCACACCGTCACGTCCCAGCGCGCGCTCCAGCATGCGGTCGGCGATTTCTCGCTCGCCCATAACGGCGAGGTCGGCGCCGAGCGCCGTCAGGTGCTCGACCTCGGCGTCGGAATGCGCGCGGGCGACGATCTCCAGTCCGGGGTTGGCGGCGCGCGCCTGCTCGACCACCTGGCCGGCCTCGAACGCCTCCGGGATGGCGACGAAGAGCCGCCGGGCCGCCGGCAGGTTGGCCGCCCGCAGCACCTTCGGGTCGGCGGCGTTGCCGTCCACCACCTCGGCGCCACCGCGCCGCGCCGTGTCCACGTCCTCCGTGCGCTCGGCAAAGACGACGAGCGGCCGCCCCGCCGCCCGCAGCCCCGCCCCTAGGCGCGCGCCGACCCGGCCGTAGCCCACCAGCACGTCGTGGTCGGTCAGGGCGGTGATCGGCGGTGCTGCCGCGGCAGCCGGTGGCGGCGCCACACCGGGCCGGGCCGCTGCCGTGGCCGGGTGTTCAGCCCGCGCGCGGGGGCGCTCGACGGCGGCGAAGAACAGCGGGTTCAGCAGGATCGACAGCATCGCCCCGGCAAGGATCAGGTCGCGGCCGGCCTCGGGCAGCAGCCCCATCGTCACGCCGAGGGCGGCGAGAATGAAGGAGAACTCGCCGATCTGCGCCAGGCTCGCCGCGATGGTCAGGCTGGTGGCCCAGGGATGGCCGAAGGCGCGCACGATCAGCAGCGCGGCGACTGACTTGCCGAGGACGATGATGACCACCGTCGCCAGCACAGCCCACGGGGCCTCCACCAGCACACGCGGGTCGAACAGCATGCCGACCGAGACGAAGAACAGCACCGCGAAGGCGTCGCGCAGCGGCAGTGCTTCCTGCGTTGCCCGCTGGCTCAGCGGGCTCTCCGCCAGCACCATACCGGCGAAGAAGGCGCCGAGGGCAAATGAGGCGCCGAACAGCGTCGCCGCGCCATAGGCGACGCCGAGTGCGAGCGCGTAGACAGCCAAGCGGAACAGCTCGCGCGACCCGGTGTGGGCGGCGTAGTGCAGGATCCAGGGAACCACGCGCCGGCCGGCGACCAGCATGATCGCGACGAAGGCGGCGACCTTGGCCAGCGTGAGCGCGAGGGCGACGGCGAGGCCGCCCCAGGACACCGCAGCGGAGGCACCCCCGAGCGCGCCCGCGACGGCGGGCAGCAGCACAAGCGTAAGAACCATGGCGAGGTCCTCAACGATGAGCCAGCCGACGGCGATGCGACCGCGCTCGGTCTCCAGGATGCGGCGTTCCTGGAGCGTTTTGGTCAGAACGACCGTGCTCGCCACCGAGAGCGCCAACCCGAAGACGAGCCCTGCCCCCATGTTCCAGTCGAACCACCAGGCCAAGCCCATGCCCAGCAGCGTCGCGACCGCGATCTGCGCCACCGCGCCCGGCAGCGCGATGGCGCGCACCGCCATCAGGTCTTTCAGTGAGAAGTGCAGGCCGACCCCAAACATCAGTAGGATCACGCCGATCTCGGCGAGCTGGTTGGCCAGGTATTGGTCGCCGACGAAGCCTGGTGTGAAGGGGCCGACCGCGATGCCGGCCAGCAGGTAGCCGACCAGCGGCGAGATGCGCAGCCGGTGCGCCAGCAGGCCGAGGGCGAAGGCGAGCACGAGGCTGGCGGCGATCATGGCGATGAGCGGCGCGTGGTGCTCTGCCAATCGGCCCTCCTTCCGGCGTCGCTGGGGCGCTGCGTAGAGGAAGCGACAGGCAGGGGCGAAGTTTCAACTCTTTTGGCGCAAAGCGATCTTTTTGGCGGAATTGTCGCTTGAGCCGCCATGCCGCTGACACCCGAGCAGTGCCGCGCCGCGCGGGCACTGCTGGACTGGACACAGGACGAGCTCGCCGCCCGGGCCGAGGTGAGCCGCAGCACGGTGCGCAGCTTCGAGACCGGCCGGCACGACCTCCAGCGCGCGACCGCCGCTGCCATCCGCCGCGCCCTTGAAGCAGGCGGCATCGCCTTCCTCGACGCCGACGGTCAGGGCGGCCCCGGGTTACGGCTGCGGGCGGCGGCAGTGTCCTATTAGGGCCTGCTCATGTGAGGTGTTCCATCACGCGGCCAAACCGTCCCACATGAGCCTGAAACGAGCTTTGAGACGGAAGTGGCCGCGGGTCCTAGGAGCTACTGAGACAGACCAACTGGGAGCGCCGCCTAGCGTACAGTTTTGAGCAAACCGTGCGGCGACCTCTACATTCCCACTGAGGGCGGCTTGCGCGTAGTGTTTCCGGCGTTGCGGGCTGACCTGGACTGCGTGTCAGCCCTTTTCAGGAGCCACTCCGACTGATGCCTAAGCCGCCAGCGACGGGCTGACTGGGCCAGGCGGCCATCCTGGTGCAGCGACGGGCAGGGTGCCGGTTGATCTCCCACAGCCTTTGCCGTCGGCGCTCAAACTAGGATGGTGACAGGAACGTTCAGCGGCTTGATCGGAGGGGGCGACCTCTTCGGTCGGGGACGCCAGCAATGGCGGGGCCGTCCTCTCCGGAAGACTGGGCGGCCCGCCCCTCCCCACGGCCACCGCCGCGGCCTACAGGCCCAGCATGAGCCCACCACCGTCAGCGCCACCCACGAAGCCCAAGCTCTCAGCTGAGGAGCACCGCGCACGACAGGCTGATCGGCTGAAGTGCATCCGCCTGCGAATGGCGATTGGCCGGGAGTTGGACGACCGCGGCATCACCACACCCGCCGCGATCGGCACGACCCTCGGCATGCCGGCGCAGGGTGGTGGTGGAAGCCACACCGAGCACGAAGTCGAAGTCTGCGGCGCGGCAGAAGTCGAGCACCTCTGGGGCGCAGTAATGGCTGTCGGCCCAGATCAGGATCTCGACCCGGGGCCAGTGGCCGCGGATCTCGCGCACCAGCCGGCGCAGGAGGGCGCGGGCCTCAGCCCCGGTCGGCCGCCGGGCCGGGCGGAGCATCGCGGCCACGGGGCGGCCTTCGCCGTCGAACACCACGATGGGCTGGAAGCCGTACTCGTCGTAGTAGGCGTTGAACAGCCGCAGCTGCTGCTCGCCATGGACGGCGTCGAAGGTGTCGTCCACGTCCAGGACGATGCGTCGGGGTACCTGGCGAAAGCGGGCGCAGTACAGCCCCACCATGGCCCGGGCCATCCGCAGCAGCGCCCGCACGTCCGGCAGGTTCTCGAGCCGCGAGATGGTCGGCTGCGAGCACAGCGCGGTACCATCGGGCAGCCCATCCAGCGCGAGCTTGAAGACCGGATCGTGCCGCAGGCTGTCGGCGTCGTTGCCGTCCTCATAGCCGGCCGCGATCATCAGCATGCGAAAGCGCAGGATGGCGGCGAGGCCGTGCTGGACTCGCTCCGGCGAGCGCGGGTCGCAGCTTCCCGTCCCTCAGCGATCGCTGCACCGTGTCTAGCTGGAGCTAACTAAGGCGATCGGCGCCGAGGTGCTGGAGGCGTTTCAGTGAGCAGGGCTCGTGGGCGACTGTTTGCCCCCGTGGCTCGAGTGGCCCTGGCACGCTTTTCTTCGCGGGCCTGCTTCCAAAGGGCTCGAAACAGCACAACCCAGTTGATCAAACTCATTCCGATACATGCACGGATTTCTTTCAATCTGGGAGATCGGGGAGGGACAACGGCTGCACAATTTAGTTACGTATTATTAATATGCAGTGAAACAGTTTCTCTCAGAGCTCCAGCCATGGGGCCAAGCCTGTCCTGTGTTCGCCATAAATCGTAACAATTTCTAAGGGCCAGTGGTGCGGGACAGCACCTGTCCGTGGTCTTGCAAATCCACAAAATGGCGGCTCGGGGGTGCGCCTCAGCTCCTGCGCACTTTGATTAATTTCTTGAACCAAACCGACCTGCACGAGGCGGTGGTACGATATCGCAAAAAAAAGCCGCCCAGTAGTGCGGGGCGGCTTGAGTGAGGAGGCTAGTTGCAATACCCCGAGATGATACCTCAATGGTTGTGGCAGTCCGGGAGACACAACCTATTATATAACGCGGCATGCATTCCGAGTTTCCGGTGAAAGTGGCCATCTCAAGTCCTCGGGAATAGCTCTTTCGCTTTAGTTGATAGAGGGCATGGCTTCAAACGTTTTTCGATGCTTTTGCCGCAGCCCTTACTGCGGCAGCCACTATCCCACTCCATTTACCGCCAGGGAGAAGGGCGAGCCCCAGCCGGCTCGCCCTTCTCTTTGCCTGTCAGTGCAGATGGCGTGAGTGCTCCACCATGGCGCGGCGAAGGTACCTCGCTGCGCTGTGCCTATCCAAACTTGATGCGACCCCGTCATATTGACCGTGGGGGGCGGGATAGGCACTCCTTGGGTCTCTCCTCCTAGCACTACCTGGGCAGAAACGAAAATTCGCTAGCAGGCTCAGAGGCTTGCGAATGACATTCGTGCATGAGCAAAATCCGTTACCGTGTTGGAAATGCAGGGAACTCGGCTCGTTTCTGCCCAGGTAGTGCTAGGGTCTCTCCTCCTAGCGGCAGGCTTTCTGGTCTGCCTCGCCCCGCTCCTCAACAAACCTCACCGCGCGAGGGCGGTGAGCGGGTGCGCTAGTTCCTTC
>JAESGY010000631.1_pt1 | contig 10701 bp, 9 predicted proteins | sample 9269841 | NCBI WGS metagenome assembly JAESGY01 (sample SAMN17022865, study PRJNA683097) | algae metagenome | isolation source: Spirirestis rafaelensis WJT71-NPBG6 and co-occurring heterotrophs from... | place: USA: Pinto Wells, Joshua Tree National Park, Colorado Desert, CA | collected 2006-08-15 | reverse complement strand
GGTCCGCCCTCCCTCACAGGAAAGATTGAAAGAACCCCATCACCGATAAACTTGAGCACATCACCATCTTCGGATTGAACCGACCCGACAACCACCTCTAGATACCGGCCAAGATGGTCCAGCAGCCGATCAGGTGGCAACTGCTCCGAGAGAGCTGTGTAGCCTAGCAGGTCCGTCAGCAGCACAGCCGCTTCGATCTCGATCCAGTCGCCCCGTCGAATAGCACCCGCCAGGACCCGCTTGGCTGGACCATCGCCGAGGTACGTTCGAAGAAGGCTCTCAGCCGAGCGGCGCATCGCGGCCGGTTCCAGCCCTGCGGCAAGGAAGGGGCTCAGCTCCTCAATGAATCCCACGTCCTCCGGCTTGAAGCCCTCGAGCCGATCGGTTGTGAAGGAGGCTCCCTGGACCGAGCCGTCTCCATACGCAATGGGGATAGCCAAGTAGTCTGCGCTGCCTGCGGCCGCCAACTCGAAGAGCACCGGGTGGTCGTGTACGGGATCGAGATCCCGCAGCGAGCGCCGAAATCGGGTGCGTGTCTTGACGACATGCTCGAAGGGGCTGCCCGTGTATGATCCTGTTGCCAGGGTCGTGCGCGGGACAGCGTACTCCTCGGCTCCGGACCCGCGCACCCAAATCACGCCCCAGGCTGCGATGAGAGGATTGGCAAGGCGCTGACCGACGCGTACCCGATAAAGCGGCACGCCGGCAGCCAGCAGCCTCTGGCAGCATCCTGCAACGATCTCGACGGGAGTGAGCCCGATGCGGGCTGGCCCGGCCAGCCACCGGGCCAGGTCGAGGACGCCAGGAGAGCATTGGGGCTCTTGGGGCATCGGTTCACCCCCACCTTGCAGACTGCTGAGCCTGTTATGACAGAACAATCCCTCAGCAAATCGGCGGTTCCGAAACGGGTACAGCCTGCTAGCGGTCGAGGCTCCTCTGCGAGTGATGGGCCGGATCACTGCTGGAGGGCGGAACGGCTTGCAATGGCTCACTGGCTTGGTGCCGGTTCTCATGCGATTGAGGCACCGCCATAAGCCGCAAGGTGGCGGCGACGAGTGTAACGGAGACGGGTTTCACCAGGCTCTCCCAGGCCAAAATGCTGTCCTCTGTAGCGAGATCGGTCGCAAAATCGACCACCAGATAAACAATGATTACCTCAATCAGGGCGTGCTTAAGCTCGCCGATGTTCTCGATCTGCATCCACCCCGGGATCCTCTCGCGTGCCTTGCTATCGAGCGGGAACACGAACCCAAAGGCTATTGCGTAGGCGAAGATGATCAGCACCACGCCGAACAGGGAGGCGTCCGTCGCACCCATCACAGCGGCTGTAATCTCCCTGGCCTGCCCAAAACCGCGCAGCCATAAAGCCTCGGCTGCATGTTCCAGTTTGGCGCCGGCAAGACCGAACATCAGGATGGCCCCAGACACTGCCCAGAGACAGGCGAGCAGCATCAGGAATCGGAGCGGGAGGAGGTATCGTACCATTGTGATGGACCCTGATATCGCTGGTATGAACCGACAAGGACAAGGCGATCGCTCGCTTCCGGCCAGCGGGGGCTTGCCTTACCGCGGTGCAAGTTCGCTGATGAGGTCGTTGACCTCCTTGGCCATGGTCATGGCGGCGGAGAAGTTGAACCGGCTGATCGCGACGAACACACCGATGCTCCTGGTCGGCGAAAAGGCCGTGTAGGTAAACACGCCCTGCAAGCCTCCGGCTTTCTGAAGGATCAAGGGCCTGCTGCCCTTCGGGTGCATAATGATCCAGCCCAGCCCCAGAGCGTCCATGTGGCCGGACTCGTCCAGGCCGGAAACAGGACGCAACCCATCGCGCGGGACATAGGCCGCGTGGTCAAGGAGGCGGACCTCGGCACTGCTTGCGTCCGTTCGATCCAGATGCCAGGCCAACCAGCGCAGGACGTCGTTCGTTGAGGAGTAGAGGCCGCCCGAACCAACGGCCATTGGGCTGGTGGGAACTACCGGCAGGGGGCTGCCATCGAAATCGTGGCCCTGCAGCAGGTTGGAGCGATGGGTCTCGGTGGGCGAGAAGGCCGTTGCTGTCAGGCCTGCAGGTCCGAGAACGCGCTCACGCAACAGATCTTCGTAGGGGCGCTTGGCTGCAGAGGACAGGGCCGCAGCAAGGAGATCGAAGGCAAAGTTCGAGTACAGCGCGCCTGTTCCGGGGGTGAACAGAAGCCGGTCCTGCTTCAGGTTGGCGATGAACTCGTCTTTGGTGAGGGTCCGCATTGGATCCTCTGGCGGGCTCGGGGGCCGCTCGATCTCCAGTGGCAAGCCGCTGGTATGCGTGACGAGGTCGATGAGGCGAATTGGTCGACCAGCCCGAACCGGAACAGGTATGTTCCAGCCGAGATGCTGGTCGAGCGGATCGGTCAGTTGCACCGTCCCGTCCGCCACCAGACTTGCCAGAACCGTGCCGGTGAAGACCTTCGTGATCGACCCCACGCGCATCAGGGTGTCGCCATCAGGAGCTCGATCCACGTCGTCGTTGACCTGCCCGAACCCTGCAACAGCGGTCTCGCCGTTGCGTACGGCACCGATGACGAGACCGGGAACGCCTAGGCTGTAGTAGAGGACGGCACCCGTGAAGTTGACGGTCTCCTCCAGGAGCGGGTCCTGCGCCCTTACAGGAGAGGCCAGACTCATAGCAACGGCGGCGGCAGCGATGGGAAACCACGACTTCATGGCAGGGGTCCTCTCGGTCCGATTGCCGCCACGTTAGCAGATGCATTGCGCTTAAGCTTGGGGAGACAAGCTGGGCCATCCCGAATTGCCAGAACATCCTTAGGCGTTGGGTTGACACCTGTCATGGGCGAACCTTAGCCGAAGTTCCGCATTAGGCCGGAGAGCGGGCGTATACACGACCACGCTGTACGACAGAGTTTGACCCGAAGAAGACGTTGCTTCTGCACAGGCTGAGTACTCGAGACGGACATAGTAGCGACCGTCGATACTGCACAGAACTATGAATCTTGCCTTCAGCCAGACCAGCGTCTCGATCCGGCAGCACCCGTTTAGGCTGATCGGCTGCTCCGCCACGTCGAACTTCGAACCCGGCCGCCTCGAGGCGGCTCAGGCACAGTTCAGCATCCGCCGCCGGCAGTGCCGGACCGGTCCCACTTGGCATCATGCGTGAGGCCTCGGCCGGAGGTGGCACCACAGGTGCCGGCGTCACGCCCAGTCGCAGCGGGGGCAGAGATAGCATGGGCTGTGCAGTTGTGTGGCCAACACCCAGCATCGAAACCGCGATAAGCATCAGCCCGAAGCGCGCCATAACCCTCCTCAGGGGTTCGGAGCCAATGCAACGGCGTCTCGTTTCCTTCAAGCGAGGACGCTGCGAAACTCGGCACAACCCAAGCTGCCTAAGGAAGCCCACCGAGCGCTCACTTGAGTTCGACTGCAGTGACGCCGTTCCAGTGATCGGGAGGCGGGCTGTCAATCAGGCGCCGAATTCGATCTACGTAAACCGAATAATAGGCATCAAGGCCGAACGCCCTTCCCTGATCCCTGCACAGGATGATCATTTCGAGCGCCTTGGCCCAGTCGCGGCGGCGGTATGCTGCTAGCATGGATCGGTTCGTTTCCGAGAGTTCCCGGAATGTTGCGCTTACCGCCACGTCCTCGCGCCCGACGAGCGTGAAAATGCGCTCAGGCTCCTCCTTGCCCTTCACCTGAAGCAGGTCGAGCTCCAGAACGGCAAAATGCCCGCGCGCCGCCTCGGCGGTTCGGCTGCCGATGATGATAGGGATGCTGAAGTGTTTGGACAGACCTTCGAGGCGCGACGCTAGGTTGACGGTGTCGCCTAGAACGGAATAGTTGAAATGCAGATCGGAGCCGAAATTGCCGACGACGCAGGGTCCGGTGTTCACGCCTATGCCGATCACCAGCGGCGGCGCCGGACGACCGCTGACACTCTCCTGCCGTCGCTGCTCGTTCAGCGCCGCAAGGCTCTCCAACATGGCGAGAGCAGCGTCGCAGGCATTCCGTTCATGGTCGACATCGGTTAAAGGGGCATTCCAGAACGCCATGATAGCGTCGCCCATGTACTTGTCGATCGTCCCCTTGCGCCCGATGATGTCGTTGGTCAGCGGCGTGAACAGGCGGTTGATCAAGGCTGTCAGGCCCTGCGGGTCGTCCTTGTATGCCTCCGAGATCGCCGTGAAGCCACGCACGTCCGCGAACAGAACCGTGAGGTCCCGTCGCTCTCCGCCCAAGGTCAGCTTTTCCGGCGATTGCGCCAGCTGCTCGACGAGAGCGGGAGAGATGTACTGACTGAAAGCCGACCGGATCCGATGGCGGTCTGCAGACACGGTCACATAATTGGTGTAGACGAGGACTGAATAGACCAGCAAACTCGAAAGCAGCGGGAAAGTGTAGTCGATCAGCCGGCCGAGGAATGTGAAGCTGTACCAGGACAAGCCAATCGTCAGGGTGGCGATGGCTCCCCCCAGGACGAAGAGGGTTCCCGCGGTTACCTTCGGGGCAAGCACGATAAGGATGATGCTCAACAGAACCGCAAGGCCTATTTCAATGGAATCCGTGGAACTCGGTCGGCTGAGGGTGGATCGGGTCAGCGCGCTATCGAGAAGCTGAGCGTGCAGTTCCACGCCAGGGGTCGCCGGATGGACGGGAGTGATCTTGAGATCCAGCAGACCAGCCGCGGAGGTTCCAACCAGCACCAGCTTGCCGTCGATTTTGTCCCTCGGAGCATTCTCTTCGAGGAGTTCCAGGGCCGACACGTAGGTGCTCATCCCGGGTGGGGCAAAGTGGATCCAGATGCGTCCCTTGCCATCGGTGGGGATCTCAAGGCCTTGCACCCCAACGCTCTGGACGCCTGCGTTGTCGGCCTTGATCACGATTGCGCCCGATCCCGAAACGACACGGAGCATCTCGAGGGCGAGTGACGGCATCACGATGCCGTTGGCTGTCGCCACAAGCGGGATGCGCCGGATCGTGCCGTCTCCTTCGGGGATGATGGAGAAGATGCCGCGGCCGTGCGCTGCTGCCTCAAGGACCGGCAGATTGCGAAGAAGATGCGGGAAGCTGACGAGGAACGGGTTCGGGTCCTCGCCGATCGTCGCTATGCCCGTCTGATCGGCGCCTCCATTCCCCGGGGCTGCTCCCGAGACGCGGTAGCCCGACTGTCCGAGGATGACTTTGGACTGCCTGATCGCATCGGCAAAAATCTCGTCGTTGCTGGGGAGCTTCCGAAGCTTATCGCGCGTCTCCCTGTCCAGCCCCCGGAACGTTTCGGCCGCAACATCGGGGGAGCCCCGGTCGGGCTCCGGGAAGAGCACGTCAAAGCCGATGGCGACGCCCCCGAGGTCCGTGATCCTCCTGACCATATCGGCCATGACCGTCCGCGGCCATGGCCACTGCCCCAGCCTTCTCAGGCTCGGCTCGTCTATGTCGACGATGGTGACGGAGTTCACCGGCGTGACACGGGGTTGAAGCCACTGGTACAGATCGAAGGATCTATGCCGCAGCGCTTCGACGGGCTCCGGGTCCCAGATCCGCAGCGCGAGCAGGTTAGCGAGCAGCAGTAGCCCAAGGATGCGCCCGACTCCCAAGCCGCGCAGCTTTCGGCTCAATCTGTTCACAGAAGGCACTCCGCTCTACGTCTTTGAAATTCCCGTTTTGCTGCAGGCGCAGGACCATGCATTGCCTGATCGGCGATAGGCTGCCTTAGACTGAGGTGGCGCCGATTGAACAGGAGGATGTGCATGGGCATCTCAAAGGATGAAATCCGTCGAACGGGGTAGGGACCCAGTGATGACAAGGTCGGTGGCCAGCGTTTCTCCGCTCGCGAACGTAATTGAAGCCGACACGTCGTTCCTGTCGCCGACCCGCCGGGCGAGGTCTGCTATGGAAAGGTCGAGCGCCCATCCGCCCGATGTTTTGACGAGATCATCTGGCTCAACTCCCGGGATCCTCCGCCCATTCACGAAAACATCAACTGCAACGACCTGTCCGTCTGGACGTGGGAAGCCCAAAAGCGAGGCGTCGAGCTGCTCGGCTGAAGTCACCCGTTCGGCTCTGCCGGTGTTGTCGATCAGATCCAAAAGCGGGAGATCTGCGTTATCCCCGATTCCAATTGCGGTAATCTTCGCCTGGTGGTCTGCCTCCAACGAGGCAAGCTCGTCTTCAAATGAGCCCGTTCCTCTGCCGTCTGACAGAAAGTACACGATGTTCTCTTCGCCGCCTTGGTCCAGAATCTGCAATTTCTCTTTCGTTGCTCCCAGAGCATCCTTGAAGTTCGTGCTGCCTCCGGCCTTCAGGCTCTGCAAATAGCTGGAAATCGACTGATCCGCAGAGCCGCCCAAGCTGAACGTTACCGAAGCGGTGTTAGTGCCGTTCTGTGATTCGTTCGTCTCATCCGCAGGATTCGCGCTGCCGTTGAATGGGACGATCGTGACCGTGACGTCTTCCGGCGAAAAGCCTAGGTTCCGGATGCGCTCGGTCAGCCTGATCAGGCTTACGATCTCTGCATCCAGAATGGTGTTGGCGCTGCCGTCCCGATTGAGATCCCCGACGGAAGTACCGGCAAATCGATCAGTCGTGCTGCCCGAGATGTCAACCACATACAGGATATTCATTTGCGGCTGCGGGACAGGACCAAGCCCGATCTCAAGGGTAACGTCGGCTGTTGCCGTTGTCGTGCGTGACGGTGCGTTGATCGTCAACGATACAGGTTGGTCGTTGTTGGTCAGGACGTCTCTGACTTCGGCATCAATGCGAGGAGATGAAAACACCCCACTGCCCCGAACCTGCACTGTCCCTGTGGCGGTGTCAGTCCCTCCGTTTTGGTCCGAGATTGTATAGGTGAACGAAACGGTTGCGGTTTCTCCTGTGCTCAGCGCAACAAAATCATCCCCGGGGTCGAAGATCAAGCTCCCTGAGGAATTGAGCCGAATAGAGCCTTCGATCGGCTGGCTCCAGCGAATAATCTGAAGGGAATCACTGTCAATGTCGGAGTCATTGGCCCGCGCGGCAAGGGCGCATCTTCCACTCTCGTCGATGTCGTCGAAGTGGTCGTCCCTGGCGATTGGAACGTCGTTTTGCCCAGTAATCGTCCATGTCACCGACGCAGGCGTTCGAACACCAGCCTGCAAGAGGTCGTAATGGACTGTGACAGTTGCAATTTCTCCTTCGGCCAAGTGCTGGTAGGCTGGGTGTGATGGATCGAGAGTAAAGGTGCGAGCACTGCCTACATACACCACGCCAGGTGGCAGCGACGCCGGAACGTCGACCACTGACGCCGCTACTCCCGTTGCTGGACCGGGCGACTCAGAGACGGCATTGAGCCGCGCAAAAGCACCATCCTCCGTTGTCGCTCCTCGGATCGTCACCGGTGAGGTGTCCGGCAAAAGGGGAATGGAAGCGCGCACATCAGCAAACTGCGGAAAGAATGACGTAACGGCATTCAGCGGCGGATCTGGATCATCGGAAAACTGCTCAGTATTTATTGGGAGAGGTTGGATTCCGTCGAAGTCGCTGCTGCCTCGCCTTTGCCTTGGCTGAAGAGAGAAAACCTGAAAGATATCTTGGAAGAACTCGGCCTCGTTCCTGATGTCGCCTGGCGTCTTGGAGATCTGAGTAACACGGACATCGGACGGGCCAGCCGAAGCTACGATCGTTGTGACGCCCGGATCTGAAACGGAAGTTATGACCTGAGACAGATTGCGTTTCTCGAGGAGATGGAACGAACCGACGGCTCCATTCGGTTCTGCCAGCAGCGAGAACTTCGTTGTGCCGCTCACCGCCGAAATCTCTGTTTGAACGGCCGTTCCCCGGATCGCCATTGTTGCGACAGGCGTTTCGACCTTGAGATCTCCCGTTTTGGCGATCTGCCCCGCAACGAACCCGATCAGGCCCTGAACAAGCGTAAAGAACGCCGAGTTCTCATGACCTCCCGCAGAGTAGATCATCTCGTTCAGCACGATACGTGCGTTGGAGGACGGCCCGAATACAGTTCCGTCGTTGAACCTGATGGTCAGGGAGGAGCCAGAGCCTGTCTGAACCACGTCACCCTTTGTGACGAAATCTCCGAGACGCAACGTAACCAGCACTCCACCTCTTAGAACAGAGGCAGATCCGGACACTTTCTCGACCCGACCTATGGGCTCCTTAGCGACATCCGCGACAGTCGTCTGGGCGTATTCTCCCGGACGCTCCGGACCTGCTAGAGCTTCGCCGGTGCCTCCAGTTAGGTCGGCTCCCCCGAGGGTGGTTAAACTCGCGCGTCTATCACTTTCGAAATAGTCATAAATGATGGCGGTCTTGCCCCCCTGTGCGACGAGCAGCAGGTCGGCACCCGACCTTTTAAAATCGGCTGTAAAGAGAAGGTTTTGATCCGGAAAAGTGATAAAAGGCTCAGCGCTAGCATCGCCCTCCGAGATCTCGGCGGCGTCGATTTGGATGTCGTAAGCTGTGGCGTCGTCTCTTGGCTGATGCACGGACGAACCCTTGTAGCTTGGCTATCGTACTCCTCTTGTCACTGCGCTCCTATCGGTAAGTAACTTGCTCATTGGGAGTACCTTGAAATGAGAAGTCTTCCGGGGCCTTACTGTTCAGGGTCGAGTAAACCTAGCCGCCGATGATTAGCGGAAACCCAAGTTGAAGCCGGTTTTAATGGATGCCTGCCAACAATCCCAGCATTGTCTTCCGTCGCTGAGAACCTGCGAAGTCCACCGATTTGTAAAGGCAGCTCTTGGCACAAAGCAGAAGGGAGCCGGACGTCTGCATGTGCACCGTGAGCAGACCTTCCCGCAATCGCGCTTGAGGAGGACCACCTTCAACACAGCATCAACCCTAGAGTTCGTGCTCTTTGACCCGAAGCGTAACGGAGCAGAACGCATTGAGCCTGCAGATCCCTCTGGCCTCGGACTAGTGAGTTCTGGCTCCGCCAACTGGCACAAGGTGGATGTGAGCCGGATTGGGCCTATGGTCCAACATGGCCCCGTTTGCAGCATCCAGGACCAGACCGACTGATCCCCCGGGGATAATCACGTTCCCAAGCAGTCCCGGAGCGGCCTGGTCGGTCAGCACCGATCTCACAAGCAGGGATCCTGATCGGTACCCTCTCGCCTCCGCATAAGCCGTGAACTCGGCCTTGCGACTAACTTTCACAACGCAAGGCGAGCGAGGGCACTCATGCCCCAGTGAGGTTCGGATCCGCGCTAAGGCCGGGCTGGCCGTGATGGTGACCGTCTCCTCAATACCGCGTGTTACCGTATTGCAAGCAGCCAGAAACAGAACCGCTCCTGCCGCGCATCCCAGAACTCTCGTCTGCATGGATCGTCCTTCCTGCTGTGGGGCAATAAAGCTTGTCCATCATCAGCAGGTAGAGCTAACGGCCAAGTTTGCCAGTGCACCTGCCCCGAGGTGGACTTGGCCAGATCGGACGCTCTGCTGATCCTTCTCGCGGCAGTTGGGTAGGGGTGTGTTGGCCAAGTCTTCCTGGAAGCATTTGTCGTCTGACTTGTGTGTTGCAAGTCACAGATGTCACCCGCCGTCCCGTGCATGCTCAAAACAAGAGGTTCCTTGTGGCGGCGAGCGAAGACGAGGGGACTGAACCTGCTGGATGAGCGATCGCTGCTTCCTCGGACGGGAGCAAGGTTGTCACGGGAAGCAGATCAGCGCAGCGAGCTTCCATTCAATCGAGTGGACGCGAGGGAACTTGGACTGGGAGACAGGCCATGGATCACACGAACGACCAAGGCTCGTTATGGGCCAGCACCACTGCGGTGCTCGCGGTCGCCTGTACGATTGGTGCTCTGTATCTGCCGCTTGTGCTCTGACGGGACAAGTGCGCTCTCTTCTCCGCTTTCATAGAGCACTAGCCAGCAAGCTGGCTTAAGACACCTAAGGGTCCGCAGAGGGCAGGGTGAGGGGCGTCTAAGCCGGCCGGCAGCGAGGGCCCTAATCCGAAGAGATCCAGGCGATAACAGAATAATGGTGAATTGCAGTCACATCCGCGCGTCCAGCGGCAATTTGGCAGAGTCTTCAAACGTCCCTGCGGTGCCGGTGAATACCTATATCTGGGTCATGCCACGGTCCTTCCCTTTTTCAGCTACACTTGACCTGTTTGACTATGTACCCCCGGCGCCGGCTCAACATACGCGGCGGACGCTGCCGAAGGTCAGCTCGCCCGAGCCGGAGCTTGGCAAATTTTCCGATACTCGCCTGGCCCGTCTCCTGCACGAACTCACGAGTGAGCTCCAGCGGCGGAAGGCTGAAAGCACAGGACGGGAGAGCCGGCCTGTGCTCGACCAGGCCATTCAGGACGCAGCCTGTGCTCTGGAGAGCCTTGTCCCACGGCAGGCAGGACGCACAAGACGCTCAAAGAGAGCACATGCTGCACCCTCTCTCCAGGAGCCCAAGCGCAAGGCCATCCGGGCGGCTCTTCAGGCGGGCGTGGCGCCCGGTCAGGTCGCGAAGCACTTCGGCCTGCCGCTTGCGGCCGTGCGTAAGGTGCTCACGGGCGCCGAGTAGGGCAGGGGCGAACAGGCCACCCCATCAACCTTAGCCAGACACACGACACCCGGATCACGAGCAAGACAAGGCAGATGAGATGCCCCGACCGATGAAGGCGAAGACGCTGACCCACCTCTCGGCTGCCCGGCAGGGCAGCACATACCAGCTCCACATCGAGGATGAGGCTGGCAAGAAGGCGTTGTTTGAGCT
>JAESGY010000630.1_pt1 | contig 10732 bp, 8 predicted proteins | sample 9269841 | NCBI WGS metagenome assembly JAESGY01 (sample SAMN17022865, study PRJNA683097) | algae metagenome | isolation source: Spirirestis rafaelensis WJT71-NPBG6 and co-occurring heterotrophs from... | place: USA: Pinto Wells, Joshua Tree National Park, Colorado Desert, CA | collected 2006-08-15 | reverse complement strand
ACTGCCCTGGACAACGCGGGCGGGGTCTACGAAGCCATCCTGCCATCGCTGACCGCCATCGAGGCGGCGCTGGACGGCCGGATCACCGCCGGGTCGGTGGTCTGCTCTGATGGTACGACGGCCTATGCGAAGGCAGCCGTGGCGGCGGGCGCCGAGCATCGCCGGGTGGTGGTGCCGACCATCACGCCGGTGGCGGTGAAGGCCGCTCCGGTGCGAACCAAGCGGCGACAAAAGGGCCGCCTCGGGCTTGGGCGGGTGAACGCGCACCATGGCCAGATCAAAGGGCTGGTGAACGGGCGGTGCCGTGGTGTGGCGACCCGGTATCTCGGCAACTACCTCGGTTGGCACCGGGCGATGCTGCGCCCAGGCTTCACCGGAAAGGCACTGCTGGATCGGGCACTGGCGTAGTTCTACCTGCGGTCTGCCGAAGCCATCCCACACCCAAGTCGAACTGCGCCTAGATCAATGCCCGCCACGCGCGGGCAAACGGGCTCTCCGGGTCGTGGCCCCGTGAGCTTCTGACGATTCATTCCTCCGCGCTGATGTCCTACATGCCTTGCGCTCGCGCCAGGACGGCCGCTGGTACCTGGAGCAGTTCAGAACGCGGCTCGGCAGGGGGCAAGGCGGGGTAGAGCGGGTCGCGTCTTCATCCCGAAACTCTAGTTTCGAATTCGCTATATAACGGAAGCGGATGAAAACTGAGCGCCGCAGCCACAAAGCTCCTCCTCCGTGACCCAGCCGCCCCGTACATTCATTGCCTAGCTAACCCACTGTCTCATAGGGCAAGCCCTACTGGGACGGTTGCCGGCCAAGGGACAGGGGAGGCCAGGACAACCATAAGTGCCGTTCCGACACGGCGTCCCGGGGTGTGTGGATGACCATGAATACACCTTGTGAGAGAATATATCGTAAACAAATAAAACCTAACGGTTCAGTCGCCCTCCAAGATGGTACTGCGTGGTGATCATGGTTACGTTTCGCCCGATCCTGCTGCTGGCCTCTCTGCTGGCCTTTGCCACAGCCGTTGGCGCTCTGGCTGTCGCATACGCCGGGGCGCCTGAGCCGAAGCTCGCCGGTCCTTCCCTGATCAAGCCCTACGACCCTTACAACCCGCCGCCTGATCGGTATGAGGCGCCTCGCCTCTAGTATTACCTGGGCAGAAACGAAAATTTCTCAGTAATATCAAGGTTTGCGAATTAGATCGGTGCTTTAGCAAAATCCGTTACGATGTTGAAAACGCTGAGAACTCTGTTTGCTTCTGCCTAGGTAGCGCTAGAAAGCATCGCATGAATAGCTGGGGGTAGGAGGCTCACTAACCGCGCAGTCAGCAGTCGGAGCGACACGGCCGGCGCGGCTAAAGCCGCCCGTCCTTCCATATCGACGCCTGGGGCGGCACCGCCGCGACCGACCGCAACCTCTATGTGGACGGGATCTACCTCGACGGCGTCAGCCAGGGCGCTTCGGCGAAGCTTGCGAGCAACGGCGCGAAAGACTTCGCTATCGGCGGCTCCGGTGGCGGTGTCGTGCATGTGGGCGAGCAGATCCTGCCGGCCGGGTGGCAGCAGCGCGACGTGGTCGAGAGCTTCAACACCGGGAAGGGCATCTTTCCCATAAGTGGGCCCCCGGGGTGGACACCTCGGTGAAGGGTCAGCTGACTATCCGCAGCACCTGGGACGAGCGGTGCTGCCGACGGACCATCCGCTTACGACCCGCCGCGGGCTGCTCCGCTTCCCCTGCGGCGTCGCTCCTGCTGCGTGCGATCAGCAGCCGCAGGCTCTCCAGCGTGAAGTTGACATGCTCGCGCGGGATGGCGACCAGCTCGCTCCGTCGCAGCGCTCCGGCATAGCCGAGCAGCAGCAAGGCGCGGTCGCGGATGCCGGCGAGGCCGCGGTCGCAGCTGGCGACGAGGCGGCAGATCTCAGCGGTGGTCAGCGCCGCGACCTGGCAGGCCGGCGTGCCGTGCCGGCGCAGGATACCACGCAGGGTGTGACGGATGGTTGGGTGGCCGGGGTTCCAGAGATGGTAGCCGGCGAGGGCATGCGCCCCGCGATGGCGGCGAGGCTGCGTAGGGCGCTGCGACCGTGCGCTGAAGCCAAGGCGGTGAGGTAGGCAGCGACCGCCTCGGGCGACTCCGGCGACGGCTGGTGGCCCTGCTGGCCGCACCAAGCGGTCCAGTCCGTCCAATCGGCGCGGTAGGCCCGGCGGATGGTAGCCGGCAGACTCTCGGCGGCGTAGGCGGCGGTCACGGTGCAGGGATGGCCGCCGGGGCGGCCCGAGGGACGAGGCCGGATACGGCCGGAGTCCAGCCGCTTGCGCCGATCGCGACAAGCAACATCACCCTCTGATAATCAATCATTGCGAGTAATCGCTCTAGATCGGCACGCGCTCGTTGCAACACAGGATCGTGCTGGCCGGCACTGGTTTGGCAGTTGCCGCTGAGCGCCACGCTCTCGTATCTGAGCCCTTAAGTTGAACATTGGATCAGATTTGAAACACCAATGTGCAGCGATGCCGTGCCGCACCCGGTCCAGGATTTTCCGTCATGAGCCCCCGCCCCATCCTCATCATCGAAGACGACGCCACACTGCGCGTCACCCTCGCCGAGCAGATCGCCATGGAGGGCAACTTCATCGCAGTTGCGGCGGAGAGCGCCTCCGAAGCAACTGCCAAGCTGGCTGAGATGGATGTCCGCTACGACGCCATCCTGCTGGATGTCGGTCTGCCGGACGCCGATGGTCGCGACTTCTGCGCCAAGCTCAGGCGTGGCGGCAACACCACGCCCATTATCATGTTGACCGGCGCCGATACCGAGGCCGATGTGGTGCGCGGCCTGGATGCGGGCGCCAACGACTACATTGCGAAGCCCTTTCGCCTGCCGGAACTGCTGGCCCGGGTCCGCGCCCAGCTCCGCACCTTCGACAACTCGGAAGCCGCGGTTTTCACCATCGGGCCCTACCAGTTCCGCCCCAGCGCCAAGCAGTTGCTGGAGCCGGGTCGGAACCGCAAGGTGCGGCTGACCGACAAGGAGTGCCGGATCCTGAAATACCTGCTGCGGGCCAACAACACCGCGGTGGATCGCGCGACGCTGCTGGCCGAGGTTTGGGGCTTCAGCAGTGGCGTCACCACCCACACGCTGGAGACGCACATCTATCGCCTGCGGCAGAAGATGGAGGCGGATCCATCGAACCCGCGGCTGCTGCGGACCGACCGCGGTGCCTATCGGCTGGATGCAGCCGCAACTTCGGCCGCCAGCGCCGAGAGCGAGCATCTCCGCAAACACTGAAGCGACGTTCCTCGGCGTTGGATGCTGACCATGGCTGACATCCTGCTCTTCCCCATCGAACGAGCCGTGGCTGCGGCGCATCGTAACGTTGCTCCACCGCCTCAGGCTGACGCACTCGCAGCGGAGGCCGACGGTGATGCATGGTCGGAGGACGACACAGCAGACGACGGCAGCCTCGAGATGGTGGCCAGCTTGGCTGCCATACCCTCACAGTCGCTCGCCGTTCTGGCGACCAAGATGGAGGTCTTGGTCACCCGTCTGGCGCCGGAAGATGGGACCGATGCTGGCTTGTGCCTCGCCGAGGCAAGCCTGTTGCGGTCCGTGCTGTGCGATCTGCGAGCCTTCGCCATGGACGCCGTTTTTGCTGCCAAGGGTGCTGGCCTGTGGGCATCGGTCTCAGCCGGAGCCAATTCCGATTTGTCAGCACTACTCGGTTGCAGTCTCCCGCATCTCAGTCCTACAGATTCGGTGCAGCCAGCCTCGACGGGGTCACTGGCCGTGATCTAATCACGAATTCCGACACGTTGGATTATCCCATGAATCCGGACTTGGCCAAGTCGCTCTCGCAGCAGCACGATAGGATCGATGAGTTGCGAGGAGAGATCTGCGCACTCAAAGGTGCTCTAGCAGTCCTGATTGCCCACCTTTCTCTGCTCACACGTGCGCCGCATGCCAAGCGCGAGGAGATCCTACGTAACCTTGGATCGATGTTGCCCAGTGCGTTGGCACAAATCGAGCACGACGCCTCACCAGCGGCGGCTTCTGGCTTCGAGCAATCAATTGAGACTTTAACGCACCTGGCGCGAAATGCCGTTCAATTCGATCCGGTAGCGCCTGCCGCGACAAATACTTCCACAACGCGGAATGCGCGGTAAGAGCTTGTTCTATTTAGGCATTGGGTACTCGAGCCAGTATTGCTGCGCTCCTTAGTAACCAGGCGAGTTTCACCGGACGGCGGAGCATACGTGACCTCACGCCGCCATCTAGGCCCGGCTTTCGCACCTGCTTCCGAAAACTACCCGGAGGGAGATTATCGCCTGCTGGATGACTCTCTCGTCATGTGAGCTAGTCTCACCACGGCCGATCTGCTCCACAGCAAGGCCGAGAGTGCTAACGATGGCGCTTATGTCGGGGGAGGTGACGTTGATCGGCATTGGTGATCGCCCGATGTCCGGCTCTCCAACAATGCCAAGCCTTTGCGAGCCGCCCGCACAAGCCCAGGCCACCACCCAGCCGAAATAACTGCGGCGGTTCAGACACCCCAATTCTCAGAATGAGGCGCCTTATAGAGATTACAAGTTGCGCGTGCGTTCTTACTTGAAACTCATGGTTGAGTAAGGCATACGTGGTTCCATCAGCGCTGGATCACAACTCAGTGATTCCGCAAGCGTGGGAACCGCAAGCCGTGGCCACCCAAACAAAGTCCACCAGCAGCCATATGACCCTCGGCTCCGGCGCCGATACACTGGTGCTGAAGATTTCCGAGACTGCTTACCAAGGGGACGCGCAATTCACCGTCTCCGTGAACGGCAAGCAGGTCGGCGGGATCCTCACCGCCAAAGCCCTGCACGGCCTGGCCAGCGACACCCTCACCCTTAAGGGCGATTGGAATGTCGGCGCTCACAAGGTGAACGTCACCTTCCTCAATGATCATTGGGGCGGCTCGGCTGCCACTGACCGCAACCTCTACGTTGACGGCATCTCCTTCAACGGCAAGGCGGTCTCCGGCGGCACAGCCACCCTCAAGACCAACGGCACGACCAACTTCGCCTTCAGCAAGCCCGCTGCGCCCGTTCCGGAGAAGGGCGATGTCACCGTGGGCAGCGGCTCCGATACGCTGGTCCTGAAGGTCTCCGAGACTGCTTACCAGGGGGACGCGCAGTTCACCGTGAAGGTGGATGGCAAGCAAATTGGCGGGGTCTTCACCGCCAAGACCCTGCACGGGGCGGGCAGCGACACCATCACCCTTAAAGGTGATTGGGGCGCCGGCGCCCACAAGGTCAGCGTCTCATTCATCAACGACCACTGGGGCGGCTCGGCTGCCACCGACCGCAACCTCTACGTTGACAGCATCTCCTTCAACGGCAAAGCGGTGGCTGGCGGCTCGGCCGACCTACTGAGCAACGGCACGGCCGACTTTGCTTTCACCAAGACCGCAACGAACATGCCCGGGAAGGGCGATGCCAGCGCGGGCAGCGGCGCCAACACGCTGGTCCTGAAGGTCTCGGAAACAGCCTACCAGGGGGACGCGCAGTTCACCGTGAAGGTGGATGGCAAGCAGATTGGCGGGGTCTTCACCGCCAAGACCCTGCACGGGGCGGGTAGCGACACGATCACGCTGAAAGGCAACTGGAGCGCCGGCACCCATAAGGTCGATGTCAGCTTTATCAATGATCATTGGGGCGGCACCGCGGCCACTGACCGCAACCTCTACGTTGACAGCATCTCCTTCAACGGCAAGGCGGTCTCGGGCGGCACGGCCACCCTCAAGACCAACGGCACCAGCAGCTTCTCCTTTACTTCGGCGGGTGGCGGTAGCGAGTTGGGCGGAGTGCCGGGCAACTGGCGCGAGGTCTGGCACGAGACCTTCGACAATGGCAAAGGCATGTTCTCCCGCTCTTGGGGGCCGGGGGTGGATACCTCCGTTAAAGGCCAGCTTACGATCCACACCTCGGCCGACGACCGGGACAGCGGCGCTATGGTACCGCCCACCAGCGCGAAGGCTGGTTACGGCTACGGGCTGTACGAGTACGTTCTCAAGATGCAGGGGACCATCGGCGTCTACGCCCTAGCTTGGCCGTCAAGCGACAACTGGCCTGGCCCCGAGCTCGACCTTGTGGAGATCCTACCGGATGGTCGCCCCTACTCGACGATCCACTGGAAAGGCTCGGACGGCCGCGATCAGTACAAGAGCTACTTTCTCGATGGCGTGGACGAAACCCAGGTCCATACCTATTCCCTGCTTTGGGAGGAAGGCCGCCTGACCGCCTATGTCGATGGCGTGCAGAAGTGGACGACCACGGATCGCGTCCCGAAGGACTACGCCCACGGTGGCGAGAACGTCGCCCCGGGGATCGGCGTCCAGACCCATTGGAATGGCGGCTCCCTCGGCGGCAACAACTGGATCACCATCTACGACGCCTCCTACAGCGTCATCACCTGAACTGTTTACGAACCGAGGACAGCACACACCCCACCCCGGCATTTGATCGAGGTGGGGTGGGCGGTTCCGTTGCAAAGATTGCCGGGTGCTGCAAACGGCGGCCTTGGTGCATAATTCCCGCCTCTTGGGCCGAACTTTGGCTGGGCGTATAGTGCCTCTCCCTCGCTGCTGCTCGCGCCGCCGATCACCCTCGACGACTACGTTGCCGTCCCACACGTGCTCGGCTCGCCGCGCGGCGACACGCACGGGATCGTCGATGACGTGCTGGCGCCACCGGGGTCCGGCGGACGATTGCGGTGACCACCCGCGCTTCGCTGCCGTGCCATTGCACTCGAAGGGGGCCCGCCTGGTCTCGACCGTGCCGCAGCCCGCGGCGCAGTTCTTCGCCGATCCGTTCAGTCTTGCAATGAGCTTGGTGCCGCGATCGGCCTGCATGATTTCGGCGTCTCGATGCTCTGGCACGCGCCGTACGACCACGACCAACCACTACGGGGGTGGGGCAGTGGACCCAGCATCCCCCGGCCCCCACCAGGGCATGTTTTGTCGTTGATCTGGCGGAAACCAAGGCGGCTGGATGCCCTGGCGTGGTCCGGGACCTGCTGCGGCTGTGCTTGCCGGACTGCCGCGACTGCCGGTGCTGCTGCCAGCCGGAACCTCCTACCCCCGGCTACTCATGGCCGGTGCTCTCCGCGCGCGAGGCGCCTCATACCGATCAGGCGACGGGTCGTAGGGATCGTAGGGCTTGATCAGGGGAGGAGCGGCGGGCTCCGACTCAGGCACTCCGGCATATGCGACAGCCAGGGCGCCAACGCCTGTGGCTAGAGCCAGCAGCAGGAGCAAGCGAAACGTAACCATAATCACCACGCAGTACGATCCTGGAGCGCGGCTTACCCAATATGGTTGTTTAGTTTCCTATATCTTCCCGCATAAGATGTAATCCTGTTCATTCAAACACGCCTTGCAAGGCTGCCCTGCTGCCCATCCGCGTCCGACCACGCCCGATAAGCAGAGTTGGAATGCTGATCTCTGGGCGGATAGTGTGCTGTCACGTGGCGTCAAACGAAGAATTTGTCCGGTCTCGCGCCAATGGGGCTCAGTGACGCCGCTTCCGAGCTGCGTCGCCCAAGGCTGGTCTGCGGGTAGAGCCCGTCTCGCTGCACCAAACTCGTCAGCCGCGCGAGACATGGGCAGCGACGCAGCGCCAGCCTTCTGCGAAGCGATGCCAGGAATCGGTGTACCAGCCCGCCCCGGCGCTACCGTCGGCCTTTGTGTAGCGCGTACGCGCATGAATAATGGCGTGGTCGCCGAACTGGCGGATCCGCACGTCATGTACTGCGAGGCCGATGATGCCGGGGCCACGGGCAATCTGGGCGAGAAACTCAGCACGGCCAAGCAAGCGGCCATCAGGGTTCGTGTTGCGGAAATCGTCAGAAAGGTGGACGTCGAACCAAGCGGTGTCAGCCTCCGCGACGGCACGAATGTAGTTGCGGTTGAGATCGTCAAGGATGGTGTGCTCCTCGGCGGAATGGGTCATGGGAGCCTCCCTCGCTGTGGTGTGCATCCCACCTTGGCACATCAATGCCGTCGGGGGGCATCCACCGAATCAACGCCCCTCGCCGGTGGTGGAAGTGGCGGTCGAATGTCAATCGGTTTGGAATTGGGGCTCTGTCGCCGATTGCGCGCTCGTCTGGCGCTGCTGGTAGAGTTTGACTTCCCGGCGTCGCCGCCGCTTACCCTTCTGGGATCTCCGTCAGCCAATTCCATGGATTGTTCGACGGCTCCGGCATCGACACTCCCAACCGCGCTGCCGCGGCCTCGAGCAGCACCACATCGCCTTTCCCGCCACTGATGCCGGTTCAGCAGCTTGGTCGCTTCCTGCGCCGACATGCCGAGCACTGCGCCGGTCGCGGTGGGGGTAGTGATGCCGCGATCCTTCAGCACCTGGCCGATCGCCAGCCGTAGGCGGATGCTCTTCAGCCGTAATTGCTCACGTCTCCTGGGGCATAATCTGCAACGCGATGGGCCGCACGGATGCCAAAGCAGGCGAGGCTCCCTGCTATTGGGCTGGTCGCAGTGCCTTACCATATCGGCTGCATGGGTGAGGTTTGGCTCGCAATGAACGGATCTCCAGACGGCGAACTCGGTGTCGGTTACGCAGCCCCGGTTCAACGACTACTGAGCGTTGGCGAGGTTCGCAGCTACAATCCGTCCGAGTGGCCTGATTACTGTGCGCAGTTTGGACTGCAGCGCGAGCACATCGATGACTTGATCCGCATGGCCTGTGACGCCGCGTTGAACCAGGCGGACTCGACCAGCAGCGAGGTGTGGGCTCCCATGCACGCTTGGCGTGCTTTGGGGCAGATGCGCGCCGAAGAGGCGATCTTGCCGTTGCTGACGTTCCTCCGAGGGGCCTCGGACGACGAAGCGGCGATGGAAGAACTTCCGGCTGTGTTCGGCATGATCGGACAGGCGGCGATTTCACCTCTCGCCGGATTCCTAACGGATCGTTCGAACCCGGAGTTGGCGGTCTCCACAGCCTTACTCGGGATTAAGGAAATCGCCGTGCGACATCCCGAGTGCCGGGCCGAATGCGCTGGTATTCTGGTGCGGATGCTGGAACCACAGGCTGCGACGGACCCGACGACCGCGGGCTTCGCGGTGTCGGCTTTGATCGACCTGGGGGCGGTCGAGGCAATCGACGCGATCCGGGATGCATTCCGTCGGAATGCGGTCGATATCTCGGTTGCCGGCGATGTAGAGGATGTGGAAATCGCCCTCGGCTTGCGGGCCGGCCGTGCCACACCTGAACCGAAGTACATGGTTCTGCCGACGGGTAGCATCCCGTGGCTGGATGCGACCGGTGTCCAGCAGAACACCCGGGCGTCGCCCCGATCCGCCAAAGTTGGCCGCAACGACCCGTGCCCATGCGGCAGCGGAAAGAAATACAAGAAGTGCTGCTTGCAGTAGCCGATCCCGACAAGGAGGTCCGTAGTCGTAGCTGCGGCGTTCGGAGTGGTATGTGGCAGCCAAAGGGTTGCCCCGAAGGGTAAGACGGAGGGCTGGGAGGATGCCGATCCCTCGCCGTCGCGCGGTCTCCATGACGGATTGGACATTGGTATAGAGGTCGCCCCCTAGAGGGATCGGAGGCCGTTGGTGACCTTGCGGAAGATGACGCAGGGCCGCAGCGCCTGTTCGGACCCGTTGTTGGTGGGCGACACCTCGCGGTCAGTGAGGAAGACGAACAGGTTCTGGCGGAAGCGCTTGATGATGCGCTGGAGCTTCAGCCCCGCCTTGTTATCCGGCACGATCTTGAGCAGGGCGTGGGGTGCAGCACTTCAGGCGCTACCTCGAACAAGCTTGGCCAAATTCTGCTGCGCTGCTGAAAGGGGGAACAAAACCCCTACCCCTGGGCTGCGCACGTCGTGGGCCTTGTCTGCCCCAGCGCACGGCGCCGCGGGGTTCTGCCGGGGGTGAGCAAAGGCTCGCGCCTCCCGCGCAACGGCCTGCGTGACGAAGCGTTCTACTCTGGCGGCCAATCTCCGGCCGGGAGGCCCTATCCCCCGCATGCCCGACGCGCCGCCACCCCCGCACCCCTCACGCGGCGTCGCCGCCGCCGGCGTCCCCGGCTCCGGCCTACAGCTCCTCCAGGGCGCGCTCCTGGTCATCGCCGTGCTCTACTTCGCGCGGGAGCTGCTGATCCCGCTGGTGCTCGCGGTGCTGCTTTCCTTCGTGCTGGCGCCGGTCGTGCGCGGGCTGCGGCGCATCCATCTGCCACGCGTCGCCGCCGTCCTCATCGCAGTCGCGCTGGCCGGCGCCGTGATCGTCGCGATGGGCGCGCTAATCGCGAGCCAAGCGACCTCGCTGGCCCAGAACCTGCCAGGCTACCAGGCCGCCATCACCCAGAAGCTCTCCGGGCTGCGGGAAGCAGGCGGGCTGCTGGATCGTATCACCGGCACGCTGCAGGAGATGCAGCGCAACGCCGGCGGGCAGGAACAGGCCCCCCCTGCCCAGCCCCGCACCACGCCCAACCGCCCGGCCAGCGAGCCGGTCCCGGTCGAGATCCGCACCCCCGACCCTACGGCCATGGAGGTGCTGCAGCGGGTGGCGGAGCCGCTGCTCCATCCGCTGGCAATCACGGGCATCGTCGCCATCCTGGTCATCTTCATCCTGCTCTACCGGGAGGACCTGCGGGACCGGCTGATCCGCCTGGCCGGGGCGCGCGACCTGCACCGGACCATGGCGGCGATGGACGACGCGGCCTACCGCCTGTCGCGCTACTTCCTGGC
>JAESGY010000629.1_pt1 | contig 10751 bp, 8 predicted proteins | sample 9269841 | NCBI WGS metagenome assembly JAESGY01 (sample SAMN17022865, study PRJNA683097) | algae metagenome | isolation source: Spirirestis rafaelensis WJT71-NPBG6 and co-occurring heterotrophs from... | place: USA: Pinto Wells, Joshua Tree National Park, Colorado Desert, CA | collected 2006-08-15 | reverse complement strand
GCCGAACTCGCCGGCGTCGCCCTCGAGACCTTCCGCCGTGGCCCCGGCTGGCGCGGCCGGCTGCGTGCCATTCCCGGCCTGGTCCGCCGCGCCGCCGCCAGCGGCGCCGCGGTGATCCATGCCAGCGAGCCGGATGCCTGGCTCGCCGCGCTGCTGGCCGCCCGCCGCACCGGCGCCCGCGCCGTGCTCGACGTGCATGAGCACTATCCGAGCCGGCTCGATGCCCGCCTGCCGCGGCCGCTGCGCCCCCTCGCCCGTGCCGCGCTTCGCCTGCTCTGCCGCCTGGCCGGCCGCGCGGCGGATGCGGTGGTGGTGGCGAAGGACGGCCTCGCCGCCGATTTCGCCGTGCCCGGGCGCACCGTCGCGGTCCGCAACTACGCCATGCCCGTGGCCGTCGCGCCCCGGCGCCATGCCCCGGGCCCGCTCACCCTGGTGCATGCCGGCGCCATGACCCGCAGCCGCGGCTGGCCGCAGATGCTGCAGGCCATGGCCTGCCTCCCCGCCACCGACCGCCTCCGCCTGATCGGCCGCTTCACCGACGGCTCCGAGCCCGCCTTCGCGGCGCAGGCCGCCGCCCTCGACCTCACCCACCGAATCGAGTGCCTGCCCTGGCTGCCCCATCCCGAGGCGCTGGCGCGCCTCGCCGAGGGCGACATCGCCCTGGTGCTGTTCCAGCCGGGCGAGGAGAACCACCGCCTTGCCCTGCCGCACAAGCTGTTCGACGCCATGCAGGCCGGCCTGCCGGTGATCGCCCCCGCCTTCGCCGAGGAGGTCGCCGGCATCATCCGCGCGGCCGGCTGCGGCGTGCTGGTGGACAGCGCCGATCCTGCCGCCATCGCCGGGGCCATCGAGGGCCTGCGCGACCCGGCGCGGCGCGCGGCCCTCGGCGCGGCTGGGCGGCAGGCCGCCGCCACGCGCTTCGGCTGGCCCGGCGAGGCGGCGCGGCTGGTCGCGCTCTACCGGCGCCTGGCGCCGCTCCCGCCTGCCGGTGGCGCCGCGGCCCATACCGGCCTATAGCGAGCAGATGGCCCGCCGCGCGCCGCACCGCATACTGCTCAACCTCGTCCTCGATTCCCTCATCGCCTGCCTGGCCGTGCCGGCGGCGATGCTGCTGGATGCGCCCGGCGTCTGGCCCGACGGGGCCTGGTGGCTCGGCGCGCTGCCCGGCGCCGCCGGTGCCCTGCTGGCGGCCGGCCTGCCCGTCCGCCTGCCGCAGCAATACTGGCGCTATGCCGGGCTGCCCGACCTGATGGGCATCATCGTGGCCGCGGTTGGCGCCGCGCTGCTCTTCTGGGGCGGGCTGCTCGCGCTGGATGCCTGGACGCCGCCCAACCCGGCCTTCCCGGCCATCCATGCCCTGACCCTCGGCCTGCTGCTCGGCCTGCCGCGCATCGCCGGCCGGCTGCACCACAGCCGCCGCGTGCCGGAGCCGACCCTCTCCCCCCAGCCCGTGCTGCTGGTCGGCGCCGGCGACGGGGCGGACATCTTCATCCGCGCGCTGGGGGGCGAACGCCAGCCGGCCTTCCGGGTCGTCGGCATCCTCTCCATGCGCTCGCGCCAGGCGGGGCGGCGCATCCAGGGCCACCCCATCCTCGGCACGGCCGATGACATCGCCGCCGTGCTCGACCTGATGAAGGAGGAAGGGCGCCTGCCCGCTCTCATCGTCCTCACCACCCACCATGTGCAGGGGCTGGCGCTGGAGCGACTGCTGGACGCCGCCGACCACCACGGCATCCCGGTGCGCCGTGCCCCCTCCGTCACCGCCCTCGACCCCGCGGCGCGGCGCATGGCGACCATGGAGAAGGCGGGGCATCGCCTGAAGCTCGCCCCCGTCGCCATCGAGGACCTGCTGGACCGCCCGCAGGTGCCGCTGGACCGGGAGGGCATGGCGCGCCTCATCCAGGGCCGCCGCGTGCTGGTGACCGGCGCCGGCGGCACCATCGGCGGGGAGCTGGCGCGGCAAGTGGCGGCGCTCGGTCCGGCGCAGCTCACCCTGCTCGACCATGGGGAGTTCGTCCTCTACGAGATCGACCTGGAACTGCGGGAGCGCCACCCGGACGTCCCCCGCCGCGCGGTGCTGGCTGACATCCGCGACGAGCCGCGCATGCGGCGCCTGCTGGAGGAACTGCGGCCCGAGCTGGTCTTCCACGCCGCCGCCCTCAAGCACGTGCCGATGGTCGAGAACGACCCGCTGGAGGGGCTGCTCACCAATGCCCTCGGCACCCGCGTGGTGGCGGATGCGGCCCGCGCCGTCGGCTGCCGCGCCATGGTGTTCATCAGCACGGACAAGGCGGTGAACCCGACCAGCGTCATGGGCGCGAGCAAGCGCCTGGCCGAGATGTACTGCCAGGCGCTGGACGTCGCCGCGCGCGCGGGCGCCGAGCCGGGCGGCATGCGCTGCGTCACCGTGCGCTTCGGCAATGTGCTGGGCTCCACCGGCTCCGTCGTGCCGCTCTTCCGCCGGCAGCTCGAGCGCGGCGGGCCGCTGACCGTCACCCATCCCGACATGCGCCGCTACTTCATGACGGTGCGGGAGGCGGTGGGGCTGGTGCTGCAGGCGAGCGTGATCGGCGCCGAGGATACCTCCTCCCTCGGGGCCGCCCAGCTGCCCGAGCTGGCCGAGGGCGGCATCTTCGTCCTCGACATGGGCAAGGCGGTGAAGATCGTGGACCTGGCGCGGCGCATGATCCGCCTGGCGGGCCTGAGGCCGGAGGAGGATGTGGAGATCCGCTTCACCGGCCTCCGCCCCGGCGAGAAGCTGTATGAGGAGCTGTTCCACGGCCAGGAACCGCCGCGGCCGACCCGCTTCCAGGGCCTGCTGGTGGCAACGCCCCGCACGGCCGATCCGGCGCTGGTGGGGCGGGCGATCGACGAGATCGCGGCGGCGGCGCGGGCGGGCAATCCGCGGGCGGCGCTCGCGCAGCTCGGGCGGCTGGTGCCGGAGTTCGACCACAATGCCGAGGGCGAGGCGGCGACGGCCGCGCGGTAGCGGCGGGAACGCCGCCTTTCCCCGACCTCGCGGCAGTGACCCGGAGCATCCCGCCACGCACCCGAACCCCCGCGGGGGCGCGTCAGGCGGAGGCGGTGCAGGATGCGCCGCGGCGCAACAGGCTGACCAGGTCCGGGCTGCTGATGAAGGCGGGCCCGCCCGACGGCGTGGCGCTCGTCCTGGCCGCTCCGGACAAGGCGGGTTGCGGCCGCCGCAGGACCCTGCAAATCTCCCTCCAAGAAAACATGCGACCCGGACCGGCAAGGGCGGGCGATGCGGGAGGACAACATGAAGCGAAGGGACTTCCTGGCCGGCGGCCTGGCGGGTGGTGTTGGCCTGGCGATGGGCGGCCACGCCCGGGCGCAGGCGCGCGGCACGATCCGCTTCCTGACACCCGAGACCGATCCGAGCCAGGTGAAGGTCTGGCAGGAGCTGATCACCCGCTACACCGAGGCCAACAAGGGCGCCGCGGTCCAGCCCGAATACGCCTCCTGGGACGACCTGATCCGCAAGGTTCCGGCCGACCTGATGGCCGGCCGTCCGCCGGAGATCGTCGCCGGCTCCTCCCGCGTCAGCTTCATGGCGGCGGCGGCCAAGCGCAACCTGCTGGTCGATCTCGCGCCGCTGGTGGACCAGATCGGCCGCGCCGATTTCCATGCGCCGAGCCTGAAGGCCTGGCACCTGAACGGCATCCAGGCCGCCATCCCCTATGGCGTGCAGTGGCCGGTGCTGTGGTGCCGCACCGACCTGTTCCAGGAAGCGGGGCTCGGGCTGCCGAAGACCTGGGACGAGTATCGCGCCGCGGCGGAGAAGCTGACCAATCCGGCAAAGGGCATGTTCGGCGCCTGTTTCCCGGCGGGCCGCACCTGGAACACGCAGATCCAGGCGACCATCGCGATCTGGGGCGCCGGCGGCCGGATGTTCGACGACAAGCTGAACCCGACCTTCGATACGCCCGAGATCCGGCGGGCGATGACCTACTATGCCGAGATGTGCCGCTTCTCGCCGCCGGATATCGGCCAGTACGGCTTCCGCGAGGCCTCGGCGGCCTACACCTCCGGCAAGGCGGCCACGACCTTCTACTGGGGCCGCGTGCTGTCGCATCTCTACCAGCAGGCGCCCGACCTGCTGCCGAAGTCGAAGACCGTGCACATCCCGCATGGCGGCACGCCGGCGACCGCGCTCGGCTGGGACGAGTTCGTCGTCTACCGGTCGCGCAACACCAATGCGGCGCTGGACTATGTGAAGTTCATGCTGGAGCCGCAGCACATGTTCATGATGATGGAGCCGGTCATCGCGCATGTGGTGCCGACGCGCGATTCCGTCATGCCGATGGTGCAGAAGCATGACTGGGTCCAGAAGCACCCGGACATCGTCAACACGCTGATCAAGCCGATCGATTTCGGCGTCAGCGCGACCCAGGAGACACCGGACCGCCCCTTTAACCACAAATGGGATGCGGTCGAGGCACGCAACATCATTCCGGACATGGTCCAGCGCATCGTGCTGGGGAAGGAGCCGGTGAACATCGCCGTGGAGAAGGCGCAGAAGGAGGCGGTGGACGCCACCAAGGACCTGCGGCCGTAAGGGGCGGGGAGCGTGTCGCAACACGCGCCGCCGGCGGTCGGGACGCATCCGGCGGAGGATGCGGCCCGGCCCCCGCTCGGGTCACGCAGCCTGCTCGGCAGGCTGCTGGACCAGCATCTCGGCGTCATCCTCCTCCTGCCCAGCGCGCTGACCTTCCTGGTGCTGCTGGTCTTCCCGCTGGGCTACGGGATCTACACCAGCTTCCTGCAGCGGCATGTGCTGGACCCGGAGGGGGTCTGGGTCGGCCTGGCCAATTATGCCTGGCTGTTCAGCAATGCCGAGTTCTGGCACTCGCTCTGGCTGTCCAGCCTCTGGGCCGGCGTCGCAGTGGGGCTGCAGATCATCCTCGGCACCGCCGTCGCGCTGATCCTGCACCAGCCCTTCAAGGGCCGCTCCCTGGTCCGCGGGCTGGTGCTGTTCCCCTACATGATGCCGGTCGTCTCGGTCATCCTGGTCTGGATGCTGCTCTACAACGCGCTCTATGGCGTGCTGAACTGGCTGCTGGTGCAGAGCGGGATCGTGGACGCGCCGATCGCCTGGCTGTCCCAGCCCGGCAGCGCCTTCTGGGCCGTGGTCTATGTCGGCGTGTGGAAATACTTCCCCTTCGTCGTCGTCATCGTCCTCGCCCGGCTGCAGGTGATCCCGCAGGACCTGTACGAGGCGGCACGGATCGACGGCGCCGGCGCCATCGCCCGCTTCATCGACATCACCCTGCACCAGATCAAGGACGTACTGCTGGTCATCGCGCTGCTGCGGACCATCTTCATGTTCAACAATTTCGAGATCATCTTCCTGCTGACCGGCGGCGGCCCGCTGCGCTCCACCATGACCCTGCCGATCCTGGTCTATGAGCAGGCCTTCGGCCTCTATGAGATGGGGCGTGGCTCGGCCATCGCGGTGGTGATGTTCCTGATCCTGATCGCGGTCATGACCATCTACTTCGCCTTCCTGCGGAAGGAGCAAGAGTGATGCTGCGCCTGCTGCGGACCTACGGGCTGGCGATGGTCCTGCTGACCTTCGTCGCCTTCCCGCTCTACTGGATGACGCTGACCTCCCTGAAGCCGCAGACCGAGGTCTTCCGCGTCCCGCCCACTTTCCTGCCGGCGACCTGGACGCTGGAGCACTATGTCAGCCTGTTCTGGCTGACGGATTTCGGCCTGCTCTTCTGGAACAGCCTGAAGGTGTGCCTGCTGTCCACCGCGCTCTCCCTCGCGGTCGGCATCCTCGGCGCCTATGCGCTGGCGCGCTTCAATGTCCGCGGGAAGGAAGCCTATGGGCGGCTGGTGCTGCTGGCCTACATGTTCCCGGGCGCGCTGCTGGTCATCCCGCTGCTGCTGCTCTTCCGCGAACTCGGCCTGACCAACAGCCATCTCGGCCTCGCCCTCGCCTATCTCACCTTCTCGCTGCCCTTCGTCATGTGGGTGATGCGAGACTTCTTCGCCTCCGTCCCCGTCGACCTGGAGGAAGCGGCGATGATCGACGGCGCGACCCGGCTCGGCGCGCTCTGGGACGTGGTGCTGCCGCAGGCGGTGCCGGGCATCATCGCCACCGGCATCTTCGCCTTCCTCTTCGCCTGGAACGAGTATCTCTACGCCCTCATCCTGATCTCGGACGAGAGCCTGCGCACCCTGCCGCCGGGCATGATGCGCTTCGTCTCCACCACCGACACCAATTGGGGGCTGATCATGGCGGCTTCGACGCTCGCCACCCTGCCGATGGCGCTCGCTTTCGGCCTTATCCAACGCTACCTCGTGACCGGCATGGGCGCCGGCGGCGTGAAGGGCTGACCCATGGCGAATGTCCGCATCGACCGGCTGCACAAGGAATTCCGGGGCCCGACGGGCACGGTGCATGCCCTGAAGGAGCTAACGCTCGACATCGCCGATGGGGAGTTCGTCTCGCTCGTCGGTCCCTCGGGCTGCGGCAAGTCCACCGCGCTGCGGATCATCGCGGGGCTGGAGGTGCCGTCTTCCGGCCGCATCCTCTTCGGCCCGCGCGACATCACGAAGCTGGAGCCGCGCGACCGCAACATCGCCATGGTCTTCCAGAGCTACGCGCTCTACCCGCACATGACCGTGCGGCAGAACCTGGAATACGGGCTCAGGAAGCGCGGCATCGGGAAGGAGGAGCGGGCGCGCAAGGTCGCTGCAATCGCGCCCATGCTGCGGCTGGAGACGATGCTGGAGCGCAGGCCGCGCCAGCTCTCGGGCGGGCAGCGGCAGCGCGTCGCGCTCGGCCGGGCGCTGATCCGCGACCCGGAGGTCTTCCTGCTGGATGAGCCGCTGTCCAACCTGGACGCCAAGCTGCGCGTCCATATGCGGGCGGAGCTGGCGGCGCTGCACCAGAAGCTGCGCACCACCATGATCTACGTCACGCATGACCAGTTGGAGGCGATGACGCTCTCCGACCGGATCGTGGTGATGAACCACGGCGTCATGCAGCAGGTCGGCACGCCGGAGGAGATCTATTCCCGCCCCGCCAACCGCTTCGTCGCGGAGTTCATCGGCACGCCGTCCATGAACATGATCGAGGGCGAACTGCGGATCGAGGGCGGCAAGCCGGTCTTCCAGGGGCCGGGCATCGCCGTGCCCCTGCCGCAGGCGCCGCCGCGCATGCCGGCGACGCCCCAGGCGACGCTCGGCGTGCGGCCGGAGGATATCGCGCTGGTCCCGCCGGACGCGCCGGGCGCCATCCGCGCGAAGGTGACGGTCTCCGAGCTGGCGGGGGCGGAGCGCTACCACTTCATCGAGCTGGGCAGCGGTTCGGTCATCCTCCGCACGCCGGCGACCACCGTGCTGCGCCCGGGCGAGACGGTCGCGCTCGGCCTCGATCCCGCCCGCCTGCACCTTTTCGCCGGCGCCGGGGAGGATGCCGCGGCGCTGCGCTGACCCGGAGGACAACCCGATGGCGCTCACCCTCAGGCATGGCGTCTTCATGGCCCCCTTCCACGCACTGGAAGAGGACCCGACCATGTGCATCCACCGGGACCTCGAGCTCTGCGAATGGCTCGACCGTCTCGGCTTCGATGAGGCCTGGATCGGGGAGCACCATTCGGCGGGCTTCGAGACCATCGCCTCGCCCGAGCTCTTCATCGCCCATGCCGCCGCCATCACGCAGCGGCTGCGCTTCGGCACCGGCGTCGTCTCGCTGCCCTACCACAACCCGCTGATGGTCGCGAACCGCCTCATCCAGCTCGACCACCAGACCCGCGGGCGGGTGATGTTCGGCGCCGGGCCGGGGCTGCTGGCATCCGACGCCATGATGCTCGGCATCGATCCCTCCACCCAGCGGGACCGGATGCTGCAGGCGCTCGACGTCATCCTGCGGCTCTTCCGCGGGGAGGTGGTGACCGAGACGACCGAGTGGTACACGCTCGTCAACGCCCGCGCGCACCTGCTGCCCTATACGCGGCCGCATCCGGAGGTTTCGGTGGCCAGCGCCGTCTCGCCTTCCGGCGGGCGGGCGGCCGGCAAGTATGACCTCTCCATGCTCTGCGTCGCCGCGGCCGATGGCGCGGCCTTCGACGCGCTGGCGGCCAATTGGGAGATCGCCTGCCGGATCGCCGCGGAGCATGGCCGGAGCATGGACCCGGCGCGGCTGCGCATCGTCGCGCCGATGCACATAGCCGAGACGCGGGAGCAGGCCAGGGAGAACGTCCGCTTCGGCTTCCGGAAATACATCGACTACTTCAACAACAACTCGCCCGGCCGCTTCCCCGTCCCCGCCGGGACGGATCCGGTGGACTGGTTCGTTGAAAGGAAGCTCGGCGTGGTCGGCACGCCGGATGATGCCATCGCCATGATCGAGCGGCTGCAGGGCCAGCAGGGCGAGTTCGGCGTCTTCCTGCAGCAGACCCATGACTGGGCGGACTGGGAGGGGACGAAGCGCTCCTACGAGCTCTATGCCCGCTACGTCATGCCGCATTTCCGCGGGACCAATGCGGCGCGCCGCGCCTCCTACCAATGGGTCGGCGAGAACAACGTGGAGTTCAGCGGCAAGCGCCAGGCGGCGGTGGAGGCGATGTTCCGCAAGCATGAGGCGGAGATGGCGGAGGCCGGTCACAAGGGCTGAGCCGCGACCCGAATCGGTCCGCCGCGGCGATCAGCGTCTCGGCCGCAAGGATGCCGGGCAGGTCGAAGCCGCCGCCCCGCGGCATGACGACGCCCAGCGCCCCCCCCGGGAAGGCCGCCTGGCTGAGCGATCGGCCGAGGATCAGGCCCGATGATTGCCGGCGGCCGTTTCAGGCCGTCGCTCATCGGAAAGATTCACGCCCCTCGGCGATCTGCTCTAGGCTGGCGGCCGATGCTTGCCCTGATTTCCGGCCGCCTGGTCCAGATCGCGGTCACCCTTCTCCTCGTCTCCGCCGCAACCTGGTTCGTCATGGGGCTGATGCCCGGCGATCCGGTGGACCTCGCCCTGATGTCCGACCCGCAGCTCACGGCCGAGGATGCGGCGCGGCTGCGGGCGCTGCACGGACTCGACCGGCCGCTGCATGAGCGCTACCTCGCCTGGGCCGCCGCCGTGCTGCGCGGGGAGTTCGGCCATTCCCGCCTCTTTGCCGTGCCGGTGGCGCAGGTGCTCCGGCCCGCGCTCGGCTCCACCCTGGTGCTGCTCGGCTGCGCGTTGCTGCTCGCGGGGGGACTCGGCGTGCTGCTCGGCGTCTGGGGCGCGGCCCGGCGCGGGGCGGCGCCGGCGGTGGATGCCGTCACCATCCTGGCGCAATCCACGCCGACCTTCTGGCTCGGCATCCTGCTCATCATCCTCTTCGCGGTGGAGCTGGGCTGGCTGCCGGCCGGCGGCCTTGCGGAGGCGCCGGGCCTCGCCGAGGCCGCGCGCTTCCTCGCCCTGCCCGTGGCGACGCTCGCCATCGGCAACCTCGCGGGCTATGCGCGGCACAGCATGGCGGCGATGCAGGCGGAGCTGGGCGCGAACTACATCCGCACCGCGCGCATGAAGGGCCTGCCCGAGCGCGCCATCCTCTGGGGCCATGCCTTCCCGAATGCCGCGATCCCGGTGGTGACCATTCTCGCGCTGGATGCCGGCGCGCTGGTCTCCGGCGCGCTGGTGACGGAGACCATCTTCGCCCGGCCCGGCATGGGCAAGCTGATCTACGACGCCATCATGGGCAATGACTACAACCTGGCGCTGCTGGCCCTGCTGCTGGCGGCGCTGGTGACCATGCTGGCGACGCTGGCGGCCGATATCGCGCAGCGGCTGATCGACCCGAGGCTCTCGCGCTGATGCGCCTCTGGCTCGGTCTTGCCCTGCTGGGCGCGCTCGCCCTAGGTGCGCTGGCGGCACCGCTGCTGCAGGGCTGGCTGGGGCATGATCCCTTCACGCCGGACCTCTTCAACCGCTTTGCCGCGCCCTCGGCCGCGCATCCGCTGGGCACGGATGAACTGGGGCGGGACATCCTGCTGCGGCTGCTGCATGGCGCGCGGGTCTCGCTCGCGGTCGCCCTCGGCGTCGCGCTCGGGGCGACGCTGCTCGGCACCGGCATCGGGCTGCTGGCTGCCTGGGCGGGCGGCTGGACGGAGGCGCTGCTGATGCGCCTGGCGGATGGGATGCTGGCCCTGCCGGCCCTGCCGCTGCTGGTGGTGCTGGCAGCGGTGGATACCGGCCGCTTCGGCCTGCCGCGCGGGGAGGCGCTGTCGGACATCATCCGCATCGCCGTCATCCTGGTGGTCTTCGGCTGGGTGGTGGTGGCGCGGCTCACGCGGGCGTCGGCGTTGACGCAGCTCTCGCTCGACTATGTCGCGGCGGCACGCATCGCAGGCGCCGGCGAGGCACGCGTGCTGGTCCGGCACCTGCTGCCGAACATTGCCGGACCCACCGCGGTCGCGACCGCACTCTCGGTTGCCGGCGCGATCCTGGCGGAGAGCACGCTGAGCTTCCTCGGCCTCGGCATCCAGCCGCCCGCGCCCTCCTGGGGCAACATGCTGTCGAACGCGCAAGAGATGGTGTTCAGCGCACCGCTGGCGGCGGTCTGGCCCGGCCTCGCCATCCTGCTGGCGGTCACCGGCTGCACGCTGGTGGCGGATGGCATCCGGCAGCGGATGCCGTAAGGGGGAGGGGCCGAGGCCCCTCCGCCAGGCCTCAGCGCATCGCCTTGGTCAGCTTCGCCGCGATCTCGTACATCTCCTCCGGCGCATAATCCGGGGTGAAGGCGGAGGGC
>JAESGY010000628.1_pt1 | contig 10761 bp, 15 predicted proteins | sample 9269841 | NCBI WGS metagenome assembly JAESGY01 (sample SAMN17022865, study PRJNA683097) | algae metagenome | isolation source: Spirirestis rafaelensis WJT71-NPBG6 and co-occurring heterotrophs from... | place: USA: Pinto Wells, Joshua Tree National Park, Colorado Desert, CA | collected 2006-08-15 | reverse complement strand
TACACTTCATCCAGGTGCCAGGTATCACCCGGCCTCGGCCGCCGCTTGCGCAGCTTGGCCGCGAACTCCGCGCCGAAGCGGAGGCACCAGCGCCTGATGCTCTCGTAGCTGACCACCACGCCCCGCTCGGCCAGGATCAGCTCGATGTCGCGCAGGCTCAGGCTGAACAGGTGATAGAGCCAGACAGCATGCTGGATGACCTCGGCCGGGAAGCGGTAGCCGGGGTAGGTGGCAGGCTCGGTCGACATCCGGCCAGCTTGGCCCAACCAGTTCATTCCGGCCAGAGCCCAACGACGTGACAATGCCCACGCCGTGACGTAGTGGTGGAAGGGAATCTGTACTTCGTGACGTAACGCCGTATGTTGGTACAGGTGTACATTGCGGTATCTGAACGTCACCCCACGAGGAGGGCGGCAGATGCGAGGAAGCAGCAGGCGACGCGAGTGGTAAGGCGGGAAGGGGCGGTGGCCGTCCTAGAGGACGGCTGGCGACGGCTCCTTATCGATGTTCGAGATGTGGAGGGGGTGCAGCGCTACGCGCGTCGCCTCGGTTGCCTTTGGCTGCGGCCGGAGGAGTGCACAGGCGGGGAGATTAAGCGCCCACCGCGCGACCCCCGCTGCTCATCCAATTGGGCGTAAAGGCCGACTGCCTGCCGGGAGCGGAGCGCATCGCCATCACGAGCAGCGTCGCGTCCTCGGACGAGATCGACGCCCTAGGACTCGATCTCATGCGGCGATTTCTCTGAGGCACTAACCCCTGAAGCCGGGCACCACCCGGCCTTTCCTTTACCCTACATAGTTCCACATTCGAACAAACATAACCCTATCGTGCGGAAAATGATTCTGCTGGCCACCGCGCTACTGCTGCCCCTGAGCGCGCAGGCGCAGTCCTGGCTCTCAGACGAGAGCGTGGATGCCATGTCGGACACGCGGATACGACGGGTGGGGGTCCCCAGTCGCGGCTAATTGCCCAGGCGCGTAGTGAGCAGCGGGCCGCCCTGGTGGCCCGGATGGTCCGCCACGGGGCGACAGAGGCCGAGATCACCGCGGCCCTGCGAGCGCAGAGCTTCAAGGCAATACCTGTATTCATGCCCTACACAGACCACAAGGCGCAGTAGCACGATGTGGAGGGAGGGCTTGCACGATGCCCAAAGTGACGCTGGTCTGCGCGCATTGCAGGCAGGAGTTCAAGGCATACGCCTCGGAGGTCGGTCGGAAGTTCTGCTCCATGGCTTGCATGAGAGCAAAAGAAGCCGCCACGGATGTGGCGCTGACCTGCGAGCAATGCAGCGGTGAGTTCACCGTCAAGCCTTCTTACGCAAAGCGGGGGCCGCGCTTTTGTTGCCAGCAATGCAAAAACAACAGTGTCCCGCCTGTCAGCCGCCCGTGTGCCACATGCGGCGAGTTCGTCACCCGCCCGCCGAGCCTGATGGTGGGGACGACGTTTTGCAGCCGCGCGTGTAAGGATGCCGAAGGCTTGGGTTCCGCCAAGTGCCCGTGGCCAGGGTGTACTCACACCGCGAACGCGCGCTCCTACATGCGGAAGGAGCGCGACGGGTCGCGCTCTGTGGTCTACAAAACCGAGCGCACGAGAGAGGGGCGCTATACTCGCTACCCGCTCTGCGATTACCACATGACGCTCATAAGAAAGCGTCTGGGCGACAGTACACGCTTTTCGGGGTCCCGAGGCACGGTGCTGGCTGATCCCGACCACGAGTATGATGGACGGTTCGTCTCAAGCCGGTTCCTCAGGTTAGTCGTTTTCGAGCGTCAGGGTGGGAAGTGCGGCTGCTGCGGCAAGCGGCTGCGATGGGATGCGCCTCCGAAGCAGTGGGAGATCGACCATGTTGTGCCCATCTTTCGCGGTGGCAAGACGCGGCTCGATCACCTGATGGCGCTCTGCAAGAAGTGCCACGACGACAAGACAGCACTTGAGAAAAGCGAGGTAACCAAGGCTCGGTGGACAGCGGGCCTACGATGGATGACCCATTACGAGAAAAACCTGCTTATCGACGATCTGCTGAAGGAGATCGCCGACTTCAAGCAGCAGGTCGCCCACCTAACAGCCCAGGGGTGATGAAATTTCATAGAGGCCGGGGATTCAGCGCAGAATCTATTCTGATGCCGGTTGGCGTGATTTGCGCCGATTTAGAAGCAGCTTCCGCTAGAAATGCGCTGGCAGCGGCACCCACCCGCTGAACTGTGCCGCCATGATCCTGTCCGCGGCGCCCAAGTTAGCCACGCATGGATACGTGCTAGCGGGCGTACGAGGGGAAGTAGCGGTACTTCGCCGCTCAGGCGTCGGCCTCCTCCGGCTGCTCCGGCAGAGAGATGGCCATGCGGCTTGTCCGTAAGCCGCAGCCGAAGACAGCCAAGCGGCCTACGCCAAGGCCATGATGCGCTACCTAACCGCGCGCGTTTGGATCAGTGGTCCGGCTGATCTCCCTTCGCAGTCGCGCGCACCGCATTGGCCAGCTTGTCGCCGTGCGGCTTGGGGCTGTCCGGCGAACCGGGCGCATTGTCGGAGGCACCGGTTTCCTGGCTGGGACGCTTGTCCGAGCCCTGCACCACACCGGCCAGCTTGTCGCCATGCGGCTTCGGGTTGTCCGGCAAGTCGGATGCTCCGGCAGCTTCCTCACTCTGTCGCTGACCAAAATCAGACATCTCGTTCTCCTGTGGCTGCTCGCCAACACGATCGCCAGCATCGGTCCAGCCTTCACGGAAGGCAACCACGCACGTATTGAGCCGCAATACCCTCTTGCTGGCAGTGCAGGTTGCCGCGATCGAGGTCGCATCGGCTCAGAACTTCTCACCACATAAATAGGCGCGTGAGAAGGAGAGTGGCGATGCGCGCATGGGAGTTCATCACACGACGGTCAATGGTTGGAGGCGGCCACGAGCCGACGAATGCTGAGCGGGAGAAGGCGACGGTTCGGTCGATCCCGCCGCAGCAAATTGGGCGAGCCTCCGGGAAGCAGGCTGGCAAGGCAGCAGAGCACGCTGGGCGCAAGCACGACCAGCCTCGCAGGAGATGACGACTCGTCGCCAGATGGCCGAGATGGCTGCCATGCAGGAGCGGGTGATTGCAGCACTACACGACAGTGGTGACGAGCATGTGGCAGACAAGCTCGCGCGCTGCCTTGAGGCAAGAATCGGCAGGCGCTCCGATGGTGGTCGGCCTTGGACTTGCCGGTCGGCTGGCTGTGCATGGTGCCGAGGTACATCGCTTCGGCGCTGGTGGGTCGGCATGAAGTATTGGATTGAAGCGGGCCGCGATCTCGTCAGCCTAGCAATCCTGCCGATCGATCTTGCTTATGGGCGGCTTCGCGCCGCTGTCGCGCGTCTGCGCCGCGCCTGCCGCGACATTCGTGATAGAGCCGCTCGGCGGCATACACCGTGGCGGCGTGTCGCCATGGCTGGGATGGCCTTGGGTGAGGGCGCGGCATGGCTCCTGATCCGACATCCCGGTATTACCCGCCATGCAGTCACCGATCTCCTGTGCAGGAGATGGCCGAACGCGGCCATTCGGGATGCCTCCACGGTGTCGCCCCCCTGGCGCATGTCCGTCGAGGTGGCCATCGAGCTTGCCCGCATCCGCCGGGGTGTCGAGCCGCTGCGCGTGGTCGTCCTCCCGCAGCGCGTCTGCGAGCGGGAGGGCAGCACCCATAAGTACCCCTGTGCCGAGCCCATGCCAATCGTCTTCTAGGCTTGCCGCGGTGGGAACCGGAGGTCCGGGTGCGGTGGCCTGACTCTACTTGAGCCTGCCGCGCCGCTCCTTACCAGCCGTAACCCAGCGAGGAGCCTTGGGCTGGCGAACGCGAGATCGGCGGACCACGCTTTTCTCCGGCGCTGAATCAGCCTGTGCTTCTGGCACGACCTCTGAGGCGGACGTGCTCGCCGCCGCATCGTCGGTGGCAGCCGCCTCGGCGGATTCCGCCGCACCCTCGCCTTTACGGCGGGACGTAGGTCGAGCACTTGACCGCCGCCGTGCGGCCCTCGCGGGGGTGCGAATGGTCTCCTCTGGCGACGCGGCCACGGGATCGGTCGGTTCGGCGTCCTGGGTAGGCAGCATCGGTTCAGTGTCGCGGACGGACGCCTCCTCGGGCTGCGTCGGGCGCTCTGGCTCAGCGATGACTGGCTCCGATTGGTGCCACACCCAGTCGTCGATCACCTGCGTGAGGGTGCCGTGAGTTTCCCAGTAGCCGCCGTCACGTGTAGCTAGGTAGGGTTGGTCGTCGATGCGGAAGACACGTTTTTGCATTGTCAGCCGTCGGACCTGCTCGTCGGTCGCAGGGAAGAAAGCGAAGCCGCAGGCGCGGGCGGCCCGCTGTTGATCGGGTGTCAGTTTCAAATTACCAAATCCGATTGCGGGTGGATGCTAGTGCTTAATGTGGCTTGCCGTGAACGCGCCGCTGGCGAGCAGCCTGTAAGTTTACCGCAAGCTGCCAGCGTTCGCGCGAGTGATCGCCCAAAGATAAATAGCTCTGGACGGAAAAGAAGGAGTCCAGACAATGACCATAGACGACATCTACGAGGTTGCAAAGGAGCGCGGGCTGGTACGATCCAAGCGCCATTTTTCCCAAGAACTGCTCGGGATGGCCTCCAACTACGCAGCCCATACTGGCCTCGACCGTTGTAGCACCACGGCTCTCCTGAACCTGTATCGGCGCCTTGGTGAACTCGGGCAGGTGGACCTGCAAGCGCGCACCTTCGAATGGCTGCTCGAAGCTGAGACGCGGGATGGCGAGACCCACGAGGCGGTGCAGCCGTGAGCGCCGGATGGATCAACGCTGTTGCGGTGATGGAGCCGGAAATGGTGGAGGTGTTCGAGCGCATTGTGGAGGATTGTGTGTGTGGTCTGGACACCGCCTTCTGGTCGGAGGACCGCCTGGGTGTCGTCCTGCCCACCGATGAGGATGAAGTTCTGTTCCGCCTCGTGCTGCTCCACGATAACTCGATTGGCGAAATCTGTATGATTGGTGAGCGCAGCTACATCATCCCAACACGGTACTCTGGGGAGGTCCGCCGCTGCGTCGAGCACGGCCTGTTCGATGCTGCCCTCAGCCCACTGACGCTCGGCTGCCTCGAACTGAGGGACGCCAGCCTGCTTCATGGCATCACAGCGGCACTTGCGGCCCAACCGTCAGCGTTCGGGGGTTATCCTCCCCATCTCGTGGTTGTCTGAGCCCGGCGATCTGCCGCCGTGCCGGTGATGTTCCCCGCGAAGGTCAGCACGATCGCAACTTGCAGGAGAGCGGCGGCGGTATCATAGCCGCCGTCTTCGTGCATGGCCCGCGGGCGGAGGCCGCAGAGTTAGGCGGCGATCCCATCCATGTCGTCGTTCTCGCCATCATCGTCGTCGTCGTCCAGATCGGCTTCGTGATCGTATGCGGAGATCGCTGAGGCCCTTGGGCAGAGCCCGTGACGGCCTTCCGCCCGCGCTGCGTGTGATGATCACACCTCCTCCCGGCTGGCGCGGGCGTATAGCGGGTTGATTTCGATGCAGGTAGCCGATCGCCCGGTGGCCTTGGCCGCGCGTCGCGTGGTACCCAGGCCGCCAAAGGGATCGACGACCCTCCCGCCCGGTGGCGAGCCGACCTCGATGCAGCGGCGTGCCAGTTCGAGCGGCATCATGCTGCTGTGCAGGGCGTGGCCACGCGACGGCGGCAGCGTCCACACATCGGTTTCGCAACCGGGCTGCGGCACGTAGTAGTAGCCTCGCCTCTGCTTGGTCAGCAGCAGAACGGGTTCAGAGACGCGGCGCGGGCGATCCGGCGCGGGGTCGGGAGCCGCGTTGGTCTTCACCCAGGTGATCAAGCTGCGGAGGTGCCAGCCCTCAGCCCGCAGGCCGGCAGCGAGTTCATAGGGAAGGAGTATTATGTCCTTCTCCTTGATCCCCCAGGGCGAGAGCCGGGACGGCATCATAGTCAGACCACGTGCCGCCGCATCCCGCCACCGCTCTCCACCACCGTGGCCTAGTGAGCGCTTGCCATCCGACTTGATTATCCTCCTTGTCGAGTAGCTGTCGGCAATGTTGATCCAGAGCGTCCCTGCGGGCTTGAGCACCCGCCGCACCTCGGCGAACACCTCCACGAGGTTGGAGATGTACTCAGTCGGCCAATACTCCATGCCGATCTGCCGCGAGTGCTCGTTGTTCCTGATCAACCAGTACGGTGGTGAGGTGACGCAGGCATCGAAGGTGTTGCTGGCCATGCCGCGCAAGCGGTCGAGAGCGTGTCCCGTGATGGTGTTGAACGAGACAGGCTGGGGCTGGGCATCGGCCAGCCATTGCTCGACCTGCTCGATCGTCAACGTGTAGCCCTCGCCGATGAGCGTCCTGCCTTCCGCGTCCGTGATCCGGTAGAGGCCGTAGCCAAGCGCTTGTGGATCGCGCAGGTCGCACCGCCTCAACACCAGCCCCCGCCGCGCAGCCGTTCGTCGAAACCGCCGCTCCCGTACCTTTTCTGCCGCGTCCACCTGACCCTCGGAGTGGCCCTGAGAGGTAGTTCAACGACGAAAAGTCGTGTTGTCGAATGCGCGATGGTCACACTTCAAAGAGGCCAGCCATTCCCCCATCAGGCGGCAATGCCGTCGAATTCGTCCCCTTCCTCGTCGTCGCCGAATTCGTCCAGATCATCCGGAGCGGGGTCGCGTCTGCGCCGGCCTTCCTGCGTGAGCCGGTCAAGGGCTGAACTTGGTTCTGCGGAAACGACGCGCTGGCCGGCAGCCGTCAGATCACGGATGAGGGTGGCGCGCATACCGGGTGGTGGGGCCTTGTTCTTCAGTCCTGCCAGTTGCTCCAGATACCAGACACCGTCGGCAACGCGGTTCAGCGAGGCGAGCACCTGCGGCTCGTCAGAAACGAGGAAAACGGCAGAGCCCTGCACCAAGCTTACGTGGTGTCGCGACGCACTCCAGTCCGGAAGGGCAACGCAGTTTCCGAGCGCTCGACCGATGCGCTGCAACTCAACAGCAGTACGGACAAGCCGAAACGGCGCTGGCGCGGCGAAACCCGGATCGGGCGCCTCAATACGCCCTAGTGCGGTGCGGAGGCGACGGGCCAGGGCCGGCATTCCAGCCTTGGGCGGCAGACGGAGATCACTGTCGCGCAGCGCGCCATGTGAGCGAAGGAGCGCGACGAGGCAATCGACGGCTTCGGCGAGATATGTGTTTCCCACGAAGGAAATGTGCAATCCCGCCAGCGCTGGGTCCATTCTCGACATCGCCTCGTAGTGCGAAAGACGCGCATCGTCGATGGCGCCGCTACTAAGCAGTGCATCGGCGAACGGCCCGACGCAGACGGCAGCCAGTCTCTCGTAAAACCGCTTTGTCTGTACCCGGTCGCCGGCACGGTCGAGCGCCCGGTAAAGGCGTGGTGGGCAGTCTGGCAGCGCGGCGCGGAGGAGGTCGCGTGGATGTCTCTCGCCGATCGCGGCAGCAACCGCCGCATCGGATTGCGCGGCCTCAGGCGCGAGATGAAGAAAGGCGCCGATTGAGTGGATGGCTTCGCGTGGCGCGACGATCAGCCGGGCGATCAGGCTGGGTCGGGCTCGCACAAGGGCAGCAACCCGTCCGGACAAGTCGCCGAAGACGAGCAAACATGGCGCGCGCTCAATCGGAGGTTCGTTTCGATTACTTGTCATGCCTCCCGCATACCGGAATATCCGCAGTGTGTCGCGAGGGGCCGAGGACACACCTGCACGAGGGCGCTATGGCCGAGACTTCAAGGTGGGCGGTGGCGGGTAGTCCATCTTTCGAAATTTCGGCTCCACGTCAGCGAAATTGCACACTAGACGGTCGTTGTTAACTCTGGATGAATCGTCTGTACCATTTTTAAATCACGTCCGCAAAAGACCAAAACTGGCCTCAGCACGATCGAGAAGACGCTGCTTCGCCGCATCACGCGTGACCTCGAACAGCGCGGCACATCCGACCAAACTCTGCACGAACTCCTCATCGACTACGTGCAGTTGGACACCCGGATCACCCGGCTGCACGGCATGATCGACGGTCTCGACGATCCAAATTGCAGCTTGGCGCCATGCGGCAGCTAGAGGCCGCCGTCACACAGCGTCAGCAACTCGGCAGCGCGCTGTTCCCGCGTGAGGAGGTTGGCAAAAAGCAGTTGCGTCACATCGCCGCACAGGACGCCGCGCCTGGAAGCGAGTGGGTCGGGCTGGTCCTTGACGCCTCAGAGAGCCAAGGCGAAGGGACGCAGGGCTTAGCAGATGATCGTCAGCATGATCCTCAATTTCTTCCCTAGCTTGACCCCTGATGATGTGCGCTCCTGCTCGATGAGCGCCAACGGCGCCGACATCCTCATCTCCGTGCTGCCAAGAAGACGTTCCCCTACAGCGCGGAGGTTAAGGCCAGGGCTGGCGTCACCACCCTGTACGACTGGTACGACCAAGCCGCCGGGCATGGCGACGAGGAGCCTCTGCTGATCATCCGGGGTGACTGCCGCAGGCCGCTGGCTGTCGTCGATGCCGAGCACCTTCTGCACCTGCTCACTCACAAGGGAGGGGGTCCAAAAGTCCGACCGGAGGGGGACTGCCTCGCTGGATGCTGCGCATCTTGAGGTGGCGTTGAGGCGTTGAGAGATCATTAGCAAGCCCTTTCCCCCCGTCCCACCTGCCGGTCGCTCGCCGATCGGCGGTAGCGCCAATGCCAAATCAGGCGACGAAATGTCCTCCGAGGTTGGCTGCGCGAACAAGGAATCGACGGGTAGACACCTCGGCGAGCAGGGCCGCCAGGGCAACATCAAGCAGAACACCACCCATCAGGGTTACCAGCAGGACCGCTGATCTCATGTCGAAGCCGCATTCGCGCACCACGCAGAAGAACAACGACCACACCGGCGGTGGGCCGGGATCGAGCCACCAGGGTGGCTCGCATGGCCATGCCACACGCTTTCAGGACAAGGACAACAGCGACACCACGCGGGAGCCCGGCACGCCTACCAACCCCGACCGTTCGCGCGTGTCCGGCGGCGGTGGTGAACGGGATCGCCACCACGTGCATGACTACAAGAACAAAAGCTAAGTTGGAGTTCGTCACTCAAGTGGTCAATAGCGGCGTCGCTGTGACGCCGCGTGTTGGCTGAAATAGCCGTAAGGCATTTTATTCGATAAGGGCGGAATTACGCCACCATCTCGTGTCCGACTACATCCACGGCGGAGGGTCATTCGGATCAGGTGTCCCGATGTCGCGCTCGAAGTAGACTGCACTCCGCTGAGATGGCGGCGATGGCGGGCTGGGAGATATCGTAATCGACAGGCTGCCCTTCTTCCGCTTCGCCCTCTCCCTCTCCCTGTAGGTGCCCCCATGAGGCAGCGGGATGACATCCAAACCCGCGTCATGCAGACGCCGCAACTCCTCTCTCCATCCGCGTGGAGGCGGCCATGGCACGCCCCATTCGGCCAATTGCCGGGCTGTCCAGGCACCAGACTGATTCGAGGAAGCCCGCGCTACCTCAGCCGGTGAAGGGGCAGGACGAGGCGCCGATTCAGGCGGTTCATCAGGTGGCTCATCACTCACTTATCCAACTCCCTCTATCGCGCGCTCAATCGCGTCGCTGTCGCGTCGCGCTTGATCGCGGGCTGCTACGTGATCTCTCTCGCTTTGCTGTCGCTCCGCGAGAACCGATCACGCGCAGCGAGATGGAGAGCAATCATGTCTGATCAGGCGGATAACGCGGAGCGCTATCGAGAGATTCATCTTTCCCTTCACCTCTCTAGGCTTGATGCGTTCTATTCCCCCCTGTGCACCTGCTTGAAAAACAGATGCACAAGGGGGAGGAGATCATCACCTCGTCTGAGTGTAGATGCCCGACAAGAGCCGTGTAGCGCTGTTACGCGCAGCAGGGGGTTGCCCGGTCCCTGCAATGGCTCCGTATCCTTGGACCAGCCGCCTACGGTGTGCGCGTCGGGATGGCCGGTGGAGATGCAGCATTGCTCCCCCGATCTTGCCGCGCCAGCGCTGTAGTGTCCTTTACAACGGTTAGCACCCCTCACGGGGTGCAGCATATCCACGAGGCTGTCGAGCCACCCGTGGATGCAGCGGTTCGTCAAATAGCGAGACGTGAACCGCTTCTTTCGGTGCCTTGCCCGGTCTGCTCGTCCGGCTCCGGCTACCACCTGATCGCGGAAGGGCGGGGTGAAGGGAGGATGGCTGCGCTGCCTGCGGGTGGTTTGAATCCACCTCCACATCTCTCGGCGGGCCACCGAACTCGAACTGCCCTGCGCACTATCGCTAGTCTCTGATATGTATTTAGCATGCAGACACGGTAACTACCACCTTCATGGCTGCTTTCGCGCGTGATCATCAGGGCCACGGCATCGCAGGCTGCTCGGCCTCGTTGTCATCACCCGGTGTCGGCTCACCTCCATCAGCATCGCTCGCCGTCTCGATGATCATCGGCTGGATGCACGTCATGCCATTGCCAGCGGACACACCGATATGGTGGTCCAACGCTCGTCTACGACCGGCACCGCAATCCTCACCCGTAGGTCGGTTTAGCGTGCGGCACCTGCCCGCAGAATGACCTGCTGACCGTGAAGCCGCGTGTGCGCGTCAAGGCACCGCCGCGGAAGATCGACGCATGATCAACGAGGTGGGCGTGCTCCTCCCTCCCGTGAGCTATGGCCGAAATTGGGTGATGGCGGGCTGAGAGAGGCGGCGTATCGAGGCGGGTGACGAGCCTGCCAGAACCTCCCGAGGGAGCGATACGCCATGACGAGCGATACCACGGTGGTTGCCCTGC
>JAESGY010000627.1_pt1 | contig 10785 bp, 7 predicted proteins | sample 9269841 | NCBI WGS metagenome assembly JAESGY01 (sample SAMN17022865, study PRJNA683097) | algae metagenome | isolation source: Spirirestis rafaelensis WJT71-NPBG6 and co-occurring heterotrophs from... | place: USA: Pinto Wells, Joshua Tree National Park, Colorado Desert, CA | collected 2006-08-15 | reverse complement strand
CGAACAAGGGCTGGCCGCAACCCGCACAGACAAAGGTGCCCGGGCGCTTCTCCTGGTTCAGTGGGCTGGTGCCGGGCCTCTCCGTGCCGTGCTGGCGGAGGACGCGATAGGCCTCGGGCGATAACTCGCGCCGCCACTCGTCATCGGGCTTCTCGACCGGATAGTGCCCGGCAGGCTTTTCCTTGCGGAACAGGGACATGGCAGCAATCCTTCGGACGGTGCGCGGTGCCGCGCGGTTCAGGCCGCCGGGCGCTTCAGCCGATCGGCATAGGTCTTGCGGAATTTCGCGACCTTGGGCGCGACGACCACGCGGCAATAGCCGCTCCAAGGATTATGGACGAAGTAGTCCTGGTGCTCCGGCTCGCCTGGCCAGTAGCGATCGAAGGGCATCAATTCGGTCACCAGCCTGTCGCGCCAGATGCCGGCCTCGGTCACCTCGGCCATCACCTGCTCAGCCACCACCTTCTGTTCCGGCGAGTGATACAGGATGATGGAGCGATATTGCGGCCCGATATCGTTGCCCTGGCGATCCTTGGTGGTCGGGTCATGGATGGTGAAGAAGACCCGCAACAGGTCCGCGTAGCTGATCTCCTTCGGGTCGAAGGTCACCTGCACCACCTCGGCATGGCCGGTCTGCTTGCCGCAAACCATTTCATAGGTCGGGTTGGGCACATGGCCGCCGGCATAGCCGGAATGGACCCCGGCGACGCCGCGCAGATCCCGGAACACGGCATCGAGGCACCAGAAGCAGCCGCCCCCGAGCGTCGCGACCTCAAGGCCCGGTCCCTCGTCTTCCGTCCCGCTCATCATGTCTCTCCTTGGCTTTGCTCCAAGATAGGGTCGCGCCGCCGCCGATGCAGCGGGCAAGCCCCGAAAGCCTGCCTGGCTTGCCAGGCGGCGCCGTGCACCGGGCTACTTCCCTGATCCTCTGTCGCCCCAGTAATCACTCACTTTTTAGTGATCATTACGACAGCGGCGATCCCGCCCACTATACCGGTGCCGATCCGGCACGGTCGTGTGCTCTTTCCTTGGCGGACCCGTACCATGCGCCTGCGCGCGCGCCTGCTCTTCCTGATCGCCACCGCGCTGCTCCCGGCCTTCGCGGTTCTGCTTGATTTCGAGCGTGCCGCCCGCGCGACACGCGAGGCGGCCGAGCGGGCGGAGGCGCTGCGGCTGGTCCGGCTGGTCTCGGCCGACCTCGAGAGCGTGGTCGAGGGTGCGCGGCAATTCCTGGCGGCCATGGCCAATCTCGATGAAGTCACGGCCGGCGAGGCCACGGCCTGCAACCGGATGCTCATGGCGCTCAGCCGCGACATCGCGCGCTACGCCACCTTCTCCGTTGCCGATGCGGATGGGTGGGTCGCCTGCAGCGCCATACCTTCGGCCATCGGCCATGATATCTCGCAGCGCCCCTACTTCCGGCTGGCGCGGGAGCACGGCGCATTCGCGATCGGCGATCACGCCACCAGTCTCGGCACCACCCGCCACAGCCTGCATTTCGCGCTGCCGCTCTCGGCCGAGCGGCACGGCCGGGACGGCGCCGTGGTGGCGGCGCTCGACCTGGAATGGCTGGCGCGGCGTCTGGCGGAGGTACCCTTGCCACCGGGTGGCAGCGTGATCGTGGCGGATCGACGCGGCACCGTCCTCGGGCACTGGCCTGACCATCAGCGTTTCGTTGGGCAGCCGGCCTCGCCCGGGCTGCTTCGGGCGATCACGGGCGAACAGTTCCAGGTCAAGGATGTCGTCGGTCTGGACGGCCTCCGGCGCATCTACGCCACCGGCTCACTCGGAGTGCGGCCGCAGGATCTCCTCGTCGGCATCGGCATCGATCCGGCGCCGGCCGAAGCCGCACTGGCCGCGGCAAACCGGCGCGGCCTGCTGCTGATCGCGATCAGCGGCCTCGGTGCCCTCCTGCTCGGCCTTTTCCTTGCCTACCGCTTCATGGAGCGGCCGGTCGAGGTACTGGTGGCGGCCATGGAGCGCTGGCGCACCGGCGACCTCACGGCGCGCGTTGCCGGTGACCCTCGCCTCGGCCGGCGCGGCAGCCCCAGCGAATTCACCCGGATCGCCGCGGCCTTCGACCAGGCAGCCGCGGCGGTCGAGGCACGGGAGGCGGCCCTGCGCGAGAGCGAGACGCGCTTCCACCAGATTGCCGAGGCGATCGATGAGGTGCTCTACATCGCGGAGCCGGAGCAGCGGCGCCTGCTCTATATCAGCCCCGCCTTCCGTCGGCTTTTCGGCCGGCCGGAAGCCGTGGTCTATGCCCGGCTGGACACCATGCTCGATGCCGTCCATCCGGAGGACCGGCCGGCTCTCCGCGGCCTGCTCGAACGACCCGCGCAGAGCCCCTTCGACACCGAGTACCGGCTGCTGCGGCCGGATGGCAGCGAGCGCCGCGTGCGGCACCGTCGCTTCGCGGTACGGGACTCGATCACGCCCCGGGTGGTGGGTGTCATCAGTGACGTGACGGAGGAGCGCGAGACGGCGGAGCGCCAGAACCTGCTGGCGCGGGAGGTCGACCATCGCGCAAAGAATGTCCTCGCGGTGGTGCAATCCATCCTGCGGCTGACCCGGGCCGACAGCCCGCGCGCCTTCGCTCAGGCGGTGGAGGGGCGAGTGGCGGCCCTGGCGCGGGCGCACCAGCTGCTGGCGCGCGGACGCTGGGGCGGCACCGAACTTGCCGAGCTGCTGCGGGAGGAGTTCGCTCCCTACACCGACCGCATGAATGGGAATGGCCGCGCGGCACGGCGCTGCATCCTGGAGGGCCCGCCACTCCTCCTGCGGCCCGAGGCGGTGCAGCCCCTGGCAATGGTGGTGCATGAGCTGGCCACCAACTCGGCAAAGCATGGCGCGCTGTCGGTCCCGCGTGGCGTGGTGCGGATCGCCTGGGAGCTGTCCTCGCGCGATCCGGGCGATCCGCCCTGGCTGAAGCTGCGCTGGGAGGAGTCGGGGGGACCGCCGGTTGCGGGCGCGCCGAGCCGCTTCGGCTTCGGCTCGCGCGTTGTCGCAACGACGGTGGAGCGGCAATTAGGCGGTTCGGTGCGCTTCGCCTGGGAGCCCGCCGGGCTGCGCTGCCACCTGGCCGTCCCCGCGGCGCGGCTGCTGCCGGCCGGCGGGATCGAGGCCGAGGAGGCACCGGAACGGCCGGTGTCGCTGTCCGGCCGGCACATCGTGCGGGCCGAGTCGGTTGCCGTGCCGGTGGACGGTGGCGCGGGCGGCTGACGCAGCCTCGGTCCCTTGCCGGCGTGCTGACCGCGCGCGGCGGCAGGTCTGCTCTCTGCCGCAGGGCGACGTCGTTCGTGCGGCATCACCCCCACCCCGGCCAGCCCATCGTGCCGGGCGGCTGCTGTCGCCCGATGGCCTTGTGCGCGCACGCACAGCCCGCTGCTCCCGGCCGCGCCATAGTCCGCGGCGAGGCGCGCCTTCCCGTGGCCTCAATTCTGGCATTTGAGCCCATGGCGCTGCCGGGCCCCTGTCCCGGTGGAGCCGCCCTGGAGACCGGACTGCATTCACCGCCGCGGCCGGACCCTTGCCCCGGCCGCGGCGGTCCCGTCCCGCGCCCTGTTCCTCGGACCCTTCCCGGTGTGACCTCCACCTTCGCGGCGCGCATCGCGATCGGCCGGCGGCTCGCCCCGCATGGCGAGGCTGGAGACCCGCGAGCTTGTCCATGCCGAGGACATGGCGGGGCCGCTGGGGGGCGGCATGGAGACGCTGCGCGCGGCCTCATGGGCGCCGGTGTTAAACTTCCGCAGCGGGAGCCGCTGGTGATCCTGGCCCCGCTGAACTGCGCCCTGCGAGGCGTCCCGATCGGCCAGCCAATATTGATCGCCATCTCCATCACCGGCGTGGCGACGGGACTGACCAATTTCTGGTTCCTCGACATGCCGGAACCGGGATGGGGCGGCCCCTGCCCCTGGCAGGGCCGCCTCCGGTGGAGAGGCCCGCGGACGCCAGGCGCCCGCGGACCCGCACCCGGACTCAGTTCATGCTGATCGGCGTCAGGTCCTGGAACCAACTCTGCGCCTGGACGAAGCCGCGGACATTACGGCTCATCGCGCGCGGGTTCAGGTCATGCGCGATGAAGAGGAAGAGCGCATCGTCCACCACCTTCGCGTGCAACTCGCCCAGCAGCTTGTCCTGTGTCACGGGGTCGAAGGTTTCGTAGATCTTCGCCATCAGCGCGTCGTAATCGGCATCGGCGAAGTAGCCCCAGTTGTTCGCCAGTGGCGGCACCAGGTCCGACTTCAGGAAGCGGACCAGGGCGGTGAAGGGATCGAGCGCGGCGTAGGAGATGTTGATCGCCGAGACGCCACGGTTGGAGGGCGCCTTTGCCCCCTCCCGCCAGATGCCGAGCAGGGCATTCCACTCGATGACCTCGAAGGAGACCTCGATGCCGATCTCCTTCAGGTTCTGCTGCACCGCCTCGTTCATCGGCAGGGGCTGCATCTGGCCGGAGCCGCTGGGCGAGATCGCCACCTTGGTCCGCAGCGGGTTGCGCGGTCCGTAGCCGGCCTCCGCCATCAGCTTGCGGGCGGCGGCCGGATCGTAGCGGACCGGGTCCCTCGGGCTGCCGTGCCAGGGATGCTCGGGCGGCAGCAGGCCGGCGCCCTCCGCCATCATGCCGCCGAGCATGGTCTTCATGCCGCCGCGGTCGATGGCCAGGTTGGCCGCCTTGCGCAGGCGCATGTCGCGCCAGGGCGAGCCCTCTGCCATGTTCAGGTGCCAGGTCCAATTGTGCGGATAGGTGTTGGAGACGATCTGGAAGCCGGCTTGGCGCAGGCTCGGGATGGCATCCGGCGGCGGCGCCTCGATGAAGTCGACCTGGCCGCTGCGCAGCGCGGCGACGCGGGTATTCGCCTCCGGCAGCGGCAGCAGCACGACCTTGCCGACCTTCGGGATGCGCGTCGCATCCCAGTGGTCCGGATTGCGGGCCAGCACCGCGCGCTCCCGGATCGAGAAGCTCTCCAGCTTCCAGGGACCGGTGCCGATGGCTTTCGGCAGGTAGTTGTCCCAGTTACGGCCGGTGGCCTTCCAGGCGCCCTGATGGGTGATGCCGATCCAGGTCAGGCCGAAGGGCACCAGGCTGTCGACCCGGCTGGTCTCGATGACGAAGGTATGCGGCCCCTCGGCCCGCCAGGCGACCACTGTCGGCATGCGGATGCGCGCATTGGCGGCGGCGCGGGGATCGTAATGCGGTGCGTCGTTCTTCAGGGCGCGATCATAGGAGAAGACGACATCCTCGGCGGTCATCACCTTGCCGTCGTGGAACTTCACCCCCTCACGCAGGGTGATGATCCAGCGCTTCGGATTGGCCGGGTCCACCTTCCAGGAGGTGGCGAGGCCCGGGCGGAGCGCGACGGGCATGTCGAAGCGCGTCAGGTCCCAGCCGGCGAGCTGGTCATAGACCGTGATGCCCATGAAGCGGTGCCCCTCGGCGCCCTGATCCGGCACGCCGTTCGAGAGCGGCACCGCCGAGGCGGTCATGCCGACGCGGAGCGTGGTGGTGGGCGCGCCCTGGGCCTGGGCCAGGTCATAGGGCAGCGCGGCGGCCGCGAAGCCGCCCATGGCGTGAAGCAGGCCACGGCGGCCGATGGTCAGGGTCATGGCGAGGAGCTCCCGAACTGCGTCGCGTCCCCGAGGTCTTCGGCTGCAGGGACGCGACAGCGCGGAGGCAGGAAGCAAGAGCCAGGCCACGGGCGGTGGCGTCGCGCGCGGCGGACGACCGCGCGGCGCTCCGCGCCTTGAGGCAGGACTGCCGGGCACTCGGCCGGGCCGGGATGTCGGCAGGAGGCGGGCGCGGCCGAGGTCCCATGCGCTAACTGTTCGTAGAGGGTGATGCCGATGAAGCGCTGCCCCTCGCCCCCCCTGCTCCGGCACGCCGTTGGACAGCGGCACCGCATTCGCTGTCATGCCGACGCGCGGCGTGCCGCCGGCCGACTGCGCAAGATGTCAGCGCAGTGCCGTGGCGACCAAGCCACCGAGCAGGGCGCGGCGGGACAGGCAAACGGGCATCGGGCCGCCCTCCGGAACCAATCGGAGAAGGCCAATAAACGCCCATTAATTCATCAATCCACCTTCTCGGCTCGATCTATAATCAAAAATGCGCCCGAGTAGCCTTTTATCCAGTCATTCTCTCAAAAGCTCCAGGCTTCCGACCACTTCGGTTAGCCTGCTATGTTTTCCAGGCAGAGCGGCCGTCCAGCGCCGCCGATAGGGAGTTCGTCCATGCTGCTGACCCGCCGCGCCGCCCTCGGCGCGAGTGTTGCCACGGCCCTCTCGCCCGTCTGGGCCTTCGGCAATGCCCGTGCCCAGGCTGCCGAGACCATCCGGATCGGTATCCTCACCGATCTCTCAGGCCCCTATCGCGACGTCACGGGCCCGGCCTCCGTCGCCTGCGTGCGTCAGGCTGTCGAGGAGTTCACCGCCCAGAACCCGAATATCCGGGTCGAGATCATCAGCGCCGACCACCAGAACAAGCCGGATGTCGGCGTGAACACCGTGCGGCAGTGGTTCGACCAGCGCGGCGTGGATGTGGTGACGGATGTCGGCAACAGCGCCATCGCACTCGGCATCAACCCGGTCTGTGTCGAGAAGGACAAGATCCACCTCAATGCCTCGGCCGGCACCTCGGAACTCACGGGCCGCGCCTGCACGCCGAACTCCATCCACTGGTCCTATGATACCTGGTGCCTGTCCAACACCTCCGGCACCGCGCTGACGCGGATGGGCGGCGATAGCTGGTACTTCATCACCGCCGACTACGCCTTCGGCCATGCGATCGAGCGCGACACCACGCGCTTCATCGAGGCCGCCGGCGGCAAGGTGCTCGGCGCCTCCCGCTACCCCTTCCCGCAGACCACGGATTTTTCCGCCTTCCTGCTGCAGGCGCGTGCCAGCCGGGCGAAGGTGCTCGGCCTTGCCATGGCAGGGGACGACCTGGTGAATTGCGTGAAGCAGGCGCAGGAATTCGGCCTCTCGCGCGGCAGCCAAGGCATGAAATTCGCTGCCGTCATCGGCTCCATCACCGGCGTGCTGGCGGCCGGGCTGGAGACCATGCAGGGCATGTACATTGCCGAGACCTTCTGGTGGGACCTCGACGACCGCACCCGGGCCTTCACGAAGCGCGTGCAGCAGAAGCTGCCTGCGGGCGTCTTCCCGAACTACGTTCACGCCGCGAACTACTCCGGCATCACGCATTATCTGAAGGCGGTGAAGGAGTTGGGCCCGGCCCGCGCCAAGGCCAGTGGGCGGGAGGTGGTGGCGCTGATGAAGCGCATGCGGACGGATGACGACGCCTTCGGCGCCGGCGGTGTGATCCGGGAGGACGGGCGGAAGATCCACCCCTCCTATCTGCTGCAGGTGAAGCGGCCGGGCGAGAGCAAATACCCGGGCGATGTCTACACCCTGGCGGGCACCGTGCCGGCGGAGCAGGCCTTCCGGCCGCTGAGCGAGGGCGGTTGCCCGCTGGTGCGGGCCTGAGGACCGGCTGGGCGCGGCCAGGCCGCGCCCGCCCTTCGCCTTACGCCTTGCTGTAGGCGTCGGCGCCGTCGAATCGCTGCAGCTTCTCGATATGCATCCAGTTGTGCTGGCGCCCGATTCGCTGCAGCAGGTCGGTGATCTCCGCGATGCCATTGCCCTTCGGCGGCTCGCGGAACATGAAGCGGGCGCGGAAATGGTCCACCAGGAAGGTGTGGCCGCCAACCTCCGGCCAGACCTGCGCGCCGCGGCTGCCGATCATGGTCAGGTCGAAGGCGCTTCCTTCGGCCGCCGCCTGCAGGGTGATGCTGATGGCCCGCGGGTCCCGCTCGCTCTCGACGAAGACATCGACGCCGACCAGCTCGCGCGTGCTGGCCGCGCGGTACCAGGTGATCTGCGGCCATTTCTTCAGGGCAATCGGGCGGTACTCGCGCTCCGGCACATTCGCGCTCTCGCGGCCGAGATTGGCGATGATGCGGTCGACGAAGGCCGCCGTCGGCACCCCTTCGCCGTCGCGCGCGATGTCGCCGGTGAGGTCCTTCCCGTCCTCCAGCGTCACATAGAGCGCATGCTCGATCCGCCGGGCGGTGGCGAAGTCGCCGATATGGCGCAGCATCATGAGCGAGGAGAGCAGCAGCGCGGTCGGGTTGGCGATACCTTTGCCGGCGATCTGCGGGGCGGAGCCGTGGACCGCCTCGAACATCGCCACCTCGTCGCCGAGATTGGCCGAAGGCGCGACGCCGAGGCCCCCGACCAGGCCGGCCGCGAGATCGGACAGGATGTCGCCGTTCATGTTGGTCATGACCGTGACATCGAACTGCTCCGGCCGGATGACCATCTGGTGCGCGCAGTTGTCGACGATCATGTGCTCATGCGTCAGCGACGGGTAGTCCTTCAGCACCTGCTCGCCGACGCGCTTCAGCATGCCCTCGGTGAGCTTCATGATGTTGGCCTTGGTGGAGACGGTGACCTTCTTCCGCCCCTCGGCCTCCGCCACCGCCGCCGCGAGGCGGAGGATGCGCTCGCAGCCCACCTCGGTGATGATCTTCAGGCATTGCGCAACGCCCGGCGTCTGCATGTGCTCGATGCCGGCATAGACGTCCTCGACATTCTCGCGGACCACGACGAAGTCGATCCCCCGGCCGGAGAAGGGCGTGCGGATTCCCGGCAACTCCCGCACCGGGCGGACATTGCCGTACATCTCGAAGGTCTTGCGGAGCGCGACATTGGCCGACTTCTCGCCATAGCCGACCGGTGTCTCCAACGGCCCCTTCAGCGCCACGCCGTTGCGGGCGATGGAATCCAGCGTCTCCTTAGGCGCGCCGGAGGAGATGCCGCGGCGGAAGGCCTCGGCGCCGGCCAGCGCCTCCTCCCACTCCACCTGGGCGCCGGCCGCCGCCAGCACCGTCTGGGTGGCCTTCATCACCTCCGGCCCGATGCCGTCGCCGGGAATGGCGGTGACCTTCACCTTGGTCCGCACGGGAGGCTGCATCGGGATCGAGTCCATGGGTGTGCCGTCCTTCAGGGTAGGATGCTGCATTGCGGCATATAGCCGATCCAGGGCGGCCGCGAATTGATCCAACTCACAGCTTGCGGAATGGCTGCGCCCTGTGCCTCGGGGCGGCGTTTCGGCCGGGGAATGCCACAGGCGAGGTTACCCCCATGCCAAAGCCCATATCCTTTGCCCTCTGTACCGCCGCCCTCCTGCTGCCGATCACCGCCGCCACGCAGGAGCGCGCGACCGGCTCCGTGACCATCGAGCAGCCGCCGCCCGAGCCGCGCGGGGCCATCGTGACCACGCCCGATGGCCGCAGCCTGGAGGTCCCGCGCGGCGGCACCTTCGATGTGCGGGGCGCCAATGTGGTGGTGGAGCAGGAGACGCCCCGCGGCACCAGCCTGACCGTGCAGAACGACGTGCTCTTCGACTTCGACAAAGCCGAGCTGCGCCCTGAGGCGGCCGAGGCGCTCGGCCGGGTGGCCGACATCATTCGGCAGCGCCGGCCCCGCGCCGTGCTGGTGGTCGGCCACACCGATTCCGTCGGCGGCGATGATTACAACGACCAGCTTTCCCGCCGCCGGGCGGAAGCGGTACGGAGCTGGCTGGCGGCGAATGGGGGCGGGCTGCCGCCGCTGCGGGCGGAAGGCCGCGGCGAAGGCGAGCCGGTCGCGCCGAACAGCCAGGACGGGCGGGACAACCCCGAAGGCAGGCAGAAGAACCGCCGGGTGGAGGTACTGCTCGAACGCTGAGCGGCCCGGCCGTGCCGCTCAGTGCCCTGCCAAGGCGCCAGGGTCGTGCATCACTCGAAGGCCGGCCGCCTCCTCCCGCGCAGATTCACCCACCACCTACATCGGTTCCGACCGGGTGAAGGCAACCGATACCGGCAGCGGCGGTGCCGGTCCCCTGATGGGGTGATGAAGCGGCGGGCGTTACGTTGTGCCGGCAGGCCGGCGGGGTTGGAGATGCATCCAGCCGGCAACCCCCTAGAGCGTGTTGCGGACCTTGTGGCCCCCCAGATGGGAGGGGATGCCTGTTGAGCCTCGCCGCTATTGCTACCCCACTGATACGACCGAGGAGAAGTGGGCGTTCGCCGCGCCCTATCTGACGCTGCTGCCCGAGGAGGCTGGGCAACGGCGATATGCGTTGCGCGCCTCCTACGATGCGCTGCGCTGGATCGTTCGGGCCGGGGCCGCCTGGCGGCTGCTGCCGGGCGATTTCCCGCCCTGGCATGTGGTCTATGACCAGACCCGGCGCTGGCTGGCAGCGGGCTGCTTCGAGGCCATGGCGCACGACCTCCGCGTCGTGCTGCGGCTGGCCGAGGGCCGCGCCGCCGAGCCGAGTGCGGCCATTCTCGACAGGCGCACGCTCCGCTCCACGCCCGAGAGCGGCGCCCGGGCCGGCTATGACGGGGCCAAGCGGCAGAAGGGCTCCAGCTGCATGCCGCGGTCGACACCCTCGGCCACCTGCTGGCGCTGCATGTCACCCCAGCCGACGAGCAGGATCGCGCCCAGGTCGGTTACCTCGCCGCTGCTGTCCAGCAGGCGACCGGCGAGGCCGTCGATCTGGCCTACGCCGACCAGGGCTACACCGGCGAGAACCCGGCTAGGGCCGCCGAGGCCAGCGGCATGGCGCTGCAGGTCATCCGTGCCCCGCAAGCCAAGCGCGGCTTCGTCTTGCTGCCCCGCAGGTGGGTGGTCGAAGTAGTCTTTACGCAAATGGCAAAAGCGGACGTGCTCGCTTTCCGGGCTGGTGGGCAGGACGTAACGGATCTCGACCTCGGCATCGGTGACGACCACGCGGTCGATCAGAAG
>JAESGY010000626.1_pt1 | contig 10852 bp, 12 predicted proteins | sample 9269841 | NCBI WGS metagenome assembly JAESGY01 (sample SAMN17022865, study PRJNA683097) | algae metagenome | isolation source: Spirirestis rafaelensis WJT71-NPBG6 and co-occurring heterotrophs from... | place: USA: Pinto Wells, Joshua Tree National Park, Colorado Desert, CA | collected 2006-08-15 | reverse complement strand
GGCAATGATGAATCCACGTCCCTAACCCCAAATAAGCCTCTCTAGGCTTTAAATAAAGGCATTATGAGTAACTAGCAGAAGCTTTATCAACTAAACTATAACGCCCATATTAACCGGAGTTGATGTTTGTACTTTGAGTGTGAGTGGCAGATGCGCTAGTGTAAGCGCCATCCTTGCTGTTGCTACTATAAGTGTAAGCATCATTCGTATAGTGTAAACAGGAATTGCCGATCCCAAATTGCCTGTCCGGAATGCCGTATATACTTTTTATGGTGTTTACTTAATTTACTTAATAGTGTAAACAGGAATTAAAAGTTCAAAATTGTTCAGGCGATACCGCAGGCGCGCTTCGCGATCGCCTGCGGCAGGTCTTTGCGCTTTCAATCCGTAGCTGATAGCGACAGCCGGAGGGGTGTCACCAGCAACCGAGGCGGATGCCGATTTTCCGCCCGACCGTTGAGAGTTCTGGTGTTTACAGTCCTAGCAAACCCGTGCGTTCACGCAAGCCTCCGCTCACGCGATCGCCTGAACAAACGGTGATAATGAATCCAATAAGTAACCCCAAATAAGCCCCTTTAGGCTTTAAATAGAGGCATTATGGGTAACTAGCAGAAGCTTTATCAACTAAACTATAACGCCCATATTAACCGGAGTTACTGTTTGTACTTTTGAGTGTTAATGGCAAACGCAGTAGGGTAAACGGCATCTCTGCTGTTTATATTAGAAGTGTGAGCACCATTCTATAAGTGTAAATAGGAATTGCCGATCCCAAACTGCCTGTCGAGATGCCGTGTACACTTACGTTGTTTACAGCAATAGTGTAAACAGGAATTGAAAGTTCAAAATTGTTCAGGCGATCGCTTCCAGCGGGCGCGGAGCGCCATCGCGCCAACCGAGGCGACTGCCGATTTTGTCTGCCTCCCATATCGCCTACCGTGCCTTTGATATCGCTTTCAATCCGTAGCTGATAGCGACAGCCGGAGGGGCGTCACCAGCAACCGAGGCGGATGCCTGTCTACCCGACCGTTGAGAGTTCTGGTGTTTACAGTCTATAGCAGCAAACCCATGCGATACCGTTCGTAAAGTGGACGCGATACCGAAGGCGCGCTTCGCGATCGCCTGAACAAACGGTGATGATGAATCCAATAACTAACCCTAAATAAGCCCCTTTAGGCTCACAGCAAAGGCATTGTGGGTAACTAGGAGAAGCTTTGTCAAATAAACTATAGCGCCCCATTAAACGGATTTGCTGTTGGTACTATGACGTTTACATCGTCGTTGAACGTTAACAGCATGCAGGTTGAAATCCTTGCTGCGTAACCGTTCTAGCTAACGTTCTAGCTGGCGTTTGTACTCTAAACAGTTGACGTTAACATATCGCTAGCCTCAGCATTTCAACTGTAAACAGGAAGATTCAAAACTCCTGCTGTGTAAGCGTTCTAGCTGGCGTTTGTCCTTTACGTACTTAGCGCTAACACTAGCTAGTGTCAACACCAAGTGTTAACGGGAATTGAAGATTCAAAATTGGGGTGCAGACCGCAAGTATTCTGGGGCAAGTTACTCGCGATGTCGTCACAAATTTTTTCTACGTATTCATGTGTTTATTAAAGCCAATCGTTATTTTTTCAAAGCTCAATATTTGGGTCATCTTCGTAGGCCGAACCGATGCGACATAATTGCTTCAGCGTCTGGGTAAATAGCTCAAACAGTGATTTGAGCCTTTCGACATCTTCTATAGTGCCAGTTACTTCAAAATACAGTTCGTCAACATCACTAGGAAATCTTTGTGCAAAAAAATCTTCATTATCTTTAATTTCAAATACAATTGACGGCTGTTGTAGAATTAACTCCCGAATTCTTGCATTAGCAAATAATTGTCTAACTTTAGTTTCATCATTTCCCTGAATAATAAAGTTGCTCTCGAATTCAGGATCTCCAACTTGGATATCTTGCCTGCCAAAGAGCTTACCCAATTCAGCAAACCATCCTCGTCGATGAATTTTGAATCTCAAGCCATCATTACTGACGTAAGCAGTTCGTATTCGCGTGTATCTAGTAGTACTCGTAGTAATTGTAGTGTTAAATCCGTAGGTAGTTGAATTTGTTTGAGAGGTAGTATGTGTATCTAGAATAATTTTCCATTGCTTGACAGTTACTACGACTCTGTTGCTCCCTCGCCAGAATCCTCCTTTGACAAACTCAGCATTAGGGATTTCATCACACAGTTGTTGCCAAATTTCTTCTTGAGAAGGGCCGAAAATGCGCTTTAAAATACTCATGGCAATTATCTTTTAATTAGATTAGATTGGCTATAAGTAGGTTTAATATTGTGACTGCTTCTATAGTCTTATTTTTAAACAAGAGTAATAGAAGCCCAGAAAGCACCGTGACCGTTTTAGCTATCTTGTTGCTGCTCTTATCTTTGTTTCAAGTTGGTACCACTCATTTTCTGCAATACCTTACTCATCTTTACAAAACTTTTTATTCTTAATGCCATTCACCTTGCATAGTAAAAGCGGCCCAATAGTAGGGTGCTTTCCCTGATTTCCGCATTTCTAATTTTGCAGATCTCAGTGCCACTAGCAGATTCTGACTTTCTTACAGCATCTTTTAGTAAAATTTTTGCATTAAAGTGGCTGTTGCTGAATCATCTACACTCCACAAACTGATAGCTACGCGCTTTGCTCCAGCAAACATAAAGCCTCTCGTTAACCCTACCAACCCTTCCCCACCGTCACAATGATTATTATTCTTGTACTTGGTGATTTTGTTGCTTGGAAGTCCCTTAGATCCTACTTTTGAAAACCGCTTGACAATTGGCGCAGTGTATGAATTAGGTTTTTTTTTGAAGGACAATCACCCCAATGCTCAAATTTGCGGCCGCCTCCACAATGGCTTTGTTCATCATAAATTAAACTACGCAAACGAGGTATTCGTCCTCAATGGCCAAAGCGAGTTTGGAAAACCAGGAAAAATAGAGGAAGACCCATCAAAATTTCCGTTCCTAGATTTCAGCAGGAGCGGTGTTTCGCTTGGTATCAACGCAAATACCGTCGTCTCGTTGTCAGATGGGAGCGTCGAAAGGTTTATTTTGATGCATTCATTGACCTTGCTACAATCCACATCTGGATTAACAAAATGTTATTAGTGGGATAGGTTCATGAATATTAAATATTAAAATAGGCTAGTAAAATAATATACTTTAATTATTTAATTAGCTTCACAAGCAATCCCATCATTATCGCGGTCTAATCTACTTGCCCACGAGTTCGTTGCAACATCGATATTTTTAATTCCCTTAGCGGCTAAATCTTTGCAACTACCCGATTGTGGTGGAATTACTGAGCTAGATGTAGTAGGTGTGGATGTTGGGCGAGGTGTTGTAGTTACAGACCTAACAGCAGGTTTGGATGTGGGCGTTGCGCTGACTGTAGGGATGGGTGAAGATATTGCTCCGGGTGTCGAGTTAGGTTCAGTGAGAATTTCCATTTTGCTACGGTACGTAGGTTGAGCTTGGCAACTAACAACAGCAAGAGCAGCGAAGCATTCCATCGCTACCAAATAAACTATCTTATTCATCAAGTTTTACTAGTAAATATACTTACTATATACACCCGGCGCGTTATGAGTTGCATTGTTATGATGTGGATCTGGTGTGGAGTGCGATCGCATTCCCCAATCCCACAAGCGCTGCAACAAAAGCGTGAAAATTGCACGCTTTTGTCAGAGAATAAAATGCTACTTCATATATCTAATTACAGAGGCTGAAGTAGCAATTAAATTAGGCTTGGCGAAGGCTAAAAACCCAATTACGAGCAAATACTGCCAGACCAGTCTTGATGTCCTCGATTTGGTTGACACTTATATTGCTCACCCACCCAAACAATTTCCCATTTATTTTGGTTGCGTTTCAATTCAATGCGATTTCGTATTCCAGCCACTGAATCATCACCCAAACCTATTATGGTATATACGATGACAGCAGTTTCTCTTGTAGGATACGCTACTGTTATATCCTCAGACTTTCTTGCTTCTTCTTCTTCTGAGTTGCTAAACAATTGTACAGCTACTGCTTTTGGAGTAGAAACTCTGAGCCGGTTAGAAGAGATAAATTCTTGTACGTTAATTACTCGAAAATCGGCTCGTGGATTGCTTTCTTGGAGTGCCGCGTTTAATTTAGACCAAGTTTTCTCGCCTACAATGCCGTCGGCAACTAGTTGTTGGGATTTTTGAAAATTGATGACAGCTTCCTTGGTTTTGACTCCAAAAACACCGTCAACAATACCTGAATAAAAATTGAGCTTTTTCAAACCTTCTTGCAGCTTAGTAACTTCTGCACCTTTTGAACCTTCTTTAAGCACAACAGAAATAGCGTTCATAATTTGTCAAGCGTTTAGTTGCGTTTTAGTATTTCGTGTTTGGTGTAAATACATACTTAATATCACTTTTTAATTTACCCATTCCGGACGCACAAGCATAAAAATTTCAGATTTTTCTCGCTAGCTTGACAAACAAAAAGTGCTTGAGTGGGATAACGCTTTTTCTCCCGTGGTAAGAGCTATATAACCACAAGATAAAACCATACGCTGGACTCATGGATAAAAATGTTACAAAACACTACTCGAATGGTTGTCCCCATCGCTGCCAGTTTTCGCGTGTTGAAGGGCGTAGGCTAGCAAGAACCGCAGGCATCGCTTCCCTTAGGAAGATGGCAATAGAAGATTTAAAGAGTCATCCTGGAAATAACACCCATAACTTTTTTTAGAGGTGTGTCATGGCTATTGTTTTAAATCACACCATTGTACCTGCACGCGATAAAGAAGCATCGGCACAGTTTTTTGCAGACATTTTTGGTTTGAAGGTTGAGCCTGGTGTTGGTCACTTCGCTGCTGTGCGCGTTAATGACACGTTAACTTTGGACTTTGCCAATTGCTCCGTATTGGAGTCGCATCACTATGCGTTTCATGTTAGCGATGAGGAATTTGATGCAATATTTACACGGGTTAAAGAGAAAGGTATCGAATATAGCAGCGACCCAATGCACCAAAATAAAGGTCAAATTAACCATAGGAAGGGGGGGCGTGGTTTCTATTTTTATGACCCTGACGGGCATAACTTAGAACTTCTCACCCGCGTTGTGTAAATATTTACTATAACTACCCAAACGGTTGTCCCCACCGCTGCCAGCATTCTTTATTGAACGGCGACTTCCATTTTTGAATCAATGCCTGCTCTAACTGTTGCCTTGGTCTAGTCTGCACCGGGGTATCCCACCAAAACGCGATATTAACTGCTGTCTTCATCCCATACTGACAATGCAAGCTTTGGTAACTATCGATGTAATTTTTACAATCGTGTATTCCTTTCCAGCGCTTGTTAGAGCGGCAAGTTTCGCCCACATACAACAGTAGTTGTGCAGCACTATCGATTACAAAATATAAACACGCTTCCCCTGGACTGTCTGCTGGCATTCGGTAAAAGGACATTGATTGCAGTTGCAGTGTGAGCGGATCAATCCGGTCGGGGTCGCAGTGTTTGGGTGCAACATTGAATAACGCTGTTTGCTGTGGTGGCACACTTTCTCTGGTGCGCTGCTGGTAGTTAAAAATCTGAGATTTCCACTTGAGCAGCGCGTCAACACTCATCACCAGCGTTTCTGCTCTAGGTGCTGGTGTAGATGTCATGTCTGAGAATAGGTTTAGCTGATTGGGTTCCATTCACCCCGGAAATATCGCATCCTTGATAATATACCTCGCATCTATTACTGAAAGTTAATTCCCATTGGGTCAATAACATTCTCTGTGTACAGGAGGGATGAAGTTCATTTAGTACATTCATAGTATAAAAAGATTTATACTTGGAGGCTGATAATTATGGCTTATGAGTTTTATGTTTCTGTTGAGGGAACCAAGCAGGGTAAGTTTAAGGGTGAAAGTGTTCGGGAACAACACAAAGATAAAATTGCAGGAATTAGTTTGCTTATGAAGTGAAATCTCCCCGTGATGCTTCTACAGGACAAGCATCTGGTAAGCGTCAACATTTGCCTATTGTGATTGCTAAATAGGACTTACGCAAGCGTCACAATATAAGGTCAACTGGCACATATATTTCAATTTGCCGTAAATGCTTGTAAGCATTGATTTATAAACCTTAGAGCCATATTAATTCTATGTGACAGTTTTCAGATAAATGTGCCAGTTGCGTAAGTCCTGCTAAAGAATGGGGAGCCGCTACACCTCAACTCTTTCAAGCCCTAACAACAAATGAAGTTCTCAAAACAGTGCTGATTGAATTTGTCCGCACTCATGCCAACGGGGAAGAGTACGTTTACCACACAATTAAACTTACCAACGCCATTATTATAGGTATTAAGCAATACACCAAACTTGATAATTCCAGTCTGCGTATTGATACCCACGAGGTGGAAGAAATTACTTTAACCTTCCAAAAAATTGAAATCGAAAATAAGAATGGTAAAACTTCAGCTACAGATGATTGGCAGAAATAATGCTTCTTAAAACGAAGAGTCTCAAACAGGACTTACGCAACTGGCACATTTATCTGAAAACTGTCACATAGAATTAATATGGCTCTAAGGTTTATAAATCAATGCTTACAAGCATTTACGGCAAATTGAAATATATGTGCCAGTTGACCTTATATTGTGACGCTTGCGTAAGTCCTATCAAAATTCAAATAATGGCAGTTGAATAGCTTGGGATGTTTGCATATTATCAAGATTTGATAGCGAAATGCCCAATAACCGAATACTGGGTAGACGCGGAGCGGCTTGTCGTGAGACATCGCTCAGTTCAATTGCTTCAAATAGTTCCTTTGCGACATAAGCGATCGCGCTCAATTCTCTAATAGGAGTCAGCACAGTTTTACTGCGCGTGATTTGCTGATAATCTGAAAACTTAACTTTAAGCGTTAAAGTGCGTCCTCCGGTTTGGTGTTGGTCAATGCGTTGCTTCACAGTTTCAGCAATTTGTTCGAGTTCCAACAGCATGGATGCGCGATCGCTTAAATCTTTGGCAAACGATGTTTCAGCACCAATCGATTTACGGATGCGATTTGGTTCTACTGCACGGTCGTCTTGTCCCCTGGCTATTTTGTAATAGTAATGCCCTACTTTACCAAAGTGTTGGATTAATTCAGCAAGCTTAAGCTGTTTCAAATCAGTGCCAGTACGAATGCCCAACGAATGCATTTTGGTAGCAGTCACTTCTCCAATGCCGTGAAACTTTTCGATGGGCAGTTGTTCTACAAAAGCGATTGCGTCTTCGGGCAAAATTACCGTCAATCCATTGGGCTTATTTTTACCCGATGCCATTTTTGCTAGAAACTTATTAACAGACACACCAGCAGAAGCAGTTAATCCGGTTTCCTCGAAAATTGCGACTCTGATATGTCTGGCAACAGTGCTTGCATAAGGCAGTCCTGCTTTATTCTCGGTAACATCAAGATAAGCTTCATCAAGTGCCACTGGCTCAACTAAATCTGTATAACGCTCAAAGATAGCATGGATTTGCGCTGAAACTTCCCGGTAAACCTCGAATCTCGGAGGAGCGAAAATGAGGTGAGGGCATCTAGCGATCGCAATTCGTGAAGGCATGGCTGAGTGAATGCCATATTTCCTTGCTTCGTAACTGGCAGCTGCTACCACGCCTCGTTGGTCTGGAGTGGCACCTACAACTAATGGCTTGCCTCGCAAAGAAGGATTATCCCGTTGTTCCACCGATGCATAAAAAGCATCCATGTCGATGTGGATAATTTTTCTTACTTGATTCACCTTGATTAATTGTTACTCAATAATATTCGCGTCCTCATCCCGCCTCACTTCCACAACCTTTGTCGATTTATAGGTATTCTTTTTTACCTTTTATCTTTTGAAAACACCATCAATTACAAATTATTGGAATCTTGAGGGTGTCCACAATGTTTACAATACGGCAAATGTTTATAAGTAAGATTATGACAGTTTTGACATTCAATGTCTTGATAATAACCACAGTGCGGGCAGTAAGTATCAAGATGTCGAATTTTCTTAGCGCAATTTACACAGCGTGATTTTTGGACTCGGCTAGCTGCCTGGACTTTAACATTAAAGACAAATTTTTGAAAAAACTGAATAATTCCAAAACCGATAATTGGAATCAGCAATATATAAGCATAATTTATCAGGAAAAGTAACCCACCAAAAATGGCACTAATAATATCAAAGATAAATTTAAATATTGCTCCAATTTGAAGAAATTCAAATATTTTAACGATTAGTGGGAGAAAAAAGATAACTAGCAAATGCCAGCTAATTAGCGAGATGAGTCCAAATCCTCTTCTTTGGGCAAATTTGTGAACTGATAAGGCAATAAGAATCAACGGTAGAAGAAAGAGAGACTGAAAAGCAAGCTGGATACTTGGATACCAAAATGATGCCTGCTGATAGCCTTTGTCAACTTCCCGGAATTGATTATCATCTTTAAGAAAAGCTATAAAACTAATGCTTTCAGGTTTGGCAAGCAGTTCATTTTTAAGAGTAGAATTTTCTTGTTTAAGGGTATAAATTTGGCGATTATTTTCTTCTAAGGTCTGTTTAGCTTTTTCAGCACTGACTTGATTAATTGATTGTTCACGACCCTGACCTGCAATTTTTTCTAATAACGTTGAGTCATATTGGGCTTTAATAGTGCGATTGGCTTGTTCAAGAGTATTGATTTTCGCTTGTTTCTGATTAATAGTTTTGATGATTTGCTGCTTGTTAGGATTGTTAATTTTATCCTTGTAATCGGCATATTGCAAACACGTTTTAGAAACTTTAGCTAGATGTCCTGCTTCGGCTTGTTGATAGTTTCGCTGAAAACTTAGTTGATTATTCGGATTATCTGGTAATGAAAGTTTAACAATTTCATAGTCTTTATCTTGAGTGGTTTTTGTCCGGTAATTTTGCCACTCGGAGTAACATGGATAAGCCTGAGTCGGGTTCAGATGCCATTTACTAATATCATCCAGCCCCGTAAAAACATTAATTAAAATAAAAATATCAATCAAAATAATGACAATCAAGCTCACTTTATTCAGTGGTTCGTTGTTGATTGTCCTTGAATTACTAAAAAACTGACTCAAAAGACGGCGGATTCTGGCAAGCATATTGTTTTTTAAATAACATATTCATCTCAAATCTTTTCCCCCAGTACTTTCGTCATTAATTGCTTTAATCCAGAAGCTATATATTAACGACCAATTGAACGCTCGATGTATATATTTTTACTCCACTATGTTTCCCTCATCATCTCGTTTCACCTCGACCACCCGCACGTTATATCCCTCCCACTCCTGAACGGTAAACCCAGATGCCGTTTCTTCTAGATGCCCAGCCCCGTGCTAACCCAAGGCGCAAAGTGGAAGTTTAACTAAGTGTCGAGCTTTTTTGGAATAGTTGACTTGACTGATTCACGCTCATGTAATTTATTAAACCAGTCTTTTAAATAAGGATACTGAATTTGCCAATCTTCATTTAAGCGAAAGCTGTAGTAAGCCAGAGAACATAGCGCTGCCACATCTGCTGCTGTCCATGTTTCACCGCCCAACAGATATTCAGATTGTCGCAGTTGTCCTTCAAAGATTGGTAAAAGGCGATTAATTAGTGTTTCTAATTTTGTCCGCGAAGAAATGGAGGCTAAATCGTTTGTGAAATTCAGTATCCATAAACGGATAATATTATCGCCCAAAGTATCTGCTAGTTGTTCCCATTTACGGCACTCAAGCCGTGTGTGGGAAGCGCTTGGGTAAAAGCTAGGCTGTGGATAGGTTTCGTCCAAATATTCTGCAATCAATGTAGAGTCCCAAATGACCGTACCATCTTCGTCTACAAACACAGGGACTTGACCGATAGGAGAAATTTTGACAAATTCAGGGGGTTTATTGGCTAAGTTGATTTCTTTAAGTTCGCAATCTAAATTTTTCTCTGCTAACAATATTCGGATTTTTCGAGAAAAGTTTGATTGCTGATGATAATATAACGTTCTATTCATAGATTTATTTTCGCCTCTTTGAGGGGGTCTAAGCAGAAGATTGATAATGATATTTCTTGTAGCTACCGCTCTATAGGGACGACTTGGTAAAAGGAATTGGTGCCCAGAAGTGTGTTTACGCTACTCAATAATGTTCCCGTCTTCATCCCGTTTCACCTCGACTACCCGCACGTTATATCCCTCCCACTCCTGGACGGTAAACCCAGATGCCGTTTCTTCTGGGAAGCGAATTGCCATTTTTTCCCATGCTTCTTCTGCACTATTAGCCCAAATATAATAGCCCTGGCGTTCCCTGATATCATCGCGACCAGTGCAGTCATGTAAGTATAATGCGTTACGTGTACAGCGAAATTCTTTCAAAATGGCTAGAGATTTAAATTATTATTGCAGGAAATTTGTCAATCTTAAGGTATCTCGTTCTGGTGGGGTTGCTCCTAACAAGCCGATTTTACTTTTATCCATCATTGAGATGATAGCCCAAAGGCAGATAAGACAAAATCAAATCCCCCTATCTGCTGAACTCATCGCCACATTTCTTAAAATGTGGAGTCATCTAGAGCCAGTACGCAAGCCGGATATAGGACTGCCGTTTTATCATCTCACCAGTGATATCAAATCCGGTTAAATGCACGTAGTAAAACTTCTATTTGTTAGCGGCCACCAATGGTAATAAGTTAGACCACGGATTAGGTCATGGTTATCAGATATCACTTTGCAACGTTGAAATAAAGCCTCTTCTAACTCATCTAAAGAATCAAAGGACTCGTTGGCGATCGCTTCATTAGTTACTGGCCATAACCTTTCTGCTGGTTGAAGTTCGG
>JAESGY010000625.1_pt1 | contig 10857 bp, 13 predicted proteins | sample 9269841 | NCBI WGS metagenome assembly JAESGY01 (sample SAMN17022865, study PRJNA683097) | algae metagenome | isolation source: Spirirestis rafaelensis WJT71-NPBG6 and co-occurring heterotrophs from... | place: USA: Pinto Wells, Joshua Tree National Park, Colorado Desert, CA | collected 2006-08-15 | reverse complement strand
AGGCTGTCGCGGGGCACGATCCAGCAGATCCGGTCCACCACGCCGGCTTCGATCAGGCGCGCCGCCGCGATCACCGGCAGCAGCGACTTGCCGCCGCCCGGGGTCACCGCGGCGAGGATATCCGCCAGGTTGGTCTGTCCGGCGGCGATGGCCGCCACGATGCCGGCGAGGATGCGCTGATGCGAGCGCAGGGGGCGGTGCATGGAGGACAGCAGCATCCAGGACGGGGCGGGCGATCAGGGTAGCGTGCTGCTTGCGGATGCGTCACCAACCTGCTCGCATGAGACAGAGCGGAGCAAGCCGCAAACCGAGAAGGCTCTGTGCGTCTCTTGCTCCGGCCTTTGGCTCGGCCCTTCCTTCAGCCGCGCGTCCCAGACCTCCGGGGCCGACCCGCCTGGGACAGGCTTGGGAGCGATGTGAGCTGCAGCGATGCAGCAGGCCTTGCGCCCCGCGCGGGCCGGGTCGCAGCAGCGAGCAGGGCCATCACCGCGGCCGAGCGCTGGGGGGCCGTGCCCCGATCCCGGTAGCCATTGCCGCGCCGCAGCCAGACCCGCCACTGCTCGCCTTCCGGGACAACGCGCCCCGCCTCCATCCGGCCACCCGTCGGCATGCAGACGAACACCGCCGATCCGCTGGGCCATTCCGAGGCGGGGCGGGCTGGATGAGACATCTCGACAGGCGATGGCTGGAGCATGGCCCTGCCAAGATACGACAATCCGGTGGCCCGGAAAGAACAGAACGAGAACTTGATCTCTTGCTCGCCCCATATCACCAAAATCGCAAGCTGCCAGCTCGACTGTTCCTATCAGCAGTTCCGGAATGGAGGCTGCTGCTAGGTCGGATGCAGGCCACTCGTGTTTGTCGTGTTGGCCTCCGGCTCACTCCTGCCTGGCGAGGAACAGCGGGCAGGCAAGCTCGCGCGGGGCCGTCTGGCACCCGTGCTCCCGGCAGCGGCCGCCCATGCCCTGCGGCTCGAAGCTGCAGCAGCGGCCACAGGTGCCCGGCGGGCTCGAGACCATCATGTCGATCAGGCTGGCCGGCAAGCCCGGCATAGCCGTGGCGATCTGCTGCGCACGCGCCGCCTCGCGCCCGGGTGGTTCGGCGCTTGGCAGGATGATCATGCCCGTGCCATGGGCACGAAACCAGCCGGCACAGAGCGCGAGCAAGCTGAAGGAGAAATGCGGATCGAGGTTGAGCTTGATCACCTTACGCCGGGTCTTCCGCTGCTCCTCATCCTCCTCCAGCACGAGGCCGGTCCTGGTGTAGTGCAGCCAGGCCATGTCCTTGAGGATTGCCGCCGGCCGGCCCACGCCGCCCTCTCGCACCTCCTGCACCAGGCCCAGCGGGTCGGGAAAGACGATATGGCGCTCGGCCAGGCGGGCGAAGGCCCAGGACAGGATCCGGTACTGGTCCGCCTGGAGCGTGTAGCGGTCGCGGTACTCGGCGGCGGTTCGGCGGTCGCTCTTGCTCACCACCACATCGTTCCAGCGGACCATCTCCTCCATATCGCCGTAGCTGGTGATGAGGAACACGCGCCCCTCGTGCCGCTTGGCGAACTGCCGCGCTGAATCGATGTTGGGCAACTGCTCGAGGACGCAGATCTGCACCCCATAATCGCGCATGATCTCGTCCAGCCGGGCCCAGGGATCGAGGGCGTAGATCGCCTCGACATGGATGATGGCCATCCTGCCGTCGGCCAGGCGCTCGGCCACGGTGCAGACGGCGAAGCCACCCATTTGGTCGACCCCGGCAATGGTGTGGCTGGCCCGCTGCTTCCAGGTCAGGCCGAGGCGCATCCCCTCCTCGGCGCACTGGCGCAGGAGCTCCATGGTCACCGGCACCTGGGAGGGGTCAGCGAAGGGCGTACCCAGCTTGCGGCAGAAGAAGTTCTGCCGCCGGTCGGCCGTATCGGCCCGGCCCCATGCTTCCAGCATCTCGCGGGGGGTGACGGTCGGGGAGAGGATCTGGCTGAGGTGGTAGCTCCTGATCTTGGCAGCCGGGTTGTGCGCCCGCTACTCGCCCTCCTGCGGATCGGGGATGTGGCAGCCGCAAGCCGGGCAGTAGTAGACGAAGTCCGCCGGGGCGCCGGGAAAGCGCCCGTCGTTGTAGACGACAGGGATCTTGCCGTTGTTGCTGAGAGCGGCGGCGTGGAACACATCGGTCAGGACCACGCCCTCAGGGCAGCCGCAGGCGGTGTGGAACTTCCGCTGGTCGCCGGTGCGCCACCAGGCATTGATGTCCATCTCCGGCCAGAGCGGGGTGCTCAACATGAGCCGGAACTTGATGCGGGAGGCGGACAGGCGCTCTGAGACGCGGTCAATCTGCTCGAGCGTCATGCCCTGGGTCTCGTCGAGCGACAGCACATCGCCCGGGAAGCTCTCCGACACGCCGCCCTCGCGGCCGCGCGTCCAGAGGAAGAGGAAGCCGCTGCCGAGGGCCGGCATGGTGCGGGTGAGCTTGTTGCCTTCCGCCGCGGCGCCGCCGGTGATGAGCGCATGCACCTCCGGGATCGAGCGGGCGATGGGCATGAAGCGCTCGCTGCTCTTGTAGGCCGCCATGCTGCGGTCGGGCAGGTACATGAGGACTTTGCAGGGGGCAAACTTCAGCGCCATGTAGATGTCGGCCAGGATCTCGAAGAGGGTGAGGCCCATTTGGCTCCCCTTCTGGATCACCAGCGTCCGGCCGAAGGCCTCCTCGATGGTACGGGGGATGCTGTCATACACCTCGTGCAGCGCCCGCCGGCTGGCGAGGGTGAAGGGCAGGCCATCGACCTTCAGCCCCTTGGCGCCGAGGGTCTCGCACCACTTGCGAAAGCCCATCCACTCCGGGATCGAGCCCGGACGGCTGAAGCCCAGATCGGCGATGGTCTGCTCCAGCCTGGTGCGCTGGATCGCGGCGGACTTCGCCAGCAGGGAGGCGGCCGGCTTCATGGGTGCCAGCCTCCGGGACCTGTCCGGGCGATACGGCTGGACTGGCACGGCGTTCGGATCATCATCCCAGCCCCCAGCTGGCGTTCAGCTGCTGCAGCCGGACCAGGAGCCGTTCCGCTGCGGTGGGGCTCTCTTCCCGGATGGTCTCGAAGACCGCGGCGTGGAACTTCTCGATCTGCGAGACCTCCATGACCGCCTGCTGCAGTTTCACCGCTGTATCGAGCGAGCGCCTGAGCACCTCGGTGGCCGACAGCAGGATCTTGGCGCTGCGGACATTGCCGTCAGCATAGCGGGCATAGGCCATCACCTGCTGCGCGGCCTGGATGCACTCGCCGAGCTGCTCAATGGCCGGGAGGGTGCCGCCGAGCCCGGCGGTGTCCTCCACCCGGGGCACCCGCGGCAGTGTGGTGGCGACCGCCTCCCGCGCGGCCTGCACGGCAGGCTCGGCGGTTCGGGTTGCCCGTTCCTCGGCAGCAGCCACCACCTCGTCGGCGAGCTTCGGTCCAGCCTTGGCCAGGGCCGCATCCACCCAGCGGTAGAGCGTAGCCTGGCTGGCCTGGCCGAGGAAACGGCGGGCGATGGTCATCTTCTCGAAGGCAGCCGGGCCAACCCGGCGCAGCTCCTCCAGCACCGCGGCCTCGAGCTCGGCGCGGAGCGCCGCCTTCTCACCACCCCCGGGGATCTGGGCGGCGGTTCTCATTCTCTTCTCATGCCGGGGCGGATTCTCAGGCGTCATTCTCAGGCCACCCCGCCCGCTCTCAGGGCCGCCGCGAAGGGGGCAATGTCGGGCGACCAGGCGCCGTAGCGCCGCACGGTGTCCTGGAACTCGGCAAGGTCATGCGCCTCGATGGCCCAGATCGGATTGCCGTCCTCGTCGAACCGGGGCTCGCCGTCCCGGTCGCGGGCGTGGCCGCAGTGCTTGAGCTCATGGTGGATCAGGGCGGCCCGCGCCTGCGGGCTGGCGCAGCCCCACCACGCCGCATCAATCAGCATCAGGAAGTCCGGGAGCGTGCCGCCGCAGGCCTTGGCCAGCAGCCAGGTCCCGACGGCGGACAGGGCGCCCATGAAGCGGGGCAGGCAGGTCTCGCCTAGGATGCGCCGGCCTGCCCGCATTTTTGGGGCGCAGCGGAGGAGTATCATGATGGCCGGCTGGCCGAGGCGGAGGTGAGCGAACTCCTCCAGGCCGGCCACCAGTCGGTCGGTGATCTCGCGCGGCTGGTGCTCGCCCGGCTCCGGGACGGCGAAGAGGTCAGCGGGGTCTAAGCGGTCGTCATCCCCAGGATCGAGAGGTTGTGCCATGCGCGGATTACTGCATCACGACCAGCCATCGTCTGACGGACCCGTCGAATCCTTGCTGCGCTGTTCCAGGAGAGCATCGAGACGGGTCTGAGCAGCCGCGGCGAGGGGACCCCTCTCTTGCACGATCCGCTCGTATTGGATGATCAGCCGCTCTCGATCATTGTAAGCGGGCCGGATCTTCAGCGTCGGCTTGCCCTCCCTGTCGATCTTGCTGGCCATCTCAGCAGTGAAGGCGCGAACCCTTGCCTGGACTGCCACAACCTCCTCCGGCATGCGGCTCCGGGCAGCGCTAACGGGCGCTGCGGGGGCAGGCAGAGCTGGTGCAGCAGCGGCGACGATGACGGCTTCCAGATGCCGTCTCTCAGCCTCCAGCGCGGCCGTCTCCTTGCGCAGGGCGGGATCCAGCTTGGCAAAGCTCGGCCAAAACACCAGCTCGCGCGCAATCGCCCGGCGCGACGCCTCCGTGAAGCAGTAGGCGGGCAGATCCCGCAGATCATCGCCCAGCCGGCGCACCGCGTCGTCCAGAGCGTCCCCGACTGGGGCTCGCTCGACCGACTGCGCCAGCCGATAAAGCCATTGTATTAGGTCGATCGGGTCGACACGAGCGCCCAGGACGGCCGCATTCGCCGCCAGGCGCAGTTGCGCCTCTGGGATGAGCTCGGGATCGGCTGGCAGAGGATCTCGCCGCAGCGACACAGTTTCGCCATTTGCCGCGACATAGGACTCCTGCGGAGCGTTCAGCTTCCCGGCCAGGCGCAAGGCCATGGCGAGGGGCGCCGATGGTTCCCGCGCCAGGATTTCCTCTGCATTGTCCAGCGAGACAGCCGGCAACGCGGAAGAAGCCGGCGTGGCAGACGTGGACATTGCACTGCGGATCACCGTCATGGCGCCAACCACGGCTTTGCTCATGTCATTCACCGGGAAGCCCTCATCGCTTCGAGTTCTTGGATGCGGCGCTCGGCATGGCTGATCGCGGAGCCTGGGGCGGCGGCGCTTGCAGCCTTGGCTGCCTTGCTGGTGCCAGCGCGGGTGTGGATGAAGCCGCGGATGCGGCGGATCGGGTCGCCGGCGACTTCGGCCCGGGCAAACTCCGCCTCGACGTCGCGCAGCACTTGGACCAGGCGGGTGCCATCGCCGAGGCGCTTGGCGCCCCAACCGATCAGCTCCCGCATCTCCGCATTGTCGATGCCGGGAGCGAGCCGACGGAGAATGACGCAGCCCTCTTCCCAGAGCCGGCGCTTGATCCGCTCGGCTTCGTTCTCGGGCGCGCCGACGTCGCCGACCGGCTCGGCGTTCGCCGGCTCTCCCGCGACGACCTGCACGTGAGCAGGAAGCACCGGGCCGGCGGCGCGGCGCGGCATGCCCGCGCCAGACGCCCGAAGGGAGTCTGAATCTTCTTGTGATTGTGACTGTGATTGTGTCGTGCAAACGGCCTGCAAAGCCGATGCACTTGCATGGTCGGTTTCTTGGTTTTCCAGCGGCTTGGGCCCGCCATTGGTGGACGCGTCCCGGGCCTTTGCCGTGGACGGCCTCTTCCACCGTTCAGCTGCGGCAGCAGCGCGCCTCTCCGCGATGGCGCGGGCCCTGACGCGCTCGGCCGCTAGCCGCTTGTTGCGGAGCGTGCCGGGCGCGCCGCCTGGCTCGAAATAGGCACGGATCTTCGCCGCGGACCGCTTCCAATGGTCGATCCGCATGCCGGCAATGCGGGCGAGTTCAGCGTCGTCGTCCGGAACGTGGCCGTGCCGCCACTGCTCCATGAGCAATAGCAGGTAGGCCCCGTGCTCGGTGGTGTTCAGCCGCCGCGTATCCGCAAAGTAGTCGCCGACGTAGAGCGGCATCCAGGTCTCGATGCCGCTCATCGGGTCGTAGCTTCGCCGGGGATCGGCAGTGCTGCGCCCCGGCAGGCAGGTTCCTGACCCGCGCAGCGATCGGGCGCACTCGACGGCCGAGAGTGCTCCCATGCCTCGAGGTCGTCGAGGCGCCAGCCAACGGCGCGTGCGCCCAATCGGATCGGGCGGGGGAAGAGCCCCTTCGAAATCCAGTGGTAGAGCGTGCTTGCCGGCAGGCCGTCATAACGGGCGCTGACTGTGGGGCAGCGTAGGATCTTGGACACTGTGGGGCCCCCAAGGGCGGTGTTGAATTGCCCGGCAGTTCACTGTCACGACGTGGACATTGGGCAGCGAGAAGGGTTCCTGATTACGCGGCAACTTCAGCCAGTTTCAGGAAGCGGTATGCATGGGCGGCGTCTGCAAGGCGGTCTTGGTCAGGAACGTGAGAATTGCGGCTTGCAGCGCTAATTCCCGATTCACGCGAGCCGTCACGGGTCATCTGCCCGCTGTCCGACACATCCTACGAGCGCGCATCCTAGTGATCGCACGCGGCTACAAGGATGCTGATGGCCTCGACCATCTGCGCCGGGATCCTGGCTTCAAGCTGGCCCGTAGCCGCCTCCTCGACACCGAGTGGAATCTGTACTCGCAACCGACCATGTCGCACTGGGAGAACGCGCAGCCGGCGTGAGGTGATCTGGCTGATGCAGCCGGCTCCGGCGGCTCACGCGCAGCCGGCGCGCTGCCTCATCTTTGTCCAGAATAAGTTGGCTCATGTCTCAACCTCCTTCGCCGTGGTGGCGGCACGGAGCAGAAGGTGGCGGTGAGCGGCAGGCTAGATAACTCGGAAAATGTGAACGCAAAGGAGGCCGGTTTAAGGGTGGGAAAAGTCGTCCTGCAGACCGCGACTTTTCCCCCTGTAAGCTACCAGCCTTTCGCGGTACGGGCCGCCGCGTTCCACTGCGCTGGCGTGAATGTCGGCCGTCGGAGATGCGCCAGCACCGCCCTGCAGAATCGTGCTGCGGGCCCGTCGGCCGAGATGCCGATCGTGGCACCGGTGTGAGTGTGGAAAAGGTATGCGAGCTGCGCGAGCGTGGTCGTCGCCGCCTGCGCGGGGTGCCAGCCGCCTTCGCTGCGTTGCGCTTGCGCTGCCGTTTCAAGACTGTCAGCCACGTCGGTCAGCAGCACGGACGCCGCATTCCACTGCTCCAGAGCCTCGGACCAGTCCGAAGTGCCGTCCGACCTACGCCCTGGTCGGTAACCGCGGGTCCATAGGGTGCCTGTCCAGATGTCGAACAGGAACTCGCCGTCAAGCCAGTCACCCAAGCCACGGCTACTCAGGAGCGAGGCCGCCGCCCGGAGCGTTTCGGACGCCGACACCATCTGTCGCCGGGCGTTGCGAGGGGAGGGGGCCGATCCAGTGCGAGCGCCGTGCACGACGGCGTTCAACATATCAGCGAGTGCAGCCGGGTTAGGCTCGCGCGGCCATTTACCACGCTTCATTCGTGCCGCATCCAGACACACTGCAGTATCGGCTGGAGTGAACCGGACTGGGAGTGACCCGAAAGTGACGGGCTCGCCTTTTTCCCACATCGAACCCTATCTCCCCCTACTTCGCCCCAACCGATCGGCCTGCCAGCCGCCGAGGCGGTGCGGCTGCTGACCCACCGGCAGTGGCGGGAAGGGGATGTTGCCGCCCTGCAGGCGGTTGCTGAGCGGCTCGGGCTGGACGTGCCGCTGGAAGGTCTCGCACCATAAGCTCCGTGCTTACCCGGACGCCCACGGTGTGGCGCCAACTGTCATCACGGCCTGCTCGGATTGTACCCCTTGGCGTGGTGTAGCAGCATCGATCCCCGGCTAGGCCGAGGTCAGGCCGCCACGCCTGGCAGACTGACGCGCGGAGCGTCGCTGAGAACCGCCAGGCTTTCAAGGCTCATGTAGCGGCGGCTGACCGCCCACTCGTCATTCTGCTCGAGCATGAGCGCACCGACGCGCCTGACGATCGCCGCCGCGTTCGGGAATATGCCGACCACGTCCGTGCGGCGCTTGATCTCGCCGTTGAGCCGCTCGAGTGGGTTGGTGCTGGCGATCTGCGGCCAGTGCTCACGCGGGAACGCGGTGTAGGCGAGGACGTCCTCGCGCGCCTTGTCCATCAGCTCGGCCAGCTTCGGCGCCCGCTCGCGCAACGCGTTGGCGACGCTGTTCCACTGGCTGCGGGCATCGGCCGCGGTCTCCTGGGCGAAGATGGTCTTCAGCATGGCCACCACGGCCGGGCGCTGCTTGGCCGGCACATGTGCCAATGCGCTCCTCATCCAATGCACGCGGCACCGTTGAAGGCTGGCGTGGATCACTTTCGAGGCGGCAGCGCGCAGGCCCTTGTGGTCATCGGCGATCACCAGCTTGACGCGGCGCAGGCCGCGATCAGCGAGGGAGCGCAGGAACCCCTTCCAGAACACCTCCGCTTCAGAGGCGCCGGTGGCCTCGCCGAGCACCTCGCGCCGGCCAGGTTCTGTTGCGAGCTTGCGGCACCGTCCCGCGCAGGTACAAGCCAGGGCATGGCGAGACAGCGGCGAGTGGCCTCGGCGGGGCCGGATCAGTCCTTCAAGGGGCGGCAGTTCACCGCCGGGGTGATTCTCTGGGAGGTCCGCTGGTACCTCATGTTCCCGATCAGCTACCGCGACCTTGAGCTGATGCTCGCCGACCGTGGCCTGGCCGTAGACCACACCACCATCTACCGCTGGACCCAGGCTTATGCGCCGGAGATCGAGAAGCGGATCCGCCCTATGGCGCGACAATCTGGATGCGAGCAGCGCGACAATCAGGATGAGAGTCTGTGGTCGCGGCGGCTGGATGATTGTCGCGGCGCGACACGGAGGCAAGCGGTTTCCGAGGTAGCGCGACAATCAGGATGAGGTATTGATTGTCGCGCGGGTCGGCGGTCGGCCAGGCCCGCGTTTCCGCTCGACGGCGGTGCGCCTGCGGTAGCTCTCGACGTTCATCTCGAAGATCGTCGCGTGGTGAACGAGGCGGTCCACCGCTGCGAGTGCCATGACCTGATCGGGGAAGATCCTGTGCCATTCCCCGAAGGGCTGGTTTGCGGTGATGAACAGGGATCGGCGCTCGTAGCGGGCGGCGATGAGCTCGAAGATGACGCTGGTTTCTGCCTGGTCCTTGGTGACGTAGGCGATATCGTCGAGGATCAGCAGGTGGTACTTGTCGAGCTTGGCGATGGCGGCCTCGAGCTGGAGGTCGCGCCGGGCAGCCTGGAGTTTCTGGACCAGGTCGGTGGTGCGGGTGAACAGCACGCGCCAGCCATTCTCGACCAGGGCAAGGCCAAGGGCTGCCGCGAGATGCGACTTCCCGGTGCCCGGTGGGCCGAAAGCCAGCAAGTTGGCGCCCTTTTCGAGCCAGCTGTCGCCCGCTGCAAGAGCCATGACCTGGGCCTTGCTGAGCATGGGGACGGCCGTGAAGTCGAAGTTGTCGAGCGTCTTGCCTGGCGGCAGACGGGCCTCCTCGAGGTGGCGCTGGATACGCCGGTTGGCGCGCTCGGCCAGTTCGTGTTCGACCAGGGCCGCGAGGAAGCGGGTGGCCGGCCAGCCCTCTTTGTCGGCTCGCGCGGCGAAGTCGGGCCAGATCAGCTTGATGGCCGGCAGCCGGAGGTCGTTGAGGGCCAGCGACAGGCGACCGGCGTCGATCGGGTCGGCGGCGCTCATGCGGCGTCCTCCCGGCGGACGGTGGCGGGTTCCTCGTACGTGCCAAGCGCGGGATGGGCGACGACGACCCCGGGCAGGGCCGCGACGTCGGGCATGAAGCGGGCCCGTAGCTCGGCCATGTCGGGTAGGCGGCCCGCCTCGAGCAGAGCATCGAGCACGTCGGCCAGCTCGGCCTCGCAGGCTCGCTCATGGGCGAGGGCCAGGATCTCCACCATCGTCCGACAGGCCTGACGGGCGGGCTGACGGGCGAGCATGGCCTCGAACACGCGGGCATAGGCCGGCCGCGGAAACAGGCTGTCGCGGTAGACCAGGCCAAGGAGGGCCATCGGCTTGCGCCGCAGCGAGTGGATCATGTGGCGGTAGTCGACCACGTGACCGTGCCGACCGTCGGGCCGCCGGCGTCCCCGAGGCAGCGTGAGCTGATGCGAACTGCCGAGATAGACCTCAAGCCGGTCATCATAGAGCCGGACCCGCAGGCGGTGGCCGATCAGGCGCGAGGGCACGCTGTAGAACACCTTGCGCAGCACGAAGCCGCTGGAGGAGGTCACGGCGACGATCGCCTCCTCGTGGTCGGTGGTCCGGCGCGGCGGCAGGACCTGGAGCGCGGCGCGCTCGAGCTCGATGCGCGGGGCCACCCGGGCGTTGCGCCGGCCAACCAGCTGGATCTGTCAGAACTCGTGCCAGACCCGACGATGTGAGGCGAAGGCCGAGTTCAGCCTACGCCGCTTCGAGAATGGCGAGCACACTTGTGGCACGACGCAGGTGATGCAGGCGACGGCGGCTGGCAGAGACGTACTGGTTGTGGCGGGTGCAAGGGCGGAGGAAGTCGCGGAGCTCGTCATAGCCGCGACAGAAGCGCTCCGCTGACACGAAGCTCTTGAAGCCCCGCATTGGGTTTGGCCCGCTCTCGTGGACGGTTGATGGGCTTGGCTGATTACGGGTCTGCGGTGACGGCTCGATGCTCCTCTTGCTCGTAGGTCATGGGCGAGCGGTAGCCCAGGGCTGAATGAAGTCTGGCTGGGTTGTACCAGGCCTCAATGAAGCTGAAGGTCGCCATGCGCGCCTCGGCATGGGAGGCGAACCGGC
>JAESGY010000624.1_pt1 | contig 10862 bp, 8 predicted proteins | sample 9269841 | NCBI WGS metagenome assembly JAESGY01 (sample SAMN17022865, study PRJNA683097) | algae metagenome | isolation source: Spirirestis rafaelensis WJT71-NPBG6 and co-occurring heterotrophs from... | place: USA: Pinto Wells, Joshua Tree National Park, Colorado Desert, CA | collected 2006-08-15 | reverse complement strand
AAGGGCGAGAACCAGTTGCCGAAGGTCGTCCAGGGTGTCAGGTTCCGCAACGGCGTCGAGGTCAAGGAAACGCCAAAGCAGACCGCCGCCTGATCGGCTGGCCGTCACCCAGTTTCCCGCATAGCTCTGGCGCACCTCACCACCCTGCGGCATCGCCCCACGGTCCGCAGGCGCCTGCTCCTATCCGGCCGGCGGGGCCTCGTTGAGGACCGTCCAGTAGAGCCCCGCGGTTCTGACCATCTCGAGGAGGCCATCGAAGTCGACCGGCTTGACCAGGTAGCTGTTGGCGCCGAGGTCGTAGGCTTGTTCCACGTCCGCGCTTTGCCTCGACGACGTCAGGACAGCCACAGGCGTCCGCCCGAGCGCTCCCGGCTGTGCCCGCAGCCACCGGAGCACCTCCAGGCCGGAGCGCCGGGGCAACTTCAGGTCCAGCAGGACCAGGACGGGCAGCGGGTTCGCCTGCCGGTCGGCAAACGCGCCGTCGGCGGAGAGGTAGGCGACGGCCTCGTCACCGTCTCTGGCAAGTGTCAGCGGGTTGCCGAGCCTGGCCTTCGCGAAGGCCCGTCGAATCAGCAGCTGGTCATTGGGGTCGTCCTCCACGAGGAGGATCGGCATGTCCCCGCTGCCTGTCATCTTTCTGCCCCCTGGAGTTCCACCCAGAACCGGCTGCCCGCGCCGGGTTCGGACTCGACGCCCGCATGGCCGCCCATGCGCTCCGCGCCGCGCCGCACGATGGCCAGGCCGATCCCGGTGCCGGGGTACTCCGCCATCCCGTGCAGGCGCTGGAACACCTGGAAGATCCGGGCCTGGTGCTCGGGCGCAATGCCGATCCCGTTGTCCGCGACCCACAGGCGCACGCGACCGGCTCGCCGCTCGCCCCACACCCGCACCTCTGGCCGCCTGCCCGGAGGCACGAACTTGGTAGCGTTCGACACCAGGTTGGCCACCACCTGCCCCAGCACGGTCCCGTGCGCCACGACGCCGGGCAGCGGCGTCTCGACCGCCACCTCCGCACCCGTCTCCCGCAGCACATCTCCAAGCTGTCGCAGCGCGTCGGAGACGACCCGGCCCAGGTCCAGGGGGGAAAGCCTGAGATCCTCCCGGCCGATTCTGGCGTAGGCCAGCAGATCCTGGATCAGGCGGTCCATCCGCCCGGCGCCATCGATGATCCGGCCGAGGTACTCCCGCGCCGTCTCGTCCAGCGCCTCCGCGTGGTCCTCGAGAAGCACCTGGCTAAACCCTCGCATGGCGCGGAGCGGCGCCCTCAGGTCGTGCGCCACGGAATGCGCAAAGCCCTCGAGCTCGGCATTGGCATCGGCCAGCTGGCGCGTCCTCTCCTCGACGCGCCGTTCCAGCTCGGCGTTCAGGCGCCGCACCTCGGCCTCCGCCCGCTTGCGGTCGGTGATGTCGCGCGCCACCCCGATCACGCCGGAAACCCGGCCTTCCCTGTCCAGCAGCGGGGTCTTGGCCGTCAGGAAGACGCGCGTCTCGCCCCGGCCGGGGATCGTCTCCTCAAGCACCGCCGCGCGTCCGTCCCGGATGACCTGCCGGTCCACCTCGACGACGGCCACGACGGCGTCCGGCGGCAGGAAGTCGGCATCGCGCCTGCCCCTAACCTCACCCGTGGCCACGCCGAGCACCTCGGCGGTGCGCCGGTTGGCCAGCAGGTAACGGCCATTCGTGTCCTTCACGAAGATCGGGTCCTCCGCGCCGTCGATGACCGACTGGAGAAACAGGGCGGACGCCGCCGCCGCCCGCTCCGCCCCCTCCGCCTTGCGCGCCTGGCCGGCTGCCAGCACCCGGCCATGGAGCGCGAGCCCGAGCATCAGCGAGAGGGCGGCGCTCACCGCCAGCGTGACATCGGCCAGCGGAACATCCGGCACATCGCTCCGCCGCCAGATAGTCACCCTCCACTCGACGCCGCCCAGGCCGAACCGCTCGCTCGCTCCCTCTCCGAGCCGGAGGCCGTCTCGCAGGAACACCGACGTCCCGTCCGCCTCCACCAGGAGCGGCTGGCTGCGGGCGACGGCCCCGACGGCCTGCTGCAGGAGCACGGCAGGGTCGATGGCGGCATAGACGTATCCCGCACCAGCCCCGCCGACCTGAAGGGCGCCGATGGCCAGCATGCCGGTCCCGCCTTGCGCCAGTTCGAGCGGGGGTGAGAGGACGACCTCGTCGCCGGCACTGGCGCGGGCGTAGGTGGCGGCTCGGGTCGGCTCCGCGTTCACGTCGAGGCCCAGGGCCCGCTCGTTGCCCTGTACGGGATGCACCCACCTCACTACGAGATCGGGGCCGACCCAGCCGATAGCGCGGAGCGCGGGATAGCTCTGCAGGTTCACCGCGGCCTCGAGTTCGAACTGCTCGCGGGTGCGGGACCCGCTCAGTTCCCAGCGCCGTGCCGTCCTGGCGACGACGTTCATCCTTTCCGCCAGAGCGGCTTCGAGCGCCTGCCGCACCGAAGCGGCGTCGGCGGCCAGGTGGCCTCGGACCAGCTTTTCCTCGTGGGTCGTCAGGGCGAGCCACGCCAGCAGCGAGGCGATCAGCGCCCCGGCCGAAGCGGCGAGCGGCAGCCACCGGATGCCCGACGCGCCGGCGTCACCCAGGGGTGCCTCGCCGTGCGGATCCGGGCTGGACGCGAGGAGCGCGCCGGAGAGGACGAGGAACAAGGCGGCGGTCTGGGGGGCCATCTGGAACGCCCCCCAGCCCTGCCCAGCCGTCAGGCCCATGGCGTGGGCCAGTGCCACAGCGGCGGCGAGGACGATCGTCAGCATGGTGGCGAGCCTGGCCAGCATCCGCGCGCGGCCCGACGGCTTCGGTGCGCCCAGCAGGACGAGCGAGGCCCCGAACAGGACGGAGCACAGCGCGGTGTTCGCGGCCATCCGCCCCGGATGCGGGCCGGGGATCGCCCGTTGGGGGTCAACGAGCAGCCGGTCGATGTCGGGGTTCGTGCCAAGGATGTGCAGGGACAGCGTTGCCGCACCGATGCCGGCGGCGGCGGCGCCGAGCCACCGCGCGACCCGCGGCCTGCCCCGCCCGATCTCGACCAGGCCGACGCCCGCCAGGACGAAGACCAGGGCGGTGTTGTGCTGCATGGGGGGCGCGCCCCGGAGGGGCTGGACCAGGCCGACGAGGCCCAGGTGCCACCCCACGGCCGTGGTCAGGCCGACAAGGGCCACCGCCGCCCCGATCCAGGCCGTCAGCCGCCGAGCCCTCTCAGCCACGCTGCCCTCGTCCACGGTCTCCGGGCGGCGCGCCCGTGGCCCTGAGGTGCCGGCGGTCACGGCCGAAATCTCACGGCGACGGCGAACCTCCCGCTTGCCTCCTCGGCCGCGACGGACCCGCCGATCTGACGGGCGAGGGCAGGGACGAGCCGCATCCCCAGCCCGCCACCTTCTCTTGGGGCGCTTGGCGCGCGGATGCCGGTGCCGTCGTCGGAGACCTCGAGCAGCACGTGGCCGTCCGGCTCGGCGCGGAGGATGACGCGGACCTCGCCGGCCCGCCTGCTCGGGAAGGCGTGCTTCAGCGCGTTGGTGAGGAGTTCGTTCGCGATCAGCCCTGCCGGCACGGCTTGCTCGACGGAAAGCCTCAGGGGGTCGGCCTCCGCCACGATCCTCACCTCCGGGCGGCCCGCCATCCTGCCGAGCGCCTCGACGAGGTCGCGCAGGTAGGCGGCGAAGTCGACGCTCCGATAGTCGGTCCCGCCGTGCAGCCTCCGCTGGACCAAGGCCAGGGCACGGATGCGGTCGCCTACCTCCTTAAATGCGCGCCGCACTTCGGGCTGCGCGAAGCGGCGCCCCTGCAGGTTCAGGAGCCCCTCGACCTGCTGGAGGTTGTTGTAGACGCGGTGCAGCACTTCCCGCAGCAGGGTGTCCTTCTCCTCCAGCGCCGCGCGCAGCGCGGTCACGTCGGTCAGCGCGCCCTCGACGATGCCCTGCTCGCCTGTGGGGCCGGGGCGCGCATCGATCTGGGCCCAGAGGATGCGGCCATCCGGACGGCGGAGGGCCACCTCGGCCTGCTCGACTGAGGCGGGGGGGATCTCCAGCCAGCGGTGCCTGACCTCCTCGCTGGCGAGGAGATCCAGGAGGTTGAGGCGGCGCAGCTCCTCGGCGTCCGCGACCCCGAGCATGCTGAGCAGCGCCGGGTTGCCGTCCTCGATCGTCCCGTCGGACCGGCACACGAAGAGGCCGACGCCGACGTTGAGGAAGAGGGCGCGGTGGCGGGCCTCGGCGCGGGCGAGCGCCAGCCTCTCCCGCCGCCGCCCGAGCAGGGCGTGGATTGACGCCCGCAGGCGCGGCAGCTGGCCAACCGACTTGACGACGTAGTCGTCGAAGCCGGCCTTCATCACTTCGACCGCCCGCTCCTCGCCCAGGGAGCCCGAGAACAGGAGGACCGGGCAGTCCGGTTGGACCTCCCTGATCCGGCGCAGGACGCCGAGGCCGTCGCCCCAGCCGAGGGAGAAGTCGAGGACAGCCGCGTCGAGGCGGCCGCCGTCGGCGGCGAGCACTGCCTCCAACGCCCCCTGCGTGCCGACCGCCAGCACTTCCGCCCCCGGCCACTCCGCCCGCAGTTCGCGTGCGACGAGCGCGCGGTCGTCGTCCACGTGCAGGATGCGCATCGAGCCGTTTACATGACCCCCGAGACGCCCGGCCAGCCGTCAACGGCCCACATGCCTGTGGTTGTGGGAGCGGCCCCCGCGCCGGACGGGCGTGGACGCCGCGGGACGGGTTGAGTAACGGGCCAGGCCCTCGCGCGTTGCGGGCAAGGCTGGCGAGGCATGTCGCTTCGACGCACCCTGCGCCGCCGGCGCGAGAGGAGACCGGGGCCAAGCCCTCGCCTGTTCAGGGATGGCCTCGATCGCCGTGAACGGCTTGTTGGGTCGGTCTCGGGACACGCTGACCCGGCGCGCCGTCAGCCATCTGCACCGCTGAATGGGGCGGCCGGCATCAGCGCGGGGCCGGTCTTTCGGCCCGTGAACAAGGCTGGCGTGGTCGGCAGTGTGGCCCTAGACGGCAGCACCGTGCCCCGCATCCTGAGCGGCTGGCCAGGCGGGCTGGTCTGGAGCCCGCGCCGATCCCTGGGCCCTCGGCATGGGTCGGCAGGGCCGAGGCTTTGGTCGGGGTGGCGCCGATTTACCGGCCATGATGCAACAGCGCGCGGGAAGTCACCGGCCATGCCTGCCCGCTACGTGGAGCAACTGCTGGCCTGTCTGGTCGCGAGACCTCCTTGGCTGCTTCGGCGATGAGACGGGCCGCCATCGCAGCTTCACCATTCCATGACGCCCGGCCCGCTCGTTGAAACTGCCGAGCCAGGCTGAACCCACAAGGTATAAAGGCGCGATGAATGCCAGGTTTGAGCGGCGGCACGGAATATAATACTAATTAAGAATGTATAATTCTTTTATATTTCATCTGTTCAGGGCAGAATTTTTCGGCTAAATACCGCACCGCCGCAATCGACGTAGTTGGCGCGGTTGCGACGGCGTGCGTGTCCCGGAGCCAGTCCCACACGCAGCGAAGGTCCCTGAAGACCACCTGGCCGCACCTTCTGAGAAGGTGTCAGCAGAACTCCTCGAAGCGGCTCCAGGAATGGAGCCGCTCCTGCAGCTGAACCGCCGGAGCCGGCCCTTTCAGGCCGGTGCCCTCGGGGTGACGGTGGCAGGTGCGTGCCTGACGGGAGGGAACGAGACACGCCGGCCAAGCCTCGTGCGGGCCAGCAGCCTTCCCTCTCTATGTCCAGCCAGAGGAAGGGATTGAGATGTCCGATACCAAGAAGCAGCAGAACGGGCCGGGCAGCCCGGACGAGCTGGCGCATCGCAGCAGCGCTGCTGTGGCCTCCACCGCCCCGGCGGCAGGCGAGGCGCTGCGGCAAAGCGGCGCATCGGCCGGCCAGGCCGTGCAGCAGGGCGGCCGCATCGCCACGGAAGCCGTGCGCCGCACCAGTGAGACCGGGAGCGAGGTAGTCCACCGGACCAGCGACGCTGCCGTCGAGGTCGCACAGCGCGGCACCCGGCAAGCGGGCGAAGCACAGCAACGCTTTGCCGAGGATGCCGCCAACCAGCTCAAGGAGGCCGGCCAGAAGCTGGCCGAGGCGGTGCAGCAGACCGCGGAGGACGTGCGCGTGTTGCTGCCGCAGCCCAACGTCACGGCCGGCGGGCTGCGGGAGATGCAGCAGGCCTTGACCGGTCTCATTGAAGGCACCACTCGCACCAACCTGCGCATTGCCCAGGAGCTGTTCCGGCTCGCCCACCCGGGCGCCATCATCGAGCTGCAGCAGCGCTTCGCGCGGGAGTACCTTGACACGCTGGTCGAGGGGCAGGCCAGCATGCTGCGGGCGGCCCGCCACTCCGCCGAGCAGGCCCTGCGCCCGATCGAGCAGCAGCTCGAGCAGCGCCGGCGCGAACGGCAGGAGGCTGACCGGACGAGCCAGGCGCGGCCGGCGAGCCGGGTCGCCGAGGTGATGAGCCGCGCGGTGCGGGTCGCCAGCCCGGAGGACACGGTGCAGCAGGCCACGCGCCTCATGCTGGACGAGGACACCGGCGTGCTGCCGGTGGGCGAGAACGACCGCCTGGTCGGCATGGTGACCGACCGGGATGTCGCCCTGCGCCTGGTCGCGGAGGGCAAGGACCCGGCGCGCACCCGGGTGCGCGAGGTGATGACGCCGGAGGTCCGCTATGTCTTCGAGGATGAGAGCCTGCACCGCGCCGTCGAGACCATGGCTGAGCAGCAGGTGCGGCGGCTGCCGGTGCTGAACCGCGACAAGCGGCTGGTGGGCATCGTCTCGCTCGGTGACCTGGCGACGGAAGGCCAGACCCCGCGGCTCGCCGGCCGCGCCCTCGGCGGCGTCGCCCATGAGGGCGGGCTGCACGACCAGGTCGCGGCGGAGTAGCCGCGCCCGGGCCGGAGGTGGGGCGGTCGGGCGCATCGTAGCGCCCGACCGGTCCGCCGGGGCAGGGGGGCCTCTCGGGTGGGCTCCGCGGCAGCAAGCGGTTCCCCAATCACCTCAGCGGTGCCGCCCAACTTTGGTGGGCGGTCTGCCGCAACAGATCGGCCAGCCGCCCCAAGGACAACACTGCCGCCCGGCGGGGCTCTCGGGGCGTCGTCGCTTCCCGAGCTGGCGTATGGCAGGGGCGTTCGGCCACCCGACCTCCTCGGACCACCGGGGGACCAAGGCTGCTATATCACGCCCCGGGGCACGATCCCAAACCAGAGCCTGAGTCATTCGGAAGCGGCAGTTTGCGCTCGCCTCATAGTCATGGCCGGTCGAGAACGTCGTTGCTCGGTGAATGCCATAACGAGTGGCGCCCACTGACGGGCAGTGGCGATTACGTAATCCCCCGAATAGCTCCCGCCCGCGCTGCCGGCGCACTCTGGCTGCCATTGAGCCGAGTGATTTGAGCGCCGGGTTTGAGCCACCCCTGCCGTGCTCCAGCGGCAGGGGCTCGTTCAGCGCCGGTTGCCCGGCTGACCGAACGGGAAAGGAAGCGGGATGGCGCCTCACTGGACGCGGCCGATTTGTAGCAGCTGCTTTTGGTTCAGCGTAACCGGAGAGGCGGGGCTGAAGCGGCCGTGCCGGCAGCCCGACAATCTGCGAGAGGCGGCGATGGTGGCCGTGCGGCGCTATCCCTGGGAGAGTTGCCCGCGTTGGGCAGCGGACCTGGGTGGGGCGGACCAGGCTCCGGGCATCGGCCCGCAGCCCGCCGTGGTCACACCGCGGCGTTAAGAGCCTAGGGAACTCATCCCTGCTGACGCGTTGTGTTGGTGGTTGTGCCTCTCGGACAGCCACAACCATTCCGAGCAATCTCCATTTCAGGTCCGGTTATCCTCCTTTTTCAAAGCCGCCCTGCGTAATCGGGCGGCTTCTTTTTGGGCGGGCCTCAGCAGAAGACCAATCCGAAAACCGGAAACTCAGCGGCCTCGGGCTGCCCAATGGAGAGAGAGCCAAGTTGGTGGGCCTTCCCTCTTACGGCTGAAGGCACCCAGCTGCCGACAAAGAAAGCGGCCGGTGATCGCTCACCGGCCGGAAGGGGGATCTTGGGGGAGGAACGTTGCCCTGAGTGCCAGGGCAGTCGGAGCTTAGCCAAGGGAGCCGCAGCGGCCTGTGCCGGGCAGCACAGGCCATGGTCGTCCAGCCGCCGGCCCGGAGCACCTCATCAGCCCGATGCGGCGATCATGGTTGGGTCGGGCGGAGATGCGCGAAAGCAACACCTGTGGCCGTCCGAACAAGCGGGATGTGGGGAGGGGAACCTTGGGCGTCTCGCGGCATTCTCGATGCTGCGGTGCAGCACTCCGCTTGCGTGCCGGCGCCGTCAGGAGTCTCAGCGCAAGCAGCAGCAACCCAGCGTTGCCGGGTTGTCTGCCTTTCTCTGCCTTTCTTGGACGTTTCCTCCCTAAACTCGGCGGTGCCTCGCGGTGCCGCCCTTTTTTTGCCTGCGCGGGAGGCACGCGGCACGGCCGCTTGTGTCATGTTTCAACAGGACCAGCAACATACGTAATTCTACGGCATGACAGCCGCCCGCTTGCTTTCAGGTTGTTCGGGATCCTTGTCTGTCGCCCAAAAGGAGCCCGGCAGCCGGCCGGGAACGCTCAGAGTTCGGCCGATAGAGTGGTGATGTCACCGGCGGCGGGCACGCGATGCGGGCTGGGCACGGGTCGGTCCAGCTGCAGCCGTGCCAGACACCGACATGAGCGGTGATACGGTCCCGCTGTCACAGAACGAAGCCACCACGCCGATCCCGAACCCGATCAAGACACCGGCCACTCGGAGATGGCGAGGGCGTCGTCCACCTCGACGCTGAGGTAGCGGACGGTGCTCTCGATCGTCGTGTGCCCAAGCAGCAGCTGCACAGCCCGCAGATTGCCGGTTCGCCGGTAGATCAGCGCCACTTTTGTCCGCAGCAGCGAGTGGGCGCCGTACAGCCCGGGGTCGAGCCCGACCGACCCGACCCAGCTGTCTATCAGGCGCGCGTAGTGGCGGGTGGTGATCGGCTTGTGGCCGCTACCGATCCTGCTCGGGAAGAGGTAGTCGCCCGGCTTTCAGCCGCCTTGGCTGATCCAGCGCATGACGGCCTCGCGGGTCTGCTCGGTCAGTTCGAACTGCACCCGGCGGCCTGTCTTCCGCTGCAGCACCGTCGCCCGCGGCCGGACACGTCCGCTCAGGAGCACGTCGTCCACACGGAGCGAGACCAAGTCGCAGCCCCGGAGCCTGCTATCGATCGCCAGATTCCACACGGCGAGACCGCGCAGCCGCTCGGCGATCTGCAGCCGGATGCGGATGGCCCAGACCTCACGCAGCTTTAGAGGCGGCTTTTGGCCGAGTAGCCGGCCGCGGTTCCACGGCGGCCGGCGCTCGGCATGGTCTATAGGTTCGGCCGCATCGCCCATGGCGGATCTCCTGGTCTCGCCCCACCGCGCCCACTGCGGTCGGGGTCCCAGAAGGTCGAGCGTTTCAGTGCGGAGCCGATAGCCCGGCCCGCGGGGTGACGGGCGACCTTGGGCGGACAGCGGACCTCACCTCTTCCGCGGACCCGCATGGCGCCTGAGGGGGCGTCAGTCCGGCATCAGACGGTTGATCCTTTGCGAGCCAAGGGTGCGGATCCCATCTCGGCTGCGTTGGGGATGGCGCGGTCACGGCGCGCCGCAGCACCTCGGGACGTGGGACACGTCAGATGATGGAACCGAAGCCGGGCATCGCGGTGGATGACATCATCATTCCTGCCGCCGAGCTGGCCCGGAGGCCATCCCGGCCGGCCGACCACGCGGCGGAGGCCAGGGCCCTCGCCGCCCTGTCCGAGGCCATGGCGACCAGCCCGGAGACGGTCCTGCAGCGCCTGGTCGAGGCGGTGCTGGAGCTGACCCGCTCGGACTCCGCCGGCGTCAGCATCCTCGAGGAGCAGGACGGGACGCCCATCCTCCGCTGGCGGGCCATCGCCGGCGCCTTCGCGGCCAACCTGAACGGCACCATGCCGCCTGCGGCCAGCCCCTGCGGCACAGTGATGGCGCGCAATCAGGTGCTGCTGTTCAACGAGGCCGGGCGCTTCTTCCCCGACCTGCGCAAGGCCAAGCCCAGCATCTACGAGGGCCTGCTCGCGCCCTTCGATGTCGGGGGGAGGCCCGCCGGCACGGTCTGGACCATCAAGCACACGCCCGAGGGACGGTTCGAGCCCGAGGACGCGCGCCTGCTGGCCCGCGTTGCCCATGTCGCCTCGGCGGCCTACCAGATGACCACGGCGCTGGCCGAGGCGAAGCAGGGACGAGAGGAGCTGGAGCGGCATCTCGAGGCGCGCACGCGGGCGAACGAACGCCTAGCCGCCAGCGAGGAGCGGTTCCGCCGCGCGATGGGCATCGGGACCGTCGGCGTGCTCTTCTTCAATCTCAATGGGCGGATGACGGACGCGAACGCCGCCTTCGAGCGCATGAGCGGCTACAGCCGCGACGAGCTCATCACCTGCAGGCATTGGGAGACCCTGACGCCGCCCGAGTTCCGGGAGGCGACCGCACGCGCCGCGGCCGAGCTCGCCGAGCGGGGGGAGACCGAGCCTTACGAGAAGCAGATGATCCGCAAGGACGGCTCGCGCTGGTGGGGTCTCTTCGCGCCCACGCGAATGAGCGGAAGCCGGCCTGATGCCGAGTGCGTCGAGTTCATCATCGACACCACCGAGCGCAAGCGGACCGATGCGGCGTTGCGCGAAAGCGAGGAGCGCTTGCGGGTGGCGCTGGCCGCCGGCGAGATGGGCACCTGGCAGTACCGCATCGAAGCCGATTCTAACATCCTAGACCCCAGCATGGCTCGGCTCATGGGCTTGTCGCCGGGCGTGCATGCGGTTGGCCTGGAAGCCTTCCTGCGGGTCATCCACGATGAGGACC
>JAESGY010000623.1_pt1 | contig 10889 bp, 11 predicted proteins | sample 9269841 | NCBI WGS metagenome assembly JAESGY01 (sample SAMN17022865, study PRJNA683097) | algae metagenome | isolation source: Spirirestis rafaelensis WJT71-NPBG6 and co-occurring heterotrophs from... | place: USA: Pinto Wells, Joshua Tree National Park, Colorado Desert, CA | collected 2006-08-15 | reverse complement strand
GGCTTTATTTCAACGTTGCAAAGTGATATCTGATAACCACGACCTAATCCGTGGTCTAACTTATTACCATTGGTGGCCGCTAACAAATAGAAGTTTTACTACGTGCATTTAACCGGATTTAATATAACACGTAAACTTTCAATAGAGAAGAAAAAATCAGCCCGAATGATTGGGTTATGTAAGTCCATACTCTTGTTCCACATCAGCCAGCAATTTTTCTTGCAACGGCGAAAGGTACGGTTTGAGTTGTTTCCCTAACCCGTTGCAAAGCCAATCTACTGCACTATCTCGGTTTTCAACTTGATGCACCCGCCACAGTCTCACGCATAGTTGTTGCATGAATTGGCAGTCATTATCTGACAGATCTAAGGACTTGAGATGTTCTATTTTCACGGTATACTCAGCATCCCAAGCCCGAAGAGTGCAACTATAGTCGCCAACGTGAGTAATGATGCCCCAACAACCAATGAAGCTTTTAAGTTCTGGGTTGTCTTTGGGCAGTAGAATACATACTTCCCCAAGGCGGTAGGGATTAGGCACTTTGGTTCTTTCTCGGATTTTGTCCACAATATCCTGAACAATACGACCGGAGGGGATTTTACCACCAGCTTTCTCTACTGCCTGTTGCCAAGCAAGACGTTGTTGTTCTGGTTCAAAGGGAACCAACGGTCTAACTTGGCGTTCGCTCGTTGGTAAAATTTGGGAACCAATGGTTCCCGTTTCATTTAGTTTTTCGATTTGGGAACCAATGGTTCCCGTTTCATCCGGGTTCTCATGGGAACCATTGGTGACCATGAGATTGTCAACCACCAATGAAGCAGCTATCAAGTAGTTCACGTGGCGGTGAGTAAAACCAAAACGGGAACGGCAGTAATCTGAAAATGTTGAGTGAGTCGAACGGTACAAACGTCTATCTCGTAGTGCTTTCAACGCTTTAGCAGCTGCGTAAAATGCTCGTTCAACTTGCCTTTCTAAAAATATGCGATCGCCCCACTCCTCTGTGGTAAGTTCAGAGCTAACAACTATTTCAACCGCAATACTTTTTTCATCTGCATGAGGTATGGGTGTAGGCATGGATATTTTTTCCTCATCTGCTTCTTGACCCTCAACTAGCTCTTCAGTATTGTTCGGAGCGATTTCATCATGAGCAAGGCCATGTGGTAAGGAATTATTAGCAACCCTGGAATTATCCACTGCAAACGTATCCATTTGCCTAGAAAGTGCTACCACGCAGGTATTTCAAATACATAATAGCGCCGTACAGCGCTATAGAATTTAAAGATTTATAAAGATTGATGCTGCAAACTCCGCGATATAATCAATGTGTTGTTACAAGCGGTATAAGGATGCGACCCGCTGGCAATCCTGATTTTGGGACTAAATATCGTTTTGATTACGGTAGAAAAGAGCCGCTATCTGAGCAGGTAAAAGCGCAGGTACACCCTTCGGTTAAGCTACAACTCAAAAATCTCGCAGAACAAAAACAATGTACAGTTCCAGATTTAATTAGAGAAGCGATTGAGCTGTACTTGGCCAGAGACCAAACTACCAAAGCAAGCTAGGTAGTTTAATTTTCGCGCTTTCTGCAACGCCCGTACACCTGCCAAAATTAACGCGATGGTTTGCGATCGCTTGCAAGAAAAAGTAGATTGATTTAAATTTTGAGAATCGCTTTTCTCTACAACTAAACCAACTAGGAAAGGTTATTGCACGTAGATTAACAGCGTTTTTTAATGTGAAAATACTGATTAGGCAGCACTTTCAGCACTAAGTATCTATAAACTAGATAAGAATCTAAAAATCGGTCAAACACAAATGATGCATTTTCCCCTCGCCACTAATGGAGGGGAAATTGCTTTATAAAGTAATAGCGAACTTTTTGTAAAAATAATCCTTATTTATCCCGTAATATCACTTAAAAAATTAAACTTAGTAGTTACACATACCTAAGAGCGTAAAAAACGAATTGTATAGTCACACCAAGACTAAGTGATTTTATTAACAGGAGTCTAACAAATTGAAGTATGCATTTATAGATGGAATTAAGCAAGAACCTTTTCCCAAGCAAAAAGGTATTTGTTGTTTATGCGGTAGTCCGACAAGTTCAAAATGCGGTAACGTTAAAGTTTGGCACTGGGGACATAAATCTTCAAAGAAATGCGATCCTTGGTGGGAAAATGAAACTGCTTGGCACAGATTATGGAAGAGTTATTTTAATAAAGATAATCAAGAAGTAATTCATTTTGATGAGAATACCGGAGAAAAACATATAGCTGATATAAAAACTAATAATGGAATGGTCATAGAAATTCAAAATTCACCAATAAGTGAGGATGAACTACGCGCAAGAGAAAAGTTTTATGGCAAGATGATTTGGATAATTAATGGAGAAAACTTTAAAAATAATTTTCATATATTAGAAAAGTTACCACGTTCTAATTCTAAATTATTTGAAGATATAGTATTTGAGCAAGGAGGAATTACATACCACCTAAAATCAGATAATTTTGAATACCAGGAATATCTTAAATTAGGAAAACCTGATCAGGATTATCATTATATGATTGAAGCTCATTTTCTAACAGATATTAGAGAAGAGATTGAAAATAATTATATTGGGCATCATCAATTTGATTGGAAGCATAAAAGAACTGTATGGTTCAATACTAAAAAACCAGTTTTTATAGATTTCGGTGATAATTATTTATGGTGGTTAAAAAAGTATTATAAAGAAGAGTATAGAGATTTATGGTGTGTACAAAAAATTAGTAAAGATGAGCTAATTGTAAAAAATGGTGGTGAAATCAATAAAACTATATAGTGCGTCAATGCCCGTTCTAGCACTATCAATCACCTAACCCGCGATAATCGCAGCTTTTCATATGCACATCTACCAGGTTTATCCTCAGTTAAAGAAAATATAAATATAGTTCCTGCGTCGCCAAAATCTATGATGATTTTTCCAGCACTTGAGAAGGAAAGTATGGTTTATAAAAAGAATGATAAAAAGGAAGTATTTGTACCAAGAAACAGTAAACCTAAAACGTAACAATAAAGAATAAATAAAATGACAACTTAGGTTTACTAAATAAACTAAGAATTACCCTTAGTCGATTAAGGTAATGTCGTCAAATCCATATTTGCCGCCGTTGATTTGAGCCGTTAGACCTTGCTCTCGGTTGGGAACACTACATTTGGGTAACTTCAGCCACTGAGGAAGTTAAGTCAGCAGTTGAATTACTCAGTTACTCCTTACGGTTTATCAGTATGCAGTTAAGTACTAATGTGCAGTCAGATATCACCAAATTATCCTTTCAAAGTTTGCTTCTAGAGGAGTTTTTGTTAGAGCCTAATTTGCGCCGAGAGTTTGGTGTATCCGAAAAGTTGGCTGAGTTGGCATTGCGCTTCTCAGATCAAGCAGCCAAAATCCTGCATCTGTTAATTGTGAGCAAAGCTAGTTTACCCATACCACCTGATGTGATTAAAGAAGTCGTAGGTTGGTTAGCATCTCAACGACATACAACTCTAATTTTTAGGTCTATAGCTGACGTACTTGCAACGGCTCGCTCTGCTCAAGATAAGTATAATTCCTGCTGCCGTAGCGCAATTTGTCACGCTGTTGTCGGTTCTTATGATTTCGCATTTGGAGCATTACGCATCTCGGCATCTGTAAATGATTCTTGGGCAAGACATCATCATATCTATGGGTTAATCCACGGAATTGAGAACCGTAAGGCACAGGCACAGTATGAGTTTGAGATAGCGTATGCTTATGAGCCATATTCCGAAACAAAGGTACGAATTGCCCAAGCACTCTTCGCTTTGAGCCAGACAACAGGGTAAGGCTAATTCATACCAGCAGTAAATTTACGTAAACAAATTTTAATTAATTTGCTCGGCACATTTTAAGGTTACATATTTAACACTGATATTAATGAAGCGATACTGAAGAGCGCATAAAGTGAATGCGCTCGCACGGAGCCATGAAATAGTCACCGCAACGCATGCGGTGATTTGTCAGCTAATCCACGCTTAAGAAAAAGCTGCTACTTTCTTCATCACCAACATGGACGTAGTTATCTAGCAAGGTACTGGCGCTGGCATGACCTAGCGTTTGAGTCGTTACTTTAACAGAAGCGTTATGAATGCAACGCATGGGTGGCGTGGCTATGTCTTAGCCAGTGAGGTGAGGGGATTGTATCAAGTTTTGCGAGTTCAGCATATTTGACAACAATTCGCCGAATAGAGCGATCGCAGATGGCAGTACCACCCTCACGAGATTTAAACACTGGCTCAAGAGGGTTTTTCCCCTCTCTGGACGTGTGCAGATGGATTAGATGAGTGGCAGGAATGATGACATCGCGCTCAGAGTCGCCCTTGCCGACAACGCCGATTTTTCCATTCCCTGTAGCTGTTACGCTGATTTGACCCCATTTGAGGGTTGAAATTTCGCTGACACGGAACGCACCGATATAAAGCAGTTTAATAACCAGCCAGTCTCTCGTGGCTTGTTGTTTGGCGAACTCTGTCGGCGCTTGTTTGACAGCTTTCTTTGCCTCCGACAGCATTGCCCCAACGTCGCCAACAGAAAGCACCCGCTTTTGGGCAGTCTTACGAGCTTTGGGCATTTTGGTTTTACTGGCTGCGTTGTGCAGAGTAAAGCCAGTTTCCTGGGCATACTTGAGGAATGATTTAAGTGAAGCGATACGGCGGCGGACAGTGGCACGGGTGATTGTGCCGTCAGCTTCAAGCTCCAAAAGACTGGACAGATAGCGATCGCAGTCCTCAACCATAACATCGGGTAATTCAAGCTCGTCTAGGTGTGGCTTGCCTCCTAACATCCACTGTGCAAAGTGGGTAATATCGTTAACATATGCCCTAGCTGTTTCCTTGGACTTCTTCTTCAACCAGTTATTGAGCAGTTCACTGGTAGTGTTCGCCCTAGTGATTTTGGCTGGGCCTTGCATCTCTTGTACTATTTTGGCTGTTACCATTGCTTGCGCTAATATCTCAGCTTGCTTCTCTTCTGGCAACGATGCGATCGCCTGCTCCAGTTGATCCAACCTGGTTAATGCCATAATTGCCTATAGAACATTTTTACTACTGGGCGGACCTTTAACTACGCCCGTTTACTTGTCAGACCAGTGTCTGATAATTTTTGTCTTCGGCATTACTTAGCACGATTGCACCGCAAGACCTTGTGCTACTCTAAGTCCGTCGAGATGTTGAAGTGCTCGCTCCGCTTGCTGCTTCACTACTTGAAGTCTCGGACGCTTCCTCTGCCAGCTTATACTAAGTTGCATTCCGTTGTAGTAGGAAAGGAGTTGGTGAGATTGCTTCCTTGGCTTTGCTCCAGTCGCAATGAAAGAATACTATTTTTGACTGCAACTTGGTATTAGTTCATTACAGTTTCAGCAACGCCAAAACCATCAAGCCAATCATCCCAGAAGCGATAAGTCATAGATTCTAAAGCCGGAGCATGCAACCTAGTATCAGCACGTAACTGACTCACACTTGTGCCATTAAGAGAAGCAATTTCGCAAGCATGACCAATAAACCAACGCTCCATCCCCCTTGCCGTCACCTCTGGGTGAAATTGCAGCCCTAAGCAATTATTTCCCCAAGAGAAAGCTTGATTTTGGTATTGCGGTGAAGAAGCCAAAAGCACAGCATCCTTAGGCAAATCAAAAGTATCACCATGCCAATGCAGAACAGCAGTCTCACTAGCACTGAGATAACGTAAAAATGAACTCTCCCCCGCAGGTGATAATTGTAGTTTGCCCCAACCAACTTCCTTACCATTTCCACCAGGGTAAACAACCGCCCCTAAAGCACGCGCCATCAACTGACTGCCTAAACAAATACCCAGAGTTGGTAAATCTTTTGTTAATCTTTTCTCCAACAACCTCAGTTCATCCTTAATGAATGGATAGTCCTGCTCTTCATACACACCAATCGGCCCACCAAGGATAATTAATAAATCTGGCTGCAAGGGTTCAATCAATGATAAATCGTCCAAACCCGCTTGTTGATAAACAATTTGATAGCCTCTTTGCTCCAGTACCGGACGCAAATTACCTAAATCTTCAAAAGGTACGTGTTGAATGACAAGTGCGTTTTGCATAATCTTTCTTATATATAAAGTAGTGAGTTGACTTATGGAGTAAGAGAAATAAAATGATTGCGACAGACATCTTCTTACAAGCTAGAACAAGAAGGCAATGCTCAATCCAAAATCCAAAATGGTCTAAAAGTAGTTAATTAAACAAGCCAGCTTTTGCAAAGCTATCGACACCACGTTGCGAGTCTAAAATACCCATCTCGCTAGCCAGAGTGATTAACTCAGAGTAATCAATGCGTAACAAGTTAACTTCGTTAGCCGCCGCACAGTCAGCAATCATTGATTCTGCTTTTACAAACCCAATTTGTTCGAGCATCGTTTGCCAAACATTCAACTCGACATTAGCAAACCACAACACAGGTTTAGGTAAAACTTCAATAAAAAAGTCTTTCTGCTCTTGGGTTAGCTCACTATAAATGCACTTGGCTAGATGTTTGAAGATGCCACTATGAGAAAGCTCATCACGTTTATGTGTCGCAACCGTCAGGCGGTTGAATGGTTGGATCGTCGTATCATTCGACAGTAAATCCAAGTAGTCACTGATAAATACTTCAGAAACAATGGCTGTGGCCACTTGAATCAGGGTTTTTTGCCAAGTTTCAGGATAACGTTCTTGTTCACGCTGCATCTTGCTCACCAAATTGAACTCTGGTAAACGTAATGACTCTAAACCTCGACGCTTTCTGGTAATGTGACAAGCGTTAACTACCAACAGTATATGATAAGCTTCATCTACTAATGTTTCACTAGCAATCTGTTGGCTAATTCCATCTTCTACCCCTGGTACACTTCTATAGATGATGTGGTTGCAGGCTGGCGTAATCACTTTCGCTTCGATATCGATAGTCTTTTCGTTATAAGCTATCCAACCAGCAGAGAGAATTTTCGTCTGCATCTGTGTTGGTGCTGCTAAAAAGTCAGGGTGTGCTTTAAACGGCAGTAAATCAGTGCGGAAGTCAGATATTGTTTCATCAAATGTCAATTCTGGCTTAGACTGCTCATTGATTTTTTGTTTAACTCGAGCATGTTTATGCCAGTTTACATTCATTTTCTCTAGTAGGTTCCGAGAATAGGAAATTTCTTGCCGACGAGATTGATTTGTGTTGTTAGACATATTTCTTTGTTGATTAAATACAGCAGTACAGTTCATGATTAACCTCGAATTAATTCTTTTTATCTCTGTAGGAAAGGTGTACGAAAACTCATTTATTTTCTTCTTAGTTTACTGCAATTATTTCAATATTATTGATACTTAATTGAGTGTTGAAGAATGTTTTTGTTGGTTTAGTATATTTAGGTATACAGATTCAATCTGAATCATTACGGATGATGCCTGCTTTTTTTTTTAGAATTTTTTCTATCTATAAAGTCAAATCTTGCACCTGGAAATATGAATGTCAAAACCAGAACTACGTGCAAGGCAGGAGAGTCTTGGGAGCTTGTTTGCAAAACGGTCTTGTCATTTCCTACTTCTGCTTTTGGAAGAGGATTTGCGACTTGGGGTAAATATAGCGGTGCGATGTAGAAGTTGAGTCTTAGAGGATACGTGACAAGTTAAGGATTTTTGCAGTCTGTCAATAGTCAAAGAGCGGGTGATCGTAACGCCGGCCCAAAAGCTGGCAAACTGAGACTCAGCAAGTAACTGAGATCATGCCGACCAAGAAGCCGAGAAATCCAGATCATGTGCGCCGTCGCTCATCACCACAAGCTCTCTACGAAGCCATAACAGAGCATCTACAAGAGTTGTTGAGTCCGGTAATCTATTCTCAAAGTGCCTATTATCGAAGCTTGGGATTACGTGATCCTATTCTCACCCTGCCGTTGATGAACGCTGCGGTTTTAACCCTAATTTGGCGACAAGTCCCATCAGTGCAAGAGTTGACTCGGATGTTAGACCAACAAGAATTGTTGTGGGGAAGAGCGGTAAAAGTTTCACAACAAGCTTTGTCCCAAAGGTTTCTGAGCTTTCCGGCAGTCCTATTTGAGCGCATTTTGAGCTATGACTTTAGCCTCACAGACCGTTTGATTTGCTTCAAGACAGGCGACAAGCAGCAACCAACACTGCATCTGCGCTTGGTTGAAATCCGTCAGGGCAAGTCCTGGTATGGTTACATTACCTCAGTTTTAGACCCACAAGTGCTGCCTCCTTACGTCGTGGCTGACCTTTATGGACGAAGATGGCGCATTGAAGAGGCGTTTAATACTGCCAAGCGCTTGTTGGGATTGAGCTATTTGTGGACAGGTTCAATTAATGGTGTGTTCGCGCAGCGTCTCCCTTTGGGAGAAGTTGCAAGTTTGGTCTACTTGGTTGTTCTACGCTATTTTGATTGACCTTGCTTCGGCGATCGCTGACGAGTTAGCTCTGCCATTTGACCGCATTTCGAGAGAAATGGTCTTTCGAGGGCTTTATCACTTCAATCATGCCTATGCCAAAGGTAGAGCTACTGACCCTGTGCATGTTTTTTGCTGCTCCTGAGAACCAAAATCTCGATGTTGTTAAGACGGTGCGGAAAAAGCCTCAACCTCTTGATTTGTCTCCTTTTCCTCTCCCCTTGACAAATCCTTCTTTTCCTTAGGGAGATCCAAAAAATAAAATATCCAGCCGTCAAACCTAGATCCGCGATACCCAACCAACCATTTCAATACACGGCTGGATATTTTATTACTTGTAAGTGCCTTAACTTGTCACGCATCTGAGCCAGCTTGAACTGCCAATCAAGGCGAGATGCTGCAATCTGTTCATAAACTTTGCCTATTTTCTCAATCAGCTTGGCGCAAGTATTAGACGATGATTGCTTTCGCTTCAAACACCGTTGCAGCAATTCAAGCTTGCGTTGAAGTTTGCCAACAAAGCGAGGTCTAACAATCTGTTCACCTTCACTCGTACTCAAAAAATAACTCAGTCCTACGTCTATCCCCATTGCATTGCCGTAAGGCAATGCAATGGGGATAGTGACATCAAGCTGGAGACAAAGCGTAACGTACCCACCAGTGGTTAAATTCTTTTAATTGCAAAAAGTATAAATATAAAAATTGTTGGTATTTGTATTTAGTTAACTTCTTGAGAAATAAATTTTTGCCAATTCTGTTCAGCAACTTGGGGTTCTGCTACTCTATGCTCTGGGCATTCTAAACGTAGGTGGTGATCGCTAAAAGGTGCATTAACTAAAGCGCAATGATGTGGATACTTAGAATTGGGATAAACATTAGGACAGAAAAAGTGGCAGGTAACGCACATATGGGTTACAGAAATTTGACCCCGTTCTTGAAGTGCGCGTATCATCTTAATCAGACCACGTAAAAAAACTGTTTGCTCTAATTCTGATAGCTCATCTACCGCGGTCAGTAACAAATTAGGCCAAATACCTGCACTGTCTCCCTGCTGCCATCCCTTGTCTGTGAGAGTAATAGCTATAGCACGCGCATCTTCTGCGGCTCTATTTTTTTGAACTAAGCCTTTTTCTACAAGTGTACTCACAGCGTCACTGGCTGTTGCTGGTGTCACACCTAGCCCTTCAGCTACTTCTGACAGTCGCATTCCCGATTCTGGCTTTGAGCGTAATAAAGCCAAAATTTGACTTTGTGTTGGTGTTAGCTTTTTTTGTCCAGCATCTTGCCAAGCATGGCTCTTTAACGCCAAACTAATTTTGTTAAGACCAACTATGACTCGTTGGCTAATGGGTTCTGTTGAGATATCGAATGGATTTTGTGTCATTATATGATTAAATTCTCTTATGCAATCAAAAATCAGTTGAATTTTTGATTGCATTTAGCAAATTACCTAACTCTTACAAAGTTACAAAGAAGGTTAGCGGTAGAGACCTGCTGCAAACTCACCATGTGGCATATCGAGTCCATCTTTAGAACTGTAGATTTTAACTACAGTATCTGTGAGACTGTCAATTTTGATCAAGTGATTAGATACGTAGTCGGAAACATATACATAACGCTTGTCAGGTGCAACAGTCAGTACATGTCCTAAAGCAAAACCTTTTGGTAATTCTATGCCTGGTTTAAACCGCTTTAAGAAGTACGGCTGATTGATATTGCTAATATCAAATACTGAGATATAGCCAGCTTCACCAAATTTATCATCCAGGGAATCTTCTTCAGCTACATAAAGTTTGTTACCTACCACCCCAACATCTGATGCAGAGCGGAATATGCCAGCACCGTCTTCGTTATTAGTTGGCCCAATAAGTAGACGAGCTTGTTTATTGGGAACATCAAGCAACCAAACACTAGGCCCTAAGATTGTCTTACCTGGAGGGGTTAAGGAAGTTCGACCTAGTTGCATTGTGCCTAATAAAGCATAACGGTTATCCAGCCAGAAAGCATAGTGTGAAAATGCTCCATCTCCTGCTGGTGAAGTTAGTTCAATTGAGCTTTCATAGTTGAGCAAGCCTGTTGAAGGATTGGCTGTAAACACATCAACTGTATTTTGGTCATAGTAGTAACCTACATCCACTGCATAAGTTCCAGCAGCATTGAAATTCATACCATGACTTTGCTGAGATTTCTCTCCAAAGTTGAGCCCTTCTGTAGACTCTATAAATTTATTTGTTTTCTAATTAAACGCCCAAATTTCATTACCAGTCCAGTCAGTGAAATAGCCATAATGTGTTTTTGGTAAAAACGTAGGGGGAGCATCCCAATTTGGCAAAAAGATGGGAAGAAGACAAGAATATTGGCGATTGTAACTCGCGAATAAAAGGGGAACTGTACATCAACACCGGAATTCGAGAGAATTAATAATGTTCAACAAGCA
>JAESGY010000622.1_pt1 | contig 10890 bp, 6 predicted proteins | sample 9269841 | NCBI WGS metagenome assembly JAESGY01 (sample SAMN17022865, study PRJNA683097) | algae metagenome | isolation source: Spirirestis rafaelensis WJT71-NPBG6 and co-occurring heterotrophs from... | place: USA: Pinto Wells, Joshua Tree National Park, Colorado Desert, CA | collected 2006-08-15 | reverse complement strand
CCCTGCGAAGGGCGCCCACACTCGCCCCTCAGCACCGGCGGGTCCATCGGCTGACACCTCCACTCCGACGGGCTGCTAGAGCGGCCTCCATACGCAATGGCTCACTCCAGCCGCTTCAGGTCTTTGTTCAGGCGAGCAAACTCCGCCCAGGTGGGTCTACCTGGTCGGAGTTTGCTCCAGCCTTCGATCGCCCCGGGCCGAACCGTCCGGGGCGTGACTCGCAGGCTCAGGAATGCGCGATTGCGCGGCCGGACAGGGCGCGCTGCAATCGCGGCGCCGACCCCGGGGAGAGCGCCGCATGTCCGAAGACCTGATCCGCCTGACCGCCACCGAGGCCGTAGCCCGCCTCCGGCGGCGGGAGGTCTCGCCGCTCGAGCTCATCGACGCCGCCGCGCGGCGGATTGCCGAGGTCGAGCCGGCGGTGAACGCGCTGCCCACCCTCTGCCTCGACCGCGCCCGCGCGCATGCCCGGCGCATCCTGGCGGGGGAGGGGGCGGAACATGCGGATCATCCCGGCTGGCTCGCCGGCCTGCCCGTCAGCATCAAGGATCTGACGGACGTCGCGGGCGTCCGCACCACCTGTGGCTCGCCCATCTTCCGCGACCATGTCCCGGAGAAATCCCACCCCCTGGTCGAGCGGATCGAGCGGCTCGGCGGCATCGTCATCGGCAAGTCCAACACGCCGGAATTCGGCGCCGGCGGCTCCACCTTCAACGAGGTCTTCGGCCGCACCCGCAACCCCTGGAACACCTCGCTTACCTGCGCCGGCTCGACCGGTGGCGGCGCGGTCAGCGTCGCCACCGGCGAGGCCTGGCTGGCGCATGGCTCGGACCATGGCGGCAGCCTGCGGCGCCCCGCCACCTATTGCGGCGTGGTCGGGCTGCGGCCCTCGCCGGGGCGGGTCACGCGCGGGACGTCGAACAACCTCTTCTCGCCGCTCTCGGTGCAGGGGCCGATGGCGCGCAACATCCCGGACCTCGCGCTCTTCCTCGACACCATGGCCGGCTGGGAGCCGCGCGACCCGCTGACCTATGACGCGCCCGCGACACCCTATGCCCGCGCGGTCGCCGAGGCCCGCCCGCCGCGGCGGGTCGCCTATACGACCTTCGACGGGAGCCTCGCCATCGACCGGGAGACGCGCGACATCTGCGCCGAGGCCGTCCGCCGCTTCGAGGCGGCTGGCTGCGTGGTGGAGGAAATCCCGCTCGATCTCGGTGCGCTGCAGGAAGCCTTCCTGGTGCTGCGCAGCCAGCAATTCGTGGTGGACCGGGAAAAGCAGCTCGAAACCCATCGCGACCTGATCAAGCCCGACATCGTCTGGAACACCGAACGCGGGCTCAAGGCGACGCCGAGCCAGCTCGCCTGGGCCGAGCGCGAGCGCGCCGCCTGGTACCGCAGGCTGGCCGCGGTGTTCGAGCGCTTCGACATCATCGTCACGCCCGGCGCCGGCACGCCCGCCTTCGACGTCATGCTGCGCCACCCGGAGAGCATCGGGGGCAAGAAGCTGGAGAACTACATGGCCGGATCCATGTGGAACGCCGCCTTCACCCTCGGCGGCTGCCCGGCCGTCGCGGTGCCCTGCGGCTTCGACCGGTATGGCCGCCCGATCGGGCTGCAGGTTGCCGCCCCCCCGCGACGGGAGGAGGTGGCGCTGGCCGCGGCCGCGGTGTTCGAGCGGATCACCGGACTCGACCGGCTGCTGCCGATCGACCCGCGCCCCGGCACGGTGCCGCCGCCCGAGGCCTGACGCGCGGACTGCCAACCGAGGCCTGCGGCCGCCTGCACAGCGGCATGACACCGCCGGCGCCGGTGGCCAGCGGGGGCGCGGAGGCCCTGGCCAGGCGCTTCGGCCGCGCCGCCTTCGGCCCAATCAGGGTCGAGGAGCACGGCATCACCCGCGCCGGTGTCGCGTGGAGCTGAACCTGTCCTGCCGGCGCAGCGCGCCTGGCGATAAGAAGAACTGAGAAACTATCCCGCAAAGTTCAAATCGCTGCCGATGGTGTGTGGTGATTGAATCGCGTTCTGGTTGATAGACGAGCTCCGTCATGGCCTGCCGGCAAAACGACGGAGATGCACATGTCGACCACCAAGATGACCACGTCCCAGAAAACAGCCTTCAGCCTGTCTGATACGCTGCCCGAGGCCAGCACCGATCCCGGCGCCCCGACCGTTACCGGCGGTGCAACCACGACAGCGGAGGTGACGAGTTCCAGCCTCGTCTCTGGTGCCACCCGGTCCGGCGGGAAGCTGACGCATATCGATGTCCTTCTGGCCGGCTCCGCCACCCAGTTTGGCGACGGCCGCACCTATGTCGCCGTCTCGGCCGACCAGGCCTGGATCCAGGGCGGCCATGGCGATGACCAGATGCGCGGCACCACCTCCTCCAGCGCCGTGCTCCTCGGCAACGGCAACAATGTCCTCCGGCTCGACGGCCAGGGGAACTGGGTCTGGCTCGGCGATGGCAGCAATCAGGTCACCCTGACCGGCGACGGCAACGCCGTCTTTCTGGGCGGGGGCAACAACACCGTCACGTTCACCGGCAATCTCGGGGTCATCTTCACCGGGGCCGGCAATGACGTGGTCGGCATCACCGGAACCGACAATTTCGTCATGACCGATGAGGGCGACGACCGGATCATCGTCAACGGCACGGGGAACATCGTGAGTGCCGGCGGCGGCCAGGATACCCTTCTCCTCACCGGCGGCAGCTACGCCATGGCCGGCGACGGCGATGATCTGCTGCGTGTCCAGGGCAGCGGCAACACCGTCGATGGCGGTGCCGGCAACGATACCCTCTATCTGAACGGCACCGGGCACCGGATCATCCTCAATGCGCCGGGCGCGGGGACGGACGAGATCCAGGGCAGCATCATCCGGGGCGGCCACATGCTCGACCTGCGCGATGCCCTGTGGTCGACCGCCTGGGACGGGGATCCGGAGCGGCTGGCCGACTTCGTCCAGGTCACCCGGGTCAAGGGCGATACCCTGCTGTCGATCAACCCGACCGGCCTGGAGGGCGACGCGACTTATGCGATCGCCGTCCTCAGCGAGGGGCAGGTGAGCTACGAGGCGCTGCTGCCCTACATGGTCTGGGCCTGACCCCGGCCGCCGGCGGCGGTCAGGCCGCCCGCAGATGCTCCTTCAGCCGCGGCATCAGCTCCACTAGGTTGCAGGGCCGGTGCCGGGCATCGAGTTGGAAGACCAGGATGTCGTCCCAGGCATCCTTGCAGGCGCCGGTCGAGCCGGGCAGGGCAAACAGATAGGTCCCGCCCGCGACGCCGCCGAGCGCCCGGCTCTGCATCGTGCTGGTGCCGATCTTCCGGTAGCTCAGCATCCGGAACAGCTCGCCGAAGCCCTCGATCTCCTTCTCCAGCACCCGCTTGAAGGCTTCCGGCGTCACATCCCGGCCGGTGATGCCCGTCCCGCCCGTGGTGATGCCGCAGTCGATGCTGGGGTCCTCGATCCAGCGGCGCAGCACCGCCTCGATCGCATCCGCCTCGTCCTTCACGATCTCCCGCGCCACGCAGGCATGGCCGGCCGCCTCGATCCGCTCCTGCAGGGTCTGGCCGGAGCGGTCGCTCGCCAGGTCGCGGGTGTCCGAGACGGTCAGGACCGCGATGTTGACGGGGAGGAAGGGCAGGTTTTCATCGATCGGCATGGGGCGCTCCGCTGGAGCAGGTCGCGGACGGGCGTGAAGGCCCGGGGGCATGACTCTGCTCGACAAACAATGACCTACAGCGGATGACGTTCAGCTCCGAACGCCATCCGCTGCAGGCGGCTCCGGCAGGCGGCCGGGCGGCCTCGGTCTGATGCGCCGGCGATTAGTGCCCCGGCTGAAGCCAGCCGGGGGTGATCGCGGGCTTGCCCCTAATGTAGTGCGCGGCCCCGCTGGCGCAGCATGGCCGTCACCTCTTCCGGTGGGCTGAAGCGCGGGAAGCTGCCGGCCGCGAGCTGATCCAGGCTCGGCGCCGGCAGGCCGAGGCGGGAGGCATAGATCCAGGAGAAGGTGAGGACCTGCTGCACGAAGCCGCGGGTCTCATCGAAGGGGATCGCCTCGATGAAGAGGAAGGGGTCGTCCCGGTGGCCATGCGCCGGCAGCCACTTCATCAGGTTGCCCGGCCCGGCATTATAGGCGGCGAGCACGCGGATGAGGTTGCCCTCCACCCCCTCATGCCGGGCGAGGTAGTGCACATAGCGCTGGCCGAGCTCCAGCGAGAAGGCCGGGTCGTGCAGCCGGTGCGCTCCCTCGCCCTGGAGGGAGGGGTCGCGGGTCAGGTAGCTCGCGGTTGCCGGCATGATCTGCATGAGCCCCCGCGCCCCGGCCGGGGAAATGGCGCCGGCATTGAAGCGGCTTTCCTGCAGCGCGAGGGCGTAGAGCAGGGCCGGGTCCACCCGGAAGCCGCCCTGCGGCAGCAGCCGTGGCAGGGGGAAGCGGGCGAAGTCCCGCGGCCGCCCGTCCTCGGCCTGGGAGGCGGCGGCGAGCTGCGAACTCAGCCCGGTGAAGCTGGCCTGGGCGGCGACGACCAGCATGGCGCGGGCCAGGCCCGGATTGCGCTGCGCCTGGGTCCAGAGCTGCCGCAGCTCCGCTTCCGCCCGGCCGGTCTGGCCGATCTGCAGCAGGGCGAGGGCACGCCATCCGCCGGCGGTCTCGGCCAGGGTCGCGGCCTCGGCCTCCCCGGCCAGCTCGCCCTCCCAGGCGAAGCCGGCGCCGAGGCCGAGGGAGCGCCGGGCGACGAGGCCGTAGAAGGTCCGCGGCTCCTGCGCCGCCTGCATCATCCAGGAGACATAGAGCTGCGGCCGGCGCGCCCGCACCGCGGCGCGCGCGGTCCAGAAGGCGGCGGCGGCGCGAAGGGCGGGGGCGGCCTGCTCGGTGCGGGCGGCCTGCTCGAAGAAGGGCAGGGCGGTCTCGTAGCGCCCGAGCCCCCAGGCGGAGAGGCCGGCCGCGAAGGCGGCGAGGCAGCTCGGCTCACCGGCCCGGGCAGCCTCGACGGCGATCTGCAGCGCGTCCTCGTCCCGCCCGGCGCGGAACAGGCCGATGGCGAGGTCGGCCTTGAGCAGCCCGGCATAGGCCGGGGTCACCCCTTTGCCGCGGCCGATCAGGGCGAGGGCGGCGGTCGCGTTGCCGTCCCGCGCCCGCTCGCGCACCGCACGGTCGAGGCCCGGGTTGCGGGTCACGCTGCCCGAGGCCGGCGAGCGCTCCTCGGGTGCGAGCGACGCCTCGGCCGGGAGGGGCTCGGGCGGGGCCGGCGGGGCGGGCAGGGCGACGCCGCGTGGCAGCAGCCGCCCCAGAATGTCGTGCAGGCGCGGCGCGTCCGGGTGATCGGCGAAATCGACCAGCCAGGCCTGGACCTCCGGCGCCGTGGGCGAGGCTTCCGGCCGCAGGAAGCGGTCGGCCAGCACATGGCCCATCAGCCGGCGGTCGCCCAGCCGGTCCGACTCGCGCGTCGCGGCGGCCAGGTCGCCGCGCGACTGGAGGTCGAAGATACGTCGCAGCCGGGCGGCGTCGGACGGAGCCAACACCTGGGGCAGGCCGGGAACACCGCCAGGGGGGGCGGGCCGGGGGACGCTCATGGCGGTCTGGTCAGTGGCCCTTTGCGCTGCGGCGGGGTTGAGGCCCCCGCTCATCAGCGCCGCGCCCCACAGGACCCCGGCAAGCAGGGGGCGAAGGGCGCTGCGGGCCATGGGGCCGATCGCTCGCATGGCGCATTCCCGTTAGCGGTCCCGGTGGCGTTAAGGCAACCCCGAAATTGCGACACGCGGCGAGAAAAAGCGTCTCAAGTCCCAATCTCAGTGGCTTACGATTTGTTGACGGATAGAGGAACCAAACACCTTCCCGCTATTGGCTTGCCAAGCTGCGCTGGAGCAACAGGAGATCGGCCCAGGCATCTCGCTTCGCGGCAGGGTTTCGCAGCAGGTAGGCAGGATGGAGTGTCGCCAGGGCAGGGAGTGACTGTCCGTCGTTTATCGTTACTTCCTGCCAACGTCCGCGCAGCCGGGTGATCCCCTCCTTGGAGCGCAGCAGCGCCTTGGCCGAGACGCCGCCCAGCAGCACCAGGTGCCGCGGCCGGGCGAGGGCGATGTGCCGCAGCACGAAGGGCAGGAAGAGCGCGATCTCGGCATCCGTCGGCGTCCGGTTGCCGGGCGGGCGGAAGGGCAGGATGTTGGTGATGTAGAAGTTCGTCTCCCGGCTCAGCCCGACGGAGCCGAGCATCCGGTCGAGCAGCTGGCCGGAGACGCCGACGAAGGGCCGGCCCAGCCGGTCCTCGTCCCCGCCCGGCGCCTCGCCGATCAGCATCAGCCCGCTCTCGGGCACGCCATCGGCGAAGACCAGGTTGGTCGCGGTCTCGCGCAGCGGGCTGCCGTCGAACGCCGCCATGGCGGCGCGCAGCGCCGGCAGGCTGTCCGCCTGTTGGGCGAGCGCCGCGGCGCGGGACGCCGCGGGCGGGGCAGCCCCCAGGATGGCCATGCCGGCACGGCCCGGCGTGACCAGCGCCGGGGTTGGGCGCTGGGCCTGGCCCGGCGCGGCCGCCGGGGGGGCGGCACGCGGCACGGTACGGTCGATCGGCGCCTCCTCCAGCGCCTCCTCCGCCCCCCATTCGATCTGCAGCCGAAGCGCCGCCAGCAGCGCCGCCTCCGTCATGCCCTCCATCGTCCCGCCCGCGTCATCCCATCCCCGGTATCGGCCGGGGCCGGGGTTTCGTGCAACCCGAACCGGGGCTACATGCGGCAGGGATCAGGAGGAGCAAGGCATGTCCGGCGCGGAAGAGCGGGAAGCGATGGAGTTCGACGTGCTGATCGTGGGGGGCGGGCCGGCCGGCCTGGCTGCCGCGATCCGGCTCAAACAGGTCGCGCCCGAGGCCTCCGTCTGCCTGGTGGAGAAGGGCAGCGAGATCGGCGCGCATATCCTCTCGGGCGCCGTCATCGAGCCGCGCGGCCTGGACGAGCTGCTGCCCGACTGGCGCGACGACCCGCCCTCCCTGACGACGCCGGCCCAGGACGACCGCTTCATGCTGCTGACGGCGACGCGCGCCATCAAACTGCCGACGCCGCCGCAGATGAACAATCACGGCAACTACATCGTCAGCCTCGGCAATGTCTGCCGCTGGCTCGGGGCGAAGGCAGAGGCGCTCGGCGTCGAGATCTATCCGGGCTTCGCCGCCTCCGAGACGATCATCGAGGACGGTCAGGTCAAGGGCGTCGTTGCCGGCGTCATGGGCATCCAGAAGGACGGCGAGAAGGGCCCGAACTACCAGCCGGGGATGGAACTGCGCGCCACCTACACCCTCTTCGCCGAGGGGTGCCGCGGCTCGCTCACCAAGAGGCTGATGGAGCGCTACAACCTGCGCGAGGGCGTCGCGCCGCAGACCTATGCGCTCGGGATGAAGGAGCTGTGGGAGATCCCGAAGGAGAAGCACACCCCGGGCCTGGTGTGGCACTCCACCGGCTGGCCGCTCTCCCAGGACACCTATGGCGGCTCCTGGCTCTACATGCTGGGGGAGAACCTGGTCTCGATCGGCTTCGTGGTCGGGCTGGACTACCCGAATCCCTGGCTCTCCCCCTTCGACGAGTTCCAGCGCTTCAAGACGCACCCCGAGGTGCGGAAGATGCTGGAGGGCGGCAAGCGCGTCGCCTATGGCGCGCGCGCCCTGAATGAGGGCGGCTTCCAGGCCATCCCGAAGCTGGTCTTCCCGGGCGGCATGCTGATCGGCGACACGGCCGGCTTCCTGAACGTGCCGAAGATCAAGGGCACGCATACCTCCATGAAGTCCGGCATGGTGGCGGCCGAGGCGGTGGCGCAGGCGCTGGCCGGCGAGGAGCGGCCGGCGGTGCTGGAGAGCTATCCGGCGGCGCTCAGGGAAAGCTGGGTCTGGAGCGAGCTGCAGGGCGTGCGCAACATCCGCCCGGGCTTCGCCAAGTACGGGCTCTGGGGCGGGCTCGTGAATGCCGCGCTCGACACCTATGTCTTCCGCGGCAAGGCGCCCTGGACCTGGGCGCACCACCAGGACCACGAGACGCTGAAGCCCGCCGCACAGGCGAGGCGGATCGAGTATCCGAAGCCGGATGGCGTGCTGACTTTCGACCGGCTCTCCTCGGTCTTCCTCTCGAACACCAACCATGAGGAGGACCAGCCGGCGCACCTCAAGCTGCGTGACCCGGACAAGTGGAAGGGCGTGAACTGGGACCAGTTCCGCAGCCCGGAGAGCCGCTACTGTCCGGCCGCGGTCTATGAGGCGGTGGGGCCGGAGGCGGAACGGGAGCTGAAGGGCACGCCGGATCCGGAGGCGACCGGGCAGGGCGCCTCGGTCGAGGCCGGGAATGGCGGCGCGCGGCTGGTGATCAACGCGCAGAATTGTGTGCACTGCAAGACCTGCGACATCAAGGACCCGACCCAGAACATCGACTGGACGACGCCGGAGGGCGGCGGCGGGCCAAACTACATCGGCGGCATGTAGGCCGCTGCGCCGCCGCCCGCTCCCGCGAGGGGGCAGCGGCGGGCCGGGCGAGGCTGGCGGCATGATGCGCTGGAATCGCAGTGCATTCTTGTCCACCGGCCGCGACCAGAGCGGATCGCGAGAGGCGCCGCATGATTGGAGGCATGACAGCGGATTGGCGTTCAGTCTGAAGCGCAATCCGCTGTCGGTAGCCCCGTCCTGCGGGTTGTCACCACGCCTAATTGCGACGAGCGGTTGCGTTCCGCATCATCACGCCTGAACCGGATGTGACTTGATGCAGGCGATTTCAGTGCATCGTTCTATTTTGCCTGAGTCCAACAGTCACGGTTGATTAACGGACTCGTGTTGAGTCTTTACCAAATCGTGGAAAGACCGCTCCCGCTCCTCACTGTTTTCTCCCTGGGCTTGTCGGCCCGCTCTGCACGGTGCGGCGGCGCCCGGGGAGACCCAGAACATGAACCTGAATATCCTGCTGCGTGGGCAGTCCAATGCCGTCATCCTCGGTCAGCTGACGGAAGCCGGCGGCGCCAAGGCCGTCGCTGCCGAGGTGCAGCGATTGCTCGGCTTTAATGGCACAACTGATACCGTCACCCTGCATTTCGAATGGCTCGATGCTGGCGGCAAGAACACGGCGGTCGGCGGCACGGCGATGATCGGCGACTGGCTGACCCGGACCACGGTGGATGGCCAGCCCTCCTGGAAGGTCAACACGCTGGAGCAGGGGCTGCTGAACTACATCGGCGCCCTTTCGGCCGACCAGCGCGACGATCCGACCGTCGTGCTGTGGCTGCACAACGAGTATGACAGCGATGGCCGCCATCCCGACCTGACCGCGGCCATCTGGGAGAGCGCGGTGCGCTACGATGCGGGGCTGGTGCGCGCCGCCTTCGGCAGCAACAACATCTCCTATGTCTTCGTCGAGCCCATCCCCTATGTCTCGGGCACGGATGCCGGCACCCAGGCCATCCGCCTCGGCATGGAGAACCTGGTCGCCGATAACAGCTTCAACGCGCGCCTGACCGCCGCGAATGACGACCTGATCATGAATGCCGTCTGGTTCGAGGCCGGCGGCCACATGGCCCAGACGGATGCCGCGCTGGTCGCCAACCGGGCGGCGCGCAGCATCGCCGAAGCCTTCGCTGCCTATGCCAAGGATGGCTCCGTGGTGAAGCTGGCGAACGGCAATATCGCCGATAGCGGCCCGATTGCCATCCAGGCACAGCAGACCGGGACCCGGGAGGTCGTGGTGACGCTGCAGTTCGACGGCGCGACCAAGCTCGCGGCGCTCGATGCGGATGCCGCGACCGGCATCGGCTGGTCCGTCATCTCGGGTTCGACCGTCATCAAGGCGACCGGCGTCACCCTCGGTGCCAACAACTCCCTGGTGGTCAGCTTTGGTACCGACCTGCCCGCGGGCGGCACGCTCCATTACGGCTATGGCAACACGCAACTTCGTGACACGGGCGGCTCCGTCCAGGGCAATGCGATCTATGATGACCAGGGGCTTCCCATGCGAACCCCCGCGACGGGGCTGGTCATCAATGCCGCACCCTTGCAGCCCGGCGTGACGCAGGCTGGAACGGATGGGGTCGATGACCTGAAGGCTGGTGCGAACGGCGACACGCTGATCGGCGGCAAGGGGGATGATTTCCTCACCGGTGGTGCCGGCGCCGACACCTTCGTCTTCTCCCTCGGCGACGGCCGCGACTGGATCGCGGGCTTCACGCCGGGCGTGGACCGGATCAAGTTCAACCTCGGCATCACCGCGGCGGATGTGGTGGTCACCGCCATGACGCTCGAGGGCGTCGACGGCCTCGGGGTGATCTATGACCTCGACGAGGATGGGCTGTTCCTGGCGGGCGTCTCGGCGCTCCAGGCGGGCGACATCATCTACACGCCGCCGCCGGTCGGGCCGAGCACGGTCCAGGGCGGCTCGAACGGCGCCGATACGCTTGCTGCCGGCGGCGGCGGCGACACCCTGGTCGGCTTCGCGGGCGCCGACTATCTGGTGGGCGGCAGCGGCAATGACGTCTTCGTCTTCAGCCCCGGGGACGGTCCCGATTTCGTCAACAACTTCACGCCCGGCACCGACAAGCTGCTCTTCGCCGGCGGCCTCGCCAGCGATGACGTCTACAGCTACCAGGGCAGCTTCAATGCAAACGGCACGGTGCTGACGGGCCTGTATGTCCAGTACGGCTCCGACGACTCACGGGTCTTCCTGAACGGCGTGTCGGCCTTGCAGCCGGGCGACATCACCTTCGGCTCCGTGCCGGGCGGTGTGGAGCCCGTGCCCAGCTTCACCGTGGTGCAGGGGGGGGTGACGACGCAGGTGACGGCCACCGCCTATGCCGGCCCGATCGCCGGCCTGCGCTGGCAGTACACCGGCACCGCGGAGGCGGAGGCGGTGACCGGCAGCAGCGGCAACGACCACATGGCC
>JAESGY010000621.1_pt1 | contig 10981 bp, 12 predicted proteins | sample 9269841 | NCBI WGS metagenome assembly JAESGY01 (sample SAMN17022865, study PRJNA683097) | algae metagenome | isolation source: Spirirestis rafaelensis WJT71-NPBG6 and co-occurring heterotrophs from... | place: USA: Pinto Wells, Joshua Tree National Park, Colorado Desert, CA | collected 2006-08-15 | reverse complement strand
CCGGTGTCGCGGTCAACCAGGCGGAAGTTGCTCATGTGAGGATGGTCCCGGGGTTTGGGCCAGCGATCAACTGCCCTCGGAATCTACCCAGGCTGGGTCAGCGCCGTAAGTCCGACGGGCTGCTAGCAGATGCCAATCATGACGACGGGGGTATGAGGTGCTTCTCACCGGGCGAAGTTTGTGCCCCCCTGCTTCTCTTGGCGGGGAAAGACGCGATCTGCTTCGAACCTGCGTTCCCAATGGTGCCTTCGCGCGGTCCTACGGTGCCCAACCAGGAAGGGCTGTCGGGCAGGATGACCACGTTCGGAGTCGCGCGCACCATATTGGGCGCTGCTACGAGACACCGAACCATCGAGCGCCGGCTCGGCGATTAGACGGTTTCGCTCGACCTCCTGCCCACCAACTGAACCGTTGGTCTCTGGATCAACGGGCCGCCCGCGGCGCGACTCTGGCTAGGCCCATTCGGGATCGGCATCGCCGGAACCGACCCGAACGATGAACACTCTTGGGACTGCGCCTGGACGCTGGGGCGGATCACGGCCGGTCGAACAGAGTTCAGGCTGGATGCCGACCTGAACATCCACCAGATCGGCATGTCATTCGCGCGGGGTTGATAGGCTTTTAGTCTATACCTCGGTCCGGCGCTGAACCTGCAAAGTGAGTATGACGCAGGATGGGCAGACCCCCGTCTGGATCCGGCGCTGCGTCTATTGGTCCCGAAGGATGCGCCGCAATCCCGGCCGGCACCGTGCCGTACCTCTTTCTCAGAATCTGTACGCGAATAAATCCCTTAATCCTTCAGCGCCTTAGCGTCAGGCCGTCATGAGATCATTGCGGTTCGAATGTCCGTGATGAACCAGCGGCGCTCAAAATGCCGGCGCAAGACATCGGTCCGACATGGAGAGACTGGGCCGACGCCACTTTCTGTGCCGACTTCGCTACGAAAAGCCGGGTTATTTCGCGTAGAGATTCTCAGCCACCCGGAGCGCAATCCGCCGGCAGGAGTGCGCCAGGGTCACTCAGCAGGCGAAGGATCGCCGGCTCCTCCGTAGCTAGGGCCGTCTGGGCTGCCCGCAGCCCCGCCGGCCAGCGGCTCTTCAGGTAGCCAAGCACCGCGTCGATCTCAGCTTCGCTCAGGCGCTCGGCGAAGCCCGGCATCCCTGCCCCGCCGCGGGCGATCCGCCGTACCAGCATCGCATCGGTGTGCTGTCACGCATGGCCGGCGGCGCCAAGCGGCGACCCGATCCGCCCTTCCAGCGCCGCTCCGTGGCACCCGGCGCACGCTTCGGCATAGAGTGCGGCACCGCGGGTGATGGCCTCGGGCGCGGCGACCGTTGGTAGCGCGGCGAGGCCAGCGCCCACCAGCCCGGCACCGCTGAGCAGCGCCAGCCCCGCTATCACCCCAGGCTGCATCACGGCGCCGACGCGACGGCGAGCGGCGCTGGGCGATGCCGGTGCCGTGCTCGACGTGCTGTAGCCCCCAATAGGCGCCCATGAGGAGGCAAATGGCGCAAACGAAGCTGAGCCCCGCCCGCCGCGCCTCGGCCAGCAGCCCACGTCCCGCGTCGTGCAACGACCGGTGCAGCGGCGTCGGTCCGTGCAGGAATAGGAGCACGAGGACGGCGATTACGGGCAGATGGCCAACGGCATCGAGCCGGCTGAAGTCGGCGATGGCGGAGACGAAGATCAGCCCAAGCCCGGCGATCCCGAGCCGCAGCAGCCCGAGCCCAGTCAGGATGTGGAAGGCGAATGCGAACTCGACGAAGCCGGCAATGACCATGAAGTTCTCCGCCGGGATGCCGAGCGTCAGGTAGGGCCGCTCCGCCAGCACCGGGTAGGTCCACTGCGGATAGGCCCACTTCTCGATCGCCGCCCACATCAGGCTGATGCAGAAGGAGACCGTGAGGATTGGCATGCGAAGCGCGCGCAGCCTTGCCGAGTTCATGGAGGTCAGCGCTAGATAGGCGGCGATACCGAGGAAGACCGGGTAGTCCATCAGATGGAAGACGCCGTATTCCTGAATGCCGTAGCCATAGAGCACCAAGATGCCGAGCCCACCCAGTGCCGCGGTGCGGGCCGATAGCATGCTCAACGCAATCGCTCCTTGCAGCCATGCCGGCCACTCCGTCGTGGTGCGCAGTTCAGGTGTGAGGATCACGCCGCCCATGGCGAAGAGGGCAAAGAAGAAAGCGCCAATGGCGGCGCGCAGCAGCCCCTCCTCGGTTGCCTCGTCGCACATCGGCGCAATGGTGGTGATGCCAGGATGACCGGTGCGGGCGGCAGCGCGGTCGAGCAGATAGCCGCCAAAGACCAGCGACGTGAAGCCGGCGAAGATCAGGAGGAAGTGGGCGCTCAGCACACCGCCGAGAGGCAATGGTGTTGGGTGACGTCGTAGGGCGCAAACCACTTCACGTGCGCCGACGCCGAGGTCGGCAGCAGGATGGCGGCGAGCAGGGCCGCGAAGAGGGGGAATGCGATCGGCATGGTTGATATCAGTCCGACCAGAACACAGTCGCAAATATCAACCGTGTTATTGACAAGGGATGTTATCTGCTGATTGTTCTACGTCAGAGCGAGCCGCCCTTTTACACTACTCAGTCATTTGAGATGGGCTTTTTGGCATTTCGCCGACCCCTTTGCTGACGGCGACCAAGGCGCGAACTGCATTCACTGTGGCCACCACCTCGTCGAGCCAGTCCGGGAAAAGCGTGGTCTGATGACGTGTTCGAAGTGCGGCTGACGGTCTTGCATGCGACCTCACCGCGCAGTCCCCAGCTGAATCATCTCCATCAGTTCCACACCGACGTTCTCGATCACTGCCGCCGTGCTTTGAACAGACTCGTGGTGCAGCCCTGGACGACCATGTCCGTCGGGCTGCGGGACTGGTCGCCAGTGTCACTGACCGCAGCCTTTAGCGAGGCACCAGCATCTCACCGAAGGTGATCGATGATGCAGGACAGGCCGCCAGCCAAACCGAAGCTTTCTGCCGCGGAGCAGCGTATCCGGCGGGAGGATCGGATCGTGGCGATCCGCCTGCGGATGGCGATCGGCCAGGAACTCGGTACCCGCGGCGTTACTACCGCGGCCGAGATTGGTGAGGCACTGGGGATGCCAGCGGCGGAAGCGCACGGCCTACTCAATCGGCGCCAGTGGCGTGAAGGTGATATAGCGCGGCTCCAGGCCGCTGCCGCCCGGCTGGGATTACCGGTCTAATATTTTGATGCGAACACGCTGAAGAGCGTCCAGACCGGGGCGGAAATCTCGCTACATAGGAAACTTTGTGTGGTCGCCGTGTTGAAGTGGAGCGGCTTACGGCGAAGCGGATGCTTGCCGAAGGCGAAGCCGCACCGGCTGCCCGCCAGGAGGGGATGCCGCCAGCGTGCCGATCGCCGAAGAGCGGCCCGTGATGATGAAGAAGCTCTTCGCCATTGAAGAGGTGGTTCTCCGTTTCATCCCGACCCAACAGCCTTTCCGGCAGGGGGTGGAGATACGCTGGCAACGCGCGTCGGTCGAACGGGAACGTCTGGTCCAATAACAGCAACAAACATCGGGGAAGGGAGCCTAAAGCCATGACCAAGACCTTAGTGGCGTTCTTCGATACAGTGGCCGAGGCCGAACAGGCCGCGCATGCTCTCGCCCTCGATGTCGGCGGAGTGCGCGGCCATGTCTTCGATGCGAATACGGTGACGGATGCCTACGCCCTGCCGATCCCGTCGGAGGATTTGGCGAGCGTGCAGGTGGCGATCCGCCGCGGTGGCGCGGTGTTCCACGCCGAAGTGCCGGACAGCCAGTTCGATGCGGCCGCCGCTGTTCTGGAGCGCTCTGGCGCGGTGGACATCAATGAGCGTGAAGAGACATGGCGGCGTGAAGGCTGGACCGCGAACGCAACTGGCGGGACGATGGGCACGACGGCCCCCCGCGAGGTCCAGAGCGACGGCAGCATCGAGACCGGGGCGACCACCCAGGGGGCTTACGAGGCCCCGACTGTCGGGCCTCCCCAGGCCGTCCCCACGGCTGGGGATTACGCGACGCCGTCCGCCGGGACTCCCCAGGCTGTCCCCACGGCCGGGGCTGGTGTGAGCAGCCAGCGCGTCACCGAGCAAACGGCAATCAGCTATGAGTCCCAAAGCTTCGGGACCAGCCGGGGCAGCAGCACCACCGAGACCGGCAGCATCACCGCGACGGGGGCGACCGACCAGACCGGTGTGGCCGGTCAGGCCACCGCCGATCAGACAGCAACCACCCGCCAGACGCTGGGCGCCCAGGAAGAGGAGCGCATTCCAGTCATCGACGAGCGGCTGACGGTCGGCAAGCGGGAAACCGAGCATGGCCGCGTCCGTATCCGCAGCTATGTGGTCGAGAGCCCCGTGCAGGAGCAGGTGACGCTGCGCCAGGAGCAGGTGGAGGTGGAGCGGCGCCCGGTGGATCGGCCGGTCACGGCTGGCGATGAGGTCTTCCAGGATCGCACGATCGAGGCGCGCGAGACCGCTGAGGAGGCGGTGGTCTCCAAGGAGGCGCGGGTCACCGAGGAGGTCGTAATCCGCAAGGATGTCGAGGAGCATGACGAGACGATCCGCGACACCGTGCGGGAGACCCGCGTCGAGGTCGAGGATGAGCGGGCCGGCAGGTCCGCCACACAGGGCACCACGACCGACCGGATGGACACACGTCCACGCCGCGGCGGGACGAGGACCCAGCGCGCTGACTGACCACAAGGCGGGTGGCGCCATCCGCCCTGTCTATCCTCCATTCCTCTGCCGCAGTTGCTTGCGATCATCCTCGTTCAGGCGGCACGATCCTGGTGAACGCCAAGAGCTACTGGCGAGACGCCGGCACCGGCCAAGTTGGAAATAGAAGGGAGGATCGAGCCGAAGCTCCCCCTCACTATGTACAACCACATCTCCCAGAGGCTTGAGTTATCAGCAAGCCATTGCCATAGCGCGCCGCTTTCAGTGAAGGCGTCTTGCTGCGCTGTACCTATTCAATGTTGGTGCCAATTCGTCACATTGTTCTTGTGGGGCGGGTTTGGTCCTCCTTGGGTCTCTCCTTCTAGCGGCAGGCTTTCTGGTCTGCCGCGCCCCGCTCCTCTGACAAACCTCACCGTGCGAGGGCGGTGAGCGGGTGCGCTAATTTCTTCGGGACGAAGTGCTGGCCAACCGGACGGCGGAGGCTTCCTCGTCGCTAAGCCTCCGCCGTTGGGCCGGGGAGGGCGGTTTCCCATAACGAATCATGTTGTTGCGGAATGGAGCCGGATGACCGCCAGCGTAGAGCGCTCCTGCTCGAACCGCCGCGGCAACAGGAACGTTCAGTTGCATGATCCAAAGGGTAGAGTTCTTTCGATCATCCTAAAAACGGACACTCGGGCCGCCCCGCTCTCTGGGGGCGGCCCATTTTGTGCCGGTAACGCGGACTCGTTAGCCGATCGATAAAACCGGATGAGTGACAGGATGTTTAGTGGCCCAACCGGGGCAAGCGATCACTCCGGCCGCCTCTTATGATTGATACTGGGTCGCCCCATACTACCCATGCCGGGGCGACCCTTCTTCTTGCCTTCCCTCTGATGAACCACGAAGGGGCACCCGCCGCGCTTTCATCGCAGGGGGGTACAGCATTCCTCCGTGTGGGGAACATAACGGCCCTGATCACGTTCGCCCAACGCCCGCACTCAAGCGGGGAGGAGATGTGACATGCGGAAACCCATTGCAGCAGCGGCCCTTTTGGCCGCCCTCGCGGCCCCGGCGATGGCCCAAACGGGCACCACGACCAGCCCTGGTGCGACCGGCACCGCGACGACCCGGCCCGCTGACCGCGACGAAGGCTTCGACTGGGGCTTGCTCGGTCTGCTCGGTCTGGCGGGTCTCGCACCTCTGTTTATGCGCAAGGATCGGGCTGGCAACGTCCACGCCGACGCACCGCGGCCGCGGGTCTGACCGTCCACTCTTGTCGAGGCACGCCATCCTCAAGCGCGACGCCTCGCCATCGAGGAGTTTGGCCGCCCAGCGGAGATGCTGGGCGGCTTCCCGTAGAGAGGGATCGAGCCGCCGACTGCGTCGCAGTTCACCGAGCCACCGGCGTGGACGTTGCCAACTCGTGCTCATAGTCGCTCCCGCTCGGACTGTGCGATGGCGGGGGCGGTCGGACGGCTGACCGGAGAGAGCGCCCTCCGGTCACGTTCCGCGTTGCGTGACCGGGGCCGCCTCTTCCTCCCCTGGGCAGGGGCGACCTTTCCGGAACGGACGTCGGCAGCCTCTCCTCTGATAAGCATTTTCCGGTTTTTAGCATCCGAAGACGCCGCTCCCGCGCGAACCGCTGCGGTGGCAGAGCGTTTGTCCGTTTGACCGAGGGGGAGGTGCATGCCTCTTCGGTCCTCTCCTGGGATGGTACGGGCCGCCTCCACGCTCCTGTGGAGGCGGCTCATTCTTTGAGCGGCCCCTTTCCCCTCTGATGACCCCGGCTTCCCGCATAGGAGTGAGAGGGGGCTTCCCCTTAGCGGGCGGTCTCAACGTCTTGGCAGCGGCCAGAGCCGGGAGCCGCCAACCTCCTCCGCTGCGTAATGAGGGCTAAAGTAGTGCAGAGGGCGCGACGGTAGAGCCGGTGCCGCCTGCTGCCTTGGCGTGCATTTTTGAGCAAACCGCGGCGGCCAAGCCGGCCGGCTTGAACGTGCTCAAGGGTACTTTAGAAATTCAGAAGGGTACGGATAGGGGGGCGCACGACCTGCTCGACTTCGCACGCTAACGACATTCGTTGTCCCACACGGGCATGCCAGTGTTGGGCGGAACATTGTCGCGGTGACCAGCAGCACCGGCCCAAGTCGTGATTCCGCGCCCGACCCCAGGTCGCGACGCGGAATCACTTGGCGGAGACGTTCAGGGCGGAACCTGAACGTACACAGTATGCCTCACTCAAATTCGAGTGAGAAGCACGAAATGCAGCCTCCCTTCGGTTTATCGAAGCTCGCCCTGCGAGGCGGTGGGTCAGTGAGGGGAGACCTCCTTGTCCTCGTCGCGCCGGTCCTGCTCGCGCACCAGCCAGTACACCGCACCCAAGGCCAGTGCCGCCCCGGCGAGGCCAAGCAGGGTCGTGTGTTCGACTTCCTTCAGGTCCAAGATGAGGAACTTGCGGGCGATCGCCATCAAGGCGATCAGGACGATCGTGCGCACCTGCACAATGCTGTGCCGCCGCTCCAAGACGCCGAGCAGGGTGTGATTGAATTCGAGCGTGATCAGCACCGTCACGATCATGCCGAAAATCACTTGGAACACGGCCGGCTCCACGATGCCGTACAGCAGCAAAGCCGCTACCCGGATCAGCAAGGTCACAAGCGCGGCTATCGCTACTGCTGCGATCACCACCGTCAGGATGAAGCAGACCACCTGCTCGAAGCGCTCGTAGTAGCTGAGGCCGGGCCATGCCTCCCGCGTCTCGGTGAAGACATCGCGCGCCGCTGCCTTGTGCCGCTCCAGTGAGGGCGACCAGTCCGCAGTGGTGGCTTCGGGCCTATGCCGCCTCGGGCTGTCCATCGCGTCGTTCTTCTCCTGCTGCCGGAGCCGCCGGTTCGACAGGCTCGTCTTTGCTGGAGCAACGCAGCGATGGGCGGATGGGCTATCAAGCCCTGACATCCCGCAAGCCTGTCCGAGCAAGATGTCCTGGGGGTCAGTAGATCGTCTCACACGAGCCCCGAACGGACTTCACAATCGCTGCCGGACCCGACTGATGACGGCGCTGTAGAAAAAGCGGGCCACCCCGAGGGAGCGGGGCGGCCCAGGTTCTCTACTGGAGATCGGAGGGATCGCCGCCTCCGGTCAGGCTGCCGAACGCTTCCCGAACCGCCGCAGTTCGCGCGGAGGCGACTTCGTCAGGCGTCAGGAATTCAGAAAGAAGGGCCGCCCGCCGGGGAGGGAGCGGCCCAACCACCATGCAAGCTGGGATATGAGGGACCGAGGCCGTCCACTGCGCTGCTAATGAGATCGTCGCCGCCGCCAAGCAGCATCAGGCGCAGGTGGTGGTGGAAGGGCTCACCGTGCAGCGCCGGCTGTAAGCGGTGCCCAAGGGCCATCGGGGCGGCAGCGGCGCGCGCGCTGCGCCGGATTCTGGGTCAGCAGCAATGCAGCAAGCTGGTGCAGGTGCTAACCTACAAGCTGGCACGAGTGAGGCTGCCCGCACACAGCGCGGTGGGCGCCGCACATACTTCGCAAACCTGCCTGGAATGCGGCCATGTCGGCAGGGAGAACCGGCCAGACCATCAACCTTCACCCAAAGACCAAATCCGGCGCCGTCTTGGCGGCACCGAGGCGTTCCAACCCAAAGCCGTCCTCGAACTCCTGCAAGAGCGAGTAGAGGGTCAGACGCTTGTGGTCTTCTGTGCCGCCCGGAATGCCGGCGCCGACCGCGATTGTGGCGATGTGGTTGGTCCGGTCGTGTTTGCCGGCTTCATCGAAAGTGAGGATGAAGAGGCTGTTGTTCTTCGGGTCAGCGGCGAAGTCGATGACCGGAGAGAGTTCCTTCCGCAGCCAGTTGTCGGCCTGACGGATGGTGCCGTCATGCATGTTGTGCCGGTCGCTCGGCGTGAACCAGACCATCTCCGGGGCGTCCCGCAAATCGTCCTCCTGGGTGGGCCAATACTTCTCGAAGACACGCTGGTAGGCGCGGTCACCGGTGAAACTGGTGGTCGGGATGTGCTTGGCCGGAGCGTCTGCCTCGGCCACCATGCGGAAGCGCAGCCCGGCCTCCGCCATCTGGTCCCCCAGGGTGGTTTTGTTGAAGAGGTGCGCCTTGTTGTCCCTCACCCCCTGGGTGGAGCCAGAATAGGTGGCGAGATAGTTGGGCTGCGACGGCCGGGTCACCGCATGCATATCCATGAAAGTCTCGCCGCGCTCCCGAAGCGAGTTGATGAATGGCGCCGAGGGGTTGTCGTACACCTCCGAGGCGCTGCGGTTCTCCATCCAGACCACAAAGATATGGTCGTAGCGGTGTGCATGCATGACTGTTCCCCCTGAGGCCCTTTGAGCCATGATACTAAGCTGGGAACGCCAGCAGCTACTCGGGCCATCTGCTGCACGCCAGCCTCGCCATCGCTGCCAGCCACGGCACCGGGGAGTGGATCATCCCACAGCAGTACGCGACGCGCGGGACACCGGGGGCTTCGTCTTCGGCCTCCTGGTACATGGTGTGTCGATTCCGACTGTCGGCTTGTTGCCCGCCCAACGTCAGCGAAGCGATCCGATCGATTTGGATCGTATGCGTAAGGTGGCCTGAGCCGAGATCGAACTCACGGCGCCACCTACCCCGGCGGCAGGCCAAGGCCGTCCAGCGGGACGTCGAGGCCGAGCCGGTCAGCGACCGCCTGGAGCGCCGCTACATCGCCGTCGCGCCATTGCCGGCGGGTCAGCAGCCGGACCGCCTCGGCCTGTGGCAGGCCGACCGCCCGGGCGATGTCCGGCGGCGCGGTAAGACCCTGCTCGTCGAGATGGGTGTTGATGCAGTAGCGCAGGCGGATGGCGAGCAGCCGCTCCACCTGATGCGCCTTCCTCATGATCCCTGGCATGCCCTCTGCCCTACCGTGCCCCTGTGGCTGCGGCCAGCCTGCTGCCCTTCTGGGTTGAGCCTGTCAGCGATCCCCTGATTGCTCATCGGCCCGCCGTGCTCAGCCGCGATCTGGCCGATGTATGTGTCGATATACGCCCTAACTGCGGTATTGGCGGACGTACTCCTGGGCGACCGCCTCAGCCCGCGCGGCGGCGTCCGCCACGATCTCCGTGCGGTCGCTGTACATTGGCCCGAACCGCTCGGCCAAGTAGGCGACCGACCGCGGCCGAACGACGCGGCGCCACACGGTCCAGCGCGGTTTTTGCCACGTCCCTTGTTCGATCTTCGCCACGGCGACGCCGCGCGCGTCGTCTGGTACAAACTCGCGGCCGAAAGCCTTAGTGGCAACGGTACCTGGGAGGTGGCCGAGGCGGTGCCGCACGCCATCCCCGGGCCGCACGATCTCCCAGCCGACGAGGCCGTCGTAGGCGTCGCGCACATCGGCAGCCAAGACAGGTCGCTGAGGCGGCCTGGGTAAAGCGATCACCCTCATGGGTGGCGGAGAAGGCGGGGGTTGTGGCGGCGGCGGAGGCGCAGGCTCGCACACAGCAGCCGCCCGGTGGATGATCTCGCGCACGGCCTGCTCGACGAGAGCCTGGATGGACTGGCGCTGCTGCGCCGAAACCCGCCGTAGCGCCGCGGGTCCTCCTCTAGGAGGTAGACGAGGACGCCCTTGCGCCCTATCCGGTAGCGCCTGTCGCGGTCTGCCATCGCACGTCGTCGAAGCTGCCCTAGGGCAAGCCTAGTCTACCATCCTGGGCTGTGGCAGTTCCACCATGACCAGAATCGCCGGGCACCTGTCGGGCGGCTATAAAGATGGCCAGGGTAAGCAACAGCCCGGCGCCGGCTTGGTGGATCACACCTCTGCCTGGGGCGTAGCCTCCACCCTGCGGCTTTCCCCCAAGGGAGCACTCTTGATGGAGAGCTTAGCGGGGCCGGCCCCGCCGGAGGTCCATTCCCCGATGACCAGTGACGGGCTGTCCGTCCTCATGGAGGTCAGCGCCGCCTACGGCTTCAGCCCGGACTACTCGCGCACTGAGTTCATCTGGTTAGACAACGTCGGCATCGATGGCGTCTGAGCGGAAGTGCGGTTGGATGAGGCGGGCCGGCTGGAGCAGTTTTTCCTCTGCGCCGCTGCCCCCAATGCCGACCGCTTGGAGGAGCTATTCAGTGACTTGGGGGAGCGGCTGGTCATCCGGGCGGCGGCGGAAGCGGTGGAGGACGGCGATTTCCTCTAAGCGCCGCGACGCTCACTCGTGATAATCCCTGATTGGACTAAACCGCTACGCGGTAGTTACTTTCTACGGCTGCTGATCATGGGCGCTGATCTGTCCTGGGTTTCTGCTCGCTGAACTTCCTTCGTTCGATGGCCTCGCTTGGAGGATCGTGGCGCCGC
>JAESGY010000620.1_pt1 | contig 10983 bp, 13 predicted proteins | sample 9269841 | NCBI WGS metagenome assembly JAESGY01 (sample SAMN17022865, study PRJNA683097) | algae metagenome | isolation source: Spirirestis rafaelensis WJT71-NPBG6 and co-occurring heterotrophs from... | place: USA: Pinto Wells, Joshua Tree National Park, Colorado Desert, CA | collected 2006-08-15 | reverse complement strand
CCTGGCCAGCGATGCGGCGGACTGGGTGCTGGAACTGACACCCCAGCAGGCGCGCCGCAAGGCCGGGATGACCTCAGCGCACTTCTGGCTCAGGAACCTGGTACAAGACTTTTGGCTACCTACTTAGGGGCGCGCCACCTCCTTGACGCTTGGGTCTGTTAGTCCTTGGCGCTGCGGCCTCTCTGCGGTTGAGGCGCTCCGCCGGATGTGGTCAGATCAGACTGAGTGCAGGCAAAGCGGTGCCGCCTCCGGGGAGGCTGCGATGGTCGAACTCAGGAGCGACTTCCTGTGCAGGCTAACGGGCCGGGTCGCGCAGCCGCGTGAGATTGGCGAGACGCCGCGCGGGAACCGCCGCTTCTTCGCTGTGACCGGCGGGTCCTTCGAGGGGCCGCGCCTGCGCGGCGAGGTGCTGCCCGAGGGGGGCGACTGGCTCCTCGTTCGGTCCGACGGCGTGGTTGAGTTGGACGTGCGGGCCACGCTCCGCACCCACGATGGCGCCCTGATCTATCTTCGTCACCGGGGCATTCGCCGCGCCTAGCCCGAGGTGCAGGCACGTCTGGCCCGCGGGGAGGCGGTCGATCCCGGCGAGTATTACTTCCGCATCCTGCCGAGCTTTGAGACCTCCGCCCCGGGGTACGTTTGGCTCAACAGCATCCTGGCCGTGGGGATCGGCGAGAGGCACCCGGACGGCGTGAGCTACGCGATCTTTGAAATCCTCTAGGCAGCCCCCGCCTGCCTACATCGCCTGCGAGCAGCACCCAAGAGCTAGCAGGCCCTAGGCTTCGAACCGCTCGGGGTCGTGGATGTCAAGGTCCACGACGAGTTAGGTCGCCGTCTCCATTCCCTTCCTCGGCCTGCGCTGCATACCGATTGCCGTGGAATGCCGCTGCCCAGAGGGCGAACGTTCAGGTGGGGGGCGCCCGCCCGATCTATCCCATTCTCCAGGGCTCTTGGGACCGCGTACGGCCGGTGAGCGGATCGTACTCGACCAGCGGTGTCATCCCCTCGGGCTTCCCAGCGTGGCGCGGGGCGTCGTCACGGATGTCCAGCCACGTCATGGCACTTTCCATGCAGAGGTGCATCTGCGGCTTGAAGTCGTTAGGATAGTCGAGGGAGCCCACCGTGACCGCGGTCAGCGAGCGGGTGTGCCGCTCGAAGAACAACGGCGAGCCGCAGTCGCCGCAGAAGTGCCGGTTGGACGTGGGCGAGGAGCAATAGATGCGCGGCTCGCCCCGGGTCACCCTCACCGTGTCGGTGGGCATGAACAGGAGGCCCATGAACGGACCGCCGGACGCGCGCTGGCACATGCGACAGTGGCAGATGGCGGTCATCCCTGGCGTCCCGGTCGCCTCGTAGCGCAGTGCGCCGCACAGGCACCCACCCACGAGCATCTTCTGGTCGGACATCGCGCTCTCCTTCTGCTTCAAGCCCGCGCCACACGTCCTCTTGCACGGCCCGGCGCACCAACCAGGGTAGAGCGGCGTATTCCAGCCCGGTCGGCGCCCCGCCCCGCTCCATCAAAAGTAGGCGTCGAAGAACGCGGCGGGTACCCTCGCATCTCCGTGGCGGTCTCGGCCTCCGCCAGACCCGCCGCTTCGAGGAGGGCGTGCAATTGGCCGGGCTGTGTGGGGCAGGACGTGTCAGGCTACGGCGGGCTGCGCAGGCACCATGACCGTGCTGGGCTCGCCCGCAACGTAGACAATGCTGGCGAGCACCCGTGCCGGTTGGTCCGAGACGTTGCGGGCGAGGTGCGGCGTCGCGCGGGGGAACTGAAAACTCTCCCCCGCTCGGACCGGCCGCGGCTGCTGGCCCTCTATCTCCACGACGATCGCGCCCTCCACCACGTACAGCACTTCGTCGCCGGGATGCATGTGCAGCGGCCCGGCGTCGCCCGGCATGAGTTCCACAGATGCGAGCACCACTCCTCGCTCGGCCGTCAAGGACGCCTCGAATAGCTCTGTCCGCTTCATGGTTCCGCCCTCCTCTCAATCGCTTCTAGGAATTCGAGTACCGCCCGGTCGAATGCCATCGGGTTTTGTTGGCTCATCAGGTGCGTGGTGCCGGGGATCGTGGCGCGGGCCACATCGCCAATGAAGCGCTCCATGGCGTCGAGGGTGCGCACGAAGGGCGGAGAGCAGCCCTCGCTGGCAATCAGGAGCGTCGGCGCCCGGATCGCCTCCATGTCCGCGCGGGAAAAAGGCGAGCGCCGCTCATTGATCTGGCCCAACAGCGTGTAGGCATTACCACGGTGCATCTGCTTCAAGGGTTCCGACATACCCTCCCACGCGCCGGGGCCGTTCACCGCATTGACGAAGAAGGCCAGACCGCCCTCGACATCCCCTTGGCGGATGCGCTCGGCACCTTTGGCGGTAGCCTCGGGGATCGACATTCCATGCGGCGCGGGGGCAGCAGCAATGGCCTGCGACGATTGTAGCGCTTCGTCGAGCGCCCCGCCCGGCTCCGCCAGGACCAGGGTGCGCACCCGCTCAGGGTAGTGCTGCGCCACACGGAAGGCGACGTGTCCGCCGCGCGAGTGTCCGACCAAGTTCACCGGCCCGGCGCCGAGCGCCGCGACGAAGGCGGCCACGTCCTCAACGTGCTGCTGCATGGTGAAGTCGTCGCCCACGCCGTCCCAACGGGCTGGCCAGTAGTGGCGCAAGCTAGGGGCGATCACCCGGTGGCGCTGGCCCAGCGTCTCCATCTGCGGTGCCCAGTAGCGCTGGTCCAAGAGTGAACCATGGATCGGGAGCAGCGGGGTTCCCTCCCCGCGTTCGGCGTAGGCCATCTCGTAGCCGTTGACGTGCAGGACGCGCATTTGCCCCTCCCTAGGCACAGGCCCCTTGCGCGCGGGCGTGGTCGCCACTGACCAACCCCCGCCCTAGTCCGCCAGGACGATCTCGTCGCCGGGCCGCACGGTGCCCTCGACGAGCACGGCGCCGTAGATGCCCGCCTTGTTGGCGTGAGCGTTGTTGATGGCCCGCAGCACCTCTGGGTTCCGCTCCGCCGTGTCCGGGTCGAGCGTGACCATCTTGCAGCGCGGGTCACGGTCGGTGACCGCCACCACGGCCTTCTCCCCGACCCGCAGCCTGCGGCCGACGAGGCCGTCCTCGGCGAAGCCGCCAGCTTCCCCTAGATCGAGGTAGAGGTTCGCGCGGAAGCGCCGCTTGTCCACCTCCCGGCCCACCTCCTCGCCGAGGCGCCGGGCCGTCTGCACCGAGAACAGCGAGACCGGGCGGCAGTCCGTCATCGCCCGGTCCGAGCGGTGCAGCGTCAGGCCGCCGCCCCGCGGGGCGCCGCCGTCGCCCAGCATGCCGAGGAGCCGCGGGTTGTCGATCGCCAGCACCTCGCCGGATGGGGTCGTCACGTCGAGCGCGGCGTAGTCCGGGTCGGGGTAGACCGGCGTGGCCCCGGGCGGCATCGCCTCGGCCTCGGGCAGGTTGGGCGGCCTCGCCATGTGCTCGGCATGCCGGAAGGCCGGACGGTAGAGGAGCATCTGCTCCTGCTCGCGTCCCGTGTGGTAGGGGAAGCCCTTCGGCGCGGCCGGGCTGCGGAAGGCCCAGATGCGATCGCCGTAGACCCCGGCGAAGCCGAGGAACGCCTCGCGCAGTTCCTCGCCCCGCATGCTCTTGACCGGGTAGCGCCACAGGCTCTCGACGCGTCCGACGACGGTCATCCCTGCTCCTCCCTGGCTGGACCGACCCGAATGAGGCGGTCTCGTTCTGCGTCCCGGCCCCGCGACGCTGCGCCCACAGAGACGGAACGGTCAACAACGGCCCCGAAGCGCCGCCGTAGGTACGGCAGGCTGGGCCTTCGCAGCGTCGCGCTCGCGGGCGTTTCCCCTAGCCGCGCGGATCAGGCGCAAATACGATCCCGCCAAGGTGCGGGCACCGAGAAGGCCCGCTTGGCAAGGGAGAGAGCGTCATGCGGGTTCTGGTGGTCGGCGCCGGGGCGCTGGGCGGCTACTACGGTGGGCGCCTGCTGGAAGCGGGCCGCGACGTGACCTTCCTCGTCCGCCCCGCCCGCGCCGAGCAGATCGCCCGGCACGGGCTGCGCATCGAAAGCCAGCACGGCAGCGCCGACCTCAGGCCCCACACCGTGCTGGTCGGTGGTCTCGACGCCCCCTACGACCTCGTCCTGCTCGCCGTGAAGGCGTACTCGCTCGACGCCGCCATGGACGACATGGCGCCAGCGGTCGGTCCCGACACGACGATCCTTCCCGTCCTCAACGGCATGCGCCACCTCGATCTCCTCGCCGAGCGGTTCGGGCCGGAACGCGTGCTCGGCGGCACGGCCGTCATCGCCGCGGCCCTCGGCCCGGAGGGGCGGGTCGTCCAGGGGGCGATGCCCAACCACGACCTGATCTTCGGCGAGGTCGCGGGCGGCGTCTCGGACCGGGTGCGGGCCGTCGCGGCGCTCTGCGAAGGGGCGAAGTTCGCGGCGCGGGCCAGCGAGGTAGTCGTCGGCGACATGTGGCAGAAGTGGGTCGGGCTGGCCGCCCTGGCCGGGATGAATTGCCTCATGCGCGGCACCGTCGGCGACTTTCTCGCCGCCCCGGGCGGGCGGGAGGCGGCCCTGGCGCTCCTCGCCGAATGCCGGGCCGTGGCTGCGGCTGCCGAGCACCCACCCCGCCCGGAGTTCGTGGAGTTTGCGGCGGGCCTGCTGACGCGGGAGGGCTCGCCGCAGGTCGCCTCGATGCTACGCGACATCGAGGGCGGCAGGCCGACCGAGGGCGAACACGTGCTGGGTGACCTCGCAGAGCGGGCGGAGCGCCTGGGGGTGCCGACGCCCGTCCTGCGGCTCGCGCGCTGCCACGTCGCCGCCTACGAGGCGCGCCGGGAGCGCGAGCGGGCTGCGCCGTAGCGGCTCCCGCGGTCCGGCCCCGGAAGCAGGTGGGCGGCTGCGGAGGTCGGCCGTGCCCGCCTCCCCATACACGACGCTCGCAGCCTTCGGCGGGTAATCCACCCTCCGCCCGCTTGATCATTAGCCACTCATGACAACGAGTGCGCCCATGAGGGCGCGCACTCCCTCCTGCCGACGCGCGCTTATCCTCCGCAGCCTCAGTGAGGAATACGGCCTGCGGCCTCGGCGTAGCCCACCCGCCGCTCCGGCGGCACCGGGTGCTGCCCCGCCACCCGCTCCAACAGCAGGCGCGCGTCCTCGCCCAACCCTGCTTTCACCGCAGCATCAAGGAATAGCTGCTCAAGTACGTCCTGCTGCGCGTGGCTGCCGCCCAGGCGGTACACCACCCCGAGCGCCGGACGCATGGCCTCCACCGCAGCCGCGTAGTCGCCCCGACGATGCGCCAGAACCGCTTCGCAGACTGGGACGGCGGCGTCGCGCAGCACCGCCGCGTGTTCGCCCTGGTTCGCCCGCGCTGCCTCCCGCAGCGCTCCCATCATGCGATCCGCTGTCGCCCACCGCCCCGTGGCGGCGAGCGCCATCATCCGGTGCGGCAGGGTGAAGGGCGAGAGGTGGTCGCCGACCCGCGCCTCGGCCTTGTCGGCCAGTTCGACCCAGCGGTCCCCCACATCCACACCGCGCAACTCCAACCTGAACAGCATGGAGGCGGCGTTCTGGGCATCGACGGTGAAGTCCGGCATCGCCTGCGCGAGCGGCGAGGCGAGGTCGCGGAAGCGCCGGTCATAAAGGCCCAACGCCTCCCCGAACTCCCGCCGCTCAAGGTGGTACATCGCCCGGTGCCACCAGAGGTGGTGCGTGATGGCGTTGCCCCCCTCCCAATGCTGCTCCAATCCGCTGAGGAACCGGATGCCCTCCCCCCGGCGGCCCTGCATCTCCATGACGTGCGCTACGGCGTGGGTGGCCCAGAGGTTGGCCGGGTCTAGCGTCAGCGCCTCGCGGCCGGACGCCTCGGCAACGACATAGCTGCCGCACTCCTCGTGGGCGAAGGCGCGGCTGGCCAGCACGGCGCCCCAGCCCGGCACGGAGGCCGACCAGCGCGGCAGCACCCGCTCCACCCCGGCCAGCATCCGTTCCGGCATGCCGCACCAGAAGGCGACGAAGTGGTGCATGCGGAAGGCCAGCACGTCGCGCGGGTGCTCGGCTAGGATGTCCTCCCAGACGGAGAGTGTCCGGCCGACCTCGCCGTCAATCCAGAAGGACAGCGCCTCGGTGTGCGCCTGCTCCCGGAGCGTCGCGCGCGCGAGGTGGCGACGGGCCTCGGCCAGCGCCTCACGGGCACGGGGCATGAATGCGCCGTCGTAGGCGGTCATGGGCAGGTAGCCCCTGAGGACATGCGCCATGCCGAACCCGGGGTCGGCGGCGAGCACCGGGGCGATCCGCTGGGCCGCGTCGGCGCGGTGCATCAGGTAGCCCTCGACGGCGTGGTCGAAGGCGCGCACCGCCTCGTCGGAGGCTGCGGTGACGGGGTGGTCCTGGGCGTCCCTCGGCATAGTGGTCCTCCCTTCCTCCCTGGCGGTACCAGCATGCCACCGCCGGGTCGGCCCAAGGCTCAGAATACGACACCGAAAGAAGTGCGTCCCTGGCGCCTTGGACGCGCATCTCCTCCTATACATTCGACGGCTTCATCCCGGATCGTAGCGGAGGTTCCGAGGCATTAGCCTTGGGTCAGGCGCGACATCGGCGCCTCAGCCGCTCGCACCGGCGGGTTCGAGGCCGGTCTGCGCCTCCCGATCACCCGGCCAGCGCTTCCACGAAGTGCGCCGAGTCCGACACCCACCCGAACAGCAGTTGGATGGTCAGCAGCGAAGCCTCATGGTTGGTCCGGGGCTGGTCGTTGGCGATCGGCTCCGCCGTGCAGTCGGCGAGCACGACGCAGTGGTAGTCACGGAACATCCCGTCCCGGACGGTCGATTCCACGCACACGCTCGTCGTGCAGCCGGTGACGACGAGGTGCTTGATGTTCCGCTCGCGTAGCTCCTTGTCGAGGTCGGTCTGGAAGAACCCGCTGTAGCGGTGCTTGGGGACGATCATGTCGCCCGCTTGAGGCGCGAGGCGCGGCAGGATGTCGGTGTTCCACGTGTCCTTGACGAGGATGCGGCTCGCCCGGCCGTCGGGCGCGGGTACCTCGTTGCCCACCCCCAACCGAGCGTGCTTGATCGAGTGCGGCGATCCCGGCCCACCGGTATCGCTAAGGTCCGCGCTGTGCTGCATCTTGAGGTAGACGACTGGGAGGCCAGCCGAGCGTGCGGCAGCCAAGACCCGCGCCGTTGGCTCGACCACCCGCTCGATTGGTGTGATGTCGATGCCCGCTCGGTCGAACATGCCGCCCCGTGCGCCAAAGTCGTTCTGCATATCGACGACCAGTACGGCGCACCGGTTATGGTCAATCTCGATGGGCTCGGGCTGGGCACTCAAGGTGATCACATGGGGTCTGGCTTGCATCGGCTTACTCCCTCTGTTCAGCGCATTCCGGCAACAGCCCAGGCCGTCGCGGCGAAGCAGCGTGAATCATCGCAAAGATTGGCCGCCGCAACCCTCTCGCGGACTCTTTTCCTGCCACTCGGGCGACAACGACCGGAAGTAGACGCCGAAGGCTGGACCCCCGCTGATCGGGTCTCAGAATTCGGCGTACTCTAGCCGCACAGTGGTCCCCGTCTGCTGGATTTTCCGCAAATCGGCCTCGCTCAGAGGCCAGCGAGAGCGTCGGATTTTGACGCTGCCCCTCCGTAGCGGAACTTTAGTGTTCTCCACGGAGACACAACACGCGGGAACTAAACCCGAAACGGCACACGCGAGCGTTGTGGGCGAGGACGCGTTTGAGGCTTTGGTCTAACATGGCGCTGCGTGCGTATCCAACCGTCCGAACGCCTCCGCCCTTTTCATCAGCGTTGACCCGCGCGGCACCCAGGGAGCAGCATTCCTCGCGCCTCATGCGGACTGGGAGGGGCAACAATGCACATCATGATTAGCCGCTACGCGGGCGCTGCGAAACTGACCGCGGAAGCGGCACCGAAGGCCCAGCATGGACTGGTACCGATCTTGAAAAACCAGCCGGGCTTTCACGGATACGCGGCTTTCGGAAGCGAGCAGGGCGATATCGTCTCTGTCTCCATCTGGGAGAACGGCAAAGCCGCAGCGGACGCCCGGCCGAAAATCGGCGAATGGGTGTCGAGCAATCTCACTGGGCTCGATCAGCCGACGGAGCGCTTCACGGGTGATGTCGGTCCGCACGCCATTGTGGCGCCGCAGAGCGGTGGCCCAGACCAGTCTCTCTACTGCATGGTGCGGAAGGCTGAGAACCTGCCTCCTGCCGGAAACCGGAGTCCGGTCATCGAGGAGACGCTCGCCGCGATCCAGAAGATGCTCGGCTTCCGAGGCGCCTACTGGCTGCGCTCTGCGGACGATCAGACGCGTGGTGCCTCCGTCCTGTTTTTCGACAACCGCGAGCACGCCAACGCCGCACATGAAGCGGCATTGGCCATCATGCACAAGCACCAGCCAGACGTTACCGTCCGGGTCGCGGCATCGGGGCAGACCGCCGTATTGGCGATGGCTTGACTACCCCAGCCAGAGCGACACTGACATACCCGGCGGACTTGGGGAGAGAAGCGACGATGGCGGACACGCTCGGCTGGCGCATGAAGCTCGGGGTGCTGGTGCCCTCCACGAACACGTCGGTGCAGCCCGAGTACGACGCCATGCGACCGCTGGGCGTGACCAACCACGTCCGTGGCTTCCGCATCCCCAACGCCCCCACCCGCACCGACGCCGAGTTCGAGCGGCAGTTGGAGAATATGCGTGCCACCATGGTGGGCGCCATGGACGAAGTGCTGACTCTGGAACCCGACCATGTGATCCTCGCCACCGCGGCAGAGTCAGCGGGCGGGGTGACGGGTGCAAAGCTGCTGCGCGAGCGGTTGCTGGGCAAAAGCGGCGGGCGGGTTGGCGTGACGCTCGGCGCCGACGCGATCCTGGCCGCGCTCGTCCGCTATGGTGGCATCGTGCGGATCGGAGTGGTCACGCCCTACACGCCGGTCGGCGACGAGCAGGCGCGCCGCTTCTTCGAGGATAGTGGCTTCGCCGTGGTGCGGGTCAAGGGGCTGAGGTGCGGCAGCCCGGTGCTCATCGCACACACCCCGGAGACCACGCTTCGGAATGCAATCGTGGAAGTGGATGGCCCGGACGTAGATGCGCTCGTTATTGTCGGCACCAACCTGCCGATGGCACGGGTGGCGGCCATGGCCGAGTTCTGGCTGGGCAAACCAGTGATCGCCCTCAACACCGCCACTTACTGGCACGCGCTGCGCGAGTGCGGCATCGGCGACAAGGTGCGGGGCTTCGGGCGGCTCCTGGCCGAGTTCTGAGGACCCAGGAGCCGAACGGCTACCGCTGGAGTCCTGGGCTGCCGCCCACCGCATCTGTCGGAAAGGCCGTCTCTACCCCCTGCCCGGGATGTCGGGCCGGAACGGGCGCAGGAGCGCCTGCGGCGGTCATCCGCCCGGCTCCGGCCCCATCCGCACCGTGACGGCTCGGTCGGCGGCCGACGCGCATGCGGACCCGATCCTCTCCGCGACCAGGGCTTGCAGGCGCCACAGGTTGCGGTCGCGGATGCCCAGCCCTTCGAGGTGGCTGACCGTCTCCATCAGGTACTCCGCGCAGGAGCCCCAGTGCCCGGCCGCTCCGGCCACGAGGTCGGCGGTCTCCCCCGGCGGCAGCCGACCGGCGTAGCCGCGACCACCGCGGTTCACGACGAAGCCGAGGGCGCGGACCGGCCCGCCGGGGGTCTGCGCCACGAGCCAGCGCGGCTCGTTGGTCGGCGGCTTCACCACCAACTCCCGTCGGAACAGCACGTGCAGGCTGGCCTCGGCCCGGTCGGCCGGGACCCGGAACACCACTCCTCGGCACTGCCCGCCACGGTCGAGCGACATCATCAGCCCCGGCTGCTCGGGCGTGCCGCGGAAGCGCACGATCCTGATGCAGAAGGCGCGATGCCAGCCCCGCACGGTGGCCCTCCGGGTCGCCTCGAACTCGAAGGCGGGCTTCCAGAGGAGTGAGCCGTAGGCGAACACCCACAGCCCCTCGGGCGGAGCCTGGGCGAGGGTGCCGCGGACCAGGGCGTCGTAGTCCGCGTCCGTGAGGTAGGCGGAGCCGGGGAGCGGTCCCGAGTCAGGCACCGCGCGTGCGGCACGGGCCACGAGGTCCGGTGTGAGCGCCATCCGTCGTCCCGCGGCGGCCATGGGTACCTCCTCCGCTCCGGCGACTGATCTCCCCCGGCAGGGACATCGGGCGAGGGTCGCTCAGGCGAACCCGGCCTTCGACGGCAGCCCCGCCCTCCTGAGCAGCGCCACGACAGGGCAGAGGCCGGTGAAGGATGCCTGGACGAGGTGCAGGCCCATTGCCCCGGTCAGCCAGAGCCAGCGGATGTCGTGCAGGGCGGCCAGGAGCGTGCTCCCGAGCACCACCACACCGACCACCAGCAGGATCGTCCGTTCCAGCGTCATGAGGTTCTCTCCTTGGTTTTCTGTGGGCGGGTTCTTCGATCGCGTGCGCGCCCGCGGATCATCACCATGCACGCATGACAGCACGGACACCGGGTTGGAAAAAGAGGTATGCCCGCTGACGCACCGCTGACCGAGTGAATCCGGACGCCTCGATCGCGATTGCGGCGGATATGCTGGGCACGACGCAAAAGGTCCCTTTCCTCCGGGTGCGAGAGCGTCAACCCTTAGCCGGGCTGCATGGGAGCGTGCCCTATCCCGACGGCGATAGCGCAGGCGCCGCCGAGCACGAGGGCGAGCCCGATACCCTTGGCGATCAACCCGCTCCTTGGTGGCAGCTTCTACGCCAGGACGACGAGCATGATGGCCGCGCCCCAGAGCAGGTTCATCACCCCGCTGACGGACGGCTGTGCAAACATCGCAGCGGCCCCGAATAGAGAGAGGAGACCCCCATGGCACAGCAGACGCCAGCCCTCGACCTGATCCGACTGGTAAACGGCTACCAGATTTCACAGGCGATCCACGTCGCGGCTTCGCTCGGCATCGCCGACCACCTTGCCGCCGG
>JAESGY010000619.1_pt1 | contig 10991 bp, 10 predicted proteins | sample 9269841 | NCBI WGS metagenome assembly JAESGY01 (sample SAMN17022865, study PRJNA683097) | algae metagenome | isolation source: Spirirestis rafaelensis WJT71-NPBG6 and co-occurring heterotrophs from... | place: USA: Pinto Wells, Joshua Tree National Park, Colorado Desert, CA | collected 2006-08-15 | reverse complement strand
AGATTAAGTAAGGACTATGAGAGATTACCTGAAACTTCCGAGACTTTCATTTATATTGCAATGATACGTATCATGGTCAGGCGGCTTGCATAATGTTTGACGCGCTTCAACTTTTAAAACATCCTCTAACCTCTAACCAACAACCAACAAATTTTTAATTCGATTTGCCATCACTACCAAAGTATTCTCGATAGCCACAAATTTTGTCTCCACGCACATCAAAAGAAACGGCTATGCGATTTTTATAAGGTTCTTTCCACATCATTCCCTCATCGCGAAACTCAAAAACCACCGTCTTTTCATTGCTAGTAACGCTGTCAAGAGTAAGAGTTAACCCAGGACTGAAGACTTCTGTAACATAATCGAAAAAAGCTTCAGCTTTCTGTTTACCAACATTTAAACCGTGGTATTTTCCTACAGGAAACCAAAAGCTAAAGTCTTCAGTTAGCATATCTAAAAACGAATTCCATTCCCCTGTTGCCAAACCATGTTGAAAGTGTGCAAACGCTTGATTTGCAACTTTCAAAGTATTTCCTGATTTTTCTGTCATTGTCACTATCCATTGACTAAAATCTGACAACCACTTTCCCGCAATTCTTACCAGTAAGTAGATATTCCACAGCAGCCGGAATCGATTCTATGCCGTTGAACTGAGTTGAGTCAATGGCAACTTTTAGTTTGTCTGTGTAGAACAAGTTTAACAGGCGATCGCGTGCTTCGGGTATATATTCTTTATAATGAGGCATCAAAAAACCTCGCACAGAAGCAGCTTTCCACATCAGTTGATGATAAATTCGAGCTTGTAGCACCTGTTCTACATTTACAGCATATTCGGAAATGTAGCCAATAGTAACTAAACGTCCACGAATCGCCAAATTTCCAACGCAGGTATCGAAAACTTGTTTACCAACACATTCAAAAATTAAATTAATGCCATTGGGGTACTCTTGTTTGAGGATTTGGTTGAGATTTTCTTTGTGATAGTTGATAATGCGATCGCACCCTAATTGTCTCAGTAACTTTGCCTTAGCCTCAGAACTACAAGTACCAATGACATGATTACCTGCTAACTTTGCCAATTGCACCGCAATATGACCGGTTCCCCCTGCTGCTGCTGTCACTAAAACCACTTCATCACTTTTCATCTCCCCCACTTGTTCCAATGCAACCAAAGCTGATACACCAGTAGGCATTAGTGTTAACACTTCTGGTGTTACTTCCCGCACTTTCACCGCTAAGTTTGCATCGATAACCTGATATTCTCGATAACCACCACCACGCGCTGTAGTCACGACAGCATCACCCATTTGAAAATCTGTCACATTTTCACCCAAAGCCACAACTTCTCCCACTGCTTCCACACCCAAATCAAAGGGAGGAATTAAGTTAACATAGGGAACATCACCACGACAAAGTAAGGTGTCAAATCCACCATTAACGCCAACGAATTTGTTTTGAATTAAAAGTTCATTCCCAGTCGGTTCTGATATAGCAAGTTCTACAATTTCAACAGATGATTTAAAGTCTTGGCTAAGTTTTTTTGCTATTAACTTCCTGTATATTTTTGTATTCATTTTAAAATTTTAATTTTACTTTATTTTTTAATAATTATTTGAAATTTATATGAATATTATTTGACTATTTTGCTCTAATATATTGTTATTAATATAAATTGTTATACAAAAAAAATTTCCTACTTGGACAGGTTTAGCTGTAGCAGGACTATCTACCCTAGAACTAATTATTGAGATTAAGTGTACAGCAATTATTGACAGCTAACATCTGACAACTACTTTACTGCAACTTTTCTCATTTATTTTTTAAGATTGCTATTCAATTAGTTTACCCAGCCAGTGTGGAGATTATATTAAGCTTATAAAGCTTTATCCCACTCTAATTGATGAGCTAAACCATACTTGATAAAATCTTCTTCTTTAGCTTTATCGCTTTCGCCAAAAACGCCTAAGCTGTAAGGATTATCTTGCATACGTTGCGCGATTTGCTCTTTTTCAAATTGTATTACTTCCTCTCTAGGCTTGTCTGGTTTAAAAAAGTCTACAACCAAGACAGTTCTATCATAATTGGTGTAATTATGTGGGCAGTGTGGATAGCTGTGATCTAAAACCATGAATTTTCCTTCATGCCAATAAAGCTGCTCATGGCATATTTTCATAGCCACATCTCCCTCTGGCACAATTAATCCTAAATAGCCACGATTCATATGAGGATTATAGTTGACGTGTAGCTTGACATCTAAACCTGGATGGAATGTACCAAAATAGACATTTCTGATGACATTATCATCTATAAAGTTTACTTTTTTTATCGCTTCAGCCAAGTTTGGGAAATATTTTTCTCTTAATTCAAGTGCTTTTTGTGATGCTTCATCTGTCTCATAATCAGGATATTGTATTTGATGAACTTGAATATATTCTTCAATAAACAAACCTTGAAATAAAATACCAAAAGCACTGTATTTAGAATTGCCCTTGGATTTAATCGTTTTACTTTTAGGGCCTAGAATTTCATAAGTAAATTTGAACTCTTCATCAGATGCATTATTAATAAAGTGTGTAAACTCATCTCTAATCACTTGCCAGTTATCTTGAAGGCTTTTGAGAAAAGGAAATTGCTGTGGGTTCAGATGATACTCATTAAAACTTTCCATTGTCTTTTCTCCTGAAGATGATTGAATAAAAAAACGTTACATGGTGTGGGATTTGGTCTGTGTCCCGGTACGATGTTGGAATTGCTGACTAAACTAGGCTATTCATCCATCACTAGCTAAAAGACCAGTGCCCATTCTGGATCTAAACTTGTAGATGGTTGAATGGAATTTGAGCATTAAAACTTTGGGTTCTGTACTTATTTTAGTGTGAGGTCTACTGTGTCTGAAGCTTCTGTATTAGATAAAATTATCAAAAATGTGCGGGTAGTTCGTCCCCATCATGGTGCTGTCGAACTACTTGATTTAGGAATTAAGGATGGGAAATTTGCTCAGATTGCTCCTAATATTAGCCCAGATACAGGTAAAGAGGTATTTGATGCCCAAAACCTACTGGGCTTTCCTGGGGTCGTCGATGCCCATATGCACATCGGTATCTATCAACCCCTCGACAAAGATGCTGTGACTGAAACCAAAGCTGCGGCAATGGGGGGAGTAACAACTAGCCTTAATTACATCCGTACAGGGCAGTATTATCTCAATAAAGGTGGTTCTTACCGCGATTTTTTTCCAGAAGTGTTGGCATTATCCGCAGCTAATTTTTTTGTAGATTACAGCTATCACGTTGCACCCATAGCTAGCCAGCATATCGACGAAATACCTCTACTGTTTGAGGAATATGGGGTATCTTCGTTTAAAATCTTCATGTTTTATGGCGGTTATGGGTTACATGGTTTGTCAGACCAGCAAAACCTCTTTTTGATGATTAATAAAGAGGAACGGTACGACTTCGCCCATTTTGAATTCATCATGCGTGGTCTAACTCGCTTGATGGAAAAACATCCAGAAGCGCGAGATACTATCAGCTTGAGTTTGCACTGTGAAGTTGCAGAAATTCTCAATGCCTATACCAAAATAGTTGAAAACGATTCTAGCCTTAGTGGACTGCACGCTTACAGTGCAGCGCGTCCCCCTCATTCCGAAGGTTTAGCAATTTGCATTGCCTCCTATTTGGCACATGAAACTAACTGTGCAAATATCAATTTGTTGCACCTGAGTTCGCGTAAGGCAATGGAAGCAGCTTTGACTATGCAAACTGCTTTTCCCCATATCAATTTTCGGCGAGAAGTTACTATCGGACATTTACTATTAGATGTTGATACCCCCACAGCTACTTGGGCAAAAGTAAACCCCCCTATTCGTCCCCGTGCAGATGTGGAATACTTATGGCAAGCAGTACTCAATAATCAAGTAGATTGGATAGTTAGCGACCATGCTTGCTGTTCTGCTGAACAAAAAAGAAGTGCTAAAGACCCGAATAATATTTGGTTAGCAAAGTCTGGTTTTGGTGGTACAGAATATTTACTTTCTGGTGTATTTAGTGAAGGTAGTAAGCGGGGGATGTCTTACAACCATATGGCTAAGTTGTTATCGTGGAACCCATCCCGACGCTTTGGTTTGTTAGAGAAAGGTGACATTGCCATTGGCTATGATGCTGACTTGGTGCTGCTAGACCCTAACGAAAGCTTTGTGGTACGTGCTGCTGAGTCAAAGTCACAACAAGGTTATACACCCTTTGAAGGAGTAGAGTTAACTGGAAGAGTCAAAACTACCTTTTTGCGGGGAAATCTGATTTACAACAACGGACAAGTTTTGGGTTCGCCTACTGGACTTTATTTAAAAAGATTTTAGAGTAATCCCGCAAAAACCTTACTGCTTACAATCGCTATTAATCATTCATTTGCATATGACAAAACTGTACCAACTTTCGATAAATCCCTATCAACTCGGACGAAGAAGAAACCACCATCATCGGTTCTGTGTCTAGGAAGAGTGCTAAAGCTGGGGCTATAGCAAAAGTTATCCTTACCAAAATAATAATTTCCTATTTCAACGTACCCAAATAAACCATATGCCTCCTCATTATATGGCTGTATCATTTGATGTATTCCATCATAATGAGGCAAGATAGCAAGCAACCATACTCCACCACCGTTAGAATCTTTCCGCAGGTACTTCTTTTTTGCCACTTCAAATTGAACTGTATCCGTTTTGCCCCACGGTAACAATTTACTATCTAATACTGGGATAAATTCATTTAACCTAGCATCTGGACGATTATTAGATAAATTTTTATATTGTAAATAGCCATTCTCCATCCAGAGAATTTCTACATCTTCACTACCTACCACCTGCCAATCACCGACTTGCACTCCAGCAGGAATAAAAGAGTAACAATGCTTAGTAAGTTTCCACTCACCTATTTGGATTGCACCCTTTAGCACGAAAAGCTCTAAATCAGCAGTAAATATGCCAGATGGTGCTTTAAACTGGGATGGTAATACGATTATTGATGAAGAGGCTCCGCAGTCGTGCCATGTCAGCAATCTACGGCTTCCAGGTGCTACATTCTCTGGCATTCCAGCTACTCGCCATCCATTTTCTTGTTGTACAGTATTTGTGTCAAATAACTGATATTGGCGAGGTACGTATTCTTTGGAGATGGCTGTGCGTCTTCCTGATAGGTTCATGCACCCTCTTCCGTCTCCACCCCAATCTTCCTTAATAGGGGCTATATGCAAAAAGTCATCAGTGTCGTCTTCTCTTTCAGAACTGTATTGATTTTTCATAGATTTAGGAATTACGCAATCAATACTTAAAATGATATAGTGCGTCAAATTTTTAACGCACTCTCACAATGTAAATGATTTTTTAATTACGTAAGCCTGCGTTTAACTTCTTCAGCTAAGTTCTCCAGTGACACTTCTACTTGCTCACCTGTTTTCAAATCTTTCAGCGATGACTTTTGTGCTGCTGCTTCTTCAGAACCAATAATGACGCAGAATTGAATTCCTTGTTTATCAGCTAGTTGGAATTGTTTACCCAATCCTTTTTTATCAAAGCTAGTTACGACATTAATACCAGCTTTCCGCAGTTGTTGAGAAACTTGTAAATAAATCGGCATCAAATCTTCTTGCATATTCACTACCATGACTTGTGCAGGTGTGGCAGATAAGGTACTCAAAATACCAGCTTTTAGCAAGCGACTAATTAAACGAGTTAAGCCAATAGAAATGCCTACACCAGGCATTTTCTCACCGATAAATGTTCCTACTAATTCTTCATATCTGCCACCAGAGCAAATGCTGCCCAAGGCTTCATGTCCTAATAAAGTTGTTTCGTAAACTGTACCAGTATAGTAATCAAGACCACGAGCGATCGCTAAATCAATACAAAAACGGTTTTCGGCAACTCCGAGATTACGTACACCTGCTATCACCGTTTCTATTTCAGCAACTCCCAGACTAAATTGCTCGGCTTCTGGCAGATTTTGCGCGAGGTGCTTGAGTTTATCTAATACTTCATCAACTGTGCCATCAATTTTAATAAAATCAATTATTTTTTGTGTCTGTTCTGCTAATATATCTTGTTTTTCTAACTCTTGCTTAACTTTAACTTCGCCGATTTTTTCTAGATTATCAATGATGCCGATACAGGATTTAATTTTGTTTTCTGCAATACCTACTGACTTAAAGAAACCCGTGAGAATTTTGCGATTATTGATGCGTATCAGAAAATCACCAATATTAACTGCTTCAAATATCTCTGAGATAATTGCAGGCATCTGAGCATCATATAGCAAGCTGAGTTCACGTCGAGCTACTACATCAATATCGCACTGACGAAACTGACGGAAACGCCCATCTTTCGCTCGCTCTCCGCGAAAAACTACATCCATTTGATAACGGGCAAATGGGAAGGTCAATTCATTCAAATGACGGGCAATATATGCTGCTAGAGGAACTGTTTGGTCAAATTTTAAAGCTCTGGCTTCTGAACCAGTTTCGCCTGCTTTATCCCTCTCTGCTTGTCGATTTGGTGGTAGGATGGGATCAATCCCATAAATAATATTGTCGCCTTGATTACCTTTTGCTTGTAATACTTCTAAGCGTTCTACTGCGGGAGTTTCAATAGGTGTAAATCCATAACTTTCAAAAACCCTGCGGATAGTATCTAGCAAATATAATTCCAGACGCTTTTCGCTAGGAAGAAATTCTGGAAAACCACTAGGGGTGGAAAAATTTATTTTGTCAGCTTTTGCCATGCTTTTAAGGAATTAAAACTTCAAAATGCTAATTAGCTTATCGTAGCCGTTGTTCTTGGATCAGGGTGCGTTGATAAATTTGATGGTTCTTAAACCAATGCCAAGTGCGAGCGCGATAATTATTGTCTGGGCTAATTAGGATCATTTCATATAAAGACATTTCTGGCATTGTCTTATAAGAAAACCACAAAATAACGGTAGAATCGTCTGCTTCCCAGGCTTTTCCTTGAATGCGCTCTGTATCAAACCAAAGTTTTTTATCATGATAGGTTCCGGGAAACTGATGTTCTTCGTGTTTACCATCAGACCAGGTGTAGCGATTAACTTGGTAGTAGGGATAAGGACCGTTTTCTGGAAACTGGCAGGTTAAGTGAGATTCATGCTTGTCGAGGATTTTTCCTTCTGTATCAACCACTGTATACGTACCTACCCAATCTCCTTCGTGGCGGAAAAGAACAGGCATTTCTTCTCGGATGGTAGACATAACAAAACTCCTATTTTTCTTGTTGTCTTTGGGTTAGAGTGCTTCTTTTATCGGAGACGCTCTTGCAATGGGGTAGCCTGCGGCAAGCCGCTGCGCGTCTACGTTACTCTTAAAATCTCAGCATATCCATAAGACTAAAATAGCCCAGGCTTTATTAGACATAGGCGTGGGAATTAATTATGCCTTACCTGAACCCAACAGACGCGATAAATCGCCGTCTCTACATCTAGGACAACAGATGTCTATTGGTTATTAAACCACCAAGGGTCGCTAACAGCGTTAGTTTTCACCAAAAATGCTTTTTTTCGCATGAATCGTGTCAGCGCGGCTGCTCCCATGCGTGATCCGCCCATACCAGAAAATTTAAAGGCATTTTTCTCACCCTCGTGCATCAGGGCAGTTAGTGCAGCATCGTTGATACTAATAGCACCTGCATCTATTTGCTGGGCGACTTGTAATGCTTCTGCTTCAGAGCCAAAGACAGCAGCACTTAGTCCATAGATGGTATCATTGGCTAATGCGATCGCTTCTTCAACTGTGGAAAAAGCCATCACAGGCATAATTGGTCCAAAAGTCTCTTCGGTCATCATTGTCATGGAATGGTTAACACTTGTGAGAACCGTTGGACGACACCACCAACCACCACTAAATTGCTCAACTTCACCACCGCAGTGAATTACTGCTCCCTTGAACACTGCGTCTTGCAAATGCTCATTAATAATTGCGGCTTGTCTTTCCGCAATAATTGGACCGATTTCGCCACTTTCAACTGTCGGGTAAGCTAACTGAAGGCGATGGGCTTTGGCTACTAGTTGATGGTAAAAGTTTTCAAAGATAGATTCAGCAACGTAAATTCTCTCAATCGAGAGGCACGATTGCCCGGTGTTGACGACGGAACCCCACAAAATTGCTGATGTTGCTAATTCTATATCGGCTGATTCTAAGACGATCGCCGGGTCTTTTCCCCCTAATTCCAAAAAAGCAGGAATAAACTGTCTCGCTGCTGCTTCTGCTACATTTCGTCCGGTGGCTACACTACCGGTAAAGCATACCAGATCCACATTTTCAATTAATGCGGCTCCAGTTTCGCCTGCTCCCTCAATAAAAGTTAATATATCGCGTAATTTGGGAACGCTGTTAAGTGTCGCCAACAAAGGTGCCACGAAGCGGGGAGCAATTTCACTCGGTTTGACAATGACAGCACAACCCGCGAGCAATGCGGGAATAGTATCAATCGTAGACAGCAATAAGGGAAAATTCCAAGGGCTAATCACCCCAACTAAACGATAAGGAACCGCTGTTTGTTGCAGCTGGATAAAAGGTATTGCTGTACCTTTTTCAAAGTCTTGTAATAATTTTGGCGCTAATCCACACCAGCGATCAATGCTGGAAAGGAATGAGTCAATTTCCATCACCGAGATTGATAATCTGCCCGTATCGGCGACTAAAGCCTCCGTGAGTTTGTCACGCTTAGATAATATCGCTTGTTTCCACTGCTGCAAGGCTTCTATTCGCGCTTGTAAACCAATTTGCAGCCAGCTTTTTTGCGCCCTCCGCAGACGGCTACATTGTTGTGCCAGCAGCTTTGAAGGTGGCGGTATAATCACATAGTCATACTTTCCGGTTCGGGGGTTGCGAACTTCGATTGGTTTACTCATTGGGCATTGGGCATCATTGGGCATCATTGGGCATTGGGCATTGGGCATTAGTTATTAGTGGCCATTACCTAATCTCAAATTATCCCTAATTTGCCTAGACGCTCGATAGTTTCTTGCTGTGTTTGAATGAAGTGTTTGCGGTCTACTTCTTTATCCAGCATAGTGTTTGCCGGGTAGAAATGCGACTGGCGGTAACTTTCTGCGTATAGTTCAAATCGCTGCCGTGAAAGTAAATTATTTAACCCAGGTCGGCGGCGATCGCGTCGTAAAGCTGCCAAATCAATCTCTGCGAAAGCTGCCATGCTCTCACCTGTAGCAGTTTCAGCTAAAACAATTCCTTTATGGTCAATAATTTTAGAACCACCATCAGCGGATGCAATAGGAATCGGGATATTCGCAATGCCTGCTGTATTGGCTGAAACTACGTATGCCATGTTTTCTACTGCACGGCTGATTTTTGCTGCATCTTTAGGCGTCAACATCTTGCTATACACTTCTGATGTAGAATGCAAAAAAATCTCTGCACCGCGCATTGCTAGACACCGCGCCACTTCTGGATATAAAATTTCTTCGGATGCCAGAGCTGCCAAATTACCGATCGCCGTCTTCGCTACCGGAAAAACACCCTCTAAACCGTAACAATCTAGATACTTATCCCAGACATCGTGGGGTGTGGGGGCAAACATCGAATTCAGCCGTCGATACCGCAAGACAATTGACCCTGAGGGGTCGATAACAAAGCAGGTTTGGAAGTACAACCCTGGAAACTTGGGGTCGAGTTCGTAAGCGTTGCCTGCCAAGAAGATATTATGCTTTTGGGCAATTTTACCAAGGGCTTCATATTCAGCACCAGCCATTTCCAAACAGGCTTTTTCTGCCCAGGCAGCTAGGGACTCTCCCATCGGAAAGCCTGTGAGAAAGTATTCTGGCAGAACAATTAAACGACAGTCAAAGCCAATAAAAGCGATACTGGCAGCGATTTGTTGTGCCAAACGGTTGATGGTTTGCTGCATGAGCGATCGCGCTTGGGTTCGATCACTGGCTTGGTTAACTGCGTGGCACGTTACTTGAAGTGCTAATGCTCTGTATGAGTCGATGGTGGTAGTATTGGTTTCCATGCACCAAGGTGTGTTGAAATTTTGCAGATGTGATTTTATTGAATTCGATCGCCACCCCAAAGCGATCGCACTAGTTTCTGTGTCAATTCTTCTCCCAACAGTTGCGAGGTCGATTTTGTTATCTGGGTCGCGTTCGGCAACTGCACGACGCACAATTAAGTCACGTTCAGACAGATAAAAAAGTATTGTCTACATTAGGTTGCTGCTCAATCATTGTTTGCCTCTACCTGCTTTGTATAAACTTAATGTAAACGAAGAACTCTAGGTAATAGCATGTCAGATTCTGGTAGTACAGAGTCGAAAATTGGTAAAGTTCTGCTCATCGGCGTTACTGGTGGCACCGGCGGCAATGTGGTCAAAGGATTTCGCGAACAGGAAGTTACCAACCTGCGTGCCATAACTAGAAAAATTGACCTTAACCGTCCTTCCCTGTCCAAAATGAGCGAGGCTGGAGTTGAGTTGGTTGAAGCCAACTTAGACGATGAAAACTCCCTCGTAGCAGCTATGAACGGCATTTCGGCTGTTTATTGCCACGCCACTTCAGCGGACTCTGCCAAGCCTGACCCGCTAGAAATTGAGAGGGCAAAGCGCGTTGCACAAGCGGCAAAAAAAGCCGACATCAAGCACTTCGTCTATAACTCCGCAGGTGGTGCAGACAGAAATTCCGGAATTCCCCACATTGAGCAAAAGTACAAGGTTGAGCAAATTCTCAAAGCAGCTGGCTTACCGACAACGATGTTGCGGGCTTGTTTGTTTATGGAGGAGTTTTGGAAAAAGTACACGCGACCCTCGATACTTAAGGGAACTTTCCCATTTTCGATTCAGCCTGACAAGCCTTTACAAGTATTGAAGCAGAAAGCCCACCAGTAACAGCCTGAAAATCCAAAAAATTTTCAGGCTGTTACGTCCTTCAGGGGTGGGATGAATGCGAAGCACCTTTAGGTGCAGTCCCTTCGTTAGC
>JAESGY010000618.1_pt1 | contig 11000 bp, 7 predicted proteins | sample 9269841 | NCBI WGS metagenome assembly JAESGY01 (sample SAMN17022865, study PRJNA683097) | algae metagenome | isolation source: Spirirestis rafaelensis WJT71-NPBG6 and co-occurring heterotrophs from... | place: USA: Pinto Wells, Joshua Tree National Park, Colorado Desert, CA | collected 2006-08-15 | reverse complement strand
AGCCAGGCGTCAAGATCCGCGTCGATATCGCGCGGCAGCGAAACGGCCGTCTTCGTCTGCATGCCTGAAAGATGGGAACTCAGATGCCTTTTTAAAGTGCCAAGGTAGTGCTAGTGACCCGGGACCGCGCGCACGTAAGCGCCGTCGAGCATGACAATGGGCCGGCTCGCGTCCGCCGCGGCCGTGTCCCCGACCACCTTCGCCTCGGACAGCGCGAGACCGAGCTCCGCGAGTGAGCCATCCACCACCAATCGGTTGAACGTGACCAGCTCCGTCGTCTCCACCTCACCCTGGTCCGTTCTCGCCTCCAGCCGCACCGTCCACCGCATCTGGCCCGCCCTTGTGGTCAGGCCTCAGTCAGGTCGATCAACCCGGGACAGGCAAGCGGCCTGCCCCAGGTCTTTGACGCTCCCTTCGGACAGGCACAGCGCAGCGAGGCACCTTCACCTAGATCCTCTGCACAGTGATTTTGACCGGTTAGCGAGTGGTCCGAAGCGGCCAGTGCGGGATGGGTGCAGCCCGTCTCAACCTGTCAAATCCTCTGTGCAGAGGATCTAAACCGCGTCCACTTTGAGACCCGTAGCCCTGCCGCTAGCGGTTGAAGGCTCTGTCAGTGGGGCGTGGTCACAGGGGCGGAACTGTGGGTTCCGAAGTGGACACGGTTTAGGGCCGCAGGCAGACCAGATCGTCACCAGCCCCTGGTGCTCCCAGCGGGAGTTGGGCCGCCGCTGGGACTTTGCCTTCAGTGCCGATGAACGTGCGCATGCGTCTCTTGATTGGGGCGGGTGGGCTGCACCGGCCGTGCGGTCCGGGCGCGTGGCGCCGGCTTCTGCACCTGTGGCGGGGCGGACCGTGCCGCTGGAGGAGCGACCTCGGGCTGCGGCATGGCTATGCCGCCACGCCCAGGCTGAGCGCCATGAGCCGGGTGCCTACCCCGCCCGACACCGTGGTGCATACCCTCCATGCCGTGAATCATGGAGGCGTCCACCTGGACCGCATCCGGGTCGCCGCGATAAGCGGCGATGACTGACCGCATCAGGGCGATTTCCTGAGTCTGATCGGTGATGATGTCAACATTCATTAAACCCAAGAAGCTGTTCCGGGCCGCCGGGTTGGCGTGGTAGGCGCGTGCCATCTCGAGCGCCGCCTGGTGGTGAATTGTCATCCCTTTGGCGAACTGCACATCACGCGCGGTGACCGGAGCGCCCGGGTTGGTCAGCGCCGCCATCGGCCCAGGCATGGGCGAGCGGATGAAGCGCTGCATCTGCCCCATGCCCTCCGTCGCCGAGGGCTGGAGCACCAGGCGGGTGAAGCCGAGGTTCAGCACTATCGGTGGCCGGTCGAGGTTGCGCGACACCTCGTCGAGCAGCCCAATCTCGAATGCCTGGTTGCGGATGATGGCCTGGGCCAGCGCCTTCAGCACCGGGCTGCTGGCCTCCGGGTCGGCCAGGTACTCCTGGCTCATGGTCAGCGCGCCCACGTGGTGAGGTCGCATCCCGGTGACATAGTCCCGGTCCGCCTTCTGCGCGGCCGGGTTCGCGGGCTCGTACCAGGTCGTCGGCACGGGCGCGCCACCCGGGAGGTAGCCCTCTTCGATGGCGGCCATGGCGGGGGCGGCGAGCGCCAGCCCGGCGGCTGCGAGGGTCAGGCGCAGCGGCCGCCGCGTGGCGGCCCGGTTCTCGGTGGTGCTGGACATCGTGGTCTTCCTGTCATCCTGCCGCGGCCACGGGCGCATGGCTCCGTGCGGATCGCGGTGCCCCGATGGCGGGGCGTGTCGTCGTTCGAAGCTCACCGGTCTGGCCGCCGCGCCCGCGTGCTTCTGCGGCCGCCTGCGGCGCTCGGTCAGGCGGCTCCGCGCGGCGGCGGCAGGGCGGGGGCGATGTCGATGCCAACGGATTGTCGCACCAGGGCGGCGTCGCGGACCAGGAGGGCCGCGTGCGGCAGCGGCTGCGACGGTGCCCCAGGAAGCCCGCCGAACAGCATGGGGCACTGGACGGCCAGGCAGCAGGCCAGCGAGGGCGTGGTGCCGTGATGATCGCCGCCCGGCCGACCTTGGTCTGGCTGGATGGGAGCGGCGGCCGGGCTACTGCTCTCTTCCAGCGGCAGGCAACCCTCGGTGGTATGGTGATGGCTGCCCTGGGCTGGGTGCGTAGGCGCCGCAAGCGCTGGCACGGCCGACAGGGCGAGTATGGCCAGCACGAGCAGGCCCGCTATCACCCTCCGGAATCTGCCGATCGTGCCCATGCGCGTCACCGCCTAAGCTCCCCACTCGGGTTCCGGCCAGTTCCTCAACAGTGCGGCGCCATAGAGGCCCTGGCACCACCTCACAGGCGGCTCGCCAGAGTGACCCGAAGCGGCACCCCGCCCCTCTCCAGGTCGTGCAGGATCGGGCACTCGGGGCGCTGGTCGCCGTGGCAGGTGTCGGCCAGCTCCTGCAGGGTGTCCCGCATGGCGGTCAGCTCCAGGATTTTGGCCTCGAGCTCGGCGACATGTTCCGTGGCAACCCGCTTCACGTCGGCGCTTGACCGCTCGCGGTCCTGCCAGAGGCCGACCAGCAGCTTGATGCGCTCGATCGACAGGCCGAGGTCGCGCGCCCGCCGGATGAAGCGCAGCGTTTGCACGTCGGTCTCCGTGTAGACCCGGTATCCTGCCTCGGTCCTACCGGCCCGCGGGATGAGCCTGATGCTCTCATAGTAGCGGAGCATCTTGGCCGACACGCCCGAGACCGTCGACGCCTGCCCGATGTTCATGCCAACCTCCATCCCGCACCGCCCAGTGGCGGCGTCACACCTAAGGTGGGGTTTCCCATCATGGGAAGGTCAAGGCCAAAATCTGCCCAGCTTGAGGCACGATGCCCCTGCGTAAGCACCGGCCACCGCCCTGCCGCATAAGGGGCGTTATGGAGCGCAGCCCGCGTTGCTACCAGAACAGGTCGCTGCCGCCTGCCATCACACCGTAGCCGCCTCTAGTCGTAGCTGGAGCTCCACGAATCACACCAGGTCGCGCGGCAGAAGCCACCTTATCTCCTTGCCGCGACGATGGCTTCCATGCAGCGAAGGCGCGCAACCTCGCGCAGTTGCTTCAGGCCGAGCGCGTCGCGCATGACCAGTAGGGCATCTCCCTCAGTGGTGCTTCCGGTCAGCGCTCTGCGCGCAAGGACAAAAAGCTCTTCCATCGGTACCTCCACTGGATCGCGGGAGGCACCTGGCGCCGGATTGCGGAAGATATTCCAGTCAGCCGGAGCTATGCCTGGCGGCCACAGGAAGGTTGTGTCGCCCTCCCGCGTCATGATGGTGCCTTGTGGCAGGACCGCGGTGACGGCATCCCTGATGCGACGACCCGTCCGCTGGAAGCCATGGGCTCGGGCAACTCGCTGGGCCAGCGTCTCGTCGCGGATCGGTCCCTCCGCCTTCAACAGCACATCGACGAGCGCGCCGAGGCGGCCCCGGTAATCGGGGTCATAGAACCGCGCGGGGTCGAGGCCAGCGGTCGCTTCCAGGGGTAGGGTGAGTTCCGGAGTGACCTCGGCTCGCACCGAAGCGCTCCCGGCCTCCATTCCAACCACTCTGCTGGCGAGCTCCTCTTCAGGCGCTTCGGCTGGCTGTTCCACCGACGCACCACTGCTCGCCTCGGCGTCCGGCTGACTATCCTCAACCGTCACAGCATCAGAAGCGCGATCCTGGCGCACGCTTTCGAGCAGGCCCATCAGGGTCGAATGAACCCTCTCGGTCTCGCGGTGCGCATTGGTCCACCAGTCCGTCGACCAGATGCGGACGATTCGCCAGCCGAGGCCCTCCAGCACTGCCTGGCGGAGGCGGTCACGGTCACGGGCAGAAGCCGATCGGTGATAGGTCGCCCCGTCGCACTCGACCCCGGCAAGGAAGGCACCCGGCGCGTCTGGATGTACGATGCCCAGGTCCACCCGGAGCCCGGAGACGCCGATTTGCGGGTGGATCACCCAGCCGCGGGAGCGGAGCCGCTCCGCCACCGCGGCCTCGAAGGGGCTCTCGAAATCGCCGAGAGGGCCGGTCGAGGCTGTGGCAAAGGCCCGAGCACCGTGCTCAGCGAAGGTGAGGAACTGCTTCAAGTGGGCGACGCCAGTTGCCGAGGTGCGGGCAAGGTCGATGTGCTCCGGGCGCAGACTGCCGAACACCAGCAGCGCCTCGCGGGCCCGGGTCACCGCGACGTTCAGCCGCCGCTCGCCGCCGGACTGGTTCAGCGGGCCGAAGTTCATGGCGACACGCCCGGTCGCGTCCGGCCCATAGGTGAGCGAGAAGATGATGACGTCGCGCTCCTCGCCCTGCACACCCTCCAGGTTCTTCACCAGGACGGGCTCAGGAAGCTCATCAACGAAGAACCGCTCGAGCGACGGATCGTCGCGCCGCGCCTCGTCGAGCAGGTTTTCGATCAGCGCTTGCTGCTCGGCGTTGAAGGTGACGATGCCGATCGAGTGGTCAGGGCCACCGGCTGCGACGCCGCGCAGGCGGCTGACCACCTCGGCGACGACGGCTCGTGCCTCGGCCTGGTTTGTCCGGGCGCCGGCACGCGCATAGACGCCGTCGGCAATGTGTCGGTAGGACACCGCCGTGTCCTTCACGACGGGGGAGGGGAAGGTCACCAGTCGTCCGCCATAATACTGGTGGTTTGAGAAGGCGATCAGCCCCTCGTGCCGGCTCCGGTAATGCCAGGTCAGCTCGACGCTCGGGATACCGGCGCCGAGGCACTCGTCCAGGATGGATTCGAGATCCTCGGTTTCGACCTCGACCCTCTCCTCCGCATCGCTGACGTCCTCGGCATCCGGGATTGAGCGTTCGAAGAAGCGCGTCGGCGGCAGCTGCTTCGGGTCACCAACCACGATCACCTGCTTGCCGCGACCGACCGCGCCGATGGCGTCCCAGGTGGGGATCTGCGATGCCTCATCGAAGATGATGAGGTCGAACTGCGCCGCGCCCGCCGGCAGGTACTGCGCTACCGACAAGGGGCTCATCATTAAGCAGGGCGTCAGCCGGCGGATGACCTGGGGCATCCGCGTGACCAGCTGGCGGACTGGCAGGTGCCGCTGTCGCTTGGCGAGCTCGCGCGTCAGCACGGCGAACTCGGGGCTCCTCTGACGCTCGGCGCCCCCGGGGACACCGCCGGCGATGCGGGCGCGGGCCAGCCTGGCCGAGAGGTCGAGCATCTTCCGTTCAAGCGAACGGAAGCGCTCGATCCGCTGCTCATGGGTCGCGGCGACGAAACCGCGCAGCCGCGGCAAGTCGTCGGCAGCAAGGCTGATCCACCAGCGGGCATAGTTCGCCTCGAAGACCCGAATGGCCTCCGTCTGGGCAACGCTCCCGTTCTCTATGGCAACCAGGAGCGGGGCGAGGCCGAGTGCCTCGGCACGCTGGACGGTGCCGCGCCAGGCGCACCAGTCGCGCAGGTGCCGCGCACTCGCCGCCCAGCCATCGAAATGCCCGGTGAGGGCGACCGCCCAATTGGGCAGGTCCTCGGACACGACCGAGCCTGGCTCACGGCCGCAGAGCGGTGCCAGCGTCGCCAGCGCCGCCCTTGCCGCAGCCATGGCGGTGCGTAGGCGGTGGAGTGGGCCACCGACCGCCCCCGCCTCCCCGAGGAGATCGGCACCCTCCCCAAGCAAGCGACGGAGATGGTCGCGGAACGCGAGCAGCGCGACAGGGTCGGAAGCGCAGGATGCGGCCGCCGCACGGAGCCCCGATGCGGTCCTGATAGACTGCTCCAGCCGGGCAAAGTCGGTCTGCAGGCCGCGCCAGCGCCGCCCCAGGAGCGGCGCCAGCTGCTCGGCGAGCGGGGCGAACTCCGCCTCCTTCGCCTTCATGGCGATCAGTGTCTCAAGGTCGCTGGTCGGGTCCTCCGGCACCTTGGATGCCGCCGCGGCCAACCGGGTCCGGACCGCCTTCTGGCCAGACCGCCGGGGTAGCCACCAGCGTTCACTCGCCTCGTGCCACTCAGCCAGCAGGGCTTCCAGTGGAAGTTCCCTGGCGCTGGAGTTCCACTCGGTGGACAAGCGCCCCATGAGTGCGGCGTGCTCGCCGGCGACCGCGGCCGCGGCGTAGAGCGCCTCGCAGGCCTCTTGCGCACCATCGCTCAGTGCCCAGGCTGCTTCCGGGGCCGCCGGGTCGAGGAGAAGGCCGGCAAGGGCGTCCATCGCCTCGAGCGCCTGGCGCGTCAGTGGCATATCGGCCGGGAGGGAGAGGGCGCGTACCGCCGGCCCTGCAGTCTCCCGTAGACGGGTGAGCGTCTGGGATGCCACCCGCGCCGCCTCGACCAGGTTCGCCTGCCAGGTCGGCGCCCAGTCGGTACGGTCGATCTCGGCCAGCGCCTCGCAGGCCGTGACGTCGCCGAGGCGCGCAAGGGTCGCGGCCGCGTCCTCCACCGCTCCAGCCAGCTTCTGGTAGTCGCCGACGTCGTGCACATCCGCCGTCGGCCAGGAAAGCGGGATGTCCGGCACACCACCCGTCTCGGCGCGCAGCATGCAGCCGATCGCGCGATAGGGCGTTCAGCCATTCCGGTCCCTGCGGTGCAGCTCCCGGACATAGCCGTTCAGCTCCGAGCGGAGCGCCGCGGCCTCCTGGCCGGCGCTGGTCCACTCGCCATGGTCAAAGGCCTCGCGGGCCTGCTGAGCCCGGTTGAGCTGCTCCAGCACGGCCGCTTTCGACGCCTTGGCCGAGAAAAGGTCGAGGCAGAAATCGCCGAGCCCGACCTGGCGCAGCCGGCGCTGAACGACTTCCAGGGCGGCCCGCTTCTCCGCCACGAACAGCACGCTCCGCCCCTGGGCCAGGCTGTTCGCTATGATGTTGGTGATCGTTTGGCTCTTGCCCGTGCCGGGCGGGCCGATGAGGACGAAGCTCTCCCCGCGCGCCGCAGCGGCGATGGCGCGTAACTGCGACGAATCCGCCTCCATCGGGCAGGCGAGTTCGGCCAGGCCGGGCTCGTCATCGAGTGCCGCACCGGCATGGTCCTGATGGCCGCCACCGACGCTGGGGACCGCAGCCGGCTCCTTCCCGTCGTCCTTGGACGGACCATCCATCAGGCGCTTGGCGACCTCGCTCTCGCGCAGCGCATCGGCGCGGTCGGCGAGATCCTTCCACATGAGGTACTTCGTGAAGGAGAGGTTCGTGAGGGCAACATCCTCCGTCACTTCCCAGCCGGGGATCTCCCGCACCTTCCTGCGGAACGCATCCAGGATCGCCTTCACGTCGAGGCCAGAGCCGTCCTCCGGCACCGCGGCCTCCAGTTCGGGCAGGCGGATGCCGTACTCCTGCTTCAGCATCTCGAGCAGCGTCGCGTTGAGGCGCGTCTCGTCATCATGGGCGCGGAGCTGAAAGCCCGAGCGGACACTCGGCCGGTCGAGCACTGCCGGTATCAGGATCAGCGGTGCCCTGTAGGGCTTGTCCTTGCCCCTCGGCTTCCAGAGGAGGGCGCCGATCGTCAGGTTGAGGGTGTTCGACCCGCCCTCCTGCTGCGCGGCCCGCGCCGTCCGGTAGACTTCGGTCAGCGCCGCCTGCAGCTTCTCCTCCTCCAACGCGACCAGCAGCTCGCGCTTGGCGAGCGCATCCCGCGCGAAGGCCCGGTTGGCTTCCTCGTTCAGCCGATCGCGGTGCAGGCGGGCGTTACGCGGGTCGCTCCCCGACATCAGGTCCGGCCAGGGACGAAAGCGCATCGGCGCCAGCCTGGAGGCACCCCGCATCTCGGCCAGCATGTCCTCCAGCTTGGCTGGGTCATGGCAGTCGATCGAGAGGGCCTGTTTGCCGCCGAGCCGGAGGTTCAACAGCCGGTTCCTGCCCGACAGGTCGAGCAGCCGCTTTCGCCACCGTGCCAGGCGATCCGCCGCCGTGGCGGGCGCCACCTCGGGCTCCGGCTCCTCGGCGTCGTCGCGAAGGGGAGGGGCCTCCTCGATCGGCGGCGGCCCCGCGGAGGGTGCCTGCCCTTCGGCACCCAGGCCCTGCGCCGGGCCCCGGGCATACCCGCCCGATGGGGCGCCTAGCGGCAGGATGCGCCGCTGGCGGGCGCGGTGGACGTCGATCACGCCCTCGAACTCGCCATCCCGTCCGGCCGTGAGGTGCTCGGCGCCGGCGGCGCAGGCCCGCTTGAAGCCGGGGGCAGGGGCCTGGCAACAGAGTGTCGTCTCAAAGAGCAGGAGATCGTTGAGCGCAAGCCGGGTCCTGAGGCTTGGAGCGTCGTCGGCGACCGATGCACCGAAGTCGTGCTTGGACAGCCAGACGCCCGCGAAGGCATGGCCCTTGGTGAGCACGATCAGCGGCCGGAAGCCGACGTGTTCGAGGCAGGCCGCGAAGAAGACGGCGAGGTCAAGGCAGGTGCCGAGCCGCTCCTCCAGTACTTGGCGTGGCGGCCGGATCCGCTGGCCCTCCTGCTCGAAGGACGGTGGTGGGTTCACGTAGCGGATGTCGAGCGAGCAGACCGCGCTCCAGACCGCCGCGGCTTGCTCCCAGAGCCGCTGCCTCGAGGTTGCCTGGTAGCCCTCCAAGCTGTCGGGCTTGCCCTGCTGCCGCAGCAGATCGGAGGCCTTCCGCAGCACGGTGGCGACGGCCGGGTCGTTGGGCTCGACGAAGGCCGCCAGCAGGTCGGGAATGGCCGAGTTCCCGCCCCACTCGTTGTGAGCGAGAAAGCGGATGTCCCGCTTCGTCTGGGCCAAGACCCGCTCGCCGGATCGGGCAGTGAAGATGACGGCGCCGCGGACGCCCTCGGTCAACCCACTGAGCCATGGGCCATCCAGGCCGAGGTCCAGATTGTCGAGCGCCCGCATCTGGCCGGGACCGACCTGGGCCAGCCGCCAGGTGCGGGGCAGAATCGCCGGCGGGACGCTCTCGACCTCGATCTCTACGTCGCCGAGACTCTCCTCCCCGTCATTGACCAGGGTGAGCTCGGAGAGGACCGGGACGTGGTTGGCCCACAGCGCGACGTTGATGGCCGGTTGCAGGACGGCGGAGAGGGAGACTGGCGAGGCAGGCGTGGGCGCCACAGTGGCCGGGGAAACAAACGCATCGTCCGGTCCGTCCGCGATAGAAGATGAGGCGTTTTCCAAGGCGACCTTTGCTCCCGAAATCTGCCGTCTCCCAGACCCAAAAACGGCGTCTGGCGCCGAGAAAACCACGGCGACTGCCTGAAATGGCCAGAAGAGAAGGGGCAGTATAAGGGAACACCGAACCAGTAAGTAGTAGCTTTAGTAGGTATATTGCACCCATAACGGTATCAGACCCGGACAGCCATCGAGGATACCTGAGCAGCCTGCGCCCCCGCGCCCCGCTCCTAATCGCCCAGCTCGATCGCCTCGCCCGCAATGCTCGCTTCAGCCCGACCCGGCATGGTACCGCCGCCAACTCGATGCTGCTGAAGGTGCGCGAGGAAGCGCCAGAGGACAGGCCACGAGCGCCGAATGTCGAGGTCAGCGCCGGCTGAGCGGTGGTTGCCTATACCAACCCGGGAAAAGGCTAATCGTCCAGCGGGGCCTAGCGGACTGGGTCCAGCACGGTCGGGATGGGTCAATGTTTTCCCGGGTTGGTATACGCCGAGGTCGCGGCGCGGACGAACTTCTTCCTTCTGGGCGGCACCTCGCACCCGGCCGCGATCGTCGCCGCGGCCGCCGCGCTTGGCCATGCTGAAGTCGGGGTCGCCGACACGAACAGCCTCGCCGGCATTGTCCGGGCGCATGTGGCGGCGAGGGAGGTCGGGATCCGCTGCGTTGTCGGGGCGAGACTGGTGCTGGAGGACGGCACCGAGTACCTCGGGCGGATGAACGCGCCGAAGGGCGAGTACCGTCTCACCTATGGCCAGATGATCGAGTACGCCGGGGGCTGGGTCCTCACCATGGTGCCGGGGGAGGGGGAGGACACCGGCGCGCGGCCGCGGACCGACGCCGCGACCCTACGCGGCCGGCTCGCGCTGCCCCTCCTCGTCGCGGCTGCGTGTATCACTCGGGACGACGAGCGGCGCCGCCTCGACGCGCTGGTCAGGGCAGCCCATGTGGCCGGGGCGGAACTCCTCGCCACCAACGATGTCCGCTACCACGCCCCGGAGCCAGGGATAGAGCGGTTACAGCCGGTGCAGCAGGTCGTGCAGCCCATCCGTATCCTGGGTGTCTGCCGCAGGCACGACAACGCCCCCGAGGATGACGCCCTGGGTGGCGAACCTCCATAGCGCGGTCAGGAGCTTCCGCGCGAGCGCTACCACCATAACTTTGCGTAGGCGCCGCACGGCGCCGCTGAGACGGTCGCGGAACCAGCCGACAGTCGCGTTGCCCGGCTGGTAGCCCTACCGGTCCCTTGCTCGCGTACCGTGCCGCCGCTGCTGTAGGGCGTCGGGGATAGGTCGGAGTAGGCGCCCCTGCGGTCGGAGAGAGCATGTGTCAGGGCTAGCTGCCCTGCAGCCCGGGTACGTGTGCGGCAATCACCCAGCTCTTCTCGCTGACCTCCAGAGCAGGGATCAGCGATCAGCGTGCGGTCAAAGTCGACCAGCAGAACAGCTGGGCTGCGGAACGGGCGTCTGCGTTATAAGGGTGCTCCCTCTGGCCGGTGGAAGGCAGCCTATCCGACCCCGCCACTGCCTCACCCCCGTAGAATCAATTTCTATAGGTACCCTCCAACTGCACCCAAGCCGCCTCAGTAACCGCCGCAGAGCTGGATGCGGCGGATGCGGCGGATTCTCCGGGTGGGATTCACATACACGCACGTGTGTTAGCGTCATCCGCAGAAAGCGCCGCATGTGCCGCATCCGCCGTAGGACTTCAGGCAGACGCGGGCGCGTCCTTAGCTAGGCCAAATGTCCGCCTGAGGCGGGGTGGCCCGCCTCGAACTATGCAGATCTGCGAGGTTGCGCCGGACTGACCGGGGGGGCGCCTGATTGTGCCCCTTGGCGTGGTGTAGCAGCATCGATCCCCGGCTAGGCCGAGGTCAGGTCGCCACGCCTGGCAGACTGACGCGCGGAGCGTCGCTGAGGACGGCAAGGCTTTCAAGGCTCATGTAGCG
>JAESGY010000617.1_pt1 | contig 11066 bp, 15 predicted proteins | sample 9269841 | NCBI WGS metagenome assembly JAESGY01 (sample SAMN17022865, study PRJNA683097) | algae metagenome | isolation source: Spirirestis rafaelensis WJT71-NPBG6 and co-occurring heterotrophs from... | place: USA: Pinto Wells, Joshua Tree National Park, Colorado Desert, CA | collected 2006-08-15 | reverse complement strand
TCTCCCTCTCAGGACTCTCCCTGTACCAGTTGTTGACCAACAGCCTTTGTAGATTTTGCTAAATGGCTAAATCCTAGAGGCTGTTAGTCACCGCTTCGCTACAACTGGTTAAAAATAAAAAGAATTTATTCTTCTAAAGGCTTCTCTTCATTTTTAACTAATTGTGTACGTGCCCATCTCTCTATAAATTCAGAGGCAGAAAAGTTTTGTAATTTAGCTGCCTCTGAAATTAACTCCTTAGCTGTTGGAGTTACCATAATATTCCACTTAACTTTCTTCTCTTCATGCATAACTGATTTGTCTCTTCTTCTAGGGACACCTGCAAAATGTCCTTTAGGCATTTTGTAATTCTTCGGTTTCCTTGGTTGTCCTGACATAATTACTTGTATAAAAACTAGGGGTAATTATACAAGACCGTTAAAGCTTAATTGTAGGAGTTATAGTCTATACGCCTAGACTAAATTTTAATAATAAACAAATATTTTCCTTAAACCTCAAAGTAATATTAGCTAATAATACAAGTACAAAGCTTACCAAACATTAATTTAGTTTATACGCCTAATGTAAAGTTAATAGGTGGGTAGTATAGCTAAACTACCAATTTTTAGACCTTATACTACTTATCAGTTATGAAAGCTTTGCCCTACAAGGTTTTTATAATAAACTAATTAAAGTTATTAATTGCTGCTTCGACAAAATTCATATAAATATACTATTAAAAGTAGTATAATCAAAATTAGGAAATATAAGCATTATTCATACTTTGTTTATACGCATAGACTAATCATACATAAAAATCGAAAACAGCTAATACTACCAAAACATGAATAAAACAGTTTTTACAGCATACGAACAATATTTAGGTACTGTTACTACCACAAATATTTCATCAAAACTAACAAGCATTTTCATAAGATTTCTTATACCTGAGTGGGGTGGAAATACCCGTAAAGGTAATAGAAGTACGCCTCAAGAAACTATAGAAGCTAAAGAATTTTTGAAAACTTTATCTATCAATAAGTTACAAGGCTCCTTTGAAACTTTAGAACGATGCTTAATAAATATGAACATAGAGAAAAGTATTGCTAAAGATACAAGGTCTGTTTACAAAAAGTTCTATAATTACGTACTAATTAATTATAAAAATGATTTAGTTGGAAATAGTAAGCAAGATAATAAACAAGAACCTGAAATAATTAAACGTAGCCCTAATGGAGAAAGGAAAACAAAATATGCAAATAGTAAGCATCATAATATTACTTATAAGAAGCCATTTGCTTTAATGGCTAAATATAAAAATAATAAACAATACCCTACAGGCAATCTAATTTATTCAGATGATTACATAAACGAAAAACTAAATATACAACTAACAAGTTTCTTTGCATTTAGAGAAGAGAAGTTTGGTTGTACTCCAGCTACTTTAGAAAAAGATAAAGAAGTTATTTTTAGATTTTTTGGTTGGTTACGACGATTTAAAGGGGTTTCTTCAGAAGAGTTAAGTTTAAATTCAATAATTTCTTTTCACAAGTTGAATATTAAAATAACAGAGTGCTTAAATGAAAACCAGGAAATAGATTACAACAAGTTAAGTTTACAAAGAGCTATTGCTAGACAAACTGCTTCTGACAAAGCAGACGAAGACAGAAATTTAATCCAAGAATATATTAATTTTATTGGAGGAAGCCCTGGAACTAGATTTATTGCTGTACAAACTTGCATTTCTCTAGCAAAATTTATATTTAAAGATGAAATTGGATATAACAAATTAAGTGAAAGAGAAATACCAGTGATTATAAAGCTTAGGGACTTAGCTACTCAATTAAATAAATTGTCAAAATTAACACCTCAAACAGTACCCCATAGTAAAAAAAGTATCCCTTGGCTTACTCTTTTAGATATTTTAGAAAAATCAAGAAATACATTTTTAAAGAATAAAGTTTTACGCCCAAATGGATCAATGTACACAAGAGAGGCAAAGGCTATGTACAATGACTTACAAAGATTTTTATCTTTAGCATTTATGGCTTTAATGCCTCCTGATAGGTCAAGAACATATTGTATTCTAGAGTTAGGCAGAACCTTTGTTAAAGGTATATACCAGAACAATAAATTTACACCTGAAAATAAATTAATGAATTTGCAAAAAATCGAAGTTTATTGGTATATTCATTTAGAACCTGGAGACTATAAAACAGGAAAAACTTATGGTGAGTGGTGGGGACAAGTTCCTAATGTACCGTTTCCAGATGGAACTTTTTTATATGAATATATTGATAAATGGTTAAATGAAGGTAGAGAATATGAAAAACCTTTGAAGCATAATTATGTTTTTACTAAAACCCGATTAGGTACAAAACTATCTTCAGATTGTTGGTACGGGCGTATAAAAATTATGATTTTTAAGGAAACTGGAATAGCTGTTACTCCTAAAGAACTCCGTAAAATGTATGTTACTTTTCTTAAAGATAGTGGAGCTACGGAAGCTGAATTAGAAGCAGCAGCTTATTGGATGCATCATTCTAGAAGAATGCAATCTCAAATTTATGATGAGCAAGATAGGATAAACAAAATGGCTCCTATACATGATTTTAATAAACGTATAGCAGAAAAATTCTTTAAATCCTCTCACTAATACTTCTAACATCTAAGATAAAGTTGCTATAAGTATATTTTTTATAGCAACTTTTTTCTGACTAATATTGACATTAACAGATTGAAAAATGCCTGCGTACAATTTATTAATGCATCAAGGCATAAAGTATCTAGCGCAAAGATAATAGGGCATAAGGTGCATTTGCAGTATAGGGAAGCGGGTACAGAAAATAGCTACCTTACGGTTTTTAAGCCTTGGGTTTAAGTTATAATCTATAAAAAACTGTGAAAAAATATTTATGTATCAAATTAATTTAATTGGAGAAGAATATTGTAGTTGTGGTAGCGTAATGAAATGTGAAGCAGAACATATACATAAGAGTTGTGAAGATGATAACGGTCATAGCATTGAAGTTTTAAAAATTTTAATTTGCTTAACTTGTAATAAACTAACTGTAATACTTTACGAAACATGGGTTAGCGCATATGAAGAAGAAATGTATGGATACGAAAACAATCCTCAACAAAGAGATTTACACGATCTCTACAGAGAATATACTAAAACAGTATTACTCGCTCCTAAAATTAATTTAGATCCTTGTATTCCCGAACCTATAGCTCAAATAATTTACGAAGCTCAATTGGTCTTAGGTAAGTCTGCGCGTGCAAGTTTTATTTTGTGCAGAGCAGTTTTAGAAGAAATTTGTAATGATTTTGATATTCCTTCTAAGAATACAAATAAAAAAGGCTTTATTCAACTTCATGACAGGCTTAAGCTTTTGGTAGAGAAAGAAAAAATATCAGATGATTTAAATCAAATTATTGGTGGTATTAAAGAACTTGGTAACGAAGGGGCACATTCAGGACATGTTATTTTTTCAGAAAAAGTTCAAAATAAAGATGCTGAGAATTTATTAGAGCTAGTAAATTATATAGTTGAAAGGCTTTACGTTGACAAATATAGACAGGAAGAAGCTAAAAAAGGATTGGCTCAATTGAAAAACAAAATACTACCACCGTAGGGAATTTAAAAGCTAGCTCTGATGCAAACCTTAACGATGCCCGAATAACTGTTATAATTTTTACCAGAAAGTACTTTATACAAAATTTAACAAAACCATTTTTATTTACAACAAATTTTTACACTAAAGCAGATTGCAGATTTATAAACTATAGTAGCCAGTCCAACATTTAAATAACTTCTTATAAAGTTAAGTCCGGATCACGCACACTTGCTACAATAATTCCCCCGCTGCATCAACTTCTTCGCGGTCAATATCAATATAAAGTGCCAAGCTTGCAGAACTCGCATGACCAGACCTTTTCTGTAATGTTGGCAGCGGGACACCTGCCTTATACAACTTCGTCAAAGCAGTACGTCTAAAGCTGTGTGTAGAAAAACCCTTCAATCCTATATAATCACAAGCCTTACGCAACGCAGAATCCGCAGATTGCCTAGTCCGGTGTCCTGACTTTCTCCCCGGAAATAAGTAACCAGTCTTGGGCAGCCCACACTCAATCATCAATTCCCCAAGTTTCTTAGAGATTTTAACTTCCCTAGTCTTCTTAGTTTTGGTGATTGCAGCCCGAAAAATTATCCGATCGCCAACTATGTCTGCTTTAGTTAGTTGCAAAGCTTCACTAATGCGGCATGATGTATAGTAGCAAATGCCAAACAGCAACTTGTCAGTAAGTGAAAACACGCTCATTAGTTCTTGGAATTGTTCGTCGGTCAGCACAGAAGCCTGACCATTGCGCTGTATCTTCATACCTTACAGGAGTTGCTGATTCATAAAAACAGCAAGTGCTATTTCCCCCCACAGTAAGCATTCTACAGCTTTATAGGTTATAAATTAGCAACTCTTATCAAATAAAACGCCCAAAATACCTATTATTCCGTGGAATGATAAGTATTACTTAAGCATGGTAGCTAGAGCTAAAGCTTGTTTAATCTTGTTCTTACGTACTACGCCCGCAGTTATTAATTATTTAAGAAACTTTTTATACAGCTTTTTAGACTATAATTCTTGTGCAAAATAAAATGTATATTTTATGCTTCGTGTAAAGAATTTGCTTAACGTATTTGCTTTATCTGCCGTGATGTTTGGCGCAGGGGCTACTGTCGCAACTGTTGCTTAACTACACACTAATAGATGCTTCACTAATTAGCGCACTACTTAATATATTTAATACTAAAATTCGATCCAGAAATACATACTTGAGTCAAATAATCTGTTACATTACAAAATTAAATGCGCTTACCTTGAAACAATTTATGAAATAAGAGGTCTTAATATACAGGTAGTAGCTTGATTTTAAGGAGTAATTGTATGACTAGAGAATATTACGGTAATGCTGGAAATAATGAGAAATCTGCTTCTGTCTTTCAAAGAGGAGATGAGTGGATAATGTTCGGTTATGGAGGGGATGATGAATTAAAAAGTGGTCGTAAAAATGACAAACTATATGGTGGAACTGGTAATGACAAACTAGATGGTCGTTGGGGTAATGACGAACTGTATGGTGAAGACGGAAATGATTATCTTGATGGCAGTGATGGTGATGATTACTTAGAAGGTGGAACTGGGAATGATGAATTGCATGGTGGTTGGGGACAAGATCTCCTTTATGGTGAAGATGGAAATGATACTCTTAATGGCAATGATGGTGGTGATTACTTAGAAGGTGGAACTGGGAATGATGAATTGCGTGGTGGTTGGGGACAAGATACTTTATATGGTGTTGACCGTGATAGTGCTTCTATAGGCTATGGAGAAATTGATACTTTAATAGGCGGGGGATTGGGAGGTGAAGATCTTGACAATAGCGCAGATATTTTTGTATTAGGAAATTCCTATGGTGCTTACTATCAAGGTTTAGGCGATAATGACTATGCTAATATTATTGGCTTTGAAATTGATCAAGGAACCTCGGCAATACAGCCTCAAGATATTCTCGTTTTAAAAGGAAGCCCCTCTAACTATAACAGTCAGGGAGAGAACCTATTTTATGGTAATGATTTAATTGCCGTTTTTGACGGTCATTCTGATCTTAAAGGGATTATTTCTACAGCTACTTATGTTTAATTAAACAAAAACAGACTAGCTCACAAGTACCATAGTGTATTTTGATACTTAGGCGCAATTAGACATCTCCAATCTGTCTTTTTTATTAGAAGTAGGACTGAAACGTTTTAGTCCTACTTCTTTATGCTAATACAGCTAACCTAATAGTCTGTCAAATTCATTTTGACGGTTAGAGAGACGGGATAAATCGCCGTCTCTACAGAAAATCTATTCGTCAATTGGTCTTTAACACACTACTAGCAAAGATAGCACTCTTCTAACAACATCTTTTATCGCCCCGCCCTTGTTTGCAGGCAAAGGCAAAGCACCTTTTAATAATGTGATCGCGCTTTCTATCTTTTCATCTTGGTTAGCAGCCCTTTGATTAGCTTCTTGAAGTTGCGTCTCTAGTTCGGTTATACGTTTGTCTGTATAACTAGTAACTTTATAGCTAGCGGTTATACTTTTATTTTGTATAACCCCTCTTTTGATTTTAGCTTTAGCAGTCCAATACTCTAAATCCGATTGTGCTAATTTAGCGGCGATCGCCTCCAGTCTCTCATGGTCTAATGCCTTGGATAATCCTAAATATTCTTGCCTAAGTTTTCCAAATAATTTTCTATAAGCATTCCAGGCTCCATCATTTCTCTTACGCGCTGTAAAGCTGCCTACTATGCCCTCATACCTAAAAGATTTAGTTGTAGGTAGTTCTAAGAACTTAAACCAATTAGGGGAGCCTATGTCAACATCGTCCCCTTTAATTACTTCTGGCATATCGGTTATACATTTTTTGTATAACTACTAGTCTAGCAGCTATAAGTTATACAGGTTATACAAAAATACTTCTTAATCAATCAACTTAGATAATTCTGTAAACTTAGCGCCCCCTTCTACCTCCCACAACAGCTTAATAATTTTAGTTTTAGAATATCCTTCAGCCCTTAATTTACGCGCCCTTACAAGCTTTTCTTCCTCACTATAATCGCTAAATTGGGGGGTAAAATTTCCCCCTTCTGGCGCTTCAACCCCACTTTTAGTAGCACTTCCGGGCGTTTCTGCACTATCCTTTATCTCTTCTATAGGAAGTGCAGAGGAAGGATTAAGGAAGTTACTTGCTCCAATGATGCAAGCTTTATCATCTATCAATCCTCTACCTTTAGAAGCACCATTAAGCCATTCTTCAAGTGCAGGATTCTTAAGCTGCTTTGCTCTAGTCTTAGCTTTGTTACCCAAATATAAAAGGCAGAAGTTAGATTTTAATATTGATGCATCACCTTTTAAAGCAAAGTTTTCTGCTGTATCATTCTGCGCGATCGCTGCAATAAACAATCCAACTTTCCTACCCCTTTTACTCATCTTCCGCATCCATAAACCTAAGGAATCGCACTCCTCTGCTAGTGCTGGCATCTCCTCCCCTATAATTAATTTCTTATCTGGATTATATCTTTTACCTAATGGTCTTCTAGCTTCAATCCTATTTTCTAATTCCTCCATATCTTCTATAAATGCAGCTTCTATTTCTTGATAGCTGTACTTAACATCTACGCAATCTGGATAATCATCTTTAGCAAAATCTACATCATATGCAGCTATAGAATATTCATTCTGTAATGCAGAAACAAACAGTTTCATTGTGAAGCTTTTACCATCTCCAGTCCCACCAACTAGGGCAAGATGCTTCTCTTGTGACTGCCAGTAACTCACAATATCTGTAATTACATCTGCTTCAGAGATAGGTAGTACAGGTACAGTTACTTCAATGGAATTATCTTTTAAGTATCCTGCTAGCAATTCTTTAGAAGTAGCGCGGTAAGTTAATTGTAAATCTTCAAGCCTAGTACTTAAATTATTATCTTCTCTGCTAATCCTAATTCCTACAAAGCTGTTGAGCAAGCCAAGTAAAGTAACAGTTACTTTAGTAAAGCCATTTGGGATTGTAACCGCAGATATGAAACAAAGACCACAGCTAGCAAAAGAAATAACAGTAATTAGTTTAGAGTTGTTGCGATAGTTAATTAAGTCTTGGATAAAGCTATTGTTAAACATTCCCTATGCTCCAAGTAACAAGCCAATAAATACTGCAATGATAAGTAAGTGAGTTTTTAGTGTGGGTACTTTCTTAAGGACAACTAAAACTAAAGAGGATGCAATTAACAGTAGAGAGATAATTATAGGTAGCTGGTTAATTAAGTTGTAGCTGCTAGGAATTAAACTAATAACTTGCATAAACAAGCTGCTACCAAAACAAGTACAGATAGTTTGAAAGATAAAGGTAGTATCGTACTCTACTTTAATTAAACTACGTTCTTGGATAACTTGGTTTTTAACTTGGATATTTAACTGTTCGTCTCTATTATCCATAGGTTTTGGAAACTTTTATCTGTGTAGGTGGTGAAATGTTTCTTAAATAAAATTAGGAAACATCTCAACACCTACGCGCTGTAATGTTTCCTAATTTAATTACTTGTAATTTACTTCTACTTGAAACTTAAAGCTTGGTTGGTAGGGATTGTTAAAGAGTTGTACTTTAAGAAGTCCTAAACTAAACCCTATGGCAAAGCAGATTATTAGAAATTCCCAGTAGTCTACATTATTCATTGCTTTCCTCCAATGGTTTATTATCTGATTAATTAGCAGCATCAGTAATAATTTGCGTTATTCGTTGGAGGGCATCATCAAGACTTTGAGAATCTTCTACATTAATAGTTATCGCAGTAACTCCTAATGCTTTCCAATAGCTAAGGTCTAAAGGATTGTTGGTCATAAAATTAATTTCCTTTTGCTTTGTACCAAGTAAATGCATCTTGTACTTTCTGCTGGTCTTCTTCTGTTCTCCCTAAGTTAGGTTCGCCTGCCTGGTCATTAGCAATTACAAATGCAGCATCTTTAGCAGCGCTAACAGAGATTTTTTTATCTGTCATCTGTTGCACGTAAGCCTCATACTGCTGTTGATTAAAGTTAGGGTTAGCCATTGCTATCCCCTAACAACTCTGCTGCTGCATTTAATACTGTTTGTTGTAGTTCAGGTGTTAAGTTGCTATCCCCAGTGCAGGGGATAACTTCCATTTGTGTGCCTGCTCTGTAAAGCGCATCATTCTTTAAATCTTCATTGTCTGTAGATTCTGCTACGTTGATGTAACGCTCAACATAACTTTTGTTGATGCCATTATCTTCTGACATAATTAAATTGCTCCTTCTTTAAAGTGGGGGGAGTTAAGGCGATCGCATTATCTGCCAGGACATGCGATCGCTCTAAAGAATTACCAAGTAGCCTGTGACATTTGACGCAAACCTATCTCCTGTAGAAAGGCTGATGATGCTGTTCTTTGTGGTTTTTATAAACAACTCATCAGCTTCTGGAGATAGTACAAAGGTTCTGAACAGGGGGAAATCGCTTGCAGAGACAGACTTTGCAGTACTGCTTATCTTGCCCTTAATAACTAATTCAGCCCTGCTAGTATTTGCAGACGTTGCATTATTTAAAGGCTTGCGCGGGGGACGCTTGCGCTTAGTAGCACCGTTAGTATCAGTGCTGTTACTGCTTAGGTTGGTTGAATTGGTTGCATTCTCTGCCATAGGCTTGCTTAAAAGTATCACTAGTGTTGGAGCTATAAGGTAAGTTTCTTATATCCACTACATACAGCATACCTTAAATGTCAAACAAGTATGACAAGTTAAACATAAACTTAAAAACCCTCTCTGTGAGAGACTTCCCAGTAGAATTACATCAATGGCTTAAGGTAGAAGCAGCCAAAAAAGGAGTAACTATAGCAGAATTCTTGATAGAGGTTTGTGTTTACTGGCAAGAAACTCATAAATCACAAGACTAAATAATATGAAAGAAATTTGTAGCAACTTAATAAATATAAAATATTTATTTTTTGATGAGCAAAAGCTTATAAGAAAGGGAATTGTATATGATATACAACAAAATTCTAGAACCGAGTGTTTAAATAGGGCGGCAAGAAGAAGAGTAATAGCAAATGGTTTTCGTATCTACCCTGAAGCTATTAGCATAATACGTAGTGGAGCGTATGAAAGTTTTAAATCTGTTATGGGGTCATTAATATTAGGAATAGTAATAGGAATAGGGTTAATATATATTTTTAACAAAACTTTTGGTTTAAACTTATATTTATTCATCTTTATTATCAAAATTTTTTCTTATATAATACTCGCTTTTGCAACTTTAAATCGTCTTCAAGAAGCAAAATTTTTTGATGGGACTACTTTAATTGAAAAAACAAGTAAAAACTTATTTAAATATATTTTTTGTTTGGGTTTAACTGTAAACGTTTTAATTCTAACGTTAGATACATTTCTTAAAAAATCTTTGTAATAAAAAATTTAATAGGCAGTATACTAAGAAGTTAATTAAAACCCGGTCGTGCTGTGCCACCAGCCACCGGGAGTATGTCTGCATAGGAGACACACATGAGTAATGATATCCTACCATCTGCTAAATCTGTTCGCGCTAAAGTAAAACAGAAACCTTACAACAAGCCGCACATGATTATTCCACAAGAAGATTTAGATTGGTTATTAGAACAAAAACCTTCTGTGGTTAAGTTGTGTTTAGAGTGTTGGAAAGCTGATCCATATGGCTCTCGTTGGATGCCTTTAAATACTTCTTTAGTAGATAAAACTTTGAAGGTAGCTAAAGCTGTATTAAGGAAAAAAAATCTATTTGACTTCAAAACAGAACTAAGAATATTAGAAGGAAAACGCTACTACGAAACTTACATAATTAACTTACATGGAAGTAGAAGAAAAGAATTTTGGGGTAGTTTAATTGACGACCCTACTTCAGAAGAGGTAGCAGGGGGTGCTAATTACCCCAAACAGGGTAATGAAAAACCCCATATAGAGGAATCTATTACCCCAGGTGGGGTAATTAAGAACCCCACCAACAGCCCTCAAAGTACTACACAGCAAGACTTACAGAACGCCTCAGGAACGTCTCACGAACACCTCACGAACTCTTCAAAAGAGTTCGTGAGGTGTGAAACTGCAATTACAAACGAAAAACTTACAGCGTGTGTAGAAGGGGCTAGAAGGGGCGTAAAGCCAACAAATGAAGAAATAGTCCAGTTAAGGGATAGCACCTACTGGGAGAGCTTTAGAGCGGCAGCTAATGAGTATGGTTGGGACTTAAGCCAATATCAACAAGGAACAATGCCCCCAGGAATGAAAGAGCAGGTTGCAGAACAAATGCGATCGCTTAAGGAAAGAAAAAAGTTTAGGTTAAACAGCTAGCTGCCTAAGTACGCGAGAGGGATTCTCCCTCTCAGGACTCTCCCTGTACCAGTTGTTGACCAACAGCCTTTGTAGATTTTGCTAAATGGCTAAATCCTAGAGGCTGTTAGTCACCGCTTCGCTACAACTGGTTAAAAATAAAAAGAATTT
>JAESGY010000616.1_pt1 | contig 11075 bp, 8 predicted proteins | sample 9269841 | NCBI WGS metagenome assembly JAESGY01 (sample SAMN17022865, study PRJNA683097) | algae metagenome | isolation source: Spirirestis rafaelensis WJT71-NPBG6 and co-occurring heterotrophs from... | place: USA: Pinto Wells, Joshua Tree National Park, Colorado Desert, CA | collected 2006-08-15 | reverse complement strand
ACCGATACCAGCTACGCCGCTACCATCCATCTCGCGGCCGCGATCATCGCTTCGCGCTGAACGTCAACAGAGCCTAAATCCATAGGCTACGACCCGCTTATGCCGCCGAATTTTTTCTGGAAAAAACCAAAAAAACCTCATTCACGTCGCCTTCCGGATACCAAGTGGCCGCATAGTCGATCAGAAACAAGACGGGCGCATCGAATCTATCAAGAAAAGTCAAACCCCAAAGGGCCTTGTATTTTTGGCGGGACGCAAAAGACACCATAAGTATTTCCGTATTTTTTTGTTATAGTCCGCATAAACTCTTCCAGAGTCGAAGCGTGATCCTATATTTTGCATCTTTACGCGCCACCCGCCTCAACTCATGCAAGCCGTAGCTCATGGGAGCTAAATGAAACCCTTATCGCAAGTCAAGCGAGTTTACAAACCAGCAAGATGACTTCGAAATTTACGTTATCAGCAGTTAACGTAACCGTTTATGCCGAAACTGCACGTAGGCCATGCCAGATTCCGCCCAGGGAAGCGGGGCCGCGTAAGTAGCAAACCGTCTAAACGTTTGCTGCTTGCAAACACCTCATCCAGTACTGCGAAAATCGGTCTGTAAGCACCGCTCGCCACATTCTTCGAGGTCGTCCCGCTGGTCCGCCGCATTGGCTTCGACCGGCCGTCGCTGCCGTCGGAAGAGCCTTTGTTGAAGCAGTTGCCCTGGCAGGGAGAGCGCCTCGGCGAGCTGGTCGAGATGAAGCCGCCATCGGGCAGCCAAGCCCTCCCGGCACCGTCGCGAAGGAGCAGTTCTTCCTGGCGGGTCCGGGGCGCCGTCTCAGGCCGCCGCGGCTGGCAGGGACTGCGGAGCCTGTCAGGGCAGGTCGCCACGGCGCGGCCAGGCAGCGATCCCTTTGGCTGACCTCCCGGCCCCGTGCTGGTGATAGGCCGGTAGGGACCGAGGCCATCGCATGGACGCCCCGCCAGCACCGCCCGGGCCTTCAGGCCGCAGGCAACCTCAACAGGCGGATTCCGCTCCGGATGCGCATCCAAAAGTTGAAGTGTGAGAGCGCCTCACTTGATTGCGCGCATGGATTGTATAACGCATACGCTCGCCCCGCAGAGGTTGGTCACAAGTTTGTGCATCACGCATTCTTGGAGAGCGGAGCGTATGGACCTCAGCACCCCGAACCAGACCGGCAAGGACACCCTCGTCATCACCCTCTCGCAGGATGCCTGGCAGGGCGATGCCCGCTTCACGGTCGCGGTCGATGGGAAGCAGGTCGGCGGCACCTTCCAGGCCGCCACGCAAGCCGGCCAGGGCACCGATACCCTGACCCTGCGTGGTGACTGGGGCGGCGGCGCGCATAAGCTCGCCATCACCTTCCTGAACGACGCCTATGGCGGCCACCCGGCGGCCGACCGCAACCTGTTCGTCGAGGGCGTCAGCTACAACAGCACCACCGCCAGGGGCGCGGAGGCCGACCTCCTCTCGAACGGCACGGCCGTGCTGGGCTTCGGCGGCGCGGCCGGCCCGCAGGCCGGGCCGATGATCCCCTCGAAGGGCGAGTTGCCGGCGACGAAGACCGTCTGGATGGAGAGCTTCGACCAGGGCACCGGCATCTTTGCCCGCGTCTGGGGTCCCGGCGTGGATACCAGCAAGCCCGGCCAGATCACGCTGCACAGCACGCCCGACAACAAGGACAGCGGCGCCATGGTCCCGCCCAAGGGGGCGGATGCCGGCTTCGGCTACGGGCTGTACAGCTTCACCCTGTCCATGACCCAGGGCGAGGTCCCGGGCCCCTATGCCCTGCTCTGGCCGAGCACCGACAACTGGCCCGGCCCGGAGCTCGACATGGTGGAGGTGCTGTGAGGCGGCCCGATCTACTCGACGGTGCACTCGAAGGGCCCGGGCAACACCGACAAGTTCACCTCCTACAAGATGGACGGCGTGGACCCGAAGCAGGTCCACACCTACTCGCTGCTGTGGGAGGAAGGCCGGCTCACCGGCTTCGTCGATGGCAAGAAGATGTGGACGACCACGGCGAACGTCCCGAAGGACTACGCCCATGGCGGCGAGGACCTGTCGCCGAGCGTCGGCATGCAGACCTGGTGGTCGGCCAAGGACCAGTATGACAGCGGCTATGACAACCGCATGACCGTCTACGAGGTCTCCTACTCGGTCATCGCCTGACGAGGCCGGCCGGGGCGCTCCGCCCGGAGCGCCCCGGCCTTCGGCGCCGGGCGAGCACCGGGCGTCATCCACACCGGGCTGCTGCCGCACAGGCTTGACCACCGCCCCCGCCCCGGCCTGGGGCGCGGGAGGGGCTCCGCCCCGCAGCCTCGCCGGCGGCGCCAAGTGGCGGCGCCCCGTCAGGCCCGGAGGTCACGGCAGCCCTGGCCTGCCACCCGGCCTGGCCTTGCCGCCGGACGGCAGCGCAACTCCCCTCCGCCGGACTTGGCTCTGCCGCTTTTCGCCAGGCCCTGCCGGCCGCGCGGCACACGCCTCGCGCCGAAGCTGTGGCCCAACCGGACCGCCCGGCAAGGGCATGGCGGCGGCAGGCCGGGCCGCCTGCCCGGCACCTCCGCCGGGCGATGCTGCGCGGCAGCCCACCCCCAGACCAGCGCGCCATCTTCTCCTGCCCCCCTGACCGAGCGGCCCATGGCCCGCCGGAGTCGCGCCCTGGACACCAGGTCTGGGCGCAGCGGGGTTGAAGGCGGCATTCCGCCCATCCCGTGGCGCTCCCCCGACGCACCACGCTTTTCCTGATGTTCGACCCGAAGGCGGACCATGCCGCGCAATGTGGATGTGGCGAAAAACCGCCGGTTCTGCCGGGCCCAGGCGACCACGCGGCCACTATCGTTTCGATATCAGTTCAAAAATGTGAACGCCACACCACAATTCTGTGATTGAACGCGTAGGTTGCATACGACATACCCTGCACCCGCACCGGGATATCACATTCTTGTGCATTACGTAATTGTTAGGAACAGGCCGATGCTGCTCGGCAGACGACAGGCTACGCGCGTCCTTATTCTCAACCAAGAGTTGGGAACTCATGGATTCACACCCCTTCTGAGCGAATCTGCCGGCGCCCTCGGCCCCCACCCCCACGCCGCAATGCAGGAGGCCTGATCGTGGCCGAGATCATCGACAGCAGCCAGTTCACCACCGTCTGGACCGAAAGCTTCGACAAGGGCACGGGCATGCTCTCCCGCGTCTGGGGGCCCGGCATCGATACCAGCGTTCCCGGCAAGATCACGGTGCACAGCACGCCCGACAACAAGGACAGCGGCGCCATGGTCCCGCCGACGGGCGCCAGCGCCGGCTATGGTTACGGACTGTACAGCTTCACTTTGTCCATGACCCAGGGCGACGTCCCGGGCCCCTACGCCCTGATCTGGCCGGGCACCGATGTCTGGCCGGGGCCTGAACTCGACGTCATGGAGGCGCTGAAGGGCGGCCCGCTCTACTCGACCGCGCACTGGAAGGGTGAGGGCAACACCAACAAGTACACCTCCTATATGATGGAGGGCGTGAACCCGAAGCAGGTCCACACCTACTCGCTCGACTGGGCGCCGGGCCGGCTCACCGGCTACGTCGATGGCAAGATGATGTGGACGACCACGGCGAATGTCCCGAAGGACTACGCCCATGGCGGCGAGAACCTGGCGCCGGGCGTCGGCATGCAGACCTGGTGGTCGGCCGAGGACCAGTATGGCAGCGGCTACGACAACCGCATGACCGTGTTCGACGTGAGCTACGCCAAGCCGAACGCCAACTACACCGATGGCAACATGCCGGCCCCTGGTACGGGCACGGGCGGCGGCATCACGCCGATGCCGCCGATCACCCAGACCATCGGCGCAGGTGCCGACAGTCTGGTGCTGAAGATCGCGCAGGATGCCTGGAAGGGCAGCGCGCAGTACGCCATCAGCGTGAACGGCAAGCAGGTCGGCGGCACGCTGACCGCCTCTGCCCTGCGTAGCGGCGACCAGGACGACCTCATCACGGTCAAGGGCGACTTCGCCTCGGGCGCCAACAAGCTCACGGTGAACTTCCTGAACGACGCCTATGGCGGCAGTGCCTCCACCGACCGCAACCTCTATGTCGAGGGTGCCAGCCTGAACGGCACCGCCATCCCGGGCGCCAGCAAGTCCCTGCTCGGGTCAGGCCCCGTCGATATCGCATTCACCAAGCCGAGTGCCGCCGCTCAGCCGGTGACGCAGACCATCGGCTCGGGCGCCGACAGCCTGGTGCTGAAGATCGCGCAGGATGCCTGGAAGGGCAGCGCGCAATACACCATCAGCGTGGACGGCAAGCAGATCGGTGGCACGCTGACCGCCTCTGCCCTGCGCAGCGGCGACCAGGACGATCTCATCACCGTCAAGGGCAACTTCGCTACCGGCGCCCACAAGGTCACGGTGAACTTCCTGAACGACGCCTATGGCGGCAGCGCGGCGGCCGACCGCAACCTCTATGTCGAGGGCGCCAGCCTGAACGGCACCGCCATCCCGGGCGCCAGCAAATCCCTGCTCGGGTCCGGCCCCGTCGATATCGGCTTCACCAAACCCTTCACCCAGACCGTCGGCTCGGGTGCCGGCAGCCTGATGCTGAAGATCGCGCAGGATGCCTGGAGGGGCGACGCGCAGTACACCGTCAGCGTGGACGGCAAGCAGGTCGGGGGCGTCTTCACCGCCCTCTCCCCACGCAGCGGCGACCAGGACGACATCCTCATCATCAGGGGCGATTTCGGGCCGGGGACCCACAAGGCGACGGTCAAGTTCCTGAACGATGCCTATGGCGGCAGCCCGGCGGCCGATCGCAACCTCTATGTCGAGGGCATTACCTATAACGGCAAGTGGGTCGACCACAGCGTGAAAGCGCTGCTGTCCAACGGCCCCGCCGATTTCCTCTTCGCCTGACACGGATCGCGGACGGGCGCTCGCGCCCGTCCGCGTGATTCTAACACTTAAATAACGACCTGCCGCCGATCGCGATCGGCCCCGAAGGCGATCCGCGGCAGGCCCGGCCACCCGCCCGATGCATCCCGCCCGATGCATCCCGCCGGGGCATCGGGCCAATGCGAGGTGCCGGACCGGAAGGACAGGGTGCCCCGGGTCGGGGCGCCCTTTTCCAGGACCCGGGACGGCATGCTATGCGCGCGCCCATGCAGTCCCTGAATGACACGGCGCCGGCCCTCCCCGCGCTCACGGGCGCGCGGCGCGTGGTGGTGAAGATCGGCTCCGCCCTGGTGGTGGAGGAGAAGACCGCGGCCCCGCGCGCCGCCTGGCTGGCCAGCGTCGCCGCCGATGTCGCCGCTCTGCGCGCGCGCGGGACGGAGGTGATCCTGGTCTCCTCCGGCGCCATCGCCCTCGCCCGCCGTGCCCTTGGCCTCACGCGCAAGAAGCTGCGGCTGGAGGAGAAGCAGGCGGCCGCCGCGGTCGGGCAGATCCGCCTGGCCGGCGCCTGGCAGGAGGCGCTCTCGGCGCATGGCCTCGCCGCCGCGCAGCTCCTCCTCACATTGGAGGACAGCGAGGACCGCCGGCGCTACCTGAATGCCCGCGCGACGCTCGGCACCCTGCTCGAGCTCGGCTGCGTCCCGGTGATCAACGAGAACGACACCGTCGCCACTGCCGAGATCCGCTTCGGTGATAATGACCGGCTGGCGGCGCGCGTCGCCGAGATGACCGGCGCTGATGCCCTCATCCTGCTCTCCGATATCGACGGGCTTTACACCGCCGATCCGCGCAAGGCCCCCCTGGCGGCGCACCTGCCGGTGGTGGAGCGCATCACGGACGACATCATGGCCATGGGGGGCGAGCCGCCGCCCGGCTATTCCTCCGGCGGCATGCGCACCAAGCTGATCGCAGCGCGGATCTCAACCGGCGCGGGTTGCGCCATGGCGATCGCCCTCGGCGCGCGCGACAACCCGCTGCGCGCGATCGAGGACGGCGCGCGCTGCACCTGGTTCCTGCCGGCGCCGGAGGGCCGCACCGCGCGCAAGCGCTGGATCGCCGGCTCCCTCGCGCCGCTCGGCAGCCTCGTGGTGGATGACGGCGCGGCGCGGGCGCTGGCGCGCGGCTCCTCCCTGCTGCCGGCCGGGGTGCGGGCGGTGGAGGGCAGCTTCCACCGCGGTGACCCGGTCAGCGTGACGGACGCGGCCGGGCGCGAGGTGGCGCGCGGCCTGGCTGCCTATGACGCCGAGGACGCCCGCCGCATTGCCGGGCATCGCAGTGAGGAGCTGGAGGAGATCCTCGGCTGGCGGGGGCGCGACGAGATTGTGCACCGGGACGACATGGTCCTGATGTGACGACACGCGGGTGCCCTGCCCCCGTGCCCCCGCCGGGGCCAAAGCCTGGCCCCGGACCCCGCCCCCGGTTCAGCCCTGCACCCGGTCCAGCGCCGCGCGCCCGGCCGCGACGCCGGTGCTGAAGCAGGCCTGCAGCAGGTAGCCGCCGGTCGGTGCCTCCCAGTCCAGCATCTCGCCACAGGCGAAGACGCCGGGGCGGCGTCGCAGCATCAGGCGCTCATCCACCTCCTCCCAGCCCAGGCCGCCGGCCGAGGAGATGGCGCGGTCGAGGCCCATCGGCGCCTCGGCCCGCAAGGGCAGCGCCTTCACCAGCCTCGACAGCGGCGCGGTGGCGCCGGCATGCAGCGCTTCCTGCACCAGCCCGATCGCCACCGGCGGCAGCCCGGCCCGGCGGAGATGGTTGGCCAGCGAGAGGCCGCCCCGCGGCCCGTCCAGCCGCGCGGCCAGCGCCTCCGCCGCGATATCCGGCCGCAGGTCGAGGGAGAGCGTGACCGGCCCGCGCACCGCGATGGCTTCCCGCAGGGGGCCGGACAGCGCATAGACTGCACCGCCCTCAATGCCGGCGGCGGTGACCACGGCCTCCCCGCGCACAGAGAGGGCATCGAGGGACAGGGCGATGCGCTTCAGCGGCGTGCCCTCGTAGCGCGCGCGGAAGCGGTCGGACCAGGCGATCCGGAAGCCGCAATTGGCCGGGCGCAGCGGCGCCACCCCCTCCAGCAGCCCGGTCCAGGCACCGTCCGAGCCGAGCCGCGGCCAGGAGGCGCCACCGAACGCCAGCACGGTCGCCGCCGGGCGCAGCCGCAAGGGCCCCTCCGGCGTCTCGAATTCCAGCACCCCCTCCGCGCCCCAACCCAGCCAGCGATGCCGTGGCCGCAGCACGACACCAAGGGCGGCCAGCCGCGCCAGCCAGGCGCGCAGCAGGGGGGAAGCCTTCATGGCCCTCGGGAAAACCCGGCCGGAGCTGCCGGTGAAGACCTCCTGCCCCAGCCCCTCGACCCAGGCGATCAGCGCGGCGGGGGGAAATGCCTCGATGAAGGGCGCGAGCCGGTCCTGCGCCGCGCCGTAGCGGCCGAGGAAGGCGGGCAGTGCCTCGGAATGCGTCAGGTTCAGCCCGCCGCGGCCAGCGATCAGCAGCTTCCGCGCCGGGGAGGGCATGTGGTCCAGCACCGTGACCGCGACGCCGGCCTCCGCCAGCACCTCCGCCGCCATCAACCCGGCCGGACCGGCCCCGATGATGGCGACAAAAGGGTGGGTGTCCTGCTCCGGCATGCGCGGGTTCTGCACCGTATTCGATTCGAACAGCCTGGCCCCGCCCCCCTTTGGGGGTCAGGACAGTCCTCCCGCCATAGCCTGTCCCCTCTCACAGGGACAGGACCGAAGGCCGAGGAGTCCGAACTGGATGCGGTTGAACCCTGGCCGCTCCCTCACGTCACCTGCGGGCCGGCGCCGGGGGGGCGGTTCATCCCCGCTTCGTCCTCATCATCCGTGTCGAGAGCGTCCTCCGTGACCACGGCGAGGGGATCGATATGCGCATCCGCCATGATGACGAGGATACCGACGAGCATGAGAAGGAACGCACCGACCGTGCCGAAGTCGAGCATGATGGCCAATGCTCCGGCCACGGCAATTCCGCCGATCCAAAGCCAGATATTGCCCTTGAGATGCGCCACTGCCCGTTTTCGCATGGACGTTGCTCCCTGAATGGGGAAGGTCCCGAGGGCAGGATGCAACCACGGCTGATCGGCCGTCACCCGCCTCCAGCGCCTCGGCCCGCCACTGAATACGACGGTTCCCAACCAGGTCTGCATATAGGGCAGATCGCGTCATATAGGGCAGATCGCGTCCGGACGCGAAGGCCCGGGCGCCCGAATCCGCTGACGGTCCATGCGCCGGAGTGGATGGCCTTCGGCGCCGGACGGCATTCGCCGTCGCGGCGGGACGCCCCTCCCCCGGTGAACCCGCCCGCCCGACGCCCGTTCAGGCTGCGCAACCGATTGGGACGGAGGATTCCATGGCCGACGGCTATTTTTCCAGCTGGCGCTCCGGCGCGCGCGAGGCCCGTGATGCCGCCGAGGAGTATGGCCACCGCGCCACAGGCCGGATGCGCGATGCCGGGGAGCGGCTGCGCGACCGGGGCGATGATGCGAAGGGGGAATTGTCCCGCCTCTGGTCGCAATTGGAGGATCTGGTCGAGCGCCGCCTGGGCCTGGCCGCGTCGGAGGCGGCGCATTCCGCCGGCAGCTATGCGCGCCATGGGCGGGAGATGGCCTATGACGTCGCCGACCAGCTCCGCGACGTCACCCGCAACCGGCCGCTTGTCGCGATCGGCGTCGCGGTCGCCGCCACCTGGCTGATCGCCACCATGCTGCGCAGCGGCCGGCGCTAGGGCGGATCGCGGGAGGCGGCGAACGGCCCGACGCGTGAATCTGCTGGAACACCGAGAGGCACCAGCGGATTGCGTGCATTTCTGAACGCAATCCGCTGGCGCGGCGCCGGCCCGCACGGGGCGTGGTTCGCCGGCTGAACCTATGCTCGACAAACCTATGCTCGACACCGGCGCCGCCCGGACCAAGATAGGGGGCAGCATGAACATCATCGCCCCCGTCCTCTTCCACCCCCCCAGGCGCCCGGCCCCGCCGCCCGAGCGGGTGCTGAAGGTCGTCTCCCCCTTCGAGCCCAATGGTGACCAGCCCCAGGCGATCCAGGAGCTGGTGGCGGGGCTGCAGGCGAATGAGCGTGACCAGGTGCTGCTGGGCGTCACCGGCTCCGGCAAGACCTTCACCATGGCCAAGGTGATCGAGGCGGTGCAGCGCCCGACCCTCATCCTCGCCCCCAACAAGACCCTGGCCGCGCAGCTCTATGGCGAGATGAAGAGCTTCTTCCCGGAGAATGCGGTCGAGTATTTCGTCAGTTACTACGATTACTATCAACCGGAGGCCTATGTACCCCGGACGGACACCTACATAGAAAAAGACGCCCAGATCAACGAGCAGATCGACCGCATGCGTCACTCCGCGACACAGGCGCTGCTCGAGCGCAACGACGTGGTGATCGTCGCCTCCGTCTCCTGCATCTACGGCATCGGCTCGGTCGAGACCTACAGCCGCATGGTGGTGAAGCTGGAGGCCGGCGGGCGGATCGAGCGCGACGTGCTGGTCAAGGGCCTGGTCGAGCAGCAGTACCGCCGCAACGACGCTTTCTTCGCCCGCGGCACCTTCCGCATCCGGGGCGAGACGGTGGATATCTGGCCCTCCCATCTCGAGGACCGGGCCTGGCGCATCAGCCTGTTCGGCGACGAGGTGGACGGCATCCGCGAGTTCGACCCGCTGACCGGCGAGGTCACGGCGGAGATGGAGCGCGTCTCCATCTACGCGAACAGCCACTACGTCACGCCGCGGCCGACGCTCAACCAGGCCATCGTCCAGATCAAGCAGGAGCTGAAGGAGACGCTGGCCAGGCTGGAATCCGAGGGCAAGCTGCTGGAGGCGCAGCGCCTGGCGCAGCGCACGCAGTTCGATATCGAGATGCTGGAGACCACCGGCAGCTGCAAGGGGATCGAGAACTACTCGCGCTACCTCTCCGGCCGCGGCCCGGGCGAGCCGCCGCCGACGCTCTTCGAATACCTGCCGGAGAATGCCCTGCTGGTGGTGGATGAGAGCCATGTGACCATCGGCCAGCTCGGCGGCATGTACCGGGGCGACTTCGCCCGGAAGAGTGTCCTCGCGGAGTTCGGCTTCCGCCTGCCCTCCTGCATGGACAACCGCCCGCTGAAATTCGAGGAATGGGAGGCCTATCGCCCCAGCACCGTCTTCGTCAGCGCGACGCCGGGGCCGTGGGAGATGGAGCGGACCGGCGGCGTCTTCGCCGAGCAGGTCATCCGCCCGACCGGCCTGGTGGACCCGGTCACGGATATCCGGCCCGTGGAGGGCCAGGTGGACGACCTGATGGCCGAGTGCCGGGAGCAGATCAGGAAGGGCGGCCGCGTGCTGGTGACCACGCTCACCAAGCGGATGGCCGAGGATCTGACGGAGTACATGACGGAAGCGGGGATCAAGGTCCGCTACCTGCATTCCGACGTGGACACGCTGGAGCGGATCGAGATCATCCGCGACCTGCGCCGCGGCGCCTTCGATGTGCTGGTCGGCATCAACCTGCTGCGGGAGGGGCTGGACATCCCGGAATGCACGCTGGTCGCCATCCTCGATGCCGACAAGGAAGGCTTCCTGCGCAGCACCACGAGCCTGATCCAGACCATCGGCCGCGCCGCGCGCAACGCGGAAGGCCGCGTGGTGCTCTATGCCGACCGGATGACCGACAGCCTGCGCCGCGCGCTGGAGGAAACCGAGCGGCGCCGCAGCAAGCAGATGGCCTGGAACGAGGCGCACGGGATCACCCCGCAGACCATCAAGCGGCAGATCGCCGATGTCATGCAGTCCGTCTACGAGCAGGACTACGTGACGGTGGAGGCGGTGGAAGGCGACGCCAGCGCCCAGTTCGTCGGCAAGGACCTGCGCGCCTCCATCGCCGAGTTGGAGAAGCGCATGCGCGCCGCGGCGGCCGACCTGGAATTCGAGGAGGCCGCCCGGCTGCGCGACGAGATCAAGCGGCTGGAGGCGCTGGACCTGGGGCTGGAGCCGAACCTCGCGGGGCGCAGCCTGCAGGAAGCGACGCCCAGGAGCCCCACGGCCCGCGCCCCCAAGGCGAAGCAGGACTGGAAGCCGAAGCCGCTCGGGCCCGGGGGTGGCGGCTATGATCCAGAGAAGCGCGGCGGCCGCG
>JAESGY010000615.1_pt1 | contig 11083 bp, 8 predicted proteins | sample 9269841 | NCBI WGS metagenome assembly JAESGY01 (sample SAMN17022865, study PRJNA683097) | algae metagenome | isolation source: Spirirestis rafaelensis WJT71-NPBG6 and co-occurring heterotrophs from... | place: USA: Pinto Wells, Joshua Tree National Park, Colorado Desert, CA | collected 2006-08-15 | reverse complement strand
CGACTGCCGAAGGGCGGCAGCGCCGCCCGCCCGACCGCCAGCGCCTCCTGCGCGACCCGCAGCGCTGACTTCGACATGGTCCGCATCGGTCACCTCCGGGATCCCCGCCCCATGGCGACCGCCAAGGTCGGTAGGCTCAGGTCAGGATTTCAACAGAGCATGCGGGTCATTGAAGGCAACACGCCCCGGCTGTCTACCCCAAGCACACCGGAAGCCATTTGCACCCTGTATGACGCGCGCAGGGCCGCATGAGCCAAGGCAGACATTAGTCGAGTGTCGCCCCCGAGATCTCCACCAGGCGCTGCCATACCTTCTCCTGCTCGCGCATATAGGCTCCGTAAGCTGCAGGGGAGTCGTCCGCGACGGGGGTGAAGCCGATCGGCTCCATGCGCTGCCGGAACTCGTCTGACTGGACTACTTCGGTCACGGCGCGATGAAGGACGGCGATCCGGACCTCAGGCGCGCCCGCTGGCGCATTGACGGCGTACCAGCTCTGCATATCGATACCAGAGTCGGGCAGCAGCTCTTTCATCCCGGGCACGTCGCGCAGCTCCGGCACGTAGGTGATCCGCTCAGCACTGCCGACTGCCAGCGGCCGGAACTTGCCCTCCCGTACGTTTGGCATGGCCGCCGGGATCACGTCGAACATCATGTCAATGTTGCCGGCGTATAGGTCCTGGAAGGCCGGCCCGCCACCACGGTAGGGCACATGGGTGATGTCCACCCCTGCCGCCCGCTTTAGCGACTCGATTGCCAGATGGCTGACCGTTCCAGTCCCGGAGGAGCCCATGGTGAGCTTGCCCGGATCGCGCTTCGCCGCGGCAACCAGCTCGCCGAAGGTCTTCCAGGGCCGGTCCGAGTTCACGATCAGCAGCACCGTCCCGGTAGTCACCCGCGTTACCGGTGCCAAGTCACGTGTTGGGTCGAACGGCATCGAGCGGCGGTACAGGAACTTGTTGGCGCAAAGAATGGAGGCCGAGCCGAGCAGCAAGGTGTGGCCGTCCTTCTCGGTCTTCGCGACGATGTCGGCTCCGAGATTGCCACCTGCCCCGCCGCGATTCTCCACCACCACGTTCTGCCCGAGGGTGGTCTGGAGCCGCTCGGCCAGAAAGCGGCCGGTGAGGTCCACGGCCCCGCCAGGCGCGAAGGGTACAACCAGGCGCATTGGGCGGGTGGGGAAGTCAGCGATCTGGCTGCGGGCCGCCGAAAGGGCCGGAATGGCAAAGGCAACACCGCCTGCTAACGCACGTCGGCTGATCATCCTCTTGCCTCCAGGGAAATGGCTCGGTTCTGCCTCGGCTTTGTCACGGAATATGAGGCGCTACCCGCGCAATGCCCGGCATGGTCGCCCTGACAGGCATCAACCGGCCCAAGCCCAAAGGGTTGCCCGCTGCGCAACCACAGTAACCGGTCAACCGCCATGTGGACTCCCGGCGAACACCTCCGAGCGGCGGTGAGTGGGACCCTGCCAGGCGGCCCACCTGGCGATCGTTGCCGCAATCTTCGCGCCGACGCGCACGGAGACATGCCCCGCCGCCTGCGCCCCGGCGAATTGCATGCTGGCGGGTCGCGCGCAAGCCGTCAGGCCGGCCGCAGTTGTGACGCTGAACGCCGCCCGGCGGGACACGAGGGAGCTTCCTGGAGCGGTTTTCCTGGAGCGGTTATCGTGCGCCTCCTGACAGATTGGCCGGCCAAGAGTAGAAGGCCCCGTGAGCGGATGGGAACGCGTCGCTGATCCAGCGGTTGGCTCGGCCACGATCGAAATGGAGCGGCACGCTGCCAGTAGCTCCCAGAGCGTTGTACGGGCCGCTGGCGGCGATCTGCCCGATCCCGCAGCGCGAGCGCAGCCGCAGCCGGGCTCTATGACGCTTGCAGGGCCCGCGTGACATCCGCTTGGGTCCAACTACTCAGTCCGGCTGTTAGCAAGCGACTGCGTGGCGCTCCCCCACCACTTGTAGCACCTCGCCAGGGTCACGCGCCCACCACCGTCTGGACAGCACCTCGACTTCGACTGGGCCCCTGTAGCCGGCGGCCTCAGCCATGGCGCGTAGACGTGGGATGTCAATCACGCCGTCTCCCGGCATTCCGCGGTCGGGAGCTAAGTCGGTCGTCGGCACCAACCAATCGCTAGCCTGGAATGCCGCAATGCGCCCCTGCGCCCGAGCGATCTGGCGGGCAAGGTCGGGATCCCACCAGACCTGCCATACATCCAGGACCACGCCCATGCCTATGCCCAACTCGTCGCACAGGTCGACCGCCTGAGCCAAGGTGGAGAGCACCGAGCGGTCGGCGCAGGCCACTGGGTGTTGAGGCCCGAGCGCGAGAGTGACACCAGCAGCACGAGCCTCGTCCAGAACCTCGGCCAGCCCGTCACGCACCATCTCCCGTGCGCCGTCCAAGTCTCTTGAGCCCGGGGGAAGGCCGCCGGACACCACGACGAGGCAGGTAGCACCTAACGCATGCGCCTCCGCAATGGCGCGTCGGTTGTCCTGAACTGCAGCGCGGCGGCTGGTCGCATCGACCGCGGTGAACATGCCGCCGCGGCAGAGACTGCTGACCGTCAGACCTGCCTCACGGATACGCCGGGCCGCGCGCTGCGCTCCGCCCGCGTCCGCCAGCGCATCCCGCCAAGGGGAAATGCCGGGGATGTCGCGGCGTGCGCAGCCATCGACGCACTCAGCCAGCCCCCATCGCTCCCGGACCGTGGCGGTGTTGAGCGAAAGCGGCCCTGGTCGTGGCATCATTCTGTTCCTGTGTGGCAGGCAGGCTCGCGGCTACACTGCACTCAGATCCGGTGATACGGGTAGCAGCGGGCCCGGTCGAGGATCAGCCCGAAGTGCTTGCCGAGGGCTCGAATGGCGTCCCCGTGTGCCGGATAGGGGTCGCTGTTTCCTTGGCCGACGATAACCGGATTGAGGACCAGGCTGTCCCGCCCCGCTTGGGGTAGCATTGCAGTCGCTAGCGCATTCCCGTTGACGTCCCGTAGCGTGAGGAACACCGGCATCGCGCGCCGGATGTATGCCGCACGCCCGATGTCCTGCTCTACAAAAGGTCCCGGCGGGGGCCTGTAAGCCTGTGCAGCCTGCTCGTAGGCCCGCCGGAAGTGCTTCTCGACGGCGTGGCGCATGAGTTCCGACTCCTGGGCCGCCTCAGCTTCCGTCTCGATCCTGAACCAAGTCTTGTGCTCCGCGGCATCGCACACGAACTGCATGGGCCCCTTCTGCGCGAAAAACGAGTCCAGCTTAGCGAGGGCCGAGACCGCACAAAATGGCATTTAGCGTGAGCAGCCTCGGCGCCAGACGGGCTGCCGTCACGGCCAGCCGCCGGTGAAGTAGATCACCTGCCCGGTCGTGAAGGGCGATTTACCCGAGGCCAGGAAGGCAATCAGTTCGCCCACCTCCTCGGGCCGTCCCAGCCGACCGAACGGTACGGTTCGCGCGATCGCCTCGCGCCCCGCGGGATCGTCCACAAAGCGGGCGCGCGGGTAGTACATCTCGCTGTACAGGTAGTTCGGCCCGACCACATTGGCCTGTATGCCGAACGGCGCCGCCTCCTTGGCGAGCGCCTTGGCGAAGGCGGTGGTCGCGGCCCGTAGTGTGGTCGGCACCGCAAAGCCGGGCTCGGGCCGGGTCTCGCGCGCTGAGGTGACGAACACGAATGCCCCGCTGCCGCGTGCCTTCATCGCCGGCAGGACCAATTGCGTGAGGCGTACTGGGAACACGACCACGGCCTCGAAGGTGAAACGCAGGTCCTCGAGCGGGATCACCTCGATTTCGTTCCTGGTGATCGGGTACACGTCGTTCGAAACGACGGCGTCCGGCACGCCCCAGCGCGCGACGACCTCGGCGTGGATCGCCTCCGGCGTCTGGCCATGGAGGGCGTGCGCCTGGACATGGCGCGCGTCGAACGCCGCGCGGGTCTCCGCGTCGGCGAAGGTCGCATCGTGGCACGCCACCGTGTGCCCGTCGCGTAGGAGCGCCTCGAGCGCGCCCGGCCCGGCGTACCGTGTTATATGCGTGAGGAGGACGAGCGACATCGATCGGATCTCCGCTCCGCAGCGACAGGCAGGCCGGCCAGGCCAGAGAGCACTCCGCCGATCAGGGGCGGAACCAGCCGCCTTATCGCGGTGGACCGCCCCCAGCCAGCGGTGGGCTCATCGACCCACTGCATGACTTGATGATCGGCACCTACTTCTGCCGAGCACACCCTTCTACCCGTGTCGCCTCACCCTCGCACTGGGCCGATCATGTTCTCCGGGCGCACCCACTCGGCAAACTGCTCCGCATTCACGTAGCCGAGGTTGAGCGCGGCCTCACGCAAGCTGGTGCCCCCGCGGTGGGCGGTCTGCGCGATCTGCGCCGCCTTCTCGTAGCCGATATGCGGGTTGAGCGCCGTCACCAGCATCAGTGAGTTCTCGAGGTGCTCGGCAATTCGTGCGCGGTTCGGCTCGATCCCACGCGCGCAATGCTCGTCGAAGGCGCGGGTAGCGTCAGCCAGGAGCAAGGCCGAGTCCAGCGCGTTGTGCAGCATCACCGGCTTGAACACGTTGAGCTGGAAGTTACCCTGTGAACCGGCGAAGGCCACTGCCGCATCGTTGCCGTAGACCTGCACCGCGACCATGGTCAGCGCCTCGCTCTGGGTCGGGTTGACCTTGCCCGGCATGATGGAGGAACCGGGCTCGTTCTCCGGGATCAGCAGCTCGGCGAAGCCCGCGCGCGGCCCGCAGGCGTACCAGCGCACGTCGTTGGCGATCTTCATCAGCGCACCGGCCAACGTCCGCATCGCTGCGCTCGCGTCCACCACGGCGTCGTGCGCCGAGAGGAGCGCAAACTTGTTCGCACCCGAGGTGAAAGGATGGCTCGTCTCCTCGGCGATGCGCCGCGCCGCCACCTCGCCGAACCTCGGATGCGCGTTCAGCCCGGTGCCCACCGCCGTGCCGCCGATGGCAAGCGGATAGAGGCCCTCCAGGGCGCGGCGGAGTCCCGCAACCGCGTGCTCGAGCTGCGCGGCCCAGCCGGAGATGGTCTGGCCGAGCGTCAGGGGCGTCGCGTCCTGCAGGTGGGTTCGGCCGATCATGACCACGTCATCGAACTGCTGGGCCTTCGCCTTGAGGGTCCGCCGCAACGTTTCCACGGCGGGGATAAGCTCGTCGCTAACTGCCGCCGCGAGTGCGATGTGCATCACCGTCGGGAAGGTGTCGTTCGAGAACTGGCTGCGGTTTACGTCATCGTTCGGATGGATCGGCGTCTTGGAGCCGAGCACGCCGCCCGCGAGCTGGATCGCCCGGTTGGCGATCACCTCATTGGCATTCATGTTGCTCTGAGTTCCCGAGCCGGTCTGGAACACCACAAGGGGGAACTCCGCATCCCAACGCCCGTCGATGACCTCCTGGGCGGTGCGGACGATCAGGTCCACCTTCTCCGGCGGGAGCTGCCCGAGTTCGCCGTTGACCAGGGCGCAGCACTTCTTCAGGACACCGAGGGCGCGGATCACGGGCCGGCCCCAGCGGTAACGGTCGACGCCAATCGGGAAGTTCTCGCGGGACCGCTCGGTCTGCGCGCCCCAGAGCCGGTCGGCCGGGACCCGAACCGGACCCAGCGCATCCTTCTCGGTGCGGTAGTTCTCGCCCGGCTCCGCCATCGTGCCGCTCCCTCCAATCCGCGGCAGCGCCACGCCACCGAGGCCGGTCTGCCAACGCGCGGCAGAAAAGGGCGTTCTGGACCGGAGCGAGCCACGGCGGCGCCCTGCGCGAGTGCGACCAGCACGGTCCCTCCCCGAGGCGCTTGTGCCTCTTCTCGGGGCTTCTATGCAGTCAGCCCCGGACCGTCACCGGGTAGAAGCGTGATGCGGCCACCTTCCACGCCCGCAGCATCGTCCCGGCACCTGCGGCGTCCGCCAGTGTGTGCGACGGTCCTGCCGTACGCTGTTTGCCCATGTGGGGTCACTGAGGGTAAAGCGCCCTGCCCGCACAGCTCTGGCGCGCGCTCGAAACCGCTAGCACCCCTATTGACGCTCGCAGGGCTTGCATGGGGCAGGTCTTGGTACAGCCTGTCCTGCCCTGGGTAGGACGATCTTCATGGAATGCAGGAAACGGAACGTCCATCCCGTTTCGGAACAGTTCTTGTCCTGGGGCACTCTCTGCCGAGAGAAGGCTTTGCCAGCCGCGTGGAAAAGTTTCCGTCCGCGGGCGCTGCGCCGATACCCTGCGTGTGTAGCAAGAACCCTGGCGTGCGAACGTACCGCCCCGCGGGCCGGCTGCTGAGGGGGAAACGACAATGAATCGACGCGATCTGCTGAAAGCTGGGGCCGCCATGTCGGCCGCTGCGTTGCCGCCGGCGCCCGCCATCGCGCAGCGGGTTGACGCCCGCACGCTTCGGGTGATCCCAGCCTCGGGCCTGGCCAGCCTCGACCCGATCTGGACGACAGCAAATCCGACCCGGATTCATGGGTTCATGATCTACGACACACTGTACGGCCAGGATGCGCAGTACCGCGCGCAGCCGCAGATGGCCGAGGGACATGAGGTGTCGGCTGACGGGCGGGAATGGCGCATCCGGCTCCGCGAGGGGCTGCGGTTCCACGACGGCGAGCCGGTGCGCGCCCAAGACTGCATCCCCTCCATTGCCCGCTGGGGTCGCCGGGACGCTTTCGGTCAGACGCTTATGTCGAGGGTGGACCGCATGGACGCCGCGGACGACCGGACCATCCGGATCCGCCTGCAGCGCCCCTTCCCCCTGCTCCTGGATGCGCTGGCGCGGGTCGGTTCAAACGCGCCCTTTATGATGCCGGAGCGCGTGGCGAAGACCGACGCGTTCCAGCAGATCACGGAAACCGTGGGCTCCGGCCCATTCCGCTTCCGCCGCGAGGAATGGGTCAGCGGCTCCTTCGCGGCTTGGGAACGCAACCCCGACTACGTGCCCCGCAGTGAGCCAGCGGAGTGGACGGCGGGCGGCAAGCGCGCTCTGGTGGACCGCGTCGAGTGGCGCATTGTACCGGACCCCGCAACCGCCGCGTCCGCCCTGCTGGCGGGTGAGGTGGACTGGTGGGACAACCCGATCGCGGATTTACTGCCGCTGCTACAACGAAACCGCAGCATCGTGCTCGAGCAGGTAAACATACTGGGCGAGATTGGGACGCTCCGCTTCAACCATCTGCAACCACCCTTCAACAATCCCGCCATCCGTCGCGCCGTGGCCATGGCGATGGACCAGCGGAGCTACATGCAGGCCGCGGTCGGGACGGACAAAGACCGCTGGCGCGCCGGTGTCGGCATCTTCACGCCAGAGACGCCGCTGGCAACTGACGAAGGTATGGAGATCCTCAACCAACCACGCGACCTCGCTGCCGCGCGGCGTGCGCTGGAGCAGGCCGGCTACAGGGGCGAGCGGGTAGTACTGATGGGTCCCACTGACCTGCCAATCGTCTTCGCCCAGGCGCAGGTGACCGCCCAGCTCTTCCGCGAACTCGGCATGGACCTGGACTTTGTCGCAACCGACTTCGGGACGATCATCCAGCGGAGGACGAGCAAGGCTGTGCCGGAGCGGGGCGGCTGGAGCGCCTTCCACACCTTCTGGCTCGCCTTCGACCATCTCAATCCGGCGGCCCACGTCATCCTGCGCGGCAATGGGGAAAACGCCTGGTTCGGCTGGCCGACCAGCCCAGATATTGAGCAGCTGCGCGAGGCGTGGTTCGACGCCTCTGACCTCGACACCCAGAAGACGATCGCCGCAAGGCTCCAGGCTGCCGCACTGCGCGACCTCCCCTACGTGCCGACGGGGCAGTGGTTCGTGCCAACTGCCTACCGACGCAACGTCCGGGGCATCCTGCGCGGTCCTGGACTGCAGCACTGGAATGTTGAGAAGACAGCCTGACTTGCCGGACAGGTGATGTAGGCTGCAGCTGACATAAGGGAGGAGGAAACGACGATGCGCCTCGGCTTGTTCATGATGCCGCTGCACCCGCCCGAGCGGCCGATGCACGAGACATTGGCCGAGGACACGGAGAAGTCCCTGCTGGCCGATCGGCTTGGCTTTGATGAGCTCTGGGTAGGCGAGCACTTCTCCGCCTCCTCCGAGCCGATCGCCTCACCCCTGATGTTCATGGCCGCGCTGGCGCCGCGGACGAAGCTGACCTTCGCCACTGGTGTGATTAACCTGCCGAACCACCACCCTGCGATGGTCGCTGCGGAGGTCGCGCAGTTCGACCACATGACGGAAGGCCGCTTCATGATGGGCATCGGCCCGGGCGGCCTCGCCTCAGACTGGGAGTTGTTCGGCAACACCGACGCGGCACAGCGCGGCAAGCGCATGTTGGAGGCGATCGACGCTATCCTAGCGATCTGGGCGCAGGATCCGCCCTACGACATCGTGGGACCGACCTGGTCCGCTCGGATCACCAAGGCGGTGATCCCGGAGTTCGGCGTCGGCAGCATGCCGAAGCCCTACCGCCGCCCGCACCCTCCAATCGCGATCACCGCCCGGAGCGTCGATAGCTTCGGCGTGCGCGCCGCGGCCCAGCGCGGCTGGGGCGTGGTGACAGCGAACTTCGTGGCCGAGCGGGTGGTTGAAGGCCACTGGCGCACACTGAGCGCAGCGCTGGCAGCCAATGGCCAGCAGGCCAGTGGCGCCGACTGGCGCGTCGCTCGGAACTTTTGCATCGCTGCCACGGACACCGAGGCGCGAGACCGAATCTTTGATGCCTCCGGCGCCAACCGCTACTACTTCCACTACCTTTCCAGCCTAGCCCGCCGCGCCGGGCTGCTGGAGACGTTGAAGCCCACCGCCGCGACACCGGACGATGACATGACGCTGGAGGCGATCATCGACGATTGTGTCATCAGTGGCTCGCCCAAAACGGTGCTCGATCGGCTGATCGCGCTTCGGGAGCGCGTCGGGCCGTTCAGTCATCTCCTGATGGCCGGCCTCGACTGGAGCGGCCCAAACGCAGCGTGGGAGCAGGAGACGATGGACCGGCTGTCACAAGAGGTGATGCCGCGGTTTCGTCAGCACGTCGCAGCCAAGGAGACGAAGACGACGGGAGAATAGAGCATTACTGCCGTAGCCCGCCGCTGGTTCACGAACACCGCTGGAGGCTGAGCCGTAATCTTGGTCCCGCCACTCCGGCCTGAGCTCCTTCGCCATACGCTCCAGCTTTACCTGGCCGTAGAACTGCTCGATCATGTCGCTGCTCGTGCCGGTGTTCTTGGCCAGCAGGAACACATCCACGCCAGCGGCCAGCTGCTGGCTGACGTAGAAGTCCCTGAAAAAGTAAGCGGTGCGCTGCGGTGATCGGTCAGCAGCCCGGCGGCCCTCAGCAGCTCGGAGAGGCTCTTTTTCACCGATCCCAGCCGCTTGCCGGCGGACGTGGCGAATACCGGGTCGTCGTCGGCGGGCTGGCTCCCCATGACCTCAACCCAGAACTCCTCGGAGTTGTCGAGGCAGGACACCGCATTCAGCATCTTGGGCCGGACCCTTCCGGCATCAGCCTTCGACAGTGCGCAATCCGGAAGCTTGGGCCGCGCATGCCTCCGACCCCGCCAGGGCGGATGATGAGCCAGGGGCTGCCCTGAGGCGCTTGAGGTGAAGGGAGTGAAGGATGGGCGTCAACGAGGACTACCTCCGGCTCGACGCTACGGACCTCGCTAACCTGGTTCAGCGCCGGGAAGTCACGCCCGCCGAGTTGGTGGAGCTAGCCATCGCCCGGCTGGAGCATTCCGAGCCGAAACTCACCGGTATGATGGAACGCGCCTTCGACAGGGCTCGGGAGGAGGCCTCCGAACCCCTGCATGGCCCCTTTGCCGGAGTGCCCTTCCTGCTCAAGGACAACATGCATGTTGCATCCGGCATTCCCTATCACAACGGCAGCCGCGTCTGGCGTGGCTGGGTGCCTCCACAGGATAGTGAGCTGGTGCGGCGCTGCAGGGCAGCCGGACTGATCGTGCTCGGCACGACGAAGGTGCCAGAGCTCTCACTGACACCCGTCACAGAGCCGAAGAGCTTCGGCCGGGTACACAATCCCTGGGCTCTGGACCGAACCGCCGGGGGCTCTTCAGGCGGCTCGGCAGCGCACGTGGCTGCACGCACCGTTCCAATGGCCCACGGGACGGACGGTGGCGGCTCGATCCGGATCCCGGCCTCTTGCTGCGGCCTCTTCGGCCTCAAGCCCTCGCGTGGGCGCACGCCGAACGGACCCTTCCTCGGCGAGGGCTGGCACGGCTTTGCGGTTGGCCATGCCCTCACGCGCAGCGTCCGGGACAGCGCCCGTTTGCTGGACGCGATAACCGGACCGGACCCGGGCTCTCCCTTCCCCCTTCCTGCACCAGCAAGCTCCTTTGCCAAAGCGGCGGCCCTTCCACCGCGGCGGCTGCGCATTGCATTCAGCACCGCTGCTCCCAATGGCGCGGCCGTCCACGTCGAATGCCAACACGCGGTGGAGGACGCAGCGAAGCTCTGCAGGGAGTTGGGACACGATGTCGCCGACGCGGCTCCTCCGGTTCCGGCCGGGTACTTCACCTGGTACCTGACGGTATTCCTGGCTGCCGTGGCCCAGGAGTTCGCAATTGCGGAAGAGACGACAGGTGTAAAGGCACAGAGGGAGGAGGTAGAAGACAGCACGTGGCTGTCTCGTCAGTTGGGTTATGCGTTCTCGGCAGCAGAGCTGTCCATCGCGTTGGAGCGGCTCCATAGGGCCACCCGGCTGATCGCGCCTTTCTTCGAGACCTATGATGTGCTGCTAACGCCAACACTGGCCCAGCCTCCCGTGAAGCATGGCGAGCTCCAACCCAAAGGTCTGGAGGCGGTACTGCAGGGCCTGGCCGCCCGGCTCGGCCTCGGCGGCTTGCTGCGGCATGGTCCGCTGCTGGAGCAGGCAGCTGAACGCACCTTTGCTGTAATCCCATTTACGCCGGTCTGGAACGTGACGGGCCAGCCTGCTGCCAACCTGCCCCTCCGCTGGACCGCGGAGGGCTTACCCATCGGCGTGCAAGCTGTTGGTCGCTTCGGCGAGGAGGCGGTGCTCCTCTCTCTTGCCGGCCAGCTCGAGCAGGCACGGCCCTGGAGTGGCCATCTGCCTCCCGTCTTGGCTG
>JAESGY010000614.1_pt1 | contig 11139 bp, 5 predicted proteins | sample 9269841 | NCBI WGS metagenome assembly JAESGY01 (sample SAMN17022865, study PRJNA683097) | algae metagenome | isolation source: Spirirestis rafaelensis WJT71-NPBG6 and co-occurring heterotrophs from... | place: USA: Pinto Wells, Joshua Tree National Park, Colorado Desert, CA | collected 2006-08-15 | reverse complement strand
AGCGGCAGGTTTATCCTTGGTGCTGGTCATGGTGGGGCTCCTCTCGGAGTGCGTGACGTCGAACATCACCATCCTGCCATGACCGCCCCGCTCAGGCGATTTGCAGAACCTTCACCACACTACTTTTGCCGGGAAGCGCTGTCATTGTGGGAGCGAGGGGCTGCAGCGAGGTCGGCTCTAGGGAAGGTATGCTGGCTCAAATGATGTGGAAATCGTGCTCGCTCATAGCGAGATTGGTCTTGAGCTTCGCGAAAGCAATGGCCTTACGGCTGCCTGAACCATCCGAATCGTAATAGAGGTAGCCCGATTTCTTGTTGTAGATCACGTAGTCGTTCCCATCCTGCGCTTTGCTGCCGATGGTAAAGAAGTCAGAGTTGAGACTGCCGGTTTTCACCAGTTTCCTGAATATGTTGTTCTCGAGGCGGATCGTATCATCCTGAACGCTGAAATCCTTAATGGTGTCGGCGTTTGCCTTGGCGTTCAGTGTATCTCTGAAAGTGAAGGTGTCCCGTCCCCAGCCGCCGGACAAGATGTCCTTGCCAAGTCCACCATCGAGAGAATCGTTTCCCGCATCGCCATAGAGCCTGTCGTTGCCGTCGCCACCGAAGAGCGTATCGATGTGCATTCCACCATAGAGGGTATCGTGTCCAGTCTGACCTGACAGCCTGTTGTTGTTCGTTCCACCGTAGAGGCGGTCGTTGCCGCCGCCACCGTCAATGGTGTCCTTTCCAACATCGCCATAAAGCCGATCATCGCCATCGCTGCTATAAAGGCTGTCGTTGCCAGCTCCACCATAGAGGTCGTCGTTGCCGGCACCGCCTTTCAGGACGTCATTGCCTACGTCTCCATAGAGCGCGTCATTTCCGTTTCCGCCGTCAAGACGATCGTTGCCCATACCTCCATAGAGTACATCCCAATCGTCGCCGCCGAAGATGTTGTCGTTGCCACCATCTCCGTAGAGAAGGTCGCCTCCATTGAGGCCATGGATTTCGTTTGCGCCAGTATTGCCGATGACTTGGTTTGGCAGGGCATTGCCTATAAGCGTGACTGAGAAAGATCCTGAGGCAGCCTTCAGGTTCTCAAGATTGTCTCCCAGGCTATAGGAGGCGCTAGCGACGACCGTGTCATAGCCGCTACCGTTACTTTCCAGGATCACATCAGACGTGCTATCGACGATGTAGAGATCCTGCCCAGCGCCGCCGATCAAGGTATCGACTCCGCCCTTGCCATCGAGTTCGTCGCTTCCTGACGTTCCGGCGATCAAGTTGCGAAAGTCGTTTCCGATCAAAGACAAAGAGCTGGCCCAAGTCGCAGCTTTGAGCTCCTCAATTTCCGCATCGGGTGCCATCGCAAAGCTGGCACTTGACTGGATGACGTCGTACCCGCCACCGGCAGCGTCGACAATGCGATCGTCCTTGTGATCGACGATGTATGTGTCATTACCTGTCCCGCCATCGAGCGTATCGGCTCCCCCGCCCCCATCCAGGAGGTCATTGCCGTCATATCCCTCGATGTAGTCTCCATGCGCGGAGCCGATGAGATCGTCGCTCCCCGCCAGCACAGCAGCGGCAGTGATCGCTCCTCGTCCGTGGAATTGGGTCAAATGAGTGTAAGTGAACTGCACGGGGCCATCCAAGGCGCCAAGGGTCAGCCAAGGGACACTCTTGGGACCGAAGCGCAGGTAGGAGACTTCGCCTGCTTCTTCCGAAACATTTGGTCCTGCATAGAGGGCGTCCTCTGGATATTGGTAGATCATGATCCGGAAGCTTGCCGCCTCCATGCCGGCCTCAGTGCCATAACTGACACTGCTGCTCACGATCGCTGAGAACAGCGCCTGCAGTCGTAATCCGACGGGCATGCTGCTATGGAAGGTGACTGTCGCCATCACGCGCTTTCCGGGGAATCCTGAGATGCCACTTTTGTGAGGCGCAGCGTGCTACAAGGAGCAGGGTTCGCCCAATTCAATGCTATTGGAACAGCTTCCTGTCCGGAAAATAGTCACAACTTCGGAGAATACCTCCAAATAATCAGCCACTCGCCCAACAGCAGAAAGGCCCGACGCGTGCGCCAAGCCACATTGAGGGCATCAGGATGGTGCCGAGCTGGCTGTCGCTTACGTAAGCATGAAGTCTCGGCTGACGTAGCTGTAGGCCCCAGCCAGAAAATGAGGGCCGCTCACAGCAATCGCGCCGCCATCCTGCACGACAACTTTGAGGATGCTGTTAAGTTGTGCGTCCGAAATGGACGAAGAGCCCCTGCTCTTTTGGGAAGCAGGGGTCTTGTTGTGTTTGGAAATTTGGTCGTTTGGCAACCGATGGCTGGTGCTTTTTCGTCTTCGCAACAGCGCTCCTTACAGCACCCAGTCGAACGAGCCGGATGACGGTTGGCCCGGAGTAGCCTGGAAGCCGAAGGTGACTTCCTGACCGGGTCCGATCGTGCGGTTCCAGCTTGCATTGTGAAGCACGTAAGTGTCGCCCGAGCGGCTCACGATCTCCGCATTCCAAATGTTGGAGATATCGACTGGCGTCTTCAGCTGGAGCGTCCAGGTGTCGACAGCCGTTGTCCCGGTGTTCTTGACCGCAACATTCGCCGTGAACCCGCTACCCCAGTCATCCACCACGGTCGTCGTGGCTTTCAGGCTCGACGTTGAAGGCGGCGTGGTCGGAGGTGTTGTCGTTCCACCATCATCATTGACTATAGTGGTAATCGCCGCATTCTTCGCGAGCGTCGCGCCCGATGGGCTGGACAGCGAGAGCTGGAAGGTCTCATTTACTTCCTGCAGTGCATCTCCCGCCACCTTTACAGTGACTGTCTTCTTCGTCTCGCCAGGAGCGAAGGTCACCGTTCCGGTGACCGGCGTGAAATCGCTGCTGTCGGCGCTTCCCGCAACCGTCGTGTAAGCGACAGTCACGGGCGTGGTGGATGCGGTCGACAGCTCCACGGTGAAGACCGCGTTAGTAGTCCCATCCACCGTCGAACCGCCTTCAGAGCCAAAGTCAAACATCAGCGGCTGAAGCTCCGCAACCTTGTTCTGGTGAACGGATGTCCAATCATCCTTCAGGATGCCGCCCGTATCGCCGGAGTTCGGGTTCCATGACCACCAAGTCCAGTGGATGCCCTGTTTGCCTGAGGCGATGTCGGTCGTGCCGTTGGCATCAAAGTCGCCAGACAGATAGGTCTGCATTTTGTCCAGCCACGCCATATCCTTCGGATCTGTGAGCTTGCTGCCAAACTCGCCCAGATACACGGGTGCGATGTTCTGCTTGTAGATGTAGCCCCACATCTGGTCGAACTTGGACGAGAGATTGTTCGGGAATGCCGGATCGTTGAACCAGGGTTGCCCATAGATCGAATTGGGGTAATCGTGGGCCGAGTAGACGAGGCGCCCGGGGGTGTCGAGCTCGATTGGGCGATCCTTCACTCCCATGAGGTTGCCACCCCACCAGTAATACTGGTTGTTGTAGGCCTCAATGCCCTCGACGAAGATGAGCCAGTTCGGGTTTGCTGCCAGGACGGCATTACCGACCCGCTCAGCCGCAGCAGCCCAGTCAGTTGCTCCGCCGCCACCCCAAGTGGCCGGCCCATGCGGCTCGTTGTGGAGGTCGGCGCCGATCACCGTCGAATTGCTGGCGTAGCGGCTGGCCAGCATTGTCCAGTTGGAAACCCATTTCTGCTCGGTATAAGCCCCCTCATACCAGAGGCCGTTTCCGTTGGCACCAGCGCCGGCGCCGGAACGATGGTGGTCAAGGATGATCTTCACGCCGATCTGGCCGGCATAGGCCACGATCTTGTCCATGATCTGAAGGCCGGTAAGGCCTGCCAGATCCGGGTTCTTGGCAAAGTCGACGCCGTTGGGCGTGCTGCCCGACTCGAAAAGCTGGTCGGAGAAGGGCAGTCTGATAGTGTTGAAACCCAGATCCACCATCTGGTTCATCATCTCCTTGTAGTTCCGGGCATGCAGACCGTCCGGCGAAAATCGGTTGGACTCCATGCCGAACCAGTTCACACCCGCGATCTTCACTGTGTTGCCGGCCTCATCAAGGATCTGGTTGCCAACCGTGTGGAAGAAGCCTTGACCGGCGCCGGCCCCCGTTCCCGGCAGCGTGACTGGATTGCCCTCTTGGAGCGAGATGTCCGCCACGGTGATAGTCGGTGTGGGAGCCGACTGGTCGTCGTTGAGGATGGTGCCAATCCCTTGGGCCTTGGCGATCGTTGCCCCGGAAGCGCCAGACAGGTTGAACTTGAACGCCTCGTTTGCCTCGGACAGCAGGTCGCCGATGACGGAGACCGCCACCGTCTTCGTGGTCTCGCCAGGCGCGAAGCTCAGCGTGCCGTATTTTGCCGTATAATCGGAACCGGCGCTGGCCGTACCGTCCACGGTCGTATAGGAAACCGCAACGGGGGCAGAGGATGCAGCCGACAGGCTCACCGTGAATACGGCATTGGTCATTCCGCTCTGGCCCTCCGTGACGCTCACGTCGGAAACGCCGAGCGCCGGAGCAGGGGCGGTGGCGTCGTCATTGGTAATCGTCACCGTGCCCTGCCCGTCCGCGAGGGCCGCCTTTGTGGGTGAGGACAGGTTCAGCAGGAAGGTTTCGCTGGCCTCGACAGCCGTATCCCCAATCACCGAAACAGCGATGGTCTTGCTGGTCTCACCCGGAGCGAAGGTCAAGGTGCCGGACTTAGCCACGTAATCGGTACCGGCCTGAGCCGTGCCATTAGCCGTAGCGTAATTGACGGTGACAGCCTCCGTCGAAGACTTTGAGAGCGAAACGGTGACCAGAGCCTCTTTCGAATTGATGTTACCTTCCGTCACACTCATATCCACCACTACGAGGTTCGGGAGGGTTGGCGCTGGATTCGTACCAATCGCCTGCCCATTCACAATGTATCCGGTAGGCTGCGGAACGGAGCCAGTGTTGTTGGCCTGGAATCCAAAGGAAGCCGTTCCGTTCGGACCGACAGTGCCATTCCAGGATGCGTTACGGATGACGTAGTGGTTCCCAACATGGCTGACGATTTGGCCATTCCAGAGATTTGTGATCTCAAAAGGAGCGTCAAATTCGATTGTCCAACCGTTGATTGAGTTAAGATTAGGATTAGTCAAGGAGATTGAACCGGTGAATCCTGTGTTCCAGCTGGCATCAACCTTGAAGCTAAGATTATAATCCATTTTCTCACCCCATCAGTGCAGATCAACATTAAGGAAAGATCAAAAAATCCTTTTGATCTGATGGGTGAATTCTTTGGGAAATGCGGCAATTGAGTGTCTTCGACGCTCATGATTGAAGTTGGAGAGATAAGTGATCGAGTATTTCGACCACTGACACGAGTACTTTGTCGATCCCTGCGCGATCCGGAATGCAACCTCACAGACTGGGCTTCTCTATTGAAGTCGACGAGGCCTCAATTCGGCAGCACATCTTCCACAGGTGTACTGAAGCTTAGAAAATCGCTCAATCGGTTGAGCTTGCTTTCCGTACCTTTCCCAATCCAGTTTTCTGGGAAGCAGTACCAAATCCAATCAGCCTCTAAGTGCCTGAAAAGGCTTGGTGAGCGCGCTGGGGCTCGAACCCAGGAGCCTCTGATTAAAAGTCAGAGGCTCTCACTGAGGCTGTGGAACAGGTGTTCAGATGTATTCTGGGACGGGATTGTGCTTGCTCGACTTGTAAGCCTACGCAGTCTCTTCAAACACCTTTCGGACGGCGGCCAGTGGCAGACTAAAGTGCTTCGCAACTTGTGCCGGTGCCACACCCGCCAGAAGGGCAGCCCGCACCGCCTTGCGCTGCCCCTCCTGCAATGTGGATGAGGTCTTGCCGAGCCGTGAGGTCTTGCCGGGCCGTGAGGACTGGCCCCGTGGTTTCGAGGGGCGCGGACTGAGGCGCTCAAGGAATACGCTGGCATTTCTGACCGCCGCCTTCAACTCAGGCTGGCTCCCCCTGCCCGTCTCCATCCGGCGCTGCAGTTCATCCACGAGTTGGCCAAGATGTTTTGCCAGTTGTGCATCAGACAGGCTGGCCAGCTCCGATGGCTCGCGCTGGACGGAAGCCTGATCAGATGAGGGCGTTGGTACAGTCATCGTGTACTCGAACAGGTCGAGCGTGCGAGGCAAAGATCCCTTGTGCGGCATAGGATTTATATGGGTATTCCGCTGCCCTCATCCAAGCTTGGAGGGAGTTCGTCGCACCGTTCTCAGAGGCTCCAAACGCTCCTGGTTCGGTAGTTCAGGATCATTTCCACCACTTCACGAACCCGTCCGGGGTTAGTTCAATCTCCGGCTTCGGCGTTGTCCGCTGACCCTTGCGTTCCACGGCCTTGGAATCTCGGATTCTCCTGGACGCCTTTGGGATCGTGGAACCATCCAGGGGCCGAGTTTGGGCGATCGGCTCCGCGGAACCGGGCGTCTTAGTGGCCGTTTTACGGATCTTCCGCGCCGGCGGTGCGGCGTGCGTGTTGGCTGTTGGAGCAGCGGATGCCGGGCGGCACAGAACGGCCGCCTTGTGTTCCGCCACCTTTGTGCTGGTTCGCTTCTGTCCAGCGCGGGCCACTGGCTCGGGGGCAGCAGGCGTAGTGCCATGGCCAGGGATCGCGTCTCCGGGTTCCGCCATGTCCAAGCCGAACAAGGCCGAGATGTCGTCCGTCTCCAGGACCTTCCCGGTATCGAGCGGCCGATTGGAGATTGGCAGCGCCGTATCAAGGTCGGCGACCAGGTCCTTCTCGTCCACCGCACGCAGGCGGAACAGTAGCTCAGGAGCCTCATCAAGACGGGCGCCAACGCCATACAGCACCGCGGCGACATGCTTGCACATCAAGGCTCCATCCGGGCAGTTGCACGAGAACCGGATGTCCGACGGCTTCGGGAACAGACCTCTGTCCTGGCGGCAGATCCGCTCCATCACGCCCTTGGAGAACCGGCCTTGCAGCAGCTCGACCAGGGAGTCGATGCCGCCGGCGCAATCCGTGCAGATCGACCGCCACAGCGTCGGCGCCAGCGCCGAGATGCTGACGCTGACCTTGTAAATCGATGATCCACTGACCACCGCCTTGATCTCCAGCGGCGAGATCTGAAGATCGATCACCGCACCATTGCGCACATAGGTGCGGCCGCGCGGCAGGCGGTTGTCGAAGTCCTGATAGTTCTCCAGGTTGTCGCACCACGCCTTGCCCCAGAAGGTCCGGGCGATGGTACGCCCCTCCAGGATGACGGGGGCGACCGGTTGCCCTTTCTTGCGCAGCTTCTCGATCTCGCGCGCGGCTTGCTTCCGACGCTCCGCAACCGGAACGTAGGGGGGCCATCCCTCATAGAACCAAGGAGCCATCCGCCTTACTCCGCCATGACCGACTTCAGATCAAGAGCCACCATCCGCAGCAGATCCTCGTCCTTCATCTCGGTCAGGTTGATCTCGTCTCCCCCAGCCAGCAGATCGTCCGACAGGCCCTTCTTCGCCTGGATCAGCGCATCGATCTTCTCCTCCACTGTACCCTGACAGACGAACTTGTGGACCAGCACGTTGTTCTTCTGGCCGATCCGGAAGGCACGGTCGGTAGCCTGGTTCTCCACCGCCGGGTTCCACCATCGGTCGAAGTGGACGACGTGCGACGCCGCGGTCAGTGTCAGCCCTGAGCCTCCCGCCTTCAAGGACAGGACGAAGAACGGCACGGTCTCGTCCTCCTGAAAGGTTTGGACCAGTGCCTTGCGGTTCTTGACCGGGGTGTCGCCGTGCAGGACCAGCCCGCTCCGGCCGAAGATCCCACCCAGATACGCCGCCAGGGGCGCCGTCATCTCGCGGAACTGGGTGAAGACCAGCATCTTCTCCTGGCGGGCAGCGACCACCTCGGTGATCTCGCGCAGGCGGGCCCACTTGCCGCTGTCCGCCTCGGCCCACTTGCCGTCGTTGAGCCACTGCGAGGGATGATTGCAGATCTGCTTCAGCCGCATCAGCGTCGCCAACACAATGCCCTTGCGCCGGATCCCGTCGGCATCCTGCAATGCTCTGGTCAGATCCGTCACCGTCTTCGCGTAGAGGGCGGCCTGCTTGCGGCTCAATAGGCACAGCGCCTTGACCTCCGTCTTGTCCGGCAGGTCGGTGATGACAGTCTTGTCGGTCTTCATTCGCCGCAGGATGTAGGGCCGGACCAGATCACGCAGCGGGCCGTAAGGGTTGTGCGGCCGCTCAGCCAGCGCCTTGGTGGTGCGGCCAAACTCCTTCGCGCTGCCGAGCAGGCCCGGATTGATGAAGTCGAAGATCGACCACAGGTCGCCGAGGTGGTTTTCCACGGGCGTTCCGGTCAGGGCGATGCGTGCCTCGGCCTGCAGGGCCTTGGCCGCCCGGGTCTGCTTGGCGTTGGGGTTTTTGATCGCCTGCGCCTCGTCCAGCACCACGATGCGCCAGGACGTTTGGCCCAGCACCGGCAGGCGCAGCAGCGAGCCATAGCTGGTGATCACCAGATCCAAGCCGGTCAATCCCTCTACCGTCACCTGCTTGAGGTCTTCTGACGACATCGCCGAGGGATGCACGATCCTCGCGGTCAGATCGGGGGCGAAGCGCTCGATCTCCGCCGCCCAGTTAGCCAGCAGCGATGCCGGCGCGACCAACAGGCTCGGCTTGCGTTCGGCTCCCGTCCGCTTCTGGATCAGCAGCAGCGCCAAAACTTGGATGGTCTTGCCGAGCCCCATGTCGTCAGCCAGGCAGGCCCCAAGCCCAAGCCCGCTCAGGAGATGGAGCCATTTGACACCAACCTTCTGGTACGGGCGCAAGCGTCCCTTCAAGGCTGGACCAGGATCAACACCGGCACCGCCGGGGTTGCGCAGCGCCCTCAGCGTCTCGGTCAGCCACGCTCCGGCCGTGATCTGCGACCACTCGGCAGCCGCGGCAGGCTCGTCGTCGCCGGTGGCCTCAGTGCTAGCCAACAGGCGCATGGCCTCGGCAAAGGTGAGCCCCTCCTGCTCGGCAAGGTCCTGCACCTCCTGCAAGCGGCGCATCGCGCGTTCCAAACGCGGACGGTCGATCTCCACCCATTGGCCGCGCAGCAACACCAGGGTCTCGGTGCCAGCAAGCAAGGTGGCCATTTCTTCAGCGGTGAGCGGCTCACCCTCCAGGGTCACGTTCATGTGGAAGTCGAGCAGAGCGTCAAGGCCTGTCCCGGATGGCGGACGGCTGCCAACCGTGGCGGTGACCTGCGGGCGTGGTGGGCGACTTGCGCGCCAGTGTGCGGGCAGGCGCACGACCACACCGGCGCTTTCCAGGTCGGGAACGCGGTTCAGGAGCCGTGCGGCCTCCGCTGGACTCCAGCGCAGGGGATGGAAGATCTCTCCGGTATCGACCATGGCCTTGAGCCAACTGACGCGCTCCGCTGCCCGCTGCACCGGCATCAGCAGCGACAACAGCTTGTCTCGATCGGCAGCGCCGGCGTATTCGCGCAACGCCTGACCGAGCGGCACATGCTGGGCCCTCGCCTGGGCCGACAGGCGCGTGGTGTAGGTGGCCAGGAAGGCAAAGGGCCATTCCGGATCGCGGCGGTTCTCGGCCAGATTGAAGTGGACACGGCCGATCAGGTTCCAGGCCGGGTTCAGCGTCTTGAGGAAAGCCTGCAGATCAGTTCCGGCTGCTGTGAACGACGCCGTAAACGCGGTGCCAAGATCGACCCACAGCCGACGCAGGACATCAGCGGTCAGGTATTCTGCCCCCGGCATCATCGGGGCCGTCAGCACGAGCGTTGCGAGTTCAGCCTCGGCCGGCAGGGCAATGGCGGACAGGAAAGCGGCGGACCGTCCCTCTCCTGCCCCACCCGTCCCATGAAGACAGACCGCCTCCACATAGCGGACGGCGAAATCGCGCCACCAGATGAGAGCAGGTGGCAAGGATTGGCCGACCTCGCCCGCCCCAAGCTGCAATAGCCCATACCCGGTGCCACGGCCAAAGGCACTGACCAGCCGTGCCACCACTTTGTCATCCAGGGCGGGCGCGTCGTCTGCCTCCTCCAGCAGGAGGTGCCCGCGCGGGGTGAGACGCAACTGCATCCGTGGCATGATGGCTAAGCGAGCTCCGAAATGCTTCAATTCGCGCTGTCCGTTCTACAAAAGCCACAGTAGCCAGTGAGCCCGGCTGAGGGCCCTTTACAAGAGGCACGAGAATTTGACGGGCAGCTGGCACCGCTTAAAAGGGCATGGCACCATGGCTCGTAGGAATGCGCCACAGATGCTCATGCTCTCCGCCTGTCGCACGAGGCTTCACCCTGTCGCGCCATGATCGTCCTGTCCTGCGGCGGGTGTCTCGGAGGCGCGTCGCAGGATCCCGCGCCGCCGATCAAAAAGGAGCATGATTCTATCTGGTGCCAGCGCGTCCGGCCAGAAGGTAAAGCCGGCGTGCTGCTGCAGGAACGGATCCCGTCCGCAGCCCGGGACGAGGCATTCCCGCTTGCCCTTCGGGCACCGCGAGAAGGAGCAGAGCCGGCCGCGATAGACGTTCGCCTCTCCTTGTAGAATGAAGATCTCGACCTGGTGGTGAGCCACCCCGATCTGCGTTTCCTTGAACAACTGGTGGAGGGCGACGCTTCGGGCCCGGTTGAGGGTCTGGAGCCGGTCGAGGCGATCGAGCCACACGGCCAGATCGACATCCTTGCATTCGTGCCAGACCGGAACGTCCCAGTATCGGAACGGCTGAAAGCGCGGCACCTCCCGCCACAACGGCCGGGCGACAGAGCCGATCAACGCCACCGCCGCGACCTCAGGGATCCCAGCGAGCGCTGCGGTCACGGCATCAGCGGCCAGACGAAACTGTGCCTGCCGGTCCAGCATCTGGCCGTCCTGTGCGGCAATCTCCCGGCGTGTGGGTCGTCTCATGGTCAAACCCGTTCCAATCGAGCGTCAAAACGGAGAATGGAAATCGCAAATGACTCCAGCTGGGTTGAGATCGAGCCCTCTGCGTCCCGAACTATGACAATGCCTCATAAGCTAAGCTTTTGATGGAAAACAGCATAGCTGCAAAAACAGAAGCGAACCAAGCCATCACGGTTCTGTTGCACGCCGCGCGGTAGGTTGATCGGAAGCCGAATGATGCCTCAGATCAGGCAGCAGCGCTGAACAGAGCAGCAATGAAGTCGCTCTGGGCCCTCATGTCGTTCGCTGGTACGCTCGCC
>JAESGY010000613.1_pt1 | contig 11162 bp, 12 predicted proteins | sample 9269841 | NCBI WGS metagenome assembly JAESGY01 (sample SAMN17022865, study PRJNA683097) | algae metagenome | isolation source: Spirirestis rafaelensis WJT71-NPBG6 and co-occurring heterotrophs from... | place: USA: Pinto Wells, Joshua Tree National Park, Colorado Desert, CA | collected 2006-08-15 | reverse complement strand
CGCATAGCCGAAGAGGTGCCCGGAGGCGCCCCTTGCTGTGGGTCCTAGACGCCGGGGCGGCTCAGCCGCCGTGCCGGGCTGGCTTGCCGGCAAGAGCGGTGCTGGCGGCCGGGGCCGGCGCATAGACTAGCGTCTGCTCGTTGCCGCCGCCGTTCAGCTGCCCGATCAGGCCGGACGGCGCCTGCGTCGCGGTCGGGCCGGCATAGGCGACACTGCGGCTGCTGCTGTCGCCGGTGATGCGGGCATAGCCGCCGCCGACCACATTCTGGCTGGGCTCGGGGTACTCGACCCGCGGGCCGCCATCGCCGCCGCCGCCGATCAGCCGGGGGCCGTTATCCTGGGCTTGGGCGGCACCAATGGTGCCAAGGGCGATCACGGAAGCAATCAGGGCGTTGCGGAACATGGTGTGGTCTCCGTCTGGGCCGGGCGGTGGCCCGGGGTTGGAGACTTGATACCGCTCGATTAGATCGTGCACGATAGACAAGGCCGCATGGCTGTTCCACAGAATTAGCATGCACGACAAGGTCGCTCGCGATCAATCTGCCGGGGAGCAGGAAGCCACCCCCGCCGGAGACCACCATGACCAAAGCCCAGCCGCCCGAACCCCGCCTCGACCTCGACGAGTTCCTCTGCTTCGCCATCCACTCCACCGCCCAGGCTGTCGGCCGAGCCAACAAGCCCATGCTCGACCAGCTCGGCCTCACCTACCCCCAGTACCTCGTCATGGTCGTGCTCTGGGCCGAGGACGATCAGACCGTCGGCCAAATCGGCGAGAAGCTCTTCCTCGAGAGCAACACCCTCACTCCGCTGCTCAAGCGTCTGCAGGCGGCCGGCTATATCGAGCGTACCCGCTGCCCCGAGGACGAGCGCCAGGTCCGCATCCGCCTCACCGAAGGGGGCCGGGCGCTGCAGGGGAAGGCCTGCGCCTACCAACCCGAATGGGTCGACCGCGCCTTCGGCGGCGACCACGGGGCAGCCAAGGCGCTGAAGCAGCAGATCGTCGCCTTGCGGGACAAGCTGGTCGACAGCCAAAGCTGAACCCGGGGCGGTCGCTCCGGCCGTTTCTGCCTGCTGCGATGACTATCTGAGCACGCATCGCGGCTGGCAAGCAGAGCACCAGGCTCGATCCGCTCGGCCGGCTCCAGGCGGCACATGTGGTTGCACCCACGGTGCCCCGGGAGAGCCATCCCTTCAGCCGGAACTTGGAAAGCCCGCGTGTTACCCAGCGATGAAGGTCTGGGCATGCGCTATGGATCCTAGGTGATGGCGGTTTCGGTCGGCCTCGAACGGCACGGCGGGCAGTCCTCCTCGCATTCGAGGGCATGGGCCCACCCGACCTGAGCGAAGTATGTCGGACCGGGCAACCTGCGCGACGACGTGTGCCCTGGTGTCGGTCGGTTGCAGGAAGCGTCACCGGGTGGCTTTCCGGTTTCCGGAAGGGTGCTGCCCAGTCCCGGCCGGTTCCGTGCCGCGGCGGGACGCATCACCTTGCGCGCACCGAACTCAAACCGGCTTCGGACACGTAGAGGAGCTCGCCATGACGCAATCTGAAAGGCTGCTGTATACCGGCAGAACCCGCACCACCGGTGGCCGAGACGGGTCCTCCCGCAGCGACGATGGCCGATTGGACGTCAAGCTGTCGACCCCTGGCACCCGCGGGATCGGGACCAATCCGGAGCAGCTCTTCGCCGCAGGCTGGTCGGCCTGCTTCGAGGGCGCGATCGCGGTTGCGGCCAGGAAGATACACGTCGCAGTCCCGGACAACGTTTCGGTCGATGCGGAGGTGGACCTGAATATCGCCGGTGGCGAGTACTTCCTCCGCGCCCGCCTCAACGTCAGCATGCCAGGTGTCGAGCGTGAGGTGGCCCAGGCCCTGGTGGATGCGGCGCACCGGATCTGCCCGTATTCCAAGGCAACGCGCGGCAACGTCGAGGCCGCAATTAGCCTGGTCTGAACCGGGATCGCGGTGATTGCCGCGGCCCTGCACCGCCCGCCTGATGCGGCATTCCCGCCGCGTCGGGCGGGACCCATGCTCGTGGAGACCGTTATGCCCGTTGAGGACGTCGTGCAGCCGCGCCGAGCCCTCCTTGCCCGGCTGCTTGCCGCCACTGCGGTGACGGGGCTGGTGCCGGCCAACCGTGGCGCGGCGCAACCCGAGGGCGGGCCGCTGGCACCGGAGTTCGTAGGACTCGAGGGCTGGTTGAACATCGACGCGCCGCTCAGCGTTGCCGGCCTGCGCGGCAAGGTCGTGCTGGTCGACTTCTGGACCTACTCCTGCATTAACTGTCGTCGCACGGTGCGCTACCTGAATCGCTGGCAAGCCGAGTATGGGGCATCGGGCCTGCAGGTTGTCGGCATCCACACGCCGGAATTCGGCTTCGAGCGAGCCCGCCACAACGTGGAGGCCGCCGTTCGTGAGTTTGGCATCCGCTACCCGGTAGGGCAGGATAACGGCTTCCGGACCTGGCGCACCTGGAGCAATCGGGCCTGGCCGGCCTTCTACCTGCTCGACCGCGACGGTCGCATCGTGCTGGTGCGCGAGGGCGAAGGCCATGCGCGCGAGCTGGAAGGTGCCATCCGCGCCCTGCTCGGACTGTCCGGCGCGCCGGTGCATCCGGGCGACGACCCCGACCTGTCCCGCATCCGCACGCCCGAGATCTATTTCGGGTCCCTACACCCAACGCCGCAGGATCGGGCTCAGTCGCCGCGGCGCGGCGAGGCGACCTACGCCTTCGGCCGGTCGGCAGGCCCGCGGCTGAACCGGTACCAGCTCGAAGGGACCTGGGCGCGGGAGGAGGAAGGGCTGATGCTGCGCTCGTCCACCGGACGGCTGCGCGTGCGCTTTTCGGCGGCCAAGCTACACCTGGTGGCAGGCGCGCCGCAGGCGGCGGCGCTGCGCGTCAGCGTCGACGGAGGCGAACCGCGTACGGTCGAAGTCAGTCGCCCGACGCTCTACACGCTGTTCGACGGCGAGACCTATGGCGAGCATCTGCTGGAGCTCGTGGCCGAGACGCCCGGCTTGTCGCTCTTCAGCGCGACCTTCGGTTAGCCTCGTCCCGGCGCCTACAGAACGTCGACCTCCAGTGACGCCTTGAGCCGGGGCGCCGCCAGGTCGAGGAAGGCGCGCACTTTGAGCGGCAGCGGGCCTCCTCCCAGATAGACCAGATGCACGGGCAGAGGTGGCGGCTCGAAATCGCGCAGCAGCGGCACCAGGTGTCCCGCCCTCACTGCTGCGGCGACATGGTAAGAGAAGAGGCTGACGATCCCGACACCCGCGATGGCGGCGTCCACCAGCGGTTCCGCCGCGTCGATCGATAGTCGAGGGCGGACAGGTGCCGTCTCGCCCTCTGCAGAGAGGGGCCAGGCGTAGATGCGCCTGAAGCCGGCGAAGTCCAGGCAGTCGTGGTCGGCCAGGTCGGCCGGCTTCTCCGGTGTACCACGCCGGGCGAGGTAGTCCGGGCTCGCAGCGATCATCTGGCGCACAGCGCCGACCTGGCGCGCCACCATGGAACTGTCGGGCAAGGCGCCGAGCCGGACCCCGATGTCCACGTGCTCTTGGTGGAGATCCAGGATGCGGTCGCTCAGGCGCAGGTGGAGGACGATGTCCGGGTAGCCGGCGATGAAATCGATAGCGATTGGGGCTATGTGCAACCGGCCGAACATCATGGGCGCCGTCACGGTCAGCTCACCGCGCGGCGCCCTGTACTCGCCGGATGCGGCACGCTCGGCCTCCTCCACCTGTTCAAGGATATGGCGGCACGCTGCGACGTAGGCCTCACCCGCATCCGTCAGCGTGACCCGGCGCGTCGTCCGGTTCAGCAGCCGCGTCTTCAGGTACGCTTCCAGCTCCGAGATGTGTCGGCTTACCGTCGCAATCGGTCTCCGGAGCTCCCGTGACGCGGCCGAAAGGCTGCCGGCCCGGACGACTGCGAGCAGCGTCGACATCGCCTCAATGCGGTCCATGCGGGCTTCCAGTTTTTGGAAGGGTACTGACCAATTCTAGCCGGTTCTACGCTGTCATGGGATGCGCCAGCTTCAGGTCACCTTCCGTCGTCACAGCTCGAAAGGATGCCTGGATATGAGTGACACTCCGACGCTCGGCACGGCCCTCGTCACCGGTGCCTCGAGCGGGATCGGCGCGGTCTACGCCGACCGCCTGGCCCGTCGCGGTCACGACCTGATTCTGGTAGCACGCGATCAAGAGCGCCTCGAGCGCCTGGCGGGTCAGATCGCCAACGACACCGGACGCAGGGTCGGAGCGCTGGCGGCCGACCTGAGGGATCCCGGCGATCTCGCCGCGGTGGAGCGGATCCTGCGCGACGATCCGGACGTGACCCTGCTGGTGAACAACGCGGGCGTCGGTGCCACCGCGCCGCTGCTGAAATCGGATATCGGCGCTATGAGCCAGATGATCGCTTTGAACGTCGAGGCGCTAACGAGGCTGACATACGCGGCGGTACCGGCGTTCGTGGCCCGCGGCTTCGGCACGATCATCAACATCGCCTCGATCGCCGCGGTCGCCCCCGAGATCCTCAATGGCGTGTACGGGGGCACCAAGGCCTTCGTTCTTGCCCTCAGCCAATCGCTGAGACACGAGCTGGCCGACAAGGGCGTTCGGGTGCAGGTGGTCTTACCGGGCGCCACCGCGACCGACTTCTGGAGCGTCGCCGGGTCGCCGGTCGAGCATCTTCCACGAGAGATCGTCATGCCGGCGGGCGATATGGTCGACGCCGCCCTCGCCGGCCTAGACCAGGGCGAGTTCGTGACAGTGCCTTCGCTACCGGACGCCGCGGACTGGGACGCCTATGAAGCCGCGCGGCGCGCCTTGCTTCCCGGTCTGTCCCGGGCGACGCCGGCCAGCCGGTACGGGATTAGCCCAGCGCGGTCGCGGCCCGTCACAACGGCAGCGGCAGCGGAATAGAGGGGGAGACCTGTGATGACCGTCACCCTCTCCCCTAACGCAGCGCCGCCCGCGCCGCCCGCGGCGACCGCCATCAACCCGCGCACGCAGATGCTGCTGGAGGGGCACATCCTGCTGACGCTGCTGCGCCTGGCTTGGCCGAACATCCTGGTCATGCTGGCGCAAGCCTCGACCGGTCTGATCGAGACCTGGTGGGTCTCACGCCTCGGCACCGACGCGCTGGCCGGCATGGTGCTGGTCTTCCCGGTGTTCATGATGATGCAGATGCTCTCCGCCGGCGCGGTCGGCGGCGGCATCGCCTCCGCCATCGCCCGCGCGCTCGGTGGCGGGCGGCGCGCGGACGCAGACGCGCTGGTGCTGCACGCCATCGTAATCAGCCTGGCGCTCGGCCTGCTGTTCTCCGCGCTGGTGATCGGCTTCGGTCCGTCACTTTACAGGGCGCTGGGCGGCGAGGGCGGGTCGCTGGAGGCGGCGCTGCGCTACTCGAACGTCGTCTTCGCGGGTGTCGTGCTGGTCTGGCTGATGAACGCCTTTGCCAGTGTGATCCGTGGCACCGGCAACATGTTTCTGCCCTCGCTGGCGATTTGCCTGGGCGTCATCCTGCTGGTGCCGCTCTCGCCGCTGCTAATCTTCGGCCTGGGGCCACTGCCGGGCTTCGGCATTGCGGGGGCGGGCATCGCCGTAGTGTTGACGACGGCGCTGACTGCCGCGGTACTCGGCGGGTATCTCTGGGCGGGCCGCGGCGTGGTGCGGCCACGGTGGGCGCGGCTGCGCTGGCCGCTCTTCGCGGACATCCTGCGGGTCGGCGCGGTTGGGTCGATCAGCACGCTGCAGACCACCCTCACGATCGCGCTGACGACCGCGCTGGTTGGCGCCGCGGCGGGGCCGGACGCCATCGCCGGCTACGGTACCGGCGGGCGGCTTGAGTACCTGCTGGTCCCCCTGGTGTTTGGCCTCGGCGCGCCGCTGGTCGCGCTGGTCGGCACCAACATCGGCGCTGGCAACCACCGGCGGGCGCTGCACATTGCGCTGGTGGGCAGCGCGGTCGCCTTTGTCCTGAGCGAGGCCATCGGCGTGGCCGCTGCGATCTGGCCCCATGCCTGGCTTGGCCTGTTCGGCGACGACCCGCGCATGCTGGAGACCGGCGCGGCCTACCTGCGGGTCGTGGGACCGACCTACGGTTTCTTCGGCCTCGGCCTGGCGCTCTACTTCGCCTCGCAGGGGGCGGGGCGGCTGTCCTGGCCGCTCTTGGCCGGTTTCCTGCGGCTGCTGATCGCGGTCGTCGGGGGTTGGGCGGCGCTGCGTCTGACCGGCTCGCTAGGCTGGCTGTTTGCCGCGCTTGCCGCCGCGCTCGTCGTCTACGGCCTGACTCTCGTCACGGCGATCGCGTCGGGCGTTTGGTTCCGAAAGGACACGAAGTAGCGCCACTGATGCCGGCCCGCCGCACAAAAAGGCGGGCCGCCGTTCGGCAGCCCGCGGAATAAGGAGGGTAGAATGAGTAGACGCACCGTCATCGTGGTCAGCGTCAGAGCCGAACGCGGCCTCGGCGCCGCGCTGTTCCTGGCAGGCTTTGACAGCTCCTACGTCATCGGCACGGAACTCGTCGTCGATGGCGGGCTGTCACGGATCTAGGCCGCCCCGCCACGAAGTCTCGATCAGATCAGGCGGCCGGGCATGGCCCGCACAGGAACGGACCGGTCGCCTCGTCGCCATCCCGATCCCCGCAACACCCCAGGCGGCGGCGCCGCCCGGCTCGGAGCAAGCAGGTCCGGCGCAAGGGGATCGCTGCGGAAACTAAGAGGAGAGGATACAATGACCAAGCTCACCAAAACGCTCATCGCGGTCGCGGCTGGCACTCTGCTGGCCACGGGCGCCTTTGCCCAGAGCGCGAGCGAGATCCGTGGCGCTTCCCCCTACTCCACCATGCAGTTCTACGGGGGTTTGGGCTGGAGGCTCGACGCAGACTTTGCCTCCGGTGACGACTGGCGCGCGGTCCAGTTCACGCCGCTCGGCGCTGAAATGGCATAGACCGAGGCAGGTGACCCACTAGCGATGCTCGTTGCATCGCTGCGCACAGCCTACAGCGAGCCCGGAAAACCGGGCGGGTACGATGCATCATTGAGAACGCAATCTTGCAGGGTAGCTCACACCACTAGACTTGTGCCGCGGCTCAAGCCAGTCGCCCATGGCCGAGTTCGCACCTCTCAAGGAGAACGATCATGCCGGAGAATTCGCCATTGCCCGGCCGGCGCGGCTTTCTTGCCCTCTCAGCCGCCGCGGGTGCATTCAGCCAGCTTCCTGTGCATGTGGCCGCCGCAGCTGAACACAACACAATCCGCCCCTTCCGCATCAACGTTCCCGAGGAGGTGCTTGCCGATCTCCGCCAACGGATCGCAGCGACCCGGTGGCCCGATCGAGAGACAGTTAATGACCGGTCGCAGGGCGTACAGCTCGCAAAGATCCAGGAGTTGGTGCGCTATTGGGGAACGGACTACGACTGGCGAAAGATCGAGGCCAAGCTCAACGCCCTGCCTCAATTCATGACAACGATTGATGGCGCGGACATCCACTTCATCCACGCCCGCTCCCGTCATCCGAATGCCCTGCCGGTCATCATCACCCATGGTTGGCCAGGGTCCATCATAGAGCAGCTCAAGATCATCGGTCCGCTCACCGACCCGACCGCTCACGGTGGACGTGCGGAAGACGCCTTCGACGTCGTCATACCCTCGATGCCGGGCTACGGCTTCTCCGGCAAGCCGCGGGACACCGGCTGGGATCCGGACCGCATCGCGCGGGCCTGGGCGGAGCTGATGAAGCGCCTCGGCCACACCCGCTACGTCGCCCAGGGCGGCGACTGGGGCTCCCCCGTCTCCAGCGCGATGGCGCGGCAGGCGCCGACGGGTCTGCTGGGCATCCACATCAACCTGCCAGCGACGGTGCCGCCCGAGGTGGCCGCGGCGCTCATGGGCGGCGGGCCCGCGCCGGCGGGACTCTCCGAGAAGGAGCGCGCGGCGTTCGACTCGCTCGATACGTTCTTCAAGAAGCACATGGCCTACGCCGCGATGATGGGCACGCGGCCGCAGACGATCGGCTACGCCTTGACGGATTCCCCAGCGGGGCTTGCGGCCTGGATATACGACTACAACAACGGCGAGCCCGAGCGCTTGCTCGGCAAAGACGACGTGCTGGACGACATCACGCTGTACTGGTTGACGAACAGCGCAACTTCAGCAGCGCGGATTTATTGGGAGACCGCCGGACAAAGCGTTACCGTTGCCGCTGCGCAGAAGACCGCCGAGATCTCGCTCCCGGTGGCCATCACGGTATTTCCGGAGGAGGTCTATCGAGCCCCGGAGACATGGGCCCGGCGCGCCTATCGTAACCTGATCTACTTCCGCGAGGTCGACAGGGGCGGTCACTTCGCGGCCTGGGAACAGCCGGAGCTCTTCTCCGCCGAGCTCCGCGCGGCATTCGGGCCACTTCGCTGAGCGGCCGCTGGACGCAACAACCGCGCACAGGGCGGGAAGCCAACGGAAGGACTTGGCGATCAATCGGGCAGGACGAGATCACCATGATTACGATCAGAATTCCGGACGAGATCGATCAACACCGTCGCCGCCTGTTCGGCGCTGCAGTCATGACCATCGCCGGCGTCCAGCTCGGCGTGGTCGGCTCCGCGAACGCACAGGCCGCCAGGACAGCACGGACGCGATTGCCTGCGGTCAGGCCCGGCACAAATACCTCGTTCGGCCCGCTGAAGCAGATCGATGCCGGCCTGCTGAATGTCGGTTACGCCGAAGCTGGCCCGGCCGGCGGTCCTCCCGTCATCCTTCTGCACGGCTGGCCCTACGACATCCACAGCTTTGTCGATGTCGCCCCCTTGCTGGCCTCGGCAGGCTACCGGGTAATCGTCCCGTATCTGCGCGGCTACGGCACGACGCGCTTTCTCTCGAGCGAGACGTTTCGCAACGGCCAGCCGTCGGCGCTCGCCGTCGATGTCGTCGCGCTGATGGACGCGCTCAGGATCGAGAAGGCGACCATCGCCGGTTTCGATTGGGGAGCGCGGACCGCCAACATCGTCGCGGCGCTCTGGCCGGAGCGCTGCAAGGCCATGGTCTCCGTCAGCGGTTACCTGATCAGCAACCCGGAAGCCGGGAAGATGCCGTTGCCGCCGAAGGCGGAGCTCGAATGGTGGTACCAGTTCTACTTCGCCACCGAGCGGGGCCGCGCCGGCTACGAGAAGTACCGGCACGACTTCTCCAGGCTCATCTGGCGGCTCGCTTCGCCCGAGTGGACCTTCGACGATGCCACGTTCGACCGCAGCGCGGCGTCCTTCGACAATCCGGACCACGTCGCCATCGTCATCCACAACTATCGATGGCGGCTCGGTCTGGCCGAAGGCGAGCCGAAATACGCCGAGCTGGAGAGGCGGCTTGCTGGATCCCCGGTGATCGCGGTGCCCACCATCACCCTCGAAGGTGATGCAAACGGCGCACCGCACCCGGACCCTGGTGTCTATGCGAAGAAGTTCTCGGGCTGGTACGAGCACCGACTCATCAAGGGTGGCATCGGGCACAACCTGCCGCAGGAAGCCCCGCAGGCCTTTGCCGAAGCCGTCGTCGAAGCCGATGGCCATTGAGCGGCACAGGGTGGCCGAGCGGCAGACAGGCCGGCCGACGATGAAAGGGAGCCCGGCGGTGGCCGGACACTAGCGCGGGGAGAGATCTGGGCCGCGTCCTTTATCGACATGGAGGAACACCCCATGAGGCGTCGTCGCTTCCTGGCTTCGGGCCTTCTCGCTGGCGTCGGCGCCGCCGGGGCGCTGCCAGCCACGCCGGGCTTCGCCCTTTCTGCCGCGGGGAAGGCGCCAGGGTTCGCCCGCATCGACAGCTGGCTGAACACCGAGGCGGCCGTCGGCCCTGCGGCGCTACGCGGCAGGGTGACGCTCGTGAACTTCTGGACCTACTCCTGTATCTACGTCCTGCGGACGCTGCCGTACCTGCGCCGCTGGAACGAGGAGTACGGGCCCGCGGGCCTGCAGGTCATCGGCATCCACACGCCGGAGTTCGGCTTCGAACACCTCCGCCGGAACGTGGAGGACGCCGTGCGCGAGCTCGGGATCCGCTATCCGGTCGGCCAGGACAACAGCTACGAGACCTGGCGCGCCTGGGGCAACCGCGCCTGGCCCGCCTTCTATCTCCTGGATCGGGACGGCCGGATCGTAATGCTCCGCGAAGGCGAGGGCTATGCGTTCGAACTGGAACGGGCCATCCGAGGCCTCCTCGGCCTGTCGCCGGCAGAAACCAGGCGCCATCCCGGCGAGGACATGGACCTGTCCCGCATCCGCTCGCCAGAGATGTATTTCGGGGCCCTGCACCCGACGCCGCAGGAGGCTACGCAGTCTCCCCGCCGAGGGGAGGCGACCTACGCCTTCAGCGAGACCGGCCCGAGGCTGAACCGCTACGAGCTGGACGGACGCTGGGTACGCGAGGAGGAGCCACTGATCCTGCGCTCCGCCCCGGGCCGCATGCGGATGCGCTACTCCGCGGCGAAGGTCCACCTCGTCGCGGCGGCGATGGACGCGGCGCCGCTGCGCGTCAGGTCGGGCGTCGGCCCGTGGCACAGCATCGAGATCGGGCGCCCCAAACTCTATACGGTCGTGGACGGCGACGCCTATGGCGAGCAGGTCATGGAGATTGAGGCCGTGTCGCCTGGCCTGGCACTCTACAGCGCGACGTTCGGCTAGATGTTCGGTCCCAGGGTGAGTGGGTCGGATCTGAGGTGAACCTGGATGGCTGTTCTGTCCAGGTTTTACAGATGAACTCGTGAGGGCATTGCCAACTTCGTGCTCGCTAGCCGGAATGAAGAGACCGGGCCAGAATGGCGAGATGGCGTCAGAGCCCGCCACCTACCCTGGCTACCGCTTTCCAGCCGAGATCATCAGCTACGCCGTCTGGCTATATCACGTCTTCGGCCTGAGCCTGCGCGAGGTGGAGCTCATCCTTTCCGAGCGGGGCGTCACCGTTACCCACGAGAGCATTCGGCAATGGTGCCTCAAGTTCGGCGCCGCCTTTGCCCGCAAACTCCGCAGGCGACGACCGAAGCCGGGCGACACCTGGCACCTTGATGAGGTGTTTCTGAAGATCAATGGCGAGCTGCACTATCTCTGGCGTGGGGTCGATCAGCACGGCGTCGTGCTCGACATCCTGGTCCAGGACCGCCGAAACGCCACAGCGGC
>JAESGY010000612.1_pt1 | contig 11194 bp, 11 predicted proteins | sample 9269841 | NCBI WGS metagenome assembly JAESGY01 (sample SAMN17022865, study PRJNA683097) | algae metagenome | isolation source: Spirirestis rafaelensis WJT71-NPBG6 and co-occurring heterotrophs from... | place: USA: Pinto Wells, Joshua Tree National Park, Colorado Desert, CA | collected 2006-08-15 | reverse complement strand
ATGAACCGGCGCGCCCGCTCCCAATACTCATCGGCGCGCCCCTCTGGACGACCGTCGTTCTCCCAGAGTGTGTAGGCCCGCTCTCGTATCCGCGTCTCAAGGTCCTTTTGGATGTCGGACATGGGTTTCCCTCCACGTCCTCAATGATGAGGACGTGGAGGTGGAAGATCCAGTGGCGTGGGTGCCGGCTCCACGGTTCACTCGACGCCCGGAGGTGCCGGTTCGGCACTGGGTGGGGGCTCCCAGACCCCGCAGCAGAGTGCGGAGTAAATCGTGCCGAGGGCACGTTAACGCCTCGTCCACGGAGAGGACCGCGTGTGAGGCCTGCCCGCCAGACCGTCGCATCGGCCCCGGGATTGCCGGGTTATCGGAGGGGAGAAGAGGCTGCCCCATTCCGGGGCGCGGGCGCCCAAGCGGTTGGGATTAGCGCAGGATCGCTGCCGTCGGTGAAGCGCGACGGGAAGCGATCCGCCCGGCCATGTTGCTGACCTTGCAGGCTGAGCTGTTCGGTGCGCCAGGCCACGTCACCTGGGATGCAGAAGACCAAGTGCTCCTTGCCTACGTCCCGCTCAATGGACTCCGGCGCTGGTGTCGCGGTCTTGGCTGCACGCCTCGCCGGCAACAATCAAATGCCCGCTGGAACGGATGCCTCGTCACCGTCTTCTCGATGTAGAGGAGTACAAACCATGACCGCTACAACAGGTGACGATGCACTGACGAAGTGCTTCGCAAGACCATCCTGGCTATGGTTAGGTGTAAAAGTCTGGATTGGACCTGACGGACATTGTCTGGTCCGGTCGCAACCACGGCGGATGAAGTGAGACAGAAATTGGCGTCAACGGCACCAATACCCACTCCTCGGCCGCGCGCCGCCGTCAAGCCCCGAAGCCGCGTAGCGGGGCGCCGGAGGCGCCGGGCTGGACGGCGGCGCGTTCGGCCGAAGCATACTGAACGAGGCCGTCTGCCGCCTCATCATCTGACACTGTCCGACAGATCGAGTGCCGACTTTTACAGGTTAGGCGAGACGACGTGGACCTCACCAACCGCCAGCTTGGCGTCTTCCTCACCGTCGCACCTGGGGCAAATTCCCGGGCACGCAGGTGCAGCATTGGCCGGTTTGGTTCGTAAAAACGGTATTTTTCAAGAGCTTCCACCGTTGCCACATCGCGCGCACCTCGGCACTGCCCGTGAATCTGCCCCGGGTGCCTCACCGTCTATCTAACCGCTGGCCCTCACACGGTTCGTGGCTTGGCTGCGGGGCTCAATGTCTCCAAACCCGCGATCAGTCGCGCCCTGGACAGGCTGGGCGAACTGAGTTTCGCCCGGCGCAAGGTGGATCCTATGGATCGCCGCAGCATACTTATGCAGCAGACCCGAGAAGGGGAGGCGTTCCTGGCAGAACTGCGCCAGGTCCTGACAACGGCGGGCACGGAACATCTCACCGCGGCGGCATGAGCACCCGCGGCGCGGCGCTGGATACGCGCAACATCGCTGATTGCTCCACCATCTCGTGTCACGAGGCAGTATCCGCCGTGTCGCGCCCATTTCGGACAGCAATGGAAACCGCCATGCGGGCAGCCAAGGGCAGGGACTCCGGACCTACTGCGGTGACGATCTACCAGCACTGACCTGGCAGGCTTTGTGGCCGGACGCCGCCGCGCCGCTCGGCCTCCTCTGAGCCTCATTAGGCCCACAGGGTTGTGGTCCCCTGGGCCGTCCGCCGGCAATGACGGGACTTATCATTTTGATAAGCAACCATTGCGTGCGTTCGCTCTAGATCAGCACGCGTTCGTTGCAACACAGGATCGTGCTGGCCGGCACTGGTTTGGCAGTTGCCGCTGAGCGTCACGCTCTCGTATCTAAGCCCTCAGGTTGAACATTGGATCAGATTTGAAGCACCAATGTGCAGCGATACCGTGCCGCACCCGGTCCAGGATCCTCCCGTCATGAGCCCCCGCCCCATCCTCATCATCGAAGACGATGCCACACTACGCGTCACCCTCGCCGAGCAGATCGCCATGGAGGGCAACTTCATCGCAGTTGCGGCGGAGAGCGCCTCCGAGGCAACCGCCAAGCTGGCTGAGATGGACGTCCGCTACGACGCCATCCTGCTGGACGTCGGTCTGCCGGACGCCGATGGTCGCGACTTCTGCGCCAAGCTCAGGCGTGGCGGCAACACCACACCTATCATCATGTTGACCGGCGCCGATACCGAGGCCGATGTGGTGCGCGGCCTGGACGCCGGCGCCAACGACTACATTGCGAAGCCCTTTCGCCTGCCGGAACTGCTGGCCCGGGTCCGCGCCCAGCTCCGCACCTTCGACAACTCGGAAGCCGCGGTTTTCACCATCGGGCCCTACCAGTTCCGCCCCAGCGCCAAGCAGTTGCTGGAGCCGGGCCGGAACCGCAAGGTGCGGCTGACCGACAAGGAGTGCCGGATCCTGAAATACCTGCTGCGGGCCAACAACACCGCGGTGGATCGCGCGACGCTGCTGGCCGAGGTCTGGGGCTTCAACAGTGGCGTCACCACCCACACGCTGGAGACGCACATCTATCGCCTGCGGCAGAAGATGGAGGCGGATCCGTCGAACCCGCGGCTGCTGCGGACCGACCGCGGTGCCTATCGGCTGGATGCAGCCGCAACTTCGACCGCCAGCGCCGAGCGTGAGCTTCTCTGCAAACACTGAAGCAATATCCACCGGCGTTGGATGCTGACCATGGCTGACATCCTGCTCTTCCCCATCGAACGAGCCGTGGCTGCGGCGCATCGTAACGTTGCTCCGCCGCCTCAGGCTGAGGTACTCGCAGTGGAGGCCGACGGTGATACATGGTCGGAGGACGACACAGCAGACGACGGCAGCCTCGAGACGGTGGCCAGCTTGGCTGCTGTACCCTCACAGTCGCTCGCCGTTCTGGTGACCAAGATGGAGGTCTTGGTCACCCGTCTTGCGCCGGAAGACGGGACCGACGCTGGCTTATGCCTCGCCGAGGCAAGCCTGTTGCGGTCCGTGCTGCGCGATCTGCGAGCCTTTGCCATGGACGCTGTTTTTGCTGCCCAGGGTGCTGGCCTGTGGGCACCGGTCTCGGCCGGAGCCAATCTCGTGAAAGGAACCGGCGCAGGCTGACGCGCCGGGAACGCTCATCGAAGACCTTGCAAGCCCGTCAGCCCGTCGACGATCACGCACGCCCGGCAGCGGAACCGGCGATAGCCCCAGGCCGTGCGCTCCGTGACCGCCGCGGAGCCGCAGGTCACACAGTCCATCCCCGATCCCCACCCCGCTGTTCGGGCTGACCCGCTTCTCGTCCTGCCGCGCCGTCGGCATCGTGCTGGGCGCCACGGCGATGATCCCGGGGTTCCGGTAGCAATGGAGCCGCAAGCTCGATTCAGCCCGAACCGCAGCAAGCAAGGTTTGCTGGCCAGAGATAAATGCACGGGTTGATGCGAGCGCCGCCCGACGCGCACCCAGGTCGGAGTAAGTCCCCGGCACCTCGCAGCAAAGGGCGAAGGGTGGCTCTCTGCGCAGGGCGTAGTTTTCCCAGGCTCCGATCAATCGTGGTAGAAACGCCCCTGCAGTTCCTTTGTAAGATTTCGAACGCACCATCATCCTCGACCAGCGTTCTCTGGTTGAAGATGTTAGAAGGCGCGCCGGAATGCCGTCCAAACCGCCCGATCTGGGCACTACGGCTGCTGGTACCGCCAGCGCAGATCCCCTCGATCTCTGGCTGCGGCGCGACCTGCACCAACTCTATTCGGCTGTAGCAGCCGAACCGATCCCACCGGAACTGCTGCGGCTCGTTGAGGAGAGTTCCGAACAGTCTCAAGGAAGAGGAAGGAATCCACCATCACCCCAAAAGCGGGATTCCCGCATCACCAAACAGCGTGGGTTCGAGCAGCGCGTGCGCGAGCGCGCCTACTTCCTGTGGGTGGAGGAGGATTGCCCAAAAGGCCGCGACAAGAATGGGCTTGGCACGGATCAGATCATGTGCCGCTCATGCTGCATAGCAGACGAGAGGGCCTCAACGGCAACGATCAGTTCTCGCGGGCCGAGTGGCTTGTGCAGCACTGGAGCCACCGTGTGCCCGCCTGTGTCGCAGCCCCGGTCGTAACCCGTCGCGAACAGGAACGGCACACCGAGTGTGGCCAATCTCTCAGCAATTGGCGATACCATTTCGCCATCAACCTTGATATCGAGCACTACGGCATTCAGTCCGCCATCAGCCATTGCCGTCTCGATCAGCTGAAGCGCCTCATCGATGGAAGCCGCAGGGCCTATGACCCAGGCGCCCGCTTCGAGTAGCTCATCTTCGAGCAGCATAGCGATAATAGCTTCGTCTTCCACAACGAGAACCTGCTTGCCCCTGAGGGTGGTTCGGTAGTCAGGAGCGCTCCGCACCGACATACGACAGACCTCCTGCCGCCCGATGGCTTCCGTCAAGGCACCACGCCGGGGGACACTATCCGCACCCACGAGCAATCTCTACATACCTGCTGTTGCCCCCCTATCTGTTAGGTTCCGAACGATAGTGGGAAAGACGCGAAGCCTAATCGGGCAACTTGGCCGAGCCGGGACCGAGCAGCCGCGCGAACTCGTGCCGGACGGTGTGGTAGCACTCGCAGGAGGCGACCTCGAGACCCAGCCGGTCGGTGATGTTTATCCGGCCCCGCGCGTAGTGGATCAACCCTGCCTTTTGCAGCATGCCGGCGGCGATCGTCACCCCGGGCCGGCGCACGCCAAGCATCAGCGACATGAACTCGTGCGTCATGGTGAACTCGTCCGCCCCGGCGCGGTCGTGCGCGATGAGCAGCCAGCGGGCGAGACGGTTCTCGATGGCGTGGCGCGCATTGCAGGCCGCGGTCAGCGTCACCTGGGCGTGGAAGGCCAGGGCATAGGACAGCAGCCGCGCCCGGAACGTGGCGCTCCGGTTCATCTCGGCGCGGAACGCCGCAGCGCTGATCTTCAGTGCAGTGCCCTCTAGCTGCACCCTGGAGTCGGTGAGCGCGTGGCTGTCCCCGTAGATCAGCGGCAGGCCGACCAAGCCCTCCGGTCCGGCGATCCCGGCTTCTACCTGCTCCCCACCCTCGAGCGTGACAATCTGCGACACCATGCCGGTCTCGACGAAGAACACGGCGTCAACGGGACCGCCCATGGCGTAAATGGTCTGGTCAAAGGGCAGCTCGACGGCCTCCAGCTGAGGCTCCAGCTGCGCCCAGTCCTCGGGCGACAGCGCCGCGAGGAGGCTGTTGCGGACAGAAGATTGCTGCTGGGTACGTTCGGCCATAGTGCTCTCCTGCGCGCGATGCGGCGGGAGCACTGACCTCTCTCAGTCGCCAACGGCCTGGGCCCGTCCTGGCGATTGTCTGCACATGGCGCTTCATCGGAGTTCGTTCAACACGGAGCCGCCTTGGCCCGGACGCCTGCCTGGCGATGGCGGAATCAGGTCAGGACGAGATCGGACGGCCTACGTTCGACTTCGAACGCACGAGCCTCTCGTCCCAGCGTTGTTCGCTTATCCTCCGGTTGCTTCAGAGGGCCGGAGCGAGACCGATGCCTATCTTAATCGTCGAAGACGAGGGGCTGATGGCCATGATGGCTGTCCGCCACCGTTCGAAACCGAACGGTTGACCATCTCTTACCAACCGTGGGACAAGGGCGCGCCACGCACCTCCCGGCGGAGGCAAAAAAAAGGGCGGCACCGCTAGGCGCCGCCGAGTTTAGGGAGGAAACGTCCAAGCAAGGCAGGCGGTCTGACACTGTCGGGCCGCCTACCTGCGAGCGAGCATATCGAAAATGCTGCGTCGCACAACACCCAATACGTGACGGCGCGTGCGGTTTCTTGGAACCCGCCGTCTTGGGCAGCAGCGTGTGCGGAGTGCCACACTGGTCGGCGCGGACTGTATGGTCTGCCCCGAGCTGCCATCACAAGTGGCAGGAGCATCCTGATCGGGGACATGCTGCTGGCCGTTGCGCGCGAAGGGCTGTTCTCCCGGGACACCTGCTGCTGCACGGGCTGAGTGGGGCCTGCTATGCCGCCGTCGCGCTTTGGCTTCTTCCACCGGAGCCGGACCGGTTCGGGTAGCATGCTGGCTGCCGAAGCCGGTGTGATCGCCCTTCTTGGGCCAACCCCGGCCGGATCGCCCCAGCGGCCGCGTTTACGCCGCATCGCTCTCGAAGGTCTCCTCCGGGCGGAGAGCGGTCATTCGGATGCTGCGCCGTCCGCCTGCACCAGCGCCTCGAGAGGGGCGTGGTCGGTGCCATGAGCAGGGGCAGCCTGAACATGCCCTCGCAGCCGACAAGCCCGCCGGCGGCAACTCGCTGTCGTCAAGGCACATCCTGTGCCGCCTGACGGCCGCACGGTGCACATCGTCGATGACGACGAGGCCGCCCGCTGCGCCCTGTCGATGCTGCTCGGGTCCGCCCGCATCCCGACCCGGCCATACCCCGGCGGCCATGCTCTCCTCCTGGCTCTCTCGGCGTCTGGGAAAGCTGGCGCCGGATGCGTCGTGATGAATCTCCGGATGCCGGGCCTGGATGGGCTCGAGTTGCTGAACGGCCTCCGTGACCGGGGAATCGGGTCGCCGGCGATCGTCATGGCCGGAAGCTGAGGTTCGCCATCCTGGCCTGCTCCACCTTCTTGCATCCTCCGTCCCCTACCCGTGCTGCGCCGCTCGCGGAGCCGGCATGCGGCCGATGGCCCGGTCACCGTCTGCCAAGGCTCCGGCTTTTTCGCACCCCTCAACCGTACGGATGACGCACGCCCGGGTCCCCGGGCCCTAGTGTCTCGGGCCGAAGGAAATCCTGCATTCGCGGAGGAGCTCCACGGCGGAGGAGCCCACCATGCGCACCACTTTGCTGTTCGGCGCCGTCGGCCTTGCCGCGGCACTGGCGACCACACCCGGCCTCGCGCTCGCCCAGACCTACATGCCCGGCGAGGCGCCGGCACCGGTCGGCAACTTCATCGGCGGCGGCGGCGCCACCCTCACAGGCGGCGGCGACGACATGACCATTGCCTACTTTGTCGGCGGCGCCGGCGGGGGCGGCACCTTTGCGCAGGCCGGTCGGCTCGCCCGCATTGTCGGCAACGACGGTGACGGGCTGCAGATCGACTACCCGGTGCTGGGTGCCACCGTGCCGGGTGCCGGATCCGGCCGTGAAGCGTCGCTGCTCGGCGGCGGCGAGGACATCCGGGTGGTGTATTCGGCGCCGCGCTGACGGCGCGTCGCCCGGCGGGGCGGCACGAGCAGCCGCCCGCCGGGCGACGCCGATGAGGCCCAGGACCATCGTGGCCCTTCTGCTCACCCACCCCCGGCCTCGGAGGGGCGGGGCGACGCCTGGTTCCGGCGCCTGCACGCCGACAGGCCATGTCGGGGGCGACGGACAGCGACGACGCCCCCTGAGCGGGGTCGTCCCGCCATCGAGCGTGGCTGCCCACTCGCCCCGGGACGCCTGCCGCACCCACCCCAATCAAGCGCCCGATCAAGCACTGCCTGGGGTTGTGCGTCGGGCAAGATGGCCCCGCTCTCGACCCCGAGCCGCTTACGGCGCGCGCCCGGGACGCGGGACCGGCAGGTCAGATCTCGGCAAGGCCGCCGCCGCTCGCCAGGACCACGCCCACGAGTTCCGCCTGCCGCTGAGTGCCCGTCTTGCTGAACACGTGTTGGAGGTGCGTCTTGACGGTCGCCAACGTCACGCCGAGCGCGTCCGCCGCCGCCCGCAGGCCGTCGCTCCGCACCACCGCGACGACGACGGCGGCCTCGGCGCGCGTCAGCCCGTAGAGCCGGCAGAGGTGGTCGGCGGCAACCACCGGTGCCCGCTCGGGGTCGGCGACGAATACGAGCACCGCGGGCGTCTGGCGCGCGAGGCCCCAGGAGCCCTCGCGCTGGCAGGGAGCCACCATAACGGAGAGCGGCCGGCGCCCCGAGCGGCGCGCCACCGCCATCGCGCCCGGCGGGCTGCCCTCCCCGCCGGGCGGCAGGGCGGCGCGCGCGATCCGCCGGCGCAGTTCGCCCGTCTGCGCCGCGCCGTCGGCGCGCAGCCCATCCGGGCCCGCGTAGAGACCATCCGCGGCGGCGAGGATCGCGCGCGCGGCGCGGTTGGCGAGGAGCACGCGGGCGGAGGCGTCGGCCAGGATCGTGCCTTGCGGCAGGCGGTCGAGGGCGTCGGCCGTGGCCGCCGCCACGCCGTGCGAGAGGGAGAGCCGGTGGTTGACCTGCACGGCGCGGCGCAGGTGCGGTGCCAGCCGCGCCAGCATGGCAACGTCGGTCCGACCGAACTCGCCCGCGTCCAGCCCCCGGGCGACCACGACGACGGCAGCAACGGTGCCCTCGTCCAGGACCTTCACCGCCATGCCGGCATGGAGGCCGATCCGCCGGCCGAAGTCGTTGTAGAACTCGCTGCGCTCGAACCCGTCCCGCCCGGCCACCTCGCGGTCGATCCTCACCGTCCCGACCGGCGCGGCGACGGTAGCGGGCCAGAGCGGGTTGATGCGGGCGAAGTGCTCGTTGTAGCCGCCTAGGAACCTGGCCATCAGCTCGCCGCTGACGAAGCCGTCTCGGCGCTGGGTTGCGCTGTCGTGCTCCGCGAGGCAGGTGGACGCGCACAGCATCCGGTCCAGCCCGCCGAGGGCGTCGGGCCACCGCTCGGGGTCGAGCGCCGCGTCGTGGACCAGTCCGAGCAGACGGTCGAAGTCGGTCCGGGCGCCCATCTGCAGCTTCCTTGCCCTAATCTTCCGAGGCGTCATCCCCAGGGCGCGGGTTCCGAGCAGGGGAGCGACAACGCTGCTGGGCAGCGGCCATGACGGCCCCCACCGACGGCCGGGGCGATGAGCCACAACCTCAGCGGGCTCTTCCCATCCTTTCCGACGTGGTGCTGCGCCGAACGGGTTGCATCCCGAGAGGCGCAGGTCTTGGGCAGTAGCGGCGCCGTTACCCTCGCCGCAATGCAAGCCGACCCTGCCGCCTGGGCACATCTCGGTCGCCGCGCTTGGTAGCCGGGTACCGAGCGGACGCGCGGCAGGGGCTGGACGAGATCAGATCCTATACCAAGTCCCAATGATCAGAACTCATGGCCCCAGTCACGCAGCCCAATGGACGTGATGATGCAGGGCTGCGCGACGCGCCTGTTCCATGCATTGCAACGGTGATTAAGAATGGTGTCGTAGTCTCCTTATTGGCGCGAGAGCGGACGCTGCTCGAGCAGCCTCATGGCGCGGCGCAAGGCGTTCCACTCGTCCCAGGTCGTGTGAACCACGGCATTGCCGCTCTCGCGGTCCGTAGCGGGGTGGACTTGCGCAATCCAAGCCAGCGCGGCTCGTAGCTGGGCGATCTCAGCGCCAGTCTGGCACTCGCCGTGATACCCATACCCTCCCGCCACAATCTGCTCGGGCGTCATGGTGTCGTCCTGCGCCGGGCCGACGCGCCATGTCTGGGTGCTGGATTGCCAGCAAACGGGGACTGCCTCGGCGCTGAAGCTGTCTTGCATCAGCCAATAATAGGTGGCCCGCTTGGGGTCTTGTGGGCGGCCATCCCATTTATTCTGTTGCACAAGACAAACTCCTTCATCAGCGGCGCTGGTACGGCGAGACGTAAGCCACCTGCCTGTCGTCGCCACCGCCAATCATCCAAGCCTCGAGGCCGGGATCACTCGCCGCGGCTGGGTCATAGGTCCAGGACGGGCTGTCGCCGCTGTTGCCGGCGAAGGTAACGCCCCGGCCCAACTGCTCGTAGCGAGCGCCGCCACCGGCGCCGCCGCCGCTGTGGGTAAGGGTAATGTCCTCGCCACCACCATTGATGCTGGCGCCGCCGCCGCCAACGACATTGCCGATACCTTGGGCTTGCGCGCTACCGGCGACACCGATTGCGAGCAGCGAAGCGAGAATGATCTTCCTGTTGAGGATGGTGTTGCAGGCCATGATAGGCCTCCACCGATAGCGGGGAGGGCGCCCTATCCTTAGCAGGTCCTCCCGCAAAATGAATGTAGTGAAAGAAGGGAGAAGTTGCGCCCTAAAAAAGGCATTATATTCGTAATGTGATGCACACGAAGCGGCACTGGCTTTACAGGTTGGGCAAGCACCTTGGCCAGCCGCGGCGGGTATCATCCGCCTAAAATACAACATTAATGATTGAAACCATAGGAATGACATCCGGAGCGGTATGCCGCAGTGACGTGGATCCCGGGCCGAGGCGCATGCTGCAGTCGCGGCTGCCGGCCGGCATTGGGGAGCCGCCACAGGCGGAGGAGATCCATGACGGACCAGAAGCCAGTTCGGCGTGACGTCCTGCAATCCCTGACCACGCTCCCCTTCGCAGCGCTGCTTGCACAGACGGGCGGGGCGAACCTCTGGGCACGGCTGAAAGAATGGCGCGCGGTGGCCACCCGCTACGAGAAGACCGCACGATCCTTCCTCGGCGTCCTCTGCCTCGCAGCAACGGCGGATTGGCTCAAACACTAAAGGACCTGAATGGCGGGCGGGGTTCGGGCGAGCCGCAGTCCGCACTGCCCTCGGTCCCCCGCGCCGACCTCAGTCTACTGTCACTCCTGCTGTGCGCAGCAACGGCCCCCAGTTGGCGTCCTGGGTGCGGATCGTCTCGGCGAGTTGGGCGGCTGTCGCGCCGACCGGCTCCGTCCCATACTCCCGCAGCCGCGCGACCTTGCCCGTAATCAGCGGGCTACAACCAGCACCGGATGGATGGGCTAGCGTCAGCTAATCTCTAACAGCCTTCTTTCCACCATCGTCCAAAGGCGCGCGATCACTACCTGGCCTCCCCCGAAAGAAAATAGCTCAGTTTGTCGCGCGTCAATCTGGCCCCCTCGTTCAGCGACAATCAGCGACACATCCGTCAGTAGCAGACCTTCGCTGACCGAACCCCCGTCAAGCCCGAAGCCGCCGCTAGGCGGTGGCCTGAAAGGCCAGGCTTTACGGGGGGTTGGTCAGCGAAGACGATCGGAGACAGATGCAACTGCGAGCAGTACCGTAACGGCCGATGCGCGCTCCTCTGATTGTCGCGCGCGAGCAGGTTCTGATTGTCGCGCTACATCAGTTCGACTTGGGTGTGGGGTGAGGGCAAATCTGACGTGGGCTGACTACATCATGTCCCATGTCCAGCTTCGAAGCCCGCCGTCTCAACCGTCTTGAAGCCGCCATTCGGGCGGCGTCCGGCGAGCAGATCATCACCATCGAACGCCTCGTCGCCGAG
>JAESGY010000611.1_pt1 | contig 11235 bp, 11 predicted proteins | sample 9269841 | NCBI WGS metagenome assembly JAESGY01 (sample SAMN17022865, study PRJNA683097) | algae metagenome | isolation source: Spirirestis rafaelensis WJT71-NPBG6 and co-occurring heterotrophs from... | place: USA: Pinto Wells, Joshua Tree National Park, Colorado Desert, CA | collected 2006-08-15 | reverse complement strand
CAAAATTTACGCGATCGCATCCAGGAAATATTCAATCAACTTACACCTGAGCAGGTGATATCTATTTCCTCTTATAACTTTATCCTAGAAGCTCTTTTCTATGCAGCTTCATATTAAATTGGTATTAGCTAGATGTCGGTTTTTGACCATGCCCTTCACATTCAAGTCTTCATAGGCTACCAAGTCGTTAGATTGGATGACGGAGTACGCTAATCTCTTGCAATACTCTTTTCGCTGCCTACTTACTCTTAAATGTTTACGCGCATACCTATTTCTAGCTTTGTGGTAGTTGGCTGATTGTTGAGTTTTGGCTTTCTTTTTTGCCGTACTAAACTTCTTGGATTTTTTACGATTAGCGCGGCTTAAAGCTTTCTCAGACTTACGATAAAACTGGGGTGATGGCTCAACATTGCCTTTATTATCAGCAATGAAATACTTTAAACCCAAGTCAATGCCTACCACTTGACCAGTGGGTTGAGTTTCAACTTTTTGGTCAACACTTATTGCAAATTGAGCGTAATAGCCATCGGCACGACGCACTAAACGCACACGCTTAATCTGCTTAATGTCGTAGTAATTAAGGTCATAAGTCCCTTTTAGCTTCAAGGTTCCTATGCCTTTTTTGTCTGAAAAACTTATGGCTTTACGAGCAGTAGAAAGCTTCCATCCGGTTGTTTTATATTCCACTGAACGACAGTGTTTTTTGAACTTGGGAAAACCCTTTTTACCCAATACTTTCTTTTTGCAGTTATCGTAAAACCGCGCTATTGCAGACCATGCACGTTCTGCCGCAGACTGCCGAGCCATTGAATTGAGTTCGTTAGCAAAAGGAAATAAATCAGCAAGTACAGCACAATATTTATTTAAGTCGTATTTACTCAGACCTTTAACGTCCATCCATTGCCTTAAGCATTTGTTTTGGATGAACTGAGATGTACGAATAGCGTCATCTATTGCTCTATACTGTTTCTCTTTTCCCTTGACTTTAAACTCGTAGATTATCATCGGCTCGACCAACCAACTACATTATTATGCTACCATGCTTAACATAACTAATGCAAAATAAATTTGGTGAGGCAGTGCGTTCCTGTCGCCTTGCGTCGGAAAGCAACTGCCGAACCCGAAGGGCTCATTCGCTTATATCCCCCGCATGAATGACGGGGGTTTTACGCATCACGCCTCATAAATTACTCCTTTCCGGCTGGAACAATACCGAAATATTTTTTTATCTCACGCAGAGACGCAGAGGCACAGAGAAAGAAAAGATAGGTAATTTTAGAGCGGGAAAGGAGTAACAGCAATTACGGGTCAAACATTGCCGGAGTTCCAGCCTTTACCTTAGCGAGTAGTTCAATTAAAGTCTTTTTCTCCGCTTCAGTGAGATGAGCCATTAAATTTGTTGTACGGCAAAAGTGGTCAGGAAGCATTTGAGAAAGTAAATTTCTGCCTGTATCAGTTAATTGCACACTTAACATCCGCCTATCGGCTGGGTAAGGCTGACGTATCACTAATTTATCTCGTTCTAGTCCGTCAAGCAGTCCGGTGACAGTTGCTCTAGTAACACCTGTCCGTTCAGCACATTCGGATGGTGTTAGTTCTTGTTTATCAGCTTGAAGCAACTGCATTAACAAGGTAAATTTGCCCATTGAAAGATTATATCGGGCAAAATGAACGTCCAAAGCTGCGTATACATCAGCCGTCGTGTTGAGAAACGCTAAACAAGTCTCTACAGAAGCGATATCTAATTCTGGGTAGGAGTTGGCAAGATTTTCTAAACCTGGGCGATCGACAAAAGAATGTAGTGTTACCACTGTCTTCGAGAACCTTTATTAGGTGGCTAATCACCAGGTTACTATACCAATCGTCTCTGCAAAACTAACAGTTAAAATAACATCCCCGACTTCTTCGAGAAGCCAGGGATTTTGTTTATCACGCTCTTATTTAAAACTGCTATAGAAATAATTAGATATTAAGCGTATTTTGTAGACGCATATAACTAATCTAACTCTCGGCGTCCTTCTAAAGCTCTTGCCAGCGTCACCTCATCAGCGTATTCCAAATCGCCACCCACAGGCAAACCAAAAGCAATCCGCGTCACTTTGGTAAATGGTTTTATCAGCTGACCAATATATAATGTCGTCGTTTCTCCTTCGACACTGGGACTAATTGCTAAAATCACTTCAGTAGGCTTATCTTTACTTACTCGTCGCACCAAAGCTTGCAGAGTTAACTGTTCTGGACCAATACCATCTATGGGAGAAATCACTCCACCTAAGACATGATACTTGCCTTTGAACTCGCGGGTTTTTTCTAGTGCAATTACATCGCGGGAATCAGCCACGACACAGATAGTCGTGTTGTCGCGGTTCGAGTTGCGGCAAATTTCACAAACAGGTTCAGAAGAAAGGTGAAAGCACACAGAACACAAGCCTATCTGTTTTTTTGCTTCAACGAGCGCTTGTGCTAAAGCTTCGACTTCTGATTCTGGACGCTTCAAGATATGCAGCGCTAGACGTTGGGCAGTTTTGGGACCGACTCCTGGCAAGCGTTGCAGTTGCTCAATTAACCGTGCTAAAGGACGTGCGTAAACCGTTGTCTTGCCTCCAGTATTTTAGTACTATAACTATAATGACATTTGTCAAGGCGATTAGTAAGCATCAAGAGCGATCGCGCTGTACACTAACTAATTATTTGTAACTGTAAATTAACTAATTATTTTTCAATTTAACAAATGACACTCAACAGCCAAAGAGTAGCAAAGTCAAAAATTGCTTCTGACGCATCACCAGAAAAAGTAGCTTACTGGATTGGAGATAACATGCAAACAGTACTGAGTTATTACTGTCACCCTGACGTAACCAAAGCCGAATGTCCAGATTTTTGAGTAGCAATTCTACTCAAAAATAATTGAAAAAGCTTATCTACATGTTTGGGGGTAATTCTAAGGAAATGGGACCGAGAAATCCTTTGCGAAAATCGGTTAAAAGTTGCCTTGCAGTACGCTCGACATCTCCTTTGAAGCGATGCTCTGCTAAAGCGTGTAAATATGCTTCTCCAGTGTCAGTTGTCGGGTCGAGTTCGTACCGAGTCTCTAAGGGTTTTTTCGGCAATACGTTAGTCGCTACGGCTTCTAAGTACATGACTATATCTGCGAATGCTGATGCTACTAGTTGATTATCATAAGATGCTTCGCCAATATCGTCACAAATAGCTAACTTCAATGCTGCTTCTTGGTCTTCTAATTTTACGGGGATGACACCAGGAGCATCGAGCAATTCTAACTGCTCAGAAATTCGCACCCACCGCAAGGAACGAGTTACACCAGGACGAGCAGCACTTTCGACTACTCGCTTTCCGAGCAAACGGTTAATCAAAGCTGATTTACCAACGTTGGGAAAACCAATGACTACAGCGCGAACGGGACGAGGTAGCATTCCACGATCGCTTCTTCTTTTATTTATCTCTACTCCAGCTTCTTGTGCTGCTTTTGATACCGCAATTACACCTTGACCATGTTGAGCGTTAGTAAAATAAGGCACTTCACCTTGACTCTTAAACCAATCTATCCAAAGCGATCGCGCTAGTGGTGTAATCATATCTACTCGGTTTAGCACCAGCACCCGTCCTTTAGTCCCCACCCACTCAGCCGTTTGCGGATGGTTTGTTGCCAAAGGTATGCGTGCATCTCTCACTTCCAGTACTACATCTACACGCTTTAGCTGTTCTTTGAGCTTTTTTTCAGCTTTGGCAATGTGACCAGGATACCATTGAATCAGGTTTAATTTATAATTTTGAGTTATTGACATTTGTTTGATAGTTGATAGTTGATGGTTGATGGTTGATAGTTGATGGTTGTTGGTTGTTGGTTGATAGTTGATGGTTGACGCTATCCACTAACGACTAACCACTAGCCACTATCCATTTTAGATTGATGTAAAATGATTCTATTCCCATCAGGATCGTATGCGTAAATCTCTCTACCGTGAGAAGCAGTTGTGATTTCTCCTGGTGGGGGATAGCCTAAAGCGGTGAGGTGAGCGATCGCATCTTCAAAATTACTCACCTCTAGACACAAACTAATCTTACTTTTGGGTGAGTTAATAAATTCAGATTCATTAGTCTTTTTTGGTTGAAAGATACCTAATTTTACACTTCGTAATTGAAACTCAGCATAAATATTTGGGATTAGTTTTATTGGTTTTTCTCCCAAAACATTAGTATAAAATACTACGATATTTTCTATATCGTTAGTGGCTAGGGTGACGAAAGCATCAGTATATTGGAAAACCATACTTATGAAAAATAGCTAAGAAAAATTAGAAAAATTAAGTCTGAAAAAATATAGTTTTTCCAGACGATTCACCACCATAGCACGAAGTAATTAGTTAACTTGACTCAAGGCTCTAGCTGGTTGATGTTGAATATCTCTCTCCGGGTCGCCTAATTCACGTAAATTTGCGGCAAACTCTAACATAATTCCATCAGGATCGAAGAAATACATTGAAGAAATGAATGCAGTTTCATCAACTTCAGAAACATAACCAGAGGCAACATCTGCATGATATAAAACAGGTGTTACTTCCACACCCTTAGCAACCAGTTTTTCTCTATATTCCTCCATTTTTTCTACTGGAACATTAAATGCTAGATGATTCATAGAAGCGTGTGCGGTGGCTATATTGCCAGTTTCCATCGCATCAGGTCTTACAGAGGCAATCCCAGGTACTGCTTCTGGTGCTTGAGGAAACCAGAAAAAAGCCAAAGCATCCCCATTACCAATATCAAAAAAGAAGTGCTGTCCACCGTCTGGTAAGGCGATGGTTTTAATTAAATTCAAACCTAGGGTGTTGGTATAAAAGTCAACTGTGCGTGCCATATCTTTACATACTAACGCGATATGGTTTATTCCTTGAATTTGAAAGTCTTTCATATCAATTACCCAGTTATGATATTTGCTTTTACTATTATTACTTTTTCAGATAGTCGCTATGAACTTCGGATACCACCCAATACGGTTCGGTTAGGAAAGTTATCTGTTGAGGCAAGGAGGGGGTGCAGGGGAAGCTTCGGGAGCAGGGGGAGAGAAAAAAGGCTTATCCGAACCGTATTGGGACACCACCAAGTATGTAAATAATAGACCTCTTGCACTCATTCTATAAATGTATGTTTTTTCATGCCCTTTTCCCTTTCCCCTTTCCCCTTTCCCCAAATAAGTGCAAGAAGTCTAATGTTTTCCTTTTCCCCAATTTACAAGTGAGTGCGTATCCTCTCCAAACCAGAGTACACGTTGAAACGTTCCCCGCGCAAAAATCCAATTAAGGTAATTCCAAATTCTTGCGCCACGGATACTGCTAAACTGCTGGGAGCAGAAACCGCACAGACAATGGGAATCGCAGCAGCAGTAGATTTTTGTAAAATTTCAAAGCTAGAGCGTCCGCTGACCATGACAATATGATTATTTAAGGGCAATTGGTCAGCCAGCAACGCCGAACCAATCAATTTATCCAAAGCATTGTGACGCCCAATATCTTCGCGCAACTTCAAGAGATTTCCGTTCTGGTCAAATAAAGCCGCAGCGTGCAAACTTCCAGTCGCGGTAAAAACAGCTTGAGCAGATCGGAGTTTATCTGGTAAGCTATAAATAATCTCAGGCGTGATTGTGGGTACTGGAAGAATTACTGGGCAATTTCGCAGACGCAGACTTTCAAGGCTAGCCTTACCGCAAACTCCACAAGCGCTGGTAGTGTAGAAGTGTCTTTCCAAAGGCTGCAAATCTGGAATTAATCCTTCTGTTAAAGCGACATTAACGATGTTGTAACGCTGCTCACCGTCAACACAATAGCTGATCCGTTGGATATCTTTTTTAGAAGTAATTACGCCTTCGTTGTAGAGAAAACCGGCAGCTAATTCAAAATCTGCTCCAGGCGATCGCATTGTCACAGCAATTGTCTTTTGGGGAGAAGCTATGCGAATTTCTAAAGGTTCCTCGGTAGTCAGTTGATCTAGTTTCGGACGTACCTGACCTTTTTCCACTACCCAGACAGTGGCTTTAGTTTTGCTTGCTGGAGGCTTTGTCATACAACTTTTTAAAAGAGGACAACTGCGTTATAGTCTGGCACACCAGCAGTGCGATCGCCTTGTTTTTTAGATATTATCTGGGTCAATATTCAATTCTCGCAGTTTTGCGGCTAGGCGATCGGCACGTTGGGTTGCTTGTTCAGCGCGTTGGGTTTCTTGTTCAGCGCGTTGGGTTGCTTGTTCAGCGCGTTGGGTTGCTTGTTCAGTGCGTTGGGTTGCTTGTTCAGCGATTTCTTCGGGTGTAGGAATTAGCTGTCCTTCTGCTGTAAAGTAACGCAATTTATTTTCGTGAACACCAAAGTACAAACTTAGCTGTTGACTCCACAAAAGTCCTTGAGGATTAGGTTCTATAGGTTGATAAGTACCACCAAGTAAAATAAATCCCGCAAATTCTAAATTATTCGGGTCAAACCAGAAATATTCGGGAGTGCGAAAGATATCTTGATAAATCTGTTTTTTTAAACCTTTGTCAGTCGCTGCTGTTGAATTTGAAAGTAATTCTACAATCAAATTCGGATATTTGCCGTCTTCTTCCCAAACAACCCAACTGTTACGGGGTTTGCGTTCAGTGTTGAGTACTACAAAAAAATCTGGTCCGCGAAAGTCTTCTGATTTGCGCTGACGTGGACTGTAATAAATGCTGAGGTTTCCAGCGGCGAAAAAATCGTTGTGATTTCGCCACCACCAGTCAATGCATTTTAATAATAGCAGCATTTGCTGCAAATGTAGGTAGCTTTCCAAAGGTGGTTCGTCACTATATAAATCCCCTGGAGGAAATATTACATCAAGTGGGGCTTCAAAATCTTTGGCGACGGACATGACTACAAGTATTTGGGTGATATAACTTTAGTGTAGCGGGACTCTATATTGAAATTTCCAAACGCACGATCGCATTGTAATCGGGAACTCCTTCGAGCGATCGCTTACTTTTATCTAACAACACATTACCCTCAGGCCAATGAATCTGCAAATTTCCCGGATTAATTGGTGCAATGTACACCTTACCCGAAAAAGTACCAAGTTCATTCTTCAAAACCACAGCATCGCCATCTTTCAACTTTAATTTTTCAGCATCTTGGCGACTCATCAACACCGCTTCTCGCATTGCGCCGGTAATTGCATCCTTGCGTTCTTGTACCATACTATTAAATTGTTTACCTCGGCGCGTCGATACTAAAAAACAGCCTTCTGGTAATTTCCTTTCTGGATGCGACATCACCGCAAAGTGTGCTTTTCCATCTGCTGTGGGGAAATTCCAACCAAAGCACAAATGTGAACCACCATATTGAAATTGGTCGCCAGCTTCCTTAAGATGTTGAATACCAGCGTATTGTGGAACTACTTGGGCAATTTCTTGGCGAATAGCTATTGTATCATCAAAATGCAGTCCCAAATCTGGACGCACCCGTTTTGCTAATTCCATAAATACTTCCCACTCCGGACGCGCTTCACCAATACGCGAACCGGGAATTTCTGGACTGAAAATAATTCGGCGTTCGGTACTAGTTTCTGTAACTCCCCCCGGTACTTCATAGCGAGTCGTTGCAGGTAACAGCACCACGGTGTCTGCTGGTTCCACTAGCATTTGACTTGACAAAACAATGTCCATATGGACGCGCAACGACACGCGTTTTAAGGCATCTTCCACATAATCTGGTTCTGGCAAGACTTCGAGGAAATTACCCCCCACGGAGAATAATACATCTAATCGCCCATCGAATGCTGCATCAATCATTTCTGGAGCAATTAAACCTTTGGTAGCTGGTACTTCAAAGCCCCAAAGTTGACTTAACGCGGCTGCATTTTCTGGGGTAATGGGTTTACCACCGGGAAACACGGTAGCATAACATCCCATCTCTGCACCACCTTGCACCCCAGAATGACCGCGAATTGGCATTAAACCGCAACCTTCGCGACCGACAAAACCTTTAGTGAGAGCTAAGTTGATGATGGCACGTACATTGTCTTCACCACTAGAATGCTGCGTAATGCCCATACTCCAGACAAACACAGCTTTATCAGCTTCTCCGACCATTTTCGCAAAAGCGTACATTTCATCTTGGGTGCTTCCAGAAAGTCGCTCTAAGTCTTCCCAAGATTGAGTTTGCAGAAAGGCTTTTAGTTCTTCAAAGTTTGCTGTGTGCTTTTCTATAAAGGACTGATCTACCCAATCGTTGGCAATCATGTGCTTGATTGTACCATGCAAAAATGCCATATCTCCGCCCATGTTCACCAGAAAGAAGTCTTCGGCGAACTTTGTTCCGAAAATGGCACTTTCGACAATTGAAGGCACCCAGTAGCGCTCCATCCCCGGTTCGCGGTAGGTGTTAATTACCACAATTTTTGTGCCGGCTTTTTTGGCGTTGTGGAGATACTTGACGGTAACAGGCTGATTGTTGGCTACATTAGAACCAATAAAGACTAATAAATCTGTGCCAATCCAGTCTTTATAAGAACAAGTGGTAGCTGCTGCACCAAGAGTTGCTTTAAGTCCTGCTGTGCTGGGAGAATGACATATACGGGCAGCGTTATCAATATTATTGCACCCCATCGCCCGGACTGCTTTTTGGGTAGCGTAATAAGTTTCGTTAACGGTGCCTCGGCTGGTAATATAGAAACTGAGGCGATCGCTTGTTGTCGTGCGAATTTTACTAGCAATCACTTCTAAAGCTTCATCCCAGCTAACTCGACTAAAGCCTTTTTCCCCGCGTCGGCGAATCATTGGGTAAGGAAGCCTTCCTAACTCCCGCAATTGGGCACTTTTTTTAGTTTGCAATTGCCCAACATCTTCTAACAATTCGGGATTTAAAGCTGACATAGTATTCATCTGCAACAACCGCAGCCGAACATTGCAGACATGAATTCCATCTACAGTCCAATCCTTCATCCCGGTTGTGCCCAAAGCGCAACCATCGCAAACACCCTTATTTAAGATATTCCATGCATAGGGAAGTTTGTGCCGTGACAGCCAAATTGCCCGAAACACCTCCCAATAGTTGTTGGGGTATTGTTCGCCAATACCGAAGGGCTTCCAACTCGCCCAATGTGAAGGTGTCCAACGCTTTTTTGGTTTAGGCAACATCAGCAGGGGGCATATAAATTTATCTATTCTATTATGAATCAAAACTTACCGAAAAATTGGGTCTAAAGCCTCCCCCTTCGTCGTGGTTTTTTCTTAGATATCTGGTTAAAGTCCTGTGACGAGTTTACCATGACTACCTCTTAAAGATACGCGTCTAGTTTTTGACTGGTTCATTGCCACAATGCTATATTGGCTTTTGCTCTTAAAAACCTAGGCAAAGATTGAAATTTACTTTGCAATTAACATTACAGCACTCAGTTTACTCATTTGAGTGATGAGAAAGCGATATCCACAAATAAATGCTGGATAGATAGGCTACGGCTATGATGCAGATAGTTAGTATAAAGTCAAAATCAGTCATGACATTTAATTAGACGTAAAAGTGTGCGAGGAGCTTACAAATTTAATTTGTAAACTGTGAGTGGAGTATGCAAATGACGAGATACACAAAGACCAAATCAAAGTCAAAAAAACTTGACCAAGCAAAGTTAGTTAGGTTACTGAATCGATAAAGCCCCAAATTGAGGGGTTTAGACGTAACTAGCCTCAGAAGCTATCTATTCAGACATTGACTAACAAATAGATCCGGCTGATAACCTACCCTCAGTACTGCTGAAGTAGGTGGCTAAATGGCACTGATGAATTATACTTGCCTAATTTTTGACTAGCTTTTCACCAAAGCTTGATTGACGCTGCTAACCCTAAACTACTGTATCTACGAGCAGCAATGACCAGGTAGCTAGCGCTGGTTAGCCCATTAGCCCGATCTTGGTATACGACGTATACACGCGATCGCTATTTTTTATTTACTCTAATTATATAGTAGACCAGAGTCGCAAAAATGGCTTAAAAATTTGGTCTACAAAGTGAGCATCCAGCAGACTTTACTTTCACGGGTAAGTCGGGAAATTAAGAGTTGCGTGTTTTCACTGAACTTACTCAACTTTGCTTACTACCATAATATAATTAATGAATCAAAAACTACCGCATCTATCTAATGGTATTTGTTTATCTATTACTTATGGACTAGATTACAAAAAAATCCGAAAAAATATAATTTGCTACTCAGTAAGCAATAAGGATAAGATTAACGCAGAAAGCTTTATTACATTTTGCATAGATTTTGACAACTAGAAAACTTTGAGACTTTTTTGATTTGTATTAAGGGAATGTGTAGTGCTAAAAAATCTCAGACCAACTTTTTCTATATTAACTACATCTATAGTTTCGTCTTTGTTTTTCCCTGCGGTAGTTTTAGCGGCAAACTTTAAATTAGAAACAGCAACAATTGCTGATATTAATAAAGCTTTTGATGCTGGGGCATTGACATCAGTACAATTGACGCAACTGTATTTAAATCGAATTAATGCGTATGACAAGCAAGGTCCGAGCATTAATTCTATCATCACCATAAATCCGCAAGCGCTAGAGACAGCCGGAGCTTTAGATAACGAACGTCAAAGTTCAGGTAAGAGAAGTCCTCTGCATGGAATTCCAGTTATTTTAAAAGATAATTACGATACCTTTGATTTGCCGACTACAGCTGGTTCTTTGACTCTGGCAAATTCTATTCCTCCAGATGATGCTTTTCTCACCAAAAAACTGCGAGATGCGGGTGCGATTGTACTTGGTAAAGCTAATTTGCACGAATTCTCATTAGATTTTACAACTATTAGTTCTTTGGGTGGGCAAACACTCAATCCTTACGCACTCGATAGAATACCTGGGGGTTCAAGTGGTGGAACTGGAGCATCTATTGCTGCTAACTTTGCCACAATTGGAACTGGTTCAGACACAGCAATTTCTATTCGCGGACCAGCATCTGTGAATAATTTAGTTGGTATACGACCAACTGTTGGGTTAACAAGTCGAGATGGTATTGTTCCGCTACTTTTAACCCAAGACACCGGAGGACCCATCGCGCGAAATGTTACCGATGCAGCTTATATCCTAAGTAGGTCGGCGAAAAAATTTATAACTATGTAACGAAAAATTAATCAGAGCAATTGGAGTCAAATTTAAAACGTTGTGTGGTGTAGTTTCCCCTTTCTCCTCTGGCTTCAACACCATTAATG
>JAESGY010000610.1_pt1 | contig 11241 bp, 13 predicted proteins | sample 9269841 | NCBI WGS metagenome assembly JAESGY01 (sample SAMN17022865, study PRJNA683097) | algae metagenome | isolation source: Spirirestis rafaelensis WJT71-NPBG6 and co-occurring heterotrophs from... | place: USA: Pinto Wells, Joshua Tree National Park, Colorado Desert, CA | collected 2006-08-15 | reverse complement strand
AGGGCCTCAGGTGATGCTCCCAGCCTGAGGAGGGTTGAAGGCGCTCACCTCAGGCAGTTCCGACCTCAGCAAACAAGGTATCGTTGCTGATGCAGCCAATTCGAGCACCGACTTTTTCAACGAAATCGGCACCAAGCTGACGTTTGCCCAACTTCCGGAGACGCGCGATGAGCAGACCTTCACACCGCCGCGCTTAAGGGTCGCTTCGACCCAGATTAGGTTCTCCAGTACTGCCTGGAACACCCTGAGGCTCGTGGCGTTGCCGGCATAGCGCTTCGCCCCTTCCGATGCAGAACGGAAACGATGAGGATCCAATGACGCACTCACTGGCTGGTCTTGCCGTCGTGATCACTGGCGCATCGAGTGGCATCGGTCGCGCCACGGCGCTCGCCTTCGCCCAGCGTGGAGCCCGTCTAGTGCTCGCGGCACGCCGGGCGGAGTTGATCGAGGACGCCGCCCGCGAGTGCCGGAACCTGGGGGCAGAGGCCATTGCTGTGCCCACAGACGTGACGGATCCCAGGGCCGTCGATCACCTGGCTCAAACAGCACAACGCGCCTTCAGCGGCATCGATGTCTGGATCAACAATGCCGGTACGGGAGTGTTCGGCCCGTACCAGAACGCCGACATGGCGCTCCATCGGCGCACGATCGAGGTGAACCTGCTCGGGTCAATGCACGGCACCTACGCGGTTCTGCCGATCTTCCTGCGCCAGAGACATGGCATTCTCATCAACAACATCTCACTCGGAGGTTGGGCGCCAACCCCCTTTGCGGCCGCTTACACGGCATCCAAGTTCGCCCTGCGAGGGTTTTCGGCAAGCCTCCGACAAGAGTTGGGCGATCATCCGGACATCCATGTCTGCGGGGTGTTTCCGGCGATCATCGACACGCCCGGCCTTGATCATGGGGCGAATGTGTCAGGACGGCAGATCAACCCGGGTCCGCTGATTTACGCTCCGGAGGATGTGGCTGAAACTTTCGTTTCGCTCGTGAACTGGCCGCGTGACGAGGTGGCCGTGGGCTGGCCGGCACGCGCGGCACAGATTGCCTATGCGCTGGCGCCTGGTCCGACAGAGCATCTCATGGGCGCGGTGATGCGGCGCTCACTCAGGCAAGCATCGCCAGCGCCGCGGACACAAGGAGCGCTGTTGCGGCCGGTGGCGGAGGGACGGGGCGTGAGTGGCGGCTGGCGCGACCGGAAAGGCCTGCCGTTCTCAGCGCGCCAGCCCAGCAACGCTGTAGGCATCGTGGCACTGGCAGGCTTGGCATTGTTCCTGAGTACCAAAGCCGTAGCCCGTGCGCGCCGCTAGTGCCCTCTTGATGAAGCTATCAGGCCATCATCCACCCACGCCCGCTTGGCATAGTCTAACACCGGTAGCTTGCTTGTGACTGCTGATGCTCGTTACAGCACTGGTCGAGAGCCTTCCTGATAACATCTGTGACCTACTGCCAGTACTCCTCGTCGGCATCTGCAGGTGCATTCACCTACAGAAGAAAGCCAGGGCCAGGTTAGCTGGGACGCCGGCTTCATACTGACCAACGGCCGCCCGCTCCTCGATCTCGTCCGCAGGACTAGGATTGAGCCATCCCCGCTTCCGGCGGGGCGTCGCCCGCTCCCTGCAGCATCTGATTATGACGTCCTCCTGGCCAACTCTGCGGAAGAGGCAAGTCACCTGATACGCACGAACCGACGTGTCAGTGTTCTGGTCCTCGATACGGATCTCGGCCAGGCAAGCGTCGGCCTCGCCTTAGCTAAGGACGCTCGTGCGTCCGATCCTGAACTCAAGGTAATCTATACGTCTCAAACGCCATTCAGGCTGAAGGATGCCGAGAAGGTCAGCGGGGCTCCTTGCCTGCGCACGCCTTATCATCCCCACCAACTCGCCAGTGTGATCGGTCAACTCGTTCGGCGGCATGCATCCGAAGAGGCCGAAGCCTACGCGGCATAGGCACTTGGAACTCCAGTTGGGTCTGCGGAGTGAGGCCGGGATGGTGCTCGGTTTCCAGGGATCGGGGCTGGCCCTGTGTGCACTTGCCGGCAAGTGGCTGTCTGCTTGTAACGATACGAGGCTATGCGGCGAAACAACCTCGCATAGGTGAGATGCCCGAAGACGCCTCTCCGAGGCATCCTTGGAGCATGGACTTTTCCAGGGATGCTCACCCATTCTTGGGGGTATAGCGGTAACTCTGGGTTGGGCGGTCGAGGACGCGTCGTCCCATCAGGCTTGCCACAAGATCGACCATGAGCAGGGCCGTGCGACCGCGCTCGTCGAGGAAAGGATTGAGTTCAACCAAGTCCAAGCTTCCCACGAGGCCGCTATCGTGCAGGACCTCCATAATCAGGTGTGCTTCGCGGAAGGTCGCGCCACCAGGAACGGTGGTACCAACGCCGGGAGCGATGCCAGGGTCAAGGAAATCCACATCCAAACTCACGTGGATAACACCGTCCGCTGCCGCAATGCGCTTCAAGAAGGCATCGAGAAGCGGAACGATGCCATTCTCATCGATGGCACGCATATCGTGGATCGTCACGCCCGCGGCCCTCACCGCAGCGCGCTCTTCAGGATCGACGCTACGGATGCCCATCATGCACACGTTCTGTGGCTTGATTGAAGCCGCGAGTGCTGGAAAGTACCCGTCGAAACCTTCACGGCCCGTCGCATAGGCCATCGGCACGCCGTGCAGGTTGCCGCTCGTTGTTGTCTCAGGCGTGTGAAAGTCCGGGTGCGAGTCGAGCCATAGGACGAAGAGTTCACGGCCTTCCTCTGCGGCGCGGCGGGCAAGGCCTGTCATCGAACCGGCCGAAAGGCTGTGATCGCCGCCAATGAAAATCAGCATACCTTCTCCGCTCGCCCGATAGGCCGCTTCTGCGATGGCCTCGATCCAGGCTACGGTCTCCGAAAGGGCTTTGATTGCAGAGTTCGGATGGCGCAGTTCACGGAGTGGGCCGGGTGTAATGTTGCCCCGGTCCTCCACTGAGTATCCGAGATTGCGCAGTTCGGTCAGCAAACCCGCGGTGCGAAAGGCACTCGGGCCCATGTCGCAGCCAAGGCGGCCGGCACCCTCCTGAACGGGCGCTCCCAGAATAATGCACGGCTTCGACGTCATTAGATCCTCCTGACCTGACTGGGATCTTGGACCAGGCGCGTTGAGAGCCTACTGCATGTGGCCGGATCCCTGAAGTTGTACTAGGTCAAGGGAGACTTTCCGGTCCTGGAACAGCCTCAGGTGTTCTTCGGGGCTCGTGGCATTTGTCGGAATGTACCTTCGCTTGATCATACTGGCAAAGGCGTCTAGGCGAGCTTCATTAACGCAGAGGCACCTCGCCAGAGGCAAGAGTATCGTTGTCGTCAATGGAAATCACGTGGAAGCCTGTTCGAGCCGGCACCTGCGATGAAGGCGGGAGAATGGTGCTGGTGAACGGCAAGTTGGTGGCCATTCTGGTTCATATGACCGGCCTATACGATACTCCGGAGCTGCAAGGTAAGTGGTTCGTGGAGGCAGGCTTCGGCCCTCTCTCAGACAAGCATGAACTTTTCTCCACCTGGGAAGAAGCTGAAGCCTTGGTCCATCAGCACTGTCAGGCCGAACGAAAACAGGGATCAGGGCGGCCTTTGCACTCTTGACGCTCGCGAGGCACGTAGCCTGACCGGCTTCTCAGATCCGACCGGAAATCCCAAAACTCGCCTCCGCCGCGGAACCAAACTCCTACGGCCAAGTTGTACGATCTTCTCCAAGGGGGTAGATCCTTCGGGAGAGTCACTGCGTTGCTCCTCTTGCGGGCGACCAAAGCTAACGACAATCCGCAGCAGACAAAATCGGCAGATAACTCATGGGCCTCAGTACTTTGCATCAGAAGCAGCTCCTTCCAATTCATCAAGTTCTCCCCGAGCCGATCCCCACCATCCTGGTCTGCAGGAATTCCTTGGTTCGAGCAGGCATCCGTCACATCCTGGATGGCACGCGCTATATTATGGCAAAGGAGCTTGATGACAGCTCGACGCTACCGACCGCTTCCGGTGCATCGCCGGTTCTCTACATCCTGGACGATAGCCACTCCGCTGATGCGCTGGCCAAGATGGTGGAGGATCTGAAAACACAATCCCCATCTGCACGAGTGGTGGTTCTGGCAGACCATCTTGACCCCATTACCATGATGCGAGCCTTACAAGCGGGTCTGAATGGCCTGTGCTCGACAAGAATGGAGCGTGATGCGCTGCTCAAGGCGCTCGAGCTGGTGATGCTCGGAGAAACCTTTATCGCGTCTGCTTTGGTTCTCACGATGCTTGACGAGACCTCCCAGCCCCATGAGAGCCGACAGGCCATGACCTCCGCCGTTACGCACGCCAATGACACAGCCGCCAAACATCACAATCTATCGGGCCGGGAGGTTGAGATCCTGAAGCAGCTGATGGAAGGCGAGTCGAACAAGGTGATTGCAAAGAAACTCGGCATCGCTGAAGCAACGATCAAAATTCATGTCAAAACGATCCTTCGCAAAGTCCGAGTGCAGAACCGCACGCAGGCTGCCCTATGGGCCACAGCTCACCTGAGCGTCCCAGCAAATCGGAGTGAAGGGGGACGTTGATGAGTGGCAAGACCGTAACACGGACAGAGTTGAGCGGGGCGGTCTACCAGAAGGTTGGCCTTTCACGGGCCGAGTCGGCCAGACTGGTGGAGCAGGTCTTAGGCGAGATTTGCGACAGCCTGATCGCAGGTAAGGCGGTGAAACTCTCCGGCTTTGGCAACTTCGTCGTGCGCAGCAAAGGCGAGCGCGTCGGCCGCAATCCAAAAACAGGCATCGAGGTGCCGATTGAGAAGCGCAGGGTCATGGTCTTCAAACCCTCAAACGTTCTCAAGGCTCACACGAACGGTGAGGCTGCCGAAGGCGAAGACTAATCAGCCAAACGGTCTAGGGCATCTGCCTAGTTTCGATTGCCTCCACCGTCATGTACAAGTCTTAACTGTTGGTTACCTCTCACGCATTGATGAAGTGATTATCATAAATTAACCAGAACATTCAAACCATACTTCCTACTCGTCAGGGGCAGATGTAGGATTTAAGCCGCGATTTCAGTCATAAGAACTGAGCGCGGCTTCCTTTATTTCGACCATCAAATGATGAAATAACTTTCCCCTTTGCGACTAATACTTGCCTAGTCTAACTAGCTGAATTGACGGTACGGGCAGTATACACAGTAATAGGCAGAACTAGTAAGGGGTGGGGGCTCCTATGAAGCTGCTATTTGCTGCCGCTCTGGTCGGCGGTTTGCTCGGGTTCGCTTTGTTCTGGCCGAATGGAGCACTGTCAGCACTCTTGGGTGCGCAACTTGGTGCAAGCTCCTTGGCTTTCCTCATGTGTCCGGTCTTAGCATTGCGGAAGGCGAAGGCGGGGCGGAGGCAGAGCGCCGGCTTCAAGCTCGCCTCGCGAGCTTGGTCAACGGAGGATCGTCCATGACCATTCTCGATCCGCTGACTGGGCGGCTGATCAAGATCCAGAGCCCAATCACACCTCCTCCTTGAGGCACTGAATGCGCCCGCCCGCTAAACCCATCACGAGAATGGAGAGTGGATCGCACCTCAGGTGCAAGGCGCATGTAAGCAAACAAAGGCGCCCGCAAATGAGCAGGGCGCTCTGAAGTTACCAGATCACCTGTAGGGGCGAATATCTGGGGACGGCTTCATACCACCGGACGGATAGGACTCAATGGCTCAATAAGAACACCCGCCAATCTGCTCTGGAGGATTCCATCTCTTATCACCTCAGCGCCGCGGCCATGTACCGCGGCGCTTCTTCTTTGTGGGAACAGTCCCGGCGGCCTGTGCTCTCCTTCAGAGATCAAGCTTCGTCGGAAGAGAGGGACCCCTAACTCGCTTTGGCCCCTATGCGGCTGCGGAAGACGGGTAAGCTGATCAGGCCATGGGATGAACATTGCCCCCAAGCGACCCGTCCATGGCCAGGCCCGGCGGACCAACTCCTTGATCCCCGTCGGGCCTGCTCGCCGTTCTCCAGCAGTTCCGGGGTGCCGTCGAACGGGAAGCCCAGTCGGACCACATGAGGAGGAGCGCCTTCGTGCGCTCCTTGGCACTGGTATCCTGGTTGCGCCTCTCGATCCGGCGTTGGACGCGATTTGCCAGGAAGCCCAACACCACTTCGAGGCGCCGATCAGTCTGATTACCTTGGTCGACCGGCAAAGGCTGTGGGTGAAGGCTGCACAGGGACTACGCATCTCGGACATGCCACGGGATGTGGCCTTTTGCACCTACACGGTTCTGAGCGACGATGTGTTCGTGATCAATGACATGCTTGCTGATGAGCGGTTCAAGGACAATCCGTTGGTGACCGCCGAACCTTACCTGCGCTTTTATGCTGGGGCACCGCTTACCTACTTGAAGAACCTTCGTCTGGGCTCGCTGTGCCTTCTGGATACGAAGCCTCACACCTTTTCGCGGGGAGACGAGGCCGAACTCCTTGCGATGGCCGAGCAGGTAGTGTCAAAAATTGCGTGGCAGGAGCTGGACGCCCTCAATCCGCTGCCTCGGAACCTCAACCATTAAGGCTGCATGGCCTCTTCCCGGTCATCATCGCAGCCCGCGCTCCAGCACAGCTGGCCTTCCCCGCCCACAGGGAAGGCGCGGGACGGTTCCTCACCACCAGAGCGGTAATGCTCAGATTTTTTCCAGCATCTCTGAGCAATCGCGTCATGGTTTCGCGAGGTCCGTACAATGGAAAGGCAGCCGATAAGAGTAGTGTGATAGCAGCTCATTCACCTGCATAAAGGCGATCCACCCCATTGCCGATGAGGAGGATAAGAGTGCTCTGAGCTTGGATCGGATGGAGGTTCTTGTGGAAGACAATCTACAAACGGATCGGCGCAAACTTGTCGTGATGCTTGGACTGGCGGCCGCAACTGCCGGATTTTCTACGCCCATGGTAGCCCATGCCGCTCAAACGGTGACCCTTCCGAAGAGAGCCGTCACGGTCGTTGCATCGGTTCGAGCGCGCCCCGGCAAGGAGACTGACCTCATTCGGGCGACTGAGGTGCTAGTCCCGAAGGTGCGGCAGGAAGCAGGAAATCTCCTGTGCCAAGCGCACCGAGGTTTGGATGCGCCGGGTGTCCTGGTGTTTTACGAAATCTTCGAGAGTGCCGCAGCTTTCGAGGCCCATAAAGTTGCCCCTCACACCAAGCAATGGTCCGTCGACATCGGCCCACTTGCAGCCGGGCCGGTCGAACTGACGCTTCTCGAAGCCTTAGCTTAGAGGAGGTTGCTCGGTCATCGTTGGACCGCGTCCATGTTCACGCCCATCACGAGCCATTCCACAAGGCCAATGGCTCCCCTAGAAATTCAAAGGAGAGACTGCAATGAACATGCTGATCAAGACGCTTGCCGCAGCTGCGGCTGCTACCGTGCTCGCCACGAGCGCCTTCGCTCAGAGCGCGAGAGACATCCGCGGCGCTTCACCGTATGTCGCCATTGAGAACGAGCCCGCACCCAAGCTGATCGTAGATCCTCCGCTCCCTGAGGGGCTGGCCATAGGGGTCTACTGGGCCCAGTACCGCGTGGAGAACTTGCGTATCGTACAGGCGTTCGGGCCGGTCGCCACCCAGGTATCTCCACGCATCGGGCATCTGCACGTTATTGTCGATGACCTGCCCTGGTGGTGGGCGGATGCGAGCGACAACAATACCGTCGACATAGCCAATTTCCCCCCTGGCGTGCACAAGGTGAAAATCCAGCTGGTTGACGCCAACCACAACGTCTTCCCTGGACAGGAGGTGACGCATACCTTCACCATCCCCGCGAGTGCGCCTCACCAGCAACACAGCGCGTCTCACCGCTAACCCCGAGGGTTTCGAAGGCTCCGCACGAGAGCCCGACGTGCCGGTGGCTCATACCCACCGACGCAAAAGAACCCCGTCCAATTCGGCAATTGAAAGCGGTATGGGCTGAGCGTCAAGGCGCATGCCGTTCTCAGGATTGGGCGACGTTGCTAGAGCTTAGGCAGCATTCAGGTGGATCCCCACCGACACCCAATAGGACGGGTGGATCTGTCAGCGGCAAGGTGCAAGCTTCCCGCCGACAGATCAGGCACACGAGCCACACGCGGACGCATCATATCGCCGCCGAAAGCGATGAGGGCGGCGTGCGTACACCGGAACACATACGCAATTCACGGAGACGAGAAATGGGTAGGTTCAGTAATAAGATCGCTGTGGTGACAGGCGGCGGGAGCGGTATCGGACTGGCGACGGCACGCCGGCTCGCCGACGAAGGCGCTGCCGTGGTGATTGTCGGCCGCGATCCGCAAGCATTAGATATCGCCGCGCAGTCGATCGGCGGAGCAGTTGATCCGGTGACTGCGGATGTGGCGAAGTTTAACGATCTCGATCGGCTTTTCTTGCACGTGCGTGAGCGTCAAGGACGCATAGACATCCTCTACGCAAATGCCGGGATCGCGAGGCTTGGCCCGATATCCGAGATGGCGCCTGATGCGTTCGATGAGGTGATGAATGTAAATTTTAAGGGTACTTACTATACGGTGCAAAAAGCTTTGCCGCTCATTGCGGATGGCGGCTCGATCATCTTCACCAGCTCTTGGTTTACGGAAGTTGGAGTCGCTGGGACGTCGGCGGTGTCGGCCAGCAAGGCGGCAGTCAGAAACTTAGTCAGGACGCTTGCCTCGGAACTCGTTGGACGCAACATCCGGGTGAACTCAGTGAGCCCAGGGGTGATTGAAACGCCTCTATTCGGAAAGCTCGGACTTAGTGAGGCGGCAGCGCAAGAGTTGGGAGCGAGCCTGTTAGGCACCATCCCAATGAAGCGGTTTGGCAGCGCTGAGGAGGTTGCCTCAGTCGTTACGTTCCTCGCGTCACACGACGCATCCTATATCACCGGCATCGATCTGCCGGTCGATGGCGGACGCACCCAGCTCTAATTCTTACCCGCTTGCCCGCTGACACTCGGACCGGCGGCAGGGGAACGATCCTGTCCAAAAGCGAGCTTGGACCCACGTGTCCTACTGCAGGCACGTGGCACAGCCCTCCGCGAGTTGAGTCCTCCTTGAGCGCCCTACCGCTTGCCAGCGGTTTGCGCCTCGGCCATACGGCTCGTGCCACGACCTTGCTGCCGAACTCACCCGGCGCGGCGTGCCCTTCGTTGTCTACTCCGGCGCCTTCCAGGACAGCGATGCCAGCCCCGAGCTGCTGAATGCGGTCTGGATCGAGAAGCCTGCGGCCTTTCAGACACTGCATGAGGCCCTTGCGAGGCTTCAGGTTCAGCCAGCACCACAATCGGGGATTATACGGCGCGAAGGCTGTTTAACTGAAGTGAAAGGGTTTGCTAGCACCATGGATTTTCAGAGAGCAGATCGTCACAAATTGTCCCCTTGGCCGTGACATCTGTCTCTCTGGATTGACGCAAACTCTCTCCCTTGGCTCCCTCGTCGGCCCACTACCGGCGGGGGAGTTTCTACGTCCGACCAAAGAAAAAGCGCCCGCAGAAAGCTAGAGCATCGGACCGGAAATAGGACTCTTTGGTCAAAAGAGGAGGCTTAGGTCTGACAATCCCCTGCTGAGGTACAACCGGATGAGTGGGTTTGGTGCACGAAGTCCAGCCTTGTTGCGAAGACAGTGTCACAGTTGCTTCAGCCGCGGCTGACCGCACGACATAGACACAGAGCTGATCACCACTCCGTCTCCCGCTGGCATGGCTGTTGAGCCTCCCTGGAGGTCCAGCCTTCCCGTTGCCCTCGGTCCCCTTGTGAAGCCACGGCCTGACATACCGACGTAGATGAAGGAGCCGTCACGGTTCCAGACTGTGGCAACCACGACCCCTGAGCGGGGCACGTTTCCTGTAGGCCAGTTGGCGAACAAATGAAGTGGCTGATTGTTAAAGCCCAGGCTGATTGTTAAAGCCCTGATCGGGTCAGCCACATCAGCAGCTTCGGCTGCTTGTTGATCTGCCTCCACAATCCAACCTCCCTGTACCAACAGGAGGGTTTGATGCCTCACACCTTCCAAGTCGGTCAACTCGTACGCGCTGTTGCCAAGTTTTGTGATCGGACAGGACACGAGGGCATGTACGAGATTGTGCGCCTACTGCCCTCTGACACGGACGGCGTGCCGAAGTACCAGATCAGGAGTGCGGCACAAGGGAGGGAGCGGGTCGTCATGCAGCAGGAAATAGCTAAGGTCTGAGGTCCGTAGCTCTCGCTGCACTCAGAAGATGAATAAGGGCTGCATAGCCCATTCGGCCCTGCTTCAACGAGGCTTTGGCAATCTCCTGGACAACGGGTGACTCGGTCCGAGTCCAGCCCCTGTCAGGAGGTTTCTGATGAGCTTCGGTTTGAGAAGGATTGCGCTTGCTGCTGTAGCTGCTTTTGCCCTCGGAGGTGCCGCTCAGGCAGCAGAGGTGAGCATCACGATCCATACTGATGGCCACGGCACCCATCGGCGGGTGGCTGACTACGGTGAAAAGCCGTTTGCGGGTAGTCCCTACAGGCGCACCGAGCATTGGTATGAGCATCGTGAACCCGGTCGCTACTATGGGCGTCCTGTTCCTGATTGGCGAGAAGGGCGGCCCTACCAGGACGGATACACCAGTGTCCCGGTTGTGGAGCGGCATCACTGGCAGCGGCCTGTGTTTGCTGGGCCACGCTGGGCTTATCAGGATACGTGCAAGATCATCATCAAGGAGCGGGTAAACCGCTGGGGCGAGTTGGTTCAGGTCCGCAGCAAAGTCTGTCGGTGAACCTGATCCATACCCCTGAGACGGAAGGTCTATGCATTTGCCTTGGAGGGCGCTTGACGTACAAGTCGAGGCTAAGAAGGCTTCGCGGCAGGTCATTCCATAAGATACTCGGACAGACAGCACAGATCAGGAAGCCCTCTTCGTTGCCGTGGTCAAGCTCCTGAGAGGAACTGATCTTAGGGAGCGTGACCGGATTGATTGTTGCTCACCCTTGCTGTGAGGCAAGGTGCCGCAATACTGTGATGGCATCGGAACCGTCTCTGCAAAACAGGCGTTAGGCCGCGATTGTTGCAAGGGATTAAACCCATGAGAAAGATCGCTCTCCTAGCTGTCGCCACGATTGGCACAGCCCTTTTCGCGGCGACACCGTCTGTTGCTCAGCCGCAGCTTCAATTCGGCATTGGTCCCGATGGTCGTCCTCAGTTCGGGGTGCGCGACCCTGAGCAGGAGCGTCGTGAGCGTTTGCGTCAACGCGAGGCATACGAGCAG
>JAESGY010000609.1_pt1 | contig 11242 bp, 6 predicted proteins | sample 9269841 | NCBI WGS metagenome assembly JAESGY01 (sample SAMN17022865, study PRJNA683097) | algae metagenome | isolation source: Spirirestis rafaelensis WJT71-NPBG6 and co-occurring heterotrophs from... | place: USA: Pinto Wells, Joshua Tree National Park, Colorado Desert, CA | collected 2006-08-15 | reverse complement strand
CGCGCCGCCTATGCCGAAAGCCATGGCCTCGCGCTGCGCACCCTTAATCAGTGGATCGCCCGCTTGCGCCACACCTTCCACCGGCGCCGTAAAGCCGCTCCATACAGCGCCTAAGTCAACGGTATTGGCTCTAGCCCGCTTTACGCGCGGGGGCTGACGGGCATGGCGCAAGCCGTTGCGTAGTCATAGGATTGGTTGTGACCCACAAATCCAGCCGCGTCCGGAGACCATGCCCGCCGCGAGCAAGCTCGAATGGCACGGCCTGCCGGAGGTCGCCGTGCCCTCGCCCTACACGTCCCAGACCGACGTGCGCCATGCCCTGGTGGACGCCAGCCAGCGCAACGGGCGCGTGTTCCGGAGCAAGGCCGATGGCAGGGTCTCCGACGCGGATCTGAACGCCTCGGACACCCTCGCCGTCTGGCTCCTGCTCCGCCCGGGCAAGCCCGAGACACCACGACCGACACCGCCGAAGAAGGCCAAGGCAGAGCAACTCTGCCTGCTGTGACAAACACCCGGATCCGGGGCGGGACAACCGTAAGGACCCCGCCTCGGTGAAGCCCCGACCTTCAGGACGGGGAGAATCGATGCGGCGACCGAGCGCCACCAGGAGCGTGGTCATCCTGCGCTATCGTGAGGTGGTAATCGCTATCGTGAGGTGGTAATTGAGATATCGCCCACACCGATCGGGCCCGCGCCGTAGGTTAGGCGCTTGCCGCTCCCGTCGGTGACGAGGAACGCGACAAGGTCGGGTGCATTCGCCTGGTCCGAACCGTTATAGACGAGCATCAGCCAGAACCGACAGCCAGCCGGGCCGTCCCCCTGGCAGGAGCCAGCGACGAATACAGCCGGCGTCATAGCCGGGCCGATGGAGGCCACTTGCTCCACGCGCTCGGCGGCGATTACACGCTCGACGGCCAGGTCGTTGTCAGCGAGCTCTTGAGCGTGGATCTCGAGATTGTGGACCTCGACGCCGGGGGTGCGGCTGCTGCAGCCGAGGTCCATCGTGAGCTGAAATCGGCCCGAGTGCGCGGCGTCTCGTCGGCTCTCCCACACCCCGCCATCTTGCCAGCCACGCGTGTGTTGCTGCAGGCCTGCACAGGCAGAGGTGAAAGACGTTGCGCGCCGACGCCAGTGCTGGCCGTAAACGCGGCCCCCAAAGTCGATAGCAGGACAGCGGAGCAGCATCGCGTCATGTTCCATCCTCCCCATCAGCGCCTACGTCCCAGGGCGGGGCCGCGTCTGGTCACGGCAGACGCAGCGCCGTCCCAGTGGGTCCACAACCCGCACCTCATATGTGCGGACCTCCGCCGTAGAGGCATTGTCCACGGCGGTAGCGACCCTGCCCCTAGTGCAGTGTCTGCCGCTCTTACCAAGAGCCACGCCGCGTCCCTTCAGATCCCCAGCACGTCTGCGTATACGACTCTCGTTGCAAGATCAGGTTGCCCCGCGGCCTGCGCCTCGACGGCGAGGTGCTCCTCCTCGATGACCGCGAGACGCTGTGGCGCGCCGTCGCCCAGAGGAACAGGGACCGTCCCCGTCCAGGTGGCTAGATTGCCGTTCATGGTGCGGGCGAGCACGGTTTCACCAATCGGCTTCCACGCCAGCATAATGTCTGGGACCGACACTTCGCGCCGCTCGATCCGGGCTAGGACCCGGCCCAAGGCCGCGTCGTCGGACCTCGGCGCCACGCCGCTGATCGCGGCGTAACCCGGGCCTGCCACGGTGACCTGCAGTTGCCCCTCGGACCTGACCACCGTGAGCGTGCGGTCCGGGAGCTTCTGCACGATGTCGGCGACCACGACGCGCGAGACCGCGCAGCCCGCGATGGACTTCGGCTGGTAGCGGACGAGCGCGAGCCGGACGAAGGGCATGTACGCCTCCCCGGTCTCGATGTCGATGTCGCAGAACCAAGCCCCTTTCCCGTGAGGGGTGGACGGGTCGAAGGTCGGGGTGAACGCCGCGATCCTTACCTGCTCGCTCGTCCCGAGCAGACGCACCGCATCCGTCACGAGGTCGGCGTTGCTGAAGGCCGAAGTGGCCGCCTGCTCGACCACCCCGGCCGCGCGGACCGGATCCTGGCCGAGGAGGGTCACATACGGATAGGCCGGAGCCTTCGGTGTAATCGGCGGTTCCCTGACGACAACACCGAGCATCTCGCCGTCGCCCGATGAGTACCACGGCCGATCCAGGTAGACGCGGAGCCCGCCCCGGCGGCGCCGCACGACCGCCCCGCCTTCCCCGGTGCCCTCCTCCCACCCCTGAGTCGGCACGACGTAGAGGAGCTTCGGCGCCGCCGGCGGCGCGCTGTTCAGGACGTCCACCTCCTGGGGAGCGCCTGTGCGGGACAGCAGCGCCGGCGACTCAATCCAGCGGGCGGGGAAGTCCTCGCGGAACGGACTCGCTGCAGAGATGCGATAGGTGACGCGGCGGTACTTCGTGTCGCCGAACCGGTGCCGAGCGGGCGGCGGAAGGTCGTTCCGCTCGGTCTGCCCGGTGTTGAAGGTCAGGATACCGTCCTCCAGGCGGAGGCTGTACGGGGAGGCGTGCGGGTCGACATGGTCGCCGCCGAGGGCCGCGGTCGTTAGCGGCAAAGCGAATACCTCGGCCGCGCACGAGCGCACCCTGGGGCTGGGGCCGACCTTCCCCGGGTCGTCGAGCGCGGGGTTGTCGACAGTCTCAGTCCAGGTCGCGCCGACCTCAATCTTCTCCGTGCTCGGCGGGTGCACGCGGAGCACCCCGACGAGGTCCGCCCAAGTTGCATCGCTGCCACGCCTAACGGCAAAGCTGAGCACCTCCGGTTCCATGAGGGGCTGCTGGACGGCATGGACCAGTTCAACCTCGTGCCAGGGAGTCACTAGCCAGCAGCGGTTTTCCTTGGCGGAGGTGATGACTTTGTCGAGCTTCTGCGGCTCCAGCTCCTCGGCGCACCACTGCAGGATGCCCATCAGGTCCAGGCTCCCGTCGATCAGCGAGGCTATCCTGATCCGCGCCTTCGCCGCTTGCCCAAGGCTGACCGTCAGAAGGCGCGCCCCGGCATCCCACTGGGGCGCCCCGCCGCCCTGCACGAGCCGCAGGCGAAAGGGACGCGGCTCATGCCACGGGTCCGCGTCGAAGGTCACCCGGAAGGGTTCCCCCGGGGAGACGCCCGGCAGGCCGAAGATGGCCGCACCTGCCGCGAGTGGGTCCGGCAGGTAGGGCAGCGCGAGCTGCTCTTCCGGGTGCACGGGGCTGAGGCTTCCCTTCTCGCGGCGCGCCACCTCGTACGCCGCGGCGAGCGCGGCCTGCTGCGCGGCGTCGGGTGGGGATCCGTTGGACCCGATCGGGCCGTCGAGCATGCCGTGCCGCTCCACGCACTCGAACGACGCCTTCGGCGCAGCAACGTGGCGTTCGTCGTGCCCGGCATAGCCCGGATGCCCGCCCGAGGTGACGACGTCCAAAGCGTTGAAGGCTGCCGCGTACTCGTCGGGTGTCTGGCCTTGGTTGCTGCGAATGACGAGGCGGAGCAGGGAGGCTCCTTCCCCTAACGGCCGCGTCGGCACGAGCGCGGGGGCCGGGATGGGCTCGAACCGCATGTAGCGGAGGGCGCCGGCCGCTGGGAGCGCCCGGGCGGCGCTCCCAGGCGCCGCCATCAGGGCGTCCGCCTCCTCCAGCGTCGGCCCGTTGCCCGCGAGGTCCACGGTGCGCAGGCGGACGCGGTAGCCGCGGCCGAAGCGCAGCCGCGGCAGCGATCCGCGCGGCGCCCGCACGTCGAGCCTGATCCCCATGGCCGTGAACGGGTCATTCGTGACGCGCTGGGGCTGCGTTTCCGGCAGGTCGTCCGCGGGCGCGCGCGGGTCGCGGCTGATGGCCTTCCCGGGTCGCGGAGCGGAGAGGCTCCAGCCGTCCCAGGTCACCAGGGATTCGTGGACGTAGAGCGGCCCATTCGGGTCCGGCGCCTGCCCCGCGGGAGCGGCGTCGCTGGAAAGGCTGACCTGGAAAAACCCCTCGTCCTCCTGCTGGGCCAAAGCGCCGCGGAACCGCTCCGCCGCCGCCGTCACGGTGCGGCGGTGGAGCGAGCGCCAGGCGTCCTGCCGGGCATCGAAGACATCGAGGCGAAAGCCGCGGACCAGATCCTCCGCGAAGTAGTCCCGCGGCGCGTTCGTCTCAACGCCGCTATTCAGATCCAGATGCCCCAGGAACATGGACTGTAGCCCGGCCGCTCGGTCCGCTTCCACCAGAGAGACGCCGCCAGTCCTCAAGGACGGCAGGCCGCTCCGGTCCGGCTCGTCGAGCGGCCCCGGCTCGTTCGTTGCGAGGGCCGCCTCAATGGTGGCGATCAGGTTGACCACTTTGAGTGCCGCGCCGTCGACGTCGACTTGCTCAAGAGAAAAGGCGGGTGTGAGCGGGACTACGCCCGTAGGCGGGGCATCAGGGGGAGCGGTGGGATCGGGATTGCGGCGCGCAGCGGCGAAGGTCACCTTCCCGTCACCGGACTGGAGCACGAACCTGGTGCGAGGTAGAACATCGGCGGACTCCACCGCTATCGCCGATGTCCAGGACGGATGCACAGAAAGCGCGCCGGGGGCGGAGGGCGTCCCGGTGGGGATCGTCCCGCCGTCGACCCTGAGGTCGATGACAAGGCCGAGGCGGCGCATGAGCCATGGGTGGTCGCCGAGCGCTGAGAGCATCTGGTGGAAGTCGACGCGGGCGGCGTGGTACGCGCCGTCCGGTGGCATCTCAACCGGTTCGGTCGTCGGCCGGGCGTGGAAGAACAGCGCGCGAGCGAGATGACGCGCCACCGTCCCGCCGCCGTCCAGGGGAAGCGGCTCGATCATGTCCGGCCCGCGCGTGCCCCCGCTTCGCCGCGCCGCTGCCTTGCCGCGGGCGCGCGCGAGGAGATCCGCGATCCTCGTCGGTGGCTGCCCGGGAATCTGCTGGCGGAGTGCGAGCACTTCGGAGGACAGCACACGCATTTCCTCGAGGAGCCTGTCGAGGCCGATTACCTGCGGCTCGACGTGGCTGCTGGTGCGGAACGGCGGCAACTCGCCGGGGGACGCGGCCGCCACGACAGCGTACGCCTTCCTGAGCGCCCCGAGCACTGCCCTGACCGAGAAAGTGACGAAAGGTCGGTCGGCGTAGTCGTCGAACGCGAACGGCTGGACCGGGGTCTCGGGAGGAAACAGCGCCTTCCAGAGATCCGTGTCGGCAGTGCCGACGATCGATGCCGGAACCGTCGCGCCGCCGACAATCACGGCGAAGGTGGTAGCCGCGACGGTCCCGGGCCAGTTCAGGAAATCGGGGAAGGAGGCCAGGGTTGGCCCAGCCGCGCCGGGTGGCCTCTCGTCGGTGCGGAGGCGCGGCGCGACCAGCACCGACACCCGCAGGCCCCCGTCTGGGAGCGGGCCGCCGGGCAGGGCGACCCACTGGATGCGTTGCTCCCTCATGCCGCGCCCTCCGCCGCGAAGCCAAGGCAGTATTCCTGCCAGTCGTCGTGGTCGATGACCTGGTCCAGGGTCGGGTCGCCGCTCGCCCCCGCGAAGCGCCGCTCAAGGCTGAGGCCGACCGACTTGCTGAAGCAGGCCACCTTGACGCACACGGTTAACGTGGCCTGCCCCCAAGCCTCCGACCCGGCACCGACGTCGCGGTAGGTGAGGGCCATGTAGAACTCGACGGTCACGCAGATGAGGCCGAGCACCGAGAGGTAGCCGCCGCAACGGAGATATCCCGTGAGGACGGTGGCCTGGGCCGTCAGACCGAAGTAGACCCCCGCCATCACGTAGACGCCGCCGCTGGCGACCCCAAGGTTGAGCGACACGTTCCCGCCGAACTCGATCGATGCCTCGATCTCCTCGACGCCGCTCGCGCTCACCCCGAGCGCGAAGAAGCCGCCGCCGCCGAAGAGGGTCACCGTGACGAGGAAGGGGTGGTGCCGGTCGGAGAGCGCGAACCGCAGCCCCGCTGGCTTGCCGATGAAGGGGATCGAGAGCGACGAGGAGAGGGTGAGGTTCTGCAGGGAGAACACGCCGACGCCGACGGTCGGGACGCCGAGGCTGAAGCCTGCGCTGATCCCTTCGGGCGTGACCTGGATTGCAGGCGGGTCACTGAACCCGTCAGCGGGGATGACCGACCTCAGCGTGTTGATGAACCGAAGCGGGCCAAGGAAGTCGAGCGCCAGCCGCTCGGCCGCCACGTCCGGCTTGCGGCCCGGGAGCGAGGCAAATCTCAGCGCCCCCATGCTGACCTTGACCACCTCTGCGAAGGTGAAAGCGAAGGCGCGGAGTTCGCCGTGGATCTCGGAAGTCGGTGCAGCGCCGTCCAGCGGCGTGATGTGTCGGACGTCCAGGACGAGTTCCGATTTGTCTCCGAAGGACAGCAGCTTGACCCCATCGGTCCGGAGCCTGGGTTTCCACAGGAGCCGCGTCTCGACCGCGACGGGCTTGCCGTCGCGGAGGATTGGCACCGTGCGGAGCACGGGAATTTCCAAGTGGCTCCCAGGCGTCGAGAGCAGGGCTTTGAGCTCTGCCTCGGTCTGGGTCTGGTCCGCCTTCCGGTAGGCACCGGGATCCAGGCCGACTAGGTCCGCCAGCACGTCCTTTAGTTCGATGAGGCCGAGGAGCTTGGCTCCTTTAAACGCATCGAGGGCGCTGCCCAGGTTGCCGACATCCGTTAGGAGGCCTGATGTCGCCCCGAGGACCGCGGAAACCTGGTTGAGGGTGATGGCGGGCCGAGCCAGACCGCCACCCGCCGCGCCGCCGAACGCGGCCGTGACATCTTTGAAGGTAGCGAACACACCGGCTGCGTTTCCCGCCGCGTGCAGGCCCGCGCCGAGGTAGGCCGGGTGGAACTCCGCGTCGACCGCCGCTTCTCTGCCCGTCAGCTGGGCGACCTGCTCAAGGAAGACCTGCGCGCCCGATACGGTTAGGAGCCAGTTGGGAAGGTAGCCCCTGGGCAGGAGCCTGCGCTTGTCTGGCGGAATGATTTGGAGTTCGAAGGTCAGGGACTGCGTCGGCGAGGCGGTCGAGCCAGGCTTGGCACCGGCGGGGTCTGCCAACGCAATCCGCTGGTTCGCCATCGGCCTGGTTTGCCGGTTCCGCACGCCGGTCGCTGGTTCCTCGGCGAATTTGGGCCTCGGGTCCTTGCCGAGCGCCTCCTGCGGCACGAAGAGCAGGGGCATGCTGCTCGTGATCATTCGGCCTTCCCAGTCGACCGCGATAAAGCCGAACTCGAAATCCGCGCCGCCCGCCCTGATCCAGAATGGTTCCTTGAACAGATTCTCAAGGAGGACCTGCGCGATCCGCCCCACTGCCTGCTCGTCGATCGGCTGGCCGTGGTGGGAGGCCAGCCAGCGATCTTTCGCCATCTCGCGGATAGATTGCGGGGAGTGGCCGCCCGGGAGATCCAGTTCCGGGGTCTCCAGCGTGGTCAGCGTCAGGGCCCGGAGCGGCATCTCGAGGCCGCCCGAGGCATAGCCATTCGACAGGTTCGCGTAGGACAGCGATGGTTCCTGAAGGACTACCTTGAAGTACTGCCTCAGATAGGCTGTCGCGCCGAACACCCCCACAGTGCCGTTCGGCGTCTGCCTGGTGCCGATCTGCGAAGCCTCGAACCGGCGCTCCGTCACCCTTACGATAGACGCCCGCATGCCGCAGTGGACGAACCCACGCCGGACGACCTTGACGTATTGGTCGCGGCCGAGGCCCGCCACGTGCTCATAGTCTGCTAAGCTCGGGACGGGCATACCGAGCCGCTCCAGCAGATCGGGCTTCATCCCAAGGCCGGGATAGTCCCACCTTCCCCTGAGCCGCGCCGAGGCGCCGAGCGGCGTGAACATCAGTTCGTCCGCGTCGAGGGGGGCCGGGACGTAGTGGAAGAGTTGTCCGTCCTTGAGCAGTCCCGCCTGCTGCACGGTGTTCGTCCACTCCGCCTGCGAGAGCCCACTCTCCTCCGCAGTCTTGGGTTTGATCGTGAAATCGCTGCTAAGCAGCATGATCTCGTCCAAGTCGCGCCCGCGGAGTGACGTGTTCAAGGTGTCTGGCACCGGGCGGCGCCAGATCGCGCGGACTAGCGCAGGGCCGGAGGCGCCTCGCAGCCTGGTGTGCCAGACTTCGGCGCGCCCGCCAGGTGCGAAGGGGCCAGTGCGGTGAATCCACCTTCCCGATCCGTCGGGGGAGAGGATCAGGCGATACGGGAACTCGATGGCAGTCTGGCCGTCTGTCGGCTCGGCGGGTTTCGGACCTTCCACCGTGCCCGGCGGCAGCGCGTTCGGGGCCAAAACCGGCACGAGCGCCGACCAGCCCAGGAGGCCATCGACTGAAAACGGGATGCTCGAAGTCCCGTCGGGCAGCGCGAAGACCAGCCGCGTGGGCGCGGCAGCGAGCGCCCCGACCGGGGGAGGGCCTGCCGCCTGCCTGTCGTCCTTGAACTCGAAAAAGGCGGTCTCCGCCACGTACTGGAAGGGAAACGTGACCGTGATGGTGGCCTGGGCGGCTGCGTCCAGGCGCTCAAGGCTCGCCGCATCGGCCGAAACCCGAAGATTGGTGAAGGAGAAGTCGAGGACGAGGAGATCCTCATGCCTGAGAAGGCGCAGTGGCTCTTGCGGGGTCGGCATCGAGGCTCCTCCCTCTGTCCTGCTACCTTCCGTCCGGCGCGCCGGAGCCGCTTGCGCCCTCGTCCTGCTGCCGAAGCGCTGGATTGTGGAGCGGACGCTGGCATGGCTGACCCGCTGTAGCCGCCCCAGGAGCAACGTCGAGAACCTCGCCAGGACAACATTTGCTCCGATCAAGCTGACCATGATCAAGCTCATGGCAAGGGATTGGCCTGCCTATGAACTTCGCGGACGGGTACTGAAGACCTCAGATTAGCCGGACCGTTTCCGGGTACATGGCCCAAGCAGGAAAGGCCACCTCATGGTGGCCTTTTACGAGTGTAACCCGTCTGGAAGAACATAAGCAGCTGCGACATAGACGTGTTGTGGTTTATGCTGGGGAAAGACATTTCGTCGGCGTTGATTGAAATCTCAATGCTGTTATTGTCTGGCAAGTTGCAGTCGTAAATTCCGAGCCGCACAATGTTTCCGTCTCTTTTATAGGAATAAGCACATACCTGGTGATTCTTTCCCAAATTGGCTATCATCGGCCCCAAGCCTTCAGCGTGCGCGCCAATCAAGCCGAGAGCTGATGGTATCCCGAGTGCGATATCTGCCCTGATTACTGGGAGTGCTTCTTTGATGGTAACTCGGGCACGGTCGGCCGGACCATATGCCATGTAGTCGCCATAGGTTTTTAGAGCACTCGACCCAAACACAACCTCATTCAAGTGAAAGCTATCCCACAGACGTTGAGCGATATAAGTGAAATCCGGATCCGAGAGATCCCTCGGGACATCCGTCCGAGCCGGAATTGGTCTCCCGTCCAGATAATAGTCTATCGCCGAATAGGTCATCCCGCCGCACATTCCGTTAGAGGCGTTGCCGATCGGAATGGAGATACCGGGAAAAATGGAAATTTCAGCATTCGGCACAGGTTGCCAATTGTTATTCGAAAAATGCCACCCGTGCGCTGAGGGTCGGAAAGTCGTCTGCAGCTCTTTCGAGGCAGAGATTGTGACAGAGACCTCGGCGTTATTGCCAGGCACTGTCTCATCAAACCACGCGTCCAGCCCTGGAGGCACTGTCCTGACTTGATACTCGCGACTTCCGGCAAAAGGAATATTCCAGTCGAACTGGAGAAGCCGAGGGGTGCTGCCCAGATTGGTCGTAGACAGCACGATGGTACCCTCGGTACCGGTCGCAATACCGGCAGATTCAGTCTGGAACACAAGACTATCAGTTTCAAGCAGCAGTAAACCATTAGACGGCTGGGAACCGGAGCTCCATTCCCCATGTGCCAGTGCTGTGCTTGAGACTACAAACTGCACATCGCTCCGGTTTAAGATTTTAACTCTGGCGCTTCGTTGTGCCATTACTCCCTCCTAACCTTCAAGGACCGCCTCCTGCCCTCGGGAGTTTGTAAAAAATTTTATTTGCCCGCCGCATCGGCGATCTGATTGGTGTGCTTATAGTTAGTATGCTTATGAGCAATACAGCAACATTGCAGATAAATATGAAGCTCGAAAAAATGGTTTTTCACATCCTGACTTCAGCTTTCCCTTCGCAGATTGCCCAAAGCCGCCGTATTCACTAAAGCCCGCATTTGCTATGTACTCGGTAAGCGCAATTCAGATTTAATTTTCGAACTACAAAGAGGCTATTTATCGATCCGAGTTTACCGAAGCCTCAAGATAAGCGGAAGTCAACTCTTGCTGACAAGGCGTATTCGAAGTCCAGCTCGTCAGACAGGCATCCGAAGAGGCGCTTGAACTGGTGGCGCCCGGGGCCAGGTTCGGCAGGTCCCAGGCGAACTCCCGCCGGCCTACCGGCAGGGCGGGCGTGTCGCAGAGTAGCGCCGGCGCGCCCTCCAGCAGGCCGCAGAGCCGCAGCGCCTCGAGCTCGATCTGCCCGTCGAAGCCGGCGCCAGCAACGGCCATTCCCGGACCAAGCCGAACCGGCCTTCAGATTCAGTGCACGGCCGTCACCGCCCGACGGCCGGCATGTGTGCGGGGAACCAAGCCTTCGTCTTCTCCCGCTAGTCGCGGTCGGCTTCGCCGCCAGGCAGAAAGGCGTGGTTGCCGGGTTGCGACAACTCGTCGTACCGGACCAGTTGGTGCTCGACGGTGCTGGGCAGGAGCCCGACAAGTTCCACCAAGAAGCCGACGGGGACAATGGTATCACCATTGTTGTGGAAAATGTACCTGCTCATCCCCTGGTGACGATGCGCCCGCCGCTTGGCGCTGGGGAAGTGCTTGACGTGCGCCGTGAGCTTTTGATTCAAGCTCGGGATGGACCGGCTTCCCGACCTGTCTTCGCTCTCGCATGACGAGAAGGACGCGCTGATCCACGCGCTCTGGGCACAGGTGCAGGCGCTGACGGCACAGGTTGCCACCCTGACGGCCCGGGTCGGGGAGTTGGAAGCCAGGTTCGGCCTGCCGCCGAAGACGCCGGACAACTCCAGCCTGCCGCCATCGCAGGGCAGGAAGCCGAACCGCGACGACAAGTCTGCCCGGACGGGTCCCCGCCAGGGCAGCCTCGGCCGCAAGGGCGGTGGCCGCTTGTTGGCCGAGGCACCGGACGAGACTGTCACCACTCGCCCATCCCGGTGCGCGCACTGCCAGGCGGCCCTGGACGAGGCCGACCAGGCGCTGGCAGGGCGCTTCGACAAGGTGGACC
>JAESGY010000608.1_pt1 | contig 11273 bp, 14 predicted proteins | sample 9269841 | NCBI WGS metagenome assembly JAESGY01 (sample SAMN17022865, study PRJNA683097) | algae metagenome | isolation source: Spirirestis rafaelensis WJT71-NPBG6 and co-occurring heterotrophs from... | place: USA: Pinto Wells, Joshua Tree National Park, Colorado Desert, CA | collected 2006-08-15 | reverse complement strand
CGTCGGGCCTCTGCTGAAGGCTCTCGAAGCCTGACGTCACACGCCCGCCCATGCGCACATCACGGCACCCGCGAAACAGCGCCCATCATCCGCACGCCGGCAACAGCGTTTTCACACGGCCTCGGTCCGCAAATGACCTCTCGGCAGTTAATGACCGTCGCGCGACGGACTGCTAGCCCCCTGGCTAGCGGAGCAGCCAGCAACCAAGAGCCCAGACAGGAGGCATGGTCGCTGCGGCAGAGACAGCAAGGGTCACAACCATGCGCGAGGGCAGAGCTCGCGGACGATCTGCCTTAGGTGCCCGGCTTGGGTCTCCTTGCCTTTGGTTTGGCACCTGACACGGTGGAGGGAAACGGCCTCACGGTGCTGTCTTCGTGGCTCATCAGAAAGGCCATCACTCGCGCCACGCTGTCATCGACGCGCCGGGCAAACCCATGCATGGGGAACCTCAGCATCCTGGCTCTCCGAAAAGTATGAGGGAGGGAACGCAACCGCGATGCCTCCCAACTGCTGCTCGGATCGAAGGTTCCATACTGTTCGGCCTGGCATCCGTCCCATGCTGACGTGAGCCCGAGAACCAGCCATGTGCAGAGAGAGGTCGCCACAGGAAAAGGATCAGAACTCACTGACAAACAGCACCTGGTCAGTTACATCCGTGATGATCAGGATCTCGCCGGGATGAAGCTGCTTGGCAAAGACCTCGTGCCAGATGGCCTCGGTCATCTCGGGGTCCTCTGCCCCCCAGAGGTTAGGTAAGTCACACCCAATTCCGTCCCAGAACGTCCGGCCTCTCGAACTGATGTGGAAGAAATAGCGGGGCATGGCAGACCCTCCGCCTGATCAACCCCCTTGAGCTCCGAGAGGTCCACAGGAGCGCAGATGAGGCCTCAGAGACCGGAAAAGGGCCGCGCCCGATCAGTTTTTGTGTGATCGTGGTCGCGGCCCAGCCGTACGTCTCCACCGGTTTACCGATGAACATTTGTCTGCCCTGGTCGATCTTGTTCCGTCTCTGGCGCTTGCTGTGAAATGCGCCTCACTCGCGCAGGTCGCCGAGACTCTCGTCGAGACCTATCTCGGTCGTGACGCGGGCCGCCGTGTCCTCCGCGGGCGGATTGCTCGCGGTGTTGCCGAGCGTATCCAAGCCGTGCTCTGGTACAGTGATTTGAAGGGCTTCACACATACTTCCGAGACAACGCCCCCGGAGCAGATCATTCCGCTTTTGAACGACTACGCAGGGGCGGTTATTTCATCCGTCCATGACGCAGGCGGAGATGTTCTCAAGTTGATCGGAGATGGGGTCCTCGCGATCTTCAAGAAAGACGAGGCGTATAACGCTTGCCGATGTGCGCTTCTAGCGGAACAACTCATGCGGACCCGCATTCGTGCCCTTAGTCGCGAGCGCGCCCGTCAAGGGGCTCCCGTCACCGACGTATATCTCGGCTTGCATATCGGCGAAGTCTACTATGGAAACATAGGCAGTGAGGACCGTCTTGATTTTACGGTGGTTGGTCCGGCCGTCAACGAGGTGAGTCGGATCGCGACGCTCTGCAATTCCGTCGAGAGGGAGGTGTTAGTTTCGGCCGAATTCTACTCCGCAACGTCAGAGCAAGAGCGACTGCCGCTCGTGTCCGTTGGACGTTATGCCTTGAAGGGTGTTAAGCGCGCAGGAGTTGTTCACCATAGAGCTTCTCTGAAGGCTTAGGCTCGTTGACCGAAGCGTGAGAGTGAGCCGTCCAGCGTGTTCGGGATCTTTGCTCCGATGGGAAATATCAAGTCTCCGAAGGGCTGACTCGTTCGTGATGTCTCAGATTGGAGTGGGTGTGATTCAGTTTGGCGAAGCAGGGAGGCTCGCCATGCCCATCCCACTCCGGTCTGACTTCGATGCGTCCCGGCTTCGTGCGCTCGCCCGCGCGACAAAAAACGCTCCCCAGGCGCGGCGGCTTCTGGCACTCGCGGAGATCCATGAGGGCGTCTCCCGCATCGAGGCGGCACGGATTGGCGGCGTGACCCTGCAAATCGTGTGGGATTGGGTGGTCAAGTTTAACGCTCAGGGACCAGACGGGCTGATCGACCGCAAGCCGCCGGGCCAGCCCTCCCGGCTCACACAGGAGCACCGGGGCCCTGGCGGCGATCATCGAGAGCAGTCCCATTCCGATGGCGCTGGAGGTTGAAGGTGTTGTAGACCGCAGAGTGTATCGACAGGAAGCGCTGAGCTGATCCGGAGGATTTTCGCACCAGAACTCATCAGCTTATTCGTGACAAGGCCGCCCGGAGGTATATGCTCAAGCCGGAGCACGGAGGCAGTGATGCCCATATTCCTGGACCGACATGACCTTAGAGGAATGACCGCCGTTGACATCGCCGAGGCCCACCGCAAGGACTTGGAGGTGCAGGAAGGATATGGAGTCCACTTTCTGACGTACTGGTTTGATGAGGCACGAGGGACTGGATTTTGTCTTATTGACGCTCCTGATATCCAGACGGCTATGCGGGTACATGACGAGGCCCATGGCGATATAGCCAAAGATGTCATTGAGGTCGACCTTTCAGCCGTTGAGGCTTTCCTGGGCCGGGTCTCCGATCCCGCACCGAAAGATGGCCTATCCCGCACTGCGATTGACCCGGCTCTGCGTACAATCATGTTCACAGATATCGTCGATTCCACGGCAATGACCGCAAGGCTTGGCGATCTTAGAAGCGTTGAGATGGTGCGAGCCCACGATGCTCTGGTTCGCCGCGCTCTCAAGGATAAAGGGGGGCGCGAAGTTAAGCACACAGGCGACGGGATCATGGCGTCCTTTGACGAGGTGGTGGCGGCAGTAGACTGCACCCGCGCCATCCAACAGGCATTTGATGCCTTCAATCTCGCGAGCAAGGAAAAGCTGCGGGTTCGGATCGGCCTAGATGCCGGCGAGCCGATTACGGACAGCAATGATCTATTTGGGTCTACGGTTCAGATGGCCTCTCGCCTCTGCCAGGTTGCCGAACCTGATACCATCGTTGTGTCAGATACCATTCGTCACCTAGTGCTAGGCCGGGTTGAACTTGTGGAACTCGGATGTCGCACGCTCAAGGGCTTCCCACATCCCGTCGAGGTCTTCGCAGTCAACTGGCGGTAAAAGCCTTAACGATAGTTGGGGAAGAACCCTGATCATTTCTGACCACAACATCTGAAAGCCTATAGTAAGCACAGAGCGCAGACATTACCCCTCTGTACCCGTTCTTGGGCGGGGAGTGGGCCAGCAACTGTGCTGCTTAGCGGTTATGCCCTAGATGAGCTTAGAAAAAACTGTTGTCACTCAGCCAACGACCTTCGCGCGTCCAACCTGACCCTCTTCCTGTTGAAAGCCGTAAAGGACAGAGATCTGCGCTCCTGGAAGTGTGGCAAACAATCAGGTCTTAATCATGAGGGAATCAGCCATCGAGCCAGAGCCCAGACAGGAAGCATGGTCGCCGCAGCCGAGATCGCGATCATCGCCCACTGTCGTGAGCGGGTATGGCATGCACAATCATCGCGGACGGAAGCGGGATCTTTGGCCATGCAAACGCTCCCACCGGGGGTCCCAAGAGCGCCCGAGGCTCACCTCAGCCTTGTTCAGGAAGGCTACTTTGCCTTTGGCACAGGGCGCAACACCACAGGCAGGAACTGCTTCGCGGTGTGATCTTCCTTCGTGATGAGAATAGCCATCGCCCTTGCTACGGTGTCGTGAACCCGTAGGGCAAACCCGTGCATCGGGAACCTCAACATCCTGGCTCTCCTGGGAGAATGAGGAAGGGGAACGCATACATGGTTGCTCATCAACCTTCAGCCAAGCTGGATGTTCCAGGTCAGGGAGCCTTTCTGAGAAACAGGCCTATCTCGCTGCCGCCGGTTTCCGCAATTGAGCCCGTCAGCGGTGCCTCGTTCAAGCTTTCAGTTTCATCCCCAGGTGCATGACCGCTGACCTCAGCGGGATGTCAGCACGGCACACCACCCCTTCAGGTGCAAACCCGATCTCCACAGTCCCCTGAAGCTCCCTCGCAAGACTGCGCTCGATGAGACGGGTTCCGAACCCGCGACGGGTCGGCGGCGCGACAGGTGGGCCGTTGCTCTCGATCCAACTGAGCAGCAGCCGGGCGGCTTGCGCCCCAGCCCTGATGGACCATGTGATGGCGACTTGGCCCGTGTCGTTCGACAGGGAACCGTACTTGGCCGCGTTGGTAGCAAGCTCCTGAGCAGCCATCGCGATCGCCAGCGCCTGCTGCGGGTTCAGATACACGTCCGGCCCGCTCAGATGAAAGCGATCCTCGCCACGACTCAGGTAGGGTGCGATCGCCTGGTTCACGATCCCCGACAGGCGGGCGCCCTCCCAGTTCTCACTTGTGAGAACGTCATGAGTCCGTGAGAGAGCCAGCAGCCGGCTTTCCAGATCTTCCTCGGCCTGTAAGGGCGTTGACGCATTGCGCAGGGTCTGTCGGGCAATCGATTGCACGGTCGCAAGGGTATTCTTGACCCGGTGGTTCAGCTCATTGACCAGAAGCCGCCGGCTCTCCTCGGCCCGCTTGCGAGCCGAAATGTCCCGCACAACCTTGATGCCGTAGAGCACTTGGCCATACTCATCATCGACCCGCGAGGCCGAGATCGCGACCCACACGTGATCGCCACTCTTGCGTACATAGCGCTGTTCGAGGGAGTAGGTCTCAAACTCACCGGCCATCATGCGGCGGAACTGCTCGAGATCGGCCAAGCGGTCATCTGGAAAGGTGACGGAGTGGCAGGTGCGTACCAGCAACTCATCCCGCCCGTAGCCGGTGATCTCGCAGAGTTTCTCATTAACGCGCAGAAAACGCCCGTTCGTGTCGAACTCGGCGATACCGATAGCGGCGTGCTCGTAGGTAGCGCGAACCCGCTGCTCGCTCTCTCGCAGGGCTGCTTCCATCATCTTGCTGGAATGGATGTCTGTTGCGTGCCCAAACCAGGCTACGACCTCCTGGGTGGCGGGATGCCGATAGGGATCGGCTCGGACGAGGTGCCAACGGTAAGCTCCATCCGATTGGCGGTAGCGGATCTCGACCTCATAGGAAACGCCCGCGGCGCGAACGTCCTGCCAGATCCGCAGTGTCGGCGGCAGATCCTCTGGATGGATTGCGCTTGTCCAGCCGAAGCTTGCGGCTTCGTCCTTGCTGCATCCGGTGTAGGTGTGCCAGCGGTCATTGACGAAGGTGACCTCTCCCGCCGCATTGGCAATCCAGACAATGCCCGGCGCCGCATTCGCCAGCAGGCGGAAGCGCTCGTCGCCATCGCACAGCAGGTATTCGTGAGGGTGGTCGGCGATGATGTCGACACAAACAGCCTGCACATTGCCGGATTGAGCCGTATCATCCTGAATGAGCTCGGCGACTGTTCGGGTTGAAACGACTGAACCATCCGGCCGTAGATAGCGGCTGTCGGTCTCGGAAGGCCCGTCCTCGAGGTCAGCAAGGAGAAGTTCACTTCCGGGCAGATCATCAGGGTGCACGATCTCCCGCAGGTGCCGGCCTAACAGATCCTCACGGCTGCGACCCAGCATGGAGCAGAAACAGTCGTTCACCTTCAGGAGCAGGCCTTCGAGATTGCACTCGGCATGGCCAACCGTCGCCTGGGTGAAGAGCATTTCCACCGCTTGCTCCTGATCGGATACGCCCGATAGACGGCAACCGGTTTGGAGTGAGCCCCTATCGCAGGTGCCTGCCAATTAGGTCAGTTGCTTCGAAATCTTTCGGCCATAGCCTCAAGCTGCAAACATCTGTAGACCGTCAAGGTTCCTCGCTAGGCCTGCCGTATGGGGTGTTGGTCTCATATAGCAGTTACAAGCAGAACCTCACCCCTGACATCCGTGACGACCAGGATGTGATCTGGCAGGAGGCGGCCCGCAATGATCTCTGTCCAGCGAGCGGTAGCTCCATCAGCATCAGGTGCGATACGAAGATCAGGCAAGTCGACTCCGGCACTGTCCCAGACCATCTGCTCAACGCTGCGTTGGTGGAAGAAATAGCGTGGCATGGGAGACCTCGATTGCAGCCATAATCGCGTCCTAACTCCTGACGCTGCCTTAGGAACGTTAGGCTCCCCCACCACATATGTTAGTATTCGGCGCTCATTGTTGGACCATTGCGGCCATGATTCACTTAAGTGGCAGCGCACATGCCTCGATCTTTGTACCTTGAGATCGGGTCAATCCTGGCCCTCTACTGACCGGACTCCCTTTTCAGTCGGAAGCTGAGGAGGGAGTTTGCTCGTCTGATCCGCATATGCGGGAAGTAGTCACCACTGCTTACGTCACCGCGTCAGGTCTCTTCGCCTTCGGATCCTCACCTGATGCCACGGAATGGAACTCCCTCACGCCACAGTCCTCTCTGCTCATGAGAGCGTTAAGCACCTGTGCGCAGGTGCCGTTTGGCCGTCGGGCAAACCTATGCATGGGGAACCTCAGCATCCTGGCTCTCCTGAGAAAATGAGGAGAAAGACGCGTACGCGGGGGCCGTCAACCTTTGATCCCGCCGGATGTTCCAGCCCCGGCGAACGGCAAAGAAACGGGCCTAACCTGGTTGGGATAAGCCCGTGGTGGCGCGAAGCCACTCGCCATTGGCGTTGATCCGGCACAGCCGGTGGGTAGAATTCAGGTTGTCGAGCCGAGGAATACGTCCATTGCTCACAAAGCTGCTATGGAGGCGTTCATCGGCTCAGGCGATGTCACTATCTTGGCCTCCATCCGGTAAGGGCCAGGGCGGGTGCCCGGCCTGACGCATTCGCCTGATCGGCTGCTGTGAGGAACCCGCCAGAACAGTGGCGCAGGTCTGCGATCCAGGTGACGGACAGTTCCGATGGCTCGAAACGGCCTGTCATAAGAACAAGGCCGCTGACGGCGCTCGGTTTCAGCGTAGCGTCAAAGAAAGTTTGGCGGGAGAGAAATTATTGCGCTCTGACGTAGAACAGGTTGTCGGCTTCATTCGTGATCATCAGGAGCCCGCCTGAAGACTGATACGCAACGCAGCCTGCAATCCTTGTTACGGCCAATGATGAGTGGTCAGTGTCCGCAGGATTGGGAGCGGCTGGTCACTTTTGTCCGGATTTCGCCATGCGCTGACTGATCCAGTCCTGGGCCATGTCGAGGTTTGGGAAGAGCGGGTGGCTTCCTCCATCCAGGCGGCCAAAGCCGGCTTCCAGGTACCACTGCCCCGCAGCCACCTCGTTGTCGTCGGAGAGGCGAACCAGCACGACCACAAGCCGCTGCCTCTCATCGAGGACCATCATGCCCTCTTCGTCGAAGCCTGTCGCTACGCGTATAGGCTGAAGGGTAAGGCTCATGCGGCTGCCTGATTGCTCTCCAGGTGAAGGTAGGTCGGATCGAACTCACCTACCTGTTTCAACTTCTCCCAATCCGGGATGTTCAGCCGGTCGCCTTTCAGCTCGATCAGACCATCGGCCCGCATCTCTTGGAGAACGCGGTTGACGTGAACCGTCGTGACGCCGAGTGCATCGGCAAACTCGCTCTGGGTGATCGGCAGGTTACAGCTATGATCCTGTGTAAGGCCAACCGCTCTTAGGCGCGTCAGCAACTCGCACAGAACATGGGCTATCCGAGTATAGGCTTCGCGCTGTCCGACATTCATCACCCATTCCCGGAAGATCGATGCATCGATGAGGGTCTCACGCCAGAAGGCTGATGCAATGCGGGGATAGCGGTCGCAGATGTCGCGCAGGACCTCATGGGGGATGAACCCGACCCGGCACGGACTGATGGTGCTGATGCCGTTGTCCAGAACCCTGAGATGAAGGCTTTGCAGATCGGGAATATCGCCCGGCAGGTTGAAGGACACGATCTGGCGCTTGCCTTGCACAGTCATCTTGTAGGTGCAGGCAAAGCCGCTCAGAACGAGGCAAGACCGGGTGGGACTGTCGCCCGCACGCACGATGTCCTGATCGGCCTTGATGGCGACAAGCTGCATCGGCAAGGTTTCGAGGGCCTGCCGCTCGTCATCCGTGAGGGTGAAGATGCTCTCCAGCTTGCGGATCATCGGATTGTAGTCGGGATGAGGAGCTGTGTCCAAGATATCTCGCCTCATGTTGCAGGCGAGAGCTTGTCTATCTCCCAGCTATCAGCGCCTCGGATTGGTTGCTGATAATGAGATTACCTTTTCACAAAGATCGAGGTCTGTCCTACATCTATGTTAGTTTTACCTTGGATTCATGCGTGGCTCAGACCTTACTTTGGTTGATCCAAGCTGACACGTCCGTGACGACCGTCATTCTGATCCGACGATGGATGAAGTCATCGAAGCCTATCGTTAACGAAGGTTAACGCCAAGCTGCGCGGGCCCCTGTAAATTGCTGGATCATGAACCGCTCCGATCGGCCTGATCCCCCCGCCGACAAGCCTGAGCAGAGCCAAGGCTCGATCGGTGACACAATCGATCGAGCCAATCAGGTGATTGCGGGAGCACGTGCTGAGATTGCTCGCTCTCAAGCCTTGGGCCAATCCCTGGCTGATCTGACCCGCGACATCGAACGGGTCAGCGGAGACGAGAACGATGCCTCGTCGGTGCAAAAGAACGGCACTTAATTCGGATCAGGGCTGTCCTTTAGAATGAGCTCGGGCCCCAACCCCGATCAGAGCGCCTCTTTCTTCACCAGATGCAGGTAGGTCGGGTCGAACTCGCCAGCCTTCTGCAACCCCTCCCAGTCGAGCACCCTCAGGGCGCCGCCATGCAGGGCAATCAGGCCATTGCCCCGGAGGTCCTGAAGCACCCGATTGACATGCACCGTCGAGAGCCCGAACGCGTCGCCCAGCTCCGCCTGGGTCGCCGGTAGCGTGAAGGCATGATCCTCGACAAGGTCAACCGCTCGGAGGCGCACCAGCAGCTCGCACAGCAGGTGGGCGATCCGACTATAGGCGTCGCGTCGTCCGAGCCCCACCATCCACTGGCGGAAGACTGCGGCATCGATCAGGGTGTCGCGCCAGAGCAGGCCGCCAAGGCGGGGCTGGCTGAGAATCAAGCTGCGCAGGTCGTCATGCTGGATGAAGGCGAGGCTGGAGGGGGCCAGCGTCGTCAGGCTGTGATCCATCACGTCGATATGCAGGCTCTGGAGATCGGGAATGTCGCCGGCAATGTGGAACGACAGGATCTGGCGCTTGCCCTCGGCGGTGAGGCTGTAGCGACAGGCAAAGCCGGCGACGATGAGGCAGCTCTCAGACGGGGTGTCACTTGCGCAGACAATGTCGTGGTGCGTCGCGACGGTTTTCAGCCGCAGCGGCAGGCGCAGCAGGGCTGCCCTCTCGTCGGGCATGAGCGGGGCGATGCTTTCCAGCTTGCGGAGCAACGCGGCCGTGTGGTGGTGAATGCTGTCCAAGACAGTCTCCCCTGGTGAGCAGGCGGGAGCGCAGGTCTCTCAGTCGTCAGCGCCTTGGATCGCATGCTGACGATGCCGGAATTATCATAGGTTAATGCGGTGACAGCAAGGCGTGAGAACGCCAAGAAGGGGCTGTGGTCGAACCTCCTGCCACGTTTCACTTGGGTGAAAGCTGCGGTCCTGCGGAGGGCGCATTCTCATCATTGCAGATTGGTTCTTTTTGGTCATTGGGATCAATCCGCCTCCAAGACCGGTGAAGTCCTGGATTGCAAGAACTCCCTCGTCGGCTACTTCGGCGGGGGAGTTTTTTGTTGATCAAACGTAGGCTCAAGGACACCACTCCAGCCCCAATCTGCTGCTGCGTTTAACTTAGGTGATGAGGCGCTCGGCGCAGAGAGCTAGGCTCCAAAGTGTTCCTCCAGTGCATCCTCCCTCTGGCTCTGGACCCTGCTCCCTCCTGGCTCCCCTGCTGGCGAGGGAGCTTTTTTGCATGGGGGAGAGAGTAGGCAGAGCGGTCGTCCGGCCGTGCAGAGTGGGTCCGCAGAGACCTGCAAATCTTTGCCCCGCGGGCAAAGAGGACTTTTCCGCAGAATGGGACATTCTGGTGTAAAACCTCTCCGGCTCAACGAATTGGGCATCGGCGCGTTATCCATAGCCGATGAAATGGTCGCTCCTGTGTGAGAGGATCATGTCTTCAGACGAACGCCGCAGCCCCTCCGTGGCCTCAAGATTGCCACCGGACCACCGGGCCAACCGATTTCTTGCCGCGCTGGAGGCTGAGGATTTCGCCTTTCTGGAGCCGCAGCTCGAGGCCATGATCCTGCCGCGCGGCACCGTACTGTACGAGCCCGGCGATCCGATCCGCTATACCTACTTCCCGCACGATGCCATCGTCTCCCTTGTCGATGTCATGGAAGATGGCCGTCTGGCCGAGGTGGCGATGTTCGGGCGTGAGGGCTTGTTCGGTCTGCTGAGCGCCTTTGTCAGCCGGGAGGCGTTTGGGCGCTACGTGGTGCAGATCCCCGGCAGCGTCTCGCGGGTTGCTCTCGATCACATGCACGCGGCTATTCAGGCCAGCCCCAACCTCCAACGGCAGGTGCTCGCCTACAACGAGGCGCTGCTCGCCCAGGCGTACCACACGGTGGCATGCAACGCCGTCCATCCTGTCGAGATGCGCTGCTGCCGCTGGATCCTCAGCACGCATGACCGCGTGGATCGGGATGCTTTGCCCCTGACGCATGAGTTTCTGGCTGAAATGCTCGGCGTGCAGCGCTCGACCGTCAGCACCGTTCTACGCGGCCTCCAGACGTCAGGGCTGATCGAGCAGTCCCGCGGCGGCATCGCGGTGGTCGACCGCGCCGGTCTCGAACGGGGAGCCTGCGAGTGCTACCGCAAGATCCGCTCCCGTTTCGAGAAGCTCTTGCCCGGCACCTATGCCAAGCCTGGTCGGGGTGGGCTGGACCCGTCCACGCAGCCTGTCCCACCCGCGACCACTGCGGTCAAACCATGATGAGCATGCCTCTCGAGGAGGGTCTGCCCTGGCGGCCAGAGTTGACCGAACTCTTTCGTCTGGGGAGTGCCAGGAGCCGAGATTACCCCAGGTGGAGCGGCATTCCACGCCGTGACGAGCTCAGCTCCCGGCAGGTTATACAGTTCGTTCTCGGCGCTGTGCTACGTACTTGCTTTGGGGTACCTTAGCGTCTGGCGCGGTGTACGCCATCGTCAGAGAGGCGGTTCGAGCTCATGGCAATTGGGTCAGAGCGGGTGGCAAGACGGCTAGCAGCGATCTTCGCAGCAGACGTCGCAGGATACTCGCGCCTTATGGGTCAGGACGAGGTCAGCACCCTGCGAGCTCTCACAGCCCACCGTGAGGTCATGGATCGGCTTATCGAGGACCATGGTG
>JAESGY010000607.1_pt1 | contig 11282 bp, 9 predicted proteins | sample 9269841 | NCBI WGS metagenome assembly JAESGY01 (sample SAMN17022865, study PRJNA683097) | algae metagenome | isolation source: Spirirestis rafaelensis WJT71-NPBG6 and co-occurring heterotrophs from... | place: USA: Pinto Wells, Joshua Tree National Park, Colorado Desert, CA | collected 2006-08-15 | reverse complement strand
CCCACGCCGCAGGCCAAGGCACCGGCCAGGGCAGATCGCGGAGGAGCCTGAACGCCCCGGAGCGGGACGCTGCCCTGCACAGGATGCCCGGCAGCGAAATCCGCTGTCGGGCGCCGGCCCGGACCATGCACGGAGGGCGAAGCGCCGGAGATCCGCCCGGGCCGGCGCCATGCCGGGCGCGGGCCGCGGCTCCCTGGGCAGCGACGGCGAGGCATGCGGCATGAACAGGCGGCGCCGCAGGCTGGCGGAGACCGGATTCGGCCCGTTAGGCTGCCCGGCCCTGCCCGGAGACACTGCTTTGCGCCGCCCCGCGCCCCGCCTGCCCGCCACCCTCGCGGCGCTGCTCGTCGCGCTGCCTGTCGCCGCGGCCGAGCTGCCGGTGCGCAGCGTCACCCTCTCCAATGCCGGGCTGATGCAGATCGAGCGCGCGGGCGAGCTCGCGCCCGAGGCCGCGCTGCGCTTCCGCGTCCCGGTCGGGGATGTGGACGACGTGCTGAAATCGCTGCTGCTGCGCGACCCGGCCGGGCGCGCCGGCGCGGTCCGCCTGCCGGCCCGGGACCTGGAGGCGGAGGCCTTCCGCGGCCTGCCGCTGCGCCCGGCGGATTTCGAGAGCCGCCTGACCCTGCTGCGCGTGCTGGGCGGCCAGCCCGTCGCGGCCGGCGGCGCGGAGGGGCGGCTGGCCGGCGCCGAGGAAGGCGAGGACGGGCTGCGCATCGCGCTGCTGACCGGCAGCGGCCTCCGGCTGCTGACCCTGCCGGAGGGGGAGGAGGTGCGGCTGCAGGACCAGGCGCTCGCCGCCCGCATCGCCCGCGCGGCGGAGGCGCTGGCGGCGAGCCGCAGCGCGGATGTGCGGGAGGTGGAGGTGGCGCTGGAAGGCGCCACGTCGCCGCGCGAGGTCGGGCTCACCTATGTCGCCGCCGCGCCGCTCTGGAAGCCTTCCTGGCGGCTGGTGCTGCCGGACGGTGAGGGCGAGGCGCGGCTGCAGGGCTGGGCGGTGGTGGAGAACCGCTCCGGCGCGGATTGGGACAAGGTGCGGCTCTCCCTCGTCTCCGGCAATCCGGCGGCCTTCGCCCAGGCGATCTATGCGCCGATCCTGGTGCAGCGGCCGGTGCTGCCGGTGCGCGGGGCGGAGCAGGTGCGGGTGGAGGCCGATACCGGCCCGCGCCCGGCGCCGCCGCCCATGCCGCCCCCCGTCATGGCCGCCCCCACCATGCTGCGCGCCGCGCCCGCGGCCGCGCCCCAGCCCCCGCCGCTCGCCGCCCTGCCCGCGGCGCTGCCGGCTGCCTCCCCCGGCCGGGTCGCCTTCAGCCTGCCCGCCCCGGTCTCGATCCGCGGCGGGGAGACGGCGAACCTGCCCTTCCTCGATGCCGCCCTGCCGGCCGAGCGGATCTGGTGGGTGCAGGACCTCGCGGCGCGCCACCCGCTGAACGCGGTGCGCCTGACGAACACCACCGGCCATGTGCTGCCGGACGGGCTGGCCGCCGTCTTCGGCGCGGGCGGCGCCGAGGCGGGGGCCTGGCTGGGCGATGCCGAGCTGCGCGCCCTGGCGCCGGAGGAGCGGCGGATCCTCGCCCATGCGCGCGACCGCGACGTGCAACTCACCGCCTCCCAGGGCGGCAGCGAGCAGCCGGCGAAGGTGGCGTTCCGCCGCGGCGTGGTGGTGATCGGCCTCCTGCAGCGGGAGGAGACGGCGCTCGCCATCGAGCCGCGCGGCGGGCGCGGCCGGCTGGTGGTGGACCTGCCGCGCCGGCCGGGTGCGACGCCGCTCTTCCCGGTGGCGGCGGAGGGCGATTTCGGCCTGCGGACCGAGGCGATGCTGGAAGGCGGGGCGACCACGCTCCGCTTCGCCTGGGCGCGGGAGGCGCAGCGGGAGGTGCCGCTCTTCGATGCCGGGCTCGGCGACCCGGTGCTGCTGCGCTGGCGCGACATCGATCTGGAGGAGAGCCTGCGCCGCCTGCCCGGCGGGCCGGGCAGCCTGGAGACGCTGCGCACGGTGCTGGAGCGGCTGCCGGCGGAAGCACCGGGGCGCGCGGCGCTGGCGGAGGTGGTGGCCGGCCTGGCCGAGGCGCGGCGGCTGCTGGATGCGGCGCGCGGCGCCATCCGCAGCCATGCCGTGGCGGAGGCCACGCTCGGCCGGGCCCGCGCGGCGGTGGAGGACCGCAGCGGCCCGGCGCGGGAGGAGGCGCGGGGCCGCCTGACCGAGGCGAGCCAGGCGGCGGAGCGGGCCGGCGCGGCGGCGGATGCGGCCTGGGAGGCCTGGCAGCGGGCGGTGCAGACGGTGCTGGCGCGGAGCGGCTGAAGGCCGGCCCGCCGCCCTACCGCCGCGCCAGGCTCCGGAGCGGCTCGCCCTTCGCCCAGCGGCGGAGGTTGTCGCAGAAGATCGCCGCCACCCGCTCCGGCAGCCCGTCCGAGGCCGCGGCGCTGTGCGGGGAGACGATGACGTTCGGCAACCCCCAGAAGGGGTTGTCGGCCGGCAGCGGCTCCTGCGTGAAGACGTCGAGGAAGGCGCCGGCCAGGTGCCCGTCCCGCAGCGCGGCCAGCAGCGCCGCCTCCTCCACCACCCCGCCGCGGGAGACGTTGATGAGGTGCCGCCCCGGCGGCAGCAGGGCCAGCGCGCGGGCATTGATCAGGCCGCGCGTCGTCTCGGTCAGCGGGCAGGCGAGGATGAGCCAGTCCGTCCGCGGCAGCAGGTCCGGCAGGGCGGCGAAGCCGGCCACCGCATCGAAGCCGGGCGGGATGCCGGCCTGCGCATCGCGGCGGATGCCGGTGGCACGCAGGCCGAAGGCGCGGCAGAGCCGGGCGATCTCCTGCCCGATCGGGCCGGTGCCGATGATCAGCGCCTCCTGGCCCTCGACATCGCGCGGCTCCGGCGCGGCGTAGAGCGGTTCCCAGGCCCGGCGCGCCTGGGCCTCGGCGGCGCGCGGGAATTGCCGGGCGAGCGCCATCAGGCCGGTGATGGCGGTCTGCGCCACCGCGGGCGCGCTGGCGCCGGCGCTGTTGGTGACGCTAAGGCCGCGCGCCAGCATCTCCTGGTAGACGGCGAGGTCGGTGCCGGCCGAGAAGGTCTGCACCCAGCGGAGCGCGGGCGCGGCCTTCAGGTAGGCGACGAAGCGGAGGAAGCGGGGGTCCAGCCGGTGGCGCGTGCCGCCGGCGAAGAGGTCGCGGGTGACGAAGGCGATCTCCGCGCCGGCCGGGTCGGGCAGCGGGCCCTCCGGCGCGACGGGGACAAGCTCGGCCATCGGCACGGCTTCCCGGATGCGGGTGCCGTGCCTTGCCGCGGCGACATCGGACAGCAGCACCCGCATCATGGCCGGCTCAGTCGCGGTAGCTGGGATCGATGCGGTCCAGCTTGCGCAGCAGCGCCGGCCAGTCGAGCACGCCGAAGGGCCGGCGGACATGCGGCTGGTAGTTCATGTAGGTCTTCTCGACGATATCGTCCGGCACCTTGATCATCGGGCTGTTGCAGGACATCGCCGCGATCTGCGTCCTGCAGGACAGTTCCAGCCGGTGCAGCGCGTTGAAGGCCTCCGGGATCGTGCGGCCGACCGTCAGCAGGCCGTGGTTGCGCAGGATCATGGCGTTGTTGTCGCCGAGGTCGCGCACCAGCCGCTCCTGCTCCGACAGGTCCAGCACCACGCCGTTGAAGTCGTGATAGCTGATCTTGGCGAAGCGCATGCTGGTCTGGGTGTTCGGCAGCAGCCCGCATTCCAGCGTGGAGACCGCCATGCCCGCCCAGGTATGGGTGTGCGCGACGCAGGCCAGGTCGTGCCGCGCCTTGTGGATGGCGGAGTGGATGACGAAGCCCGCGCGGTTCACGCCATACTGGGTGTCGCCCGGGAATTCCGGCGCCAGCAGGACATTGCCGTCATGGTCGATCTTCATGAGTGAGGAGGCGGTGATCTCCTCATACAGCATGCCATAGGCATTGATCAGGAAGGCGTCCTCGCCCGGCACGCGGACGGAGACGTGGTTCGCGATCAGGTCGCTCATGTGGTAGAGATCGACCAGGCGGTAGCAGGCCGCGAGATCGACGCGGGCCTGCCACTCCTCCGCGCTGACCTTGTGGCGCATGGACGGCACGCGCCAGGTGGTTCCGTCGAGCATGTCCGTTTCCTCCTATGTCAGTTTGCCGGCCGGCTTCACGCCCTCGGCCGTGCCGCCCTCAGCCGATCCGGCCCTTGCCTTGCCGGCCGGATTCACGCCCTCGGCCGTGCCGCCCTCAGCCGATCCGGCCGGGAACCCGTAGAGCCGGGCGGGATTGTCCACCAGCACGGCCCTGAGCGTCGCGGCGTCCGGGCACCACTCGGCCAGCGTGTCGGCCAGCGCCGCATCCTCCGGCACGGGGCGGTCGAAATACGCGATATGCGGCCAATCCGTGCCCCAGACGCAGCGCGCGGCATTGGCGGCCAGCAGCGCACGGGCGAATGGATCGGCCCCGGACAAGGGCGCCTCGCCATGGGTGATGCGGTCGGCGCCGGAGATCTTGGTCCAGGCCCGGCCATCCCGCAGCAGGTCGCAGAGGAGGCGAAAGCCGGGATGGTCCAGCGCGTCCTGCCGGGTATCGATGCGGCCCATATGGTCCACCACCAGTTCCATCCCGTGCCGCTCGAGCGCCGGCAGCGCCTCGGCCAGGTCGCGGGCATGGATCCAGATCTGCAGGTGCCAGCCGCGCTCCCGGAGGCGCGGGCCGAGCGCCTCCAGGCTCTCCATCCCGACGCCGTTGCGGTAGGTGCGCTCACCGGCGGCGCCGCGCAGCAGGTTGAGGCGCAGCCCCCGCACGCCGGCCGCCGTCATCTCGTCCAGTTCGCGGTCGGTCGTCTCCGGCGGCAGCACGGCGACGCCGCGGAAGCGCGCGGGGTGGCGCCGCAGCGCATCCAGCATGGCCGAATTGTCGGTGCCTTGCGCGCTGGCGGTCACGATCACGCCACGCTCGAAGCCGAGCGCCTCGAGATGCGCGAGGAAGGCCTCCACCGGCGCCTCCACCGGCGTGTAGCTGCGGTCCTCGGCCAGCGGGAAGCGGCCATAAGGGCCGAAGACATGCACATGGCTGTCGCAGGCGCCCGGCGGCACGGCGAAGGCGGGGCGCCGGCCGGGCGGCAGGTATGGGACGCAGGGGCGGGTCACGGGCGCCGCACCCCGGCGGCGGGCATCGCGCTCATCGCCCCTTGAAGACCGGCTTGCGCTTCTCGGCGAAGGCCGCCGTCGCCTCCCGGTAGTCCTCCGTCCCGGCGACCACGCCGGTGCAACTCGCGGCGAAGGTCAGGGCTTCCGCGAAGGAGCTGTTCGCGCCCTGGCGCACCATGCGCTTCATCAGCCGGATCGCGACCGTCGGGCCATTCGCCAGCCGCTCGGCCACCGCCATGGTGTGGGACATCAGCTGGTCATCGGGCAGGACCTTGTTCACCAGCCCAATCCGCTCCGCCTCCTCGGCCGCGACGAAATCGCCGAGCCAGAGCATCTCCAGCGCCTTGGGCGTGCCAATCAGCCGCGGCAGCATCCAGGCGCCGCCATCCCCGGCGACGAAGCCCACCTTGATGTAGCTCTCGGCGAAGCGCGCGCTCGCGGCGGCGAAGCGCAGGTCGCCCATCAGCGCCATGTCCATGCCGGCGCCGGTCGCGGCGCCGTTCACCGCGACGATATAGGGCTTGTCCAGCTCCTGCAGGGTCAGCGGGATGCGGTGGACGTGGTTGATCAGGTACTGCCCGCGGTCCCAGGCGGTCTGGCCGCCGGCGGCGTTCCGCGCCATGCGCTTGACGTCGCCGCCCGAGCAGAAGATGCGGCCCGCCCCGGTCAGCACCACCGCGCGGATCGCGTCATCGGCGATGCATTCGCGCAGCGCCCGCTCCCACTCCGCCAGCATCTCGGTGGTGAAGGCATTGCCGCTGTCGGGACGGTTCAGGGTGATGGTGGCGATCCCGCCACTGGTCTCGAACAGCAACTCGCTCACGGCGCTTCCCCCTCAGTTGCGGGAAGCTTAGGGGTGGTGAGCTGCCCCCTCAAGCCGCGCGGTCAGGGCGATGCCTGGGCCGCCCGCACCGCGCGCCGCAGCTTGGCAATGCCGGTGCGGACATGGCCATTGCCGCAAAGCCGCTCGCCCTCCGCCGCCAGGCTGCGGGAGGGCTCCTGCCGCGCCGCCGGCAGGGTGGCGAGGCGCGTCACCAGGCTGCTGCAATATTCCCGCGTGTCGGTGGTGACGCGCGGGCTCGGCTCCGCCGCGGCGGAAACCACCAGGGCGAGGAGGATCGCAGGGGGCGTCAGGGCAGCCGTCATCGCGGTCCGGACAGTGACCCCATGGGGATCAAGGGGTAGTGGGCGGAACATGACGCTTCGGTCATGCACCGGGCAGCCGGATCACCACCCGGAGACCGGGCGGCTCCCGCCCCGGCACCGCATCCGCCAGCAGCAGCTCGCCGGCATGCATCTGCGCGACCGCCCGCACCAGGGAGAGGCCGAGGCCGGAGCCCGGCGTGGCGCGCGCCCGGTCGGCCCGGAAGAAGCGATCGCCGGCCTGCTTCCGGTCCTCGGGCGAGAGGCCGGGGCCGTCATCCGCCACCGCCACCTCGATCCCCCGTGGCGTCGCCGCGGCGGAAAGCCGCACCGTGCCGCCCGGCGGGGTGAATTTGATGGCATTGTCCAGCAGGTTCGCCACCGCCTGCAGCAGCAGGTCGCGGTCGCCGACCAGGTCCAGCCGCCCCGGCAGGTCGGTGGTCAGGTGCTGGCCGCGCGCCTCGGCCGTCGCCTCGTAGATCTCCGCCGCATCCGCCAGCAGCGGCACCAGGTCGAGCGGCGCGAAGGCGGCGCGCCGGGCGCCCGCCTCGGCCTCGGCGATGCGCAACAGGGCCTGGAAGATGCGGCTGATGCCATCGAGGTCGGCGATGCCCTGCTCCACCGCCGCGCGCAGCGCCTCCTCGTTCTCCGCCGTTGCCAGCGCATCCTCCAGCTTGGCGCGGGCGCGGGCGATCGGGGTGCGCAGGTCATGCGCGATGGCGTCCGAGACGCCACGCACCCCCTCCATCAGCATGCCGATGCGGTCGAGCATGGTGTTCATCGTCTGCGCCAGCCGGTCGAACTCGTCCTCGCGGCCGGACAGGGCGACGCGGGAGGAGAGGTCGCCTCCGGCGATCGCCGCGGTGGTGACGAAGGCCGGGCGCATGCGGGCCTGCAGCGCGGCGCGGATCAGCCAGGCCCCGGCCAGCGCGAAGACCAGCACGGCGCCGGACGCCCAGACGAAGCCCTCGGTCAGCAGCCGGCGGAGCTCGCTGCGCTCGGTCTCGTCCCGGCCGATCAGCAGCCGCAGGCCCGGCAGCTCGATCCGGTGCAGCCGGGCCTCGGCCTCCGTGCCGTCATGCAGCACGCTGATGCGGAACCAGGGGCCGGTGTCCTGCGCCTGCCTCGGCCAGCTGTCGAGATTGCCGGCGAGCCGACGCCCGCTCTCGCTCTCCATCAGCAGGTAGATGGTCTCGTTGTCGACATCGACCGCGAGCCGCTCCTCGATCGCCTCGGCGAGGCCGGCCGGCCCGGCCTCGCGCCAGCGCTCGGCGAGGGCGATGGCATCGGCCCGGATGGCGGCATCGGTCTGGCGGTCGAGCGCGCCGGTGGTCGCCCACCACATCACGGCGACCAGCGCGATGGCGGCGGCGGCGAACATCGCGGCGAAGAGGGCGGCGAAGCGGAAGCCCGCGCTCTTCAGCAGGCGCGGCGGGCGGAGAGCCAGGCTGGCCGGGACCGGCGGCGCGGCCGCCCGCCGGCCGGAGGACCGCGCCATCCCGCTGATCGCGGAGCGCCCGCTCATCCTGCCTGCCGCCCCGGGCCGACGCCCGAATCATGCTTCCCGCATGCCGGGGGCAGGGTCCGCCCGGCGCGCGACCACCAGGCCGCAACCGCATGGCGCATGCCGGATGGTTCCCCCCCCGATCCTGCGCGCGGGGCGCAGCCGTCCATGCCATGGCGGATGGCGCTCATCTCTGGGCGCAATCCGCTGGTGCTCTTTGTTTTTCGGGCAGCCCCATGCGTCCGGTCGTTCACGGCCTGCCGCGATCCGCTCTAGGGCTCCGCCCGGATCATGTAGCCGGCGTTGCGCACGGTATGGATCAGCGGCCTGTCGAAGCCCTTGTCCAGCTTCTGCCGCAGGCGGGAGACATGGACGTCGATCACATTGGTCTGCGGATCGAAATGGTAGTCCCAGACCTTCTCCAGCAGCATGGTGCGGGTGACCACCTGCCCGACATGGCGCATCAGGTGCTCCAGCAGGCGGAACTCCCGCGGCTGCACCTCGATCCGCTTGCCCGCCCGCGTCACGGTGCGCGACAGCAGGTCGAGCTCCAGATCGGCCACTCGCAGCTTCGTCGCCGGCGCATCCACCGAGGGACGCCGCCCCAGTGCCTCGACCCGCGCCAGCAGCTCGGCGAAGGCGAAGGGCTTGGTCAGGTAGTCGTCGCCGCCGGCCTTGAGGCCCTTCACCCGCTCATCCACCGCCGAGAGGGCCGAGAGGAAGAGGACGGGGGTGCGGTTGCCCTGGCTGCGCAGCGTCTCGACCAGGCGGACGCCGTCCACGCCCCCCGGCAGCATGCGGTCCAGCACCAGCATGTCGAATTGCTCGGAGGCCGCCAGGAACAGGCCGTCCCGGCCATTCGTCGCGTGCTCGACCGTATGGCCGGCCTCCTGCAGGCCCTTCCGCACGAAGCGCGCGACCTCGGCATCATCCTCGACCAGCAGAATCCGCATCATTCTCCAATCCTCGTCCGCGCCGGCCGGCGGCAGCCTTAGAGCAGATGGCCGCAGAGTTGAAACGCTCGGAAGCGTGACCCTGCCCTTCCAGACAATGGCCCGGACATCCCCGGGCCGCACGGCCAGCCTGAAGATGGTCCAGCCGGCGGCCGCGCCCGGGGACATTGCCCGGGGCAGGCACCGCCGGCGCGCCGGGTGCGATCCCTTCTGACCGTGGTCCGGCTTACCGCGGCCTGCCGGGCACATGTATTCTACATCATCCCGGAGAGGCTGGAGTCACGCCCCGCCAGCCTGCCGCCCCGGATTCCAGGCGGGACTCGGCCCCCGATGGCGCCGCCCCGGCGGCCGGACCGCCTCAGCCCGCCCCGGGCCGGCGCCCGACCTGGACCGGCAGCTCGCGCTCCCGTCCCTCCCGCAGCACGGTCAGCCGCAGGGTCTGGCCGGGCGGCACCGCCGCCACGGTGCGGACCAGGGCGCGGGAGGTCTCGACGCGGTCGCCATTGATGGCCACCACGATATCCCCCTGCCGGAGCCCGGCCCGGCCGGCCGGGCTGTTCCGCTCGATGCCGGCGATCAGCACGCCGCGCCGGCCGTCCCGCCCCTCCGCCGGCACCACATCCTGCACCGAGACGCCGAGCCAGCCGCGCTCCACCCGCCCGTCGCGGCGGAGCTGCTCGATCACCGGCCGCGCCAGGTCGGAGGGGGTCGCGAAGCCGATGCCGGCCGAGGCGCCGGAGGGCGAGTAGATGGCGGTGTTGATGCCGATCACCTCACCCGCCGCATTGAACAGCGGCCCGCCGGAATTGCCGGGGTTGATGGCGGCATCGGTCTGGATGAAGTCGTCGAAGGGCCCGGCGCCGATCTCCCGCCCGCGCGCCGAGATGATGCCGGAGGTGACGGTGCCGCCCAGGCCGAAGGGATTGCCCGCCGCCAGCACCCAGGATCCGATCCGGGCATTGGCCGAGGCGCCCCAGGTCACCGCCGGCAGGGGCCCGCGCGGCTCGATCTTCAGCAGGGCAAGGTCGGTGAGCTCATCCGTGCCGACCACGCGCGCGGGGTGCTCGGAGCCGTCCTGCAGCGCGACCACCACGCGGCTTGCACTGCCGACGACATGGTTGTTGGTGACGATGAAGCCTGTCGGGTCGATGATGAAGCCGCTCCCGGCCCCCACCGTCTCCTGCCGCCGGTTGCGCTGGCGGTCGCGGAAATAACGCTCGAAGGGTGTGCCGCGCAGCTCGGGCGGGACGTCCATCCGCTGCTCGGAGGTGACGGCGATGTTGACCACGGCCGGCTGCACGCGCTCTGCCAGGTCGGCGAAATCGGGCAGCAGGCCGCGCTGGGCCGCGGCGGGGGCCGGGGCGCAGGCGGCCAGCGGCAGCAAGGGGCCCGCAAGGGCCAGGAGGGTGGCGGCCAGGCCGAGCCTGCGGCGCGGCAGCGGGGCGGAGGACAGGGTGGTGATTCCTCGGGGGGTTGGCAGGCAGGCCGCCCCTCGCAGGACGGCGCTGCTCTGGACGCAATTCTGGGCGGCTGCGGCTGTTCCTTCAACCTCCCGATGGCATGAGCACAAAGGCGGAATGAGACCGCCCGCTTCCGGATCCTGCCGCAGGGGTGCCTGACACCGCGTTACCTCCCGCCACCGGCCCGGCCACCGGCGCCATCCTCCCGTCGCGCGCGGCCTGCCTGTGGATGCCGGGAACCGTGCCCGGCCTCTCCGCCGGCCGCCGATGGGACGACCGGAGAGCATGCCCGAATCCGGCCGGCCAGGGCACGGGGGCAGCGGCCCGGTGGCGGGGTGCGGTCGGTGGCGCGGCTTCCGCTGCGGCCGGGGCCCGGCTAACCAGGGCGCATGGACGCCGCCGGGAATGTGATACTGGAACTGCAGGGGCTGACGCGGCGCTTCGGCGCGACCCTCGCGGTGGATCAGGTGAGCCTCGCGGTGCCGGCGGGCCAGATGCTCGGCATCATTGGCCGCTCCGGCGCCGGCAAGTCCACCCTGCTCCGGCTGGTCAACCGGCTGATCGAGCCGACCAGCGGGCGCATCCTGTCGGAGGGGCGGGAGGTGACCGCGCTGCGCGGCCAGGCGCTTCGGGCCTGGCGGCGGGACTGCGCCATGGTCTTCCAGCAGTTCAACCTGGTGCAGCGGCTGGACGTGCTGGGCAATGTGCTGATCGGCCGCCTCGCCCACCAGCACGGGCTGCGCCGCGCCCTGGTGCTGCTGGCCGGCGCCTTCACCGCCGGGGAACGCGCCATGGCGCTCGCCGCGCTCGAGCGCTTCGGCCTGCTGGAGGTTGCGCTGCAGCGGGCGGAGACGCTCTCGGGCGGGCAGCAGCAGCGGGTCGCGCTCTGCCGCGCCCTGCTGCAGCAGCCGCGCCTGATCCTGGCGGATGAGCCGATCGCCTCGCTCGACCCCGCCAATGCGCGGGTGGTGATGGAGGCGCTGCGGCAGGTGAACCGGGAGGAGGGGATCACGGTGCTGGTCAACCTGCACCACCTCGACACCGCCCGCGAATACTGCGACCGCATCCTGGCCATGCAGGCCGGGCGGGTGGTGTTCG
>JAESGY010000606.1_pt1 | contig 11282 bp, 14 predicted proteins | sample 9269841 | NCBI WGS metagenome assembly JAESGY01 (sample SAMN17022865, study PRJNA683097) | algae metagenome | isolation source: Spirirestis rafaelensis WJT71-NPBG6 and co-occurring heterotrophs from... | place: USA: Pinto Wells, Joshua Tree National Park, Colorado Desert, CA | collected 2006-08-15 | reverse complement strand
ACGTAGCTGGATCGCGCGACGGACTGCCTCCGTCGTGGTGGCGCTGCCGTGAAGAACCTGGCCCATAGCGCTTCCCTTGCAAAATGGTGGTCAATCGTACCACCACATCGCGGGATCAAACACCTAGCAGCCGTCAGGCGGTTGTACGGCAGGCGCTTGCCTTGGCTCCCTTTGGGCGTCTTGCTTAGTGGCACACGGTGCGGCGATAGACCTGCCAACCCCAGGCTGGCACCCATTCACGCCAGCTGTCAGTCACGCAGGTTCGCCCCACAAGAGGACCGGCGTAGACTGGATAAGGGGCTGCGACATAAGCTGGTCCCGGCACGGGATAAGACGGGCGTGCCCCGGCAGCCAGCGCCGTCCCAAGGGCAAACCCGGTCAGCGCACCGACGGCTGCGGCAGGGCCGGGATGCCAGTCCACATGATGGTGCCAGGCTCCATGGCGCCAATGCGCGGAAGCAGCGGTCGGCGCCGTCGCGGCCGAAGCGAGGGACACTGCGACGAAAGCAGCTTTGATGAGACTCTTCATCATCGATCCTCCATTGCGCGTGTCGAATGCGATCACGAACAGATCAGAGCAGAGAGGCCGGAGAGCCAGAACGCTCTCCAGCCCGTAAACCTTATCGTGCTAGGTTCTCTGGCTTGTTGTGGATCATCCACAGTTCAAGGGCAGCAAGCGCCGCAACCGCGAGGCCTACGCCCAGGTGACACGCCATCGCGCTTGTCACACCCGAGAACCCCAGCGCCCACGGGGCGACGGCGGCCCAGAGGCCCAGGGCGAGGCTGGCCCAGCCTTCCCATTCGTGTGGCTGGATGAGCCCTGTCAGGGCGACCATGATCGCGAGAACACCGATCAGGCTGGCGCTCCACAGCGCCGTCTGCTCGCCCGAGAAGCCAAACAGCCAGGGCGAGGCGACAAGGAAAGCGCCACCCAGCGCGGTGATGATGTTGATCGCAGTGAGTTCACTCCAGTGTTTCATGCTCTTCATTGTTGACCTCCTTTGTCAAAGTCAGGGTTAGTGATAATGCACCGGTGCAGGTGCGCTCCCGACCGGCGGTTCGATTGCTGTTCCACCGGACGGAAAGGGCTGAGCAAGCTCCCGAACAGGAGGCTTGCCGAAATCGACCATGTCGGCGTCCGCTCGTGTGAGGCGCCTGATCAATCGCTGCCGGAGCACAGCAGGATCAATCCGTTCGGCAGCAATTTCGCGCAATGCGACCACGGTGGCCTTTTCATCGCCAGGTCCGATCAGCGGCTCCGCGCCATTCCAGAGGTCCCGCGCCCGCTGAGCAGCGAGAATGACCAGCTCAAACCGGTTCGGCACGACCTGTTCACAGTCTCTCGTGGTGATGCGAGCCATGAATTCCTCCTATGCCGTAGGTTTGTCCGTCGACGGGGTGTTTACGGTAAGAAACACCTGTGTGCGCTCGATCTGATCGAGCATCAGGTGCGCCGACCTGACCTCGTCGTAACGGGACGGTTTGCCGGCCGCAGGAGACTCGTCGGCCTCCACCACCAGCAGCCATTCGTCCCAGGCCCAGCGGCGCAGGATCTCGCGCTTGTCCTCCATCGAAAGGCTTGGATCGTGAACCACCTCCGACGGCGAGGCAAAGACGCTTGCCGGGTTGACGAGAGCCCGATCTAGGTCGGACCGGCGGCCGATAATGGCCACGCCATACCGGGCGTCCATCCAGGCCAGCGCAGTGGCTGACATATAGAGCTCTTCCGCCTTGCGCTGCTGCGCCTCGTGTTGATTACGCTCCCGCTCCGAGCAGGTGGCCGCAACGGCCTCTCCCTGAACCCGGTAAGCCAATCCTTCGCGCTCGGCATATGCGACCGCCTCCTCCTGCGAGCCGAACGTAAGCTCGACCTGCGTGAGAGGATCGTCGTCCGCCGTCCAGCCCATGAGAGGTTCGATGGTCTGAGGCAGGCGTCGCTCACAGCGCAAGCCCCATTGGCCCGTTCCAGCCCGGCCGGAGGTTGTGACCGGCCGCGTGCGGCGAAAGATCAGTGCCTGCGCATCCTGTGGCCAGGGCTGACCCGGGATCAGGCGGGAGAGCGGCGGCTGATTGTGTCCGATTTCGAGAACGCGCTGGTTCATGTGACCCTCCATCACGGCCGACCTAGTGCCGAAGCGTCCGACGAACCCTCTTTCGGTTCTTGTTCCCGCGGATGGTTTGGACCGCGCTGAGGTATTCCCCGGCCGCGGTCGGATCGAAGAGTGCAAGTGCCTCGATGACGGCATCGATGTGGGACTTCACCCCCAGATCGGGCATGACCTTGCCGGCGACCTGCTCGATCACAAGCTCGTCGCGAGCCCATGACAGCAGAATGGTCCGCTTCTCCTCGTCGCTGAACCAGGGATGCTCGACGACGTCCCGTGGGTGACCGAAGATGCTCACCGGGTCAACCAGCGCCTCCACGAACGAGGGTTCGGAGACGCCAGGCGACATGACCTGAGGAACAGGGGCGGGACTGGTGTCTGGTTTCAACCTTCTCCATGATCATCCTCCCTCATATGAGCGAAGGAAGGCACGGGGCAGCCGCGCAGGCCTGCCCCGCGCCGAGTCCGGTGATTAGTGCTTCTTCTTGCCTTTCCCATCGATCGGGATGCGCTTGGCCTTCTCCTGCGCCTTGGCGGATTTCGGCAGGGTGACGGTGAGCACGCCGTTGTTGAACGACGCCTCGATCTTGTCCTGCTCGACCGTCAAGGGAAGGGGGATGACGCGTTCGAAGCGGCCATAGGAGCGCTCGCTGAAGCGGCGCTCCTTGTCCTCGGTTTCAGCCTTCTTCTCGCCGCGGATGGTCAGAGCATCCTCGTCAACAAGGACCTCGACGTCTTTCTCATCCATGCCTGGCAACTCGGCTGAGACACGAACGTCCTTGTCGGTCTCGACCGCCTCGATGCTGGGCCAGCCACTGCGCCCGAGCAGCGAGGGCATCCCGGTCTCGAAGCGGCTGAACACGTCGTCGAACAGCCGGTTCATCTCGCGGTGGAGGGTCAGGAAAGGATTGACGTCATCACCGCGCATGGTGCTCGGGACCGCCGATCGTTCATTGCGGCCCCAGGGAATGAGATCTCGCATGTTCATTGTCTCCTCCTTTCATCGATCTGACTTGAGCGACCACATGGGTCCAGTGCCGGTTTTCCGGCACCGCTACACCCAGGAGCGAGGTACCTGCCTTAGGCGGTCTTGCTTTCCTGCTGCGGCTCGCGCTCCATGAGCTGAGGCTGATTGTCCTGAGTGAGCGCCTTCGAGCCCTTGCCGGAAGCAATTTCGATCCGGTGGGGCTTGAGCGCCTCAGGAACCTCGCGCTTGAGTTCGATCGTCAGCAGGCCGTTCTCGAGGCTCGCACCCATGACCTTCACATGGCTAGCCAGGTTGAAGGTCTGCTTGAAGGCGCGGGTGGCAATGCCACGATGCAGAACCTGCACGCCGTCGGGCTCAGGATGCTTCTGAGCGTTGACGAAAAGCTTGTGTTCTTGCTGAACGAGCTCGATCTCGTCAGGTGAGAAGCCCGCGACCGCCATGGTGATGCGGTACTGGTCTTCGCCTACCTTTTCGATGTTGTAGGGCGGCCAGTTGGTCATGGGTTCAACCCGGCTGACCTCATCGAGCATGTCGAGCAGCCGGTCGAAGCCGACCGTGGAGCGATAGAGAGGAGAAAGGTCGAAAGTTGTTCTCATAGCTACATCCTCCATTGAGCAACGTAACCACAAGAGCGCCGGACACCACCGGCGCCCGAGGTACCAAGCTGTTGAAAAGCCTTGGCATTGTTCGAGTTAGGAACGCTCCTTCGGCTTGTCAAGACCCCGTCCGACGGCCCGATAACGGGTGCTCATCCGCCATCTCGGATCTACCCGGTAGGATAGGTCCCCTGAAGTGGTGTAGCTCGACGGGAGCACAGCGGTCGGCCCGCGCGTCCTCAGTGACGCCGTAGCGGGCCGGGCGTTGTGCGGGTGGTCATCGGCGATTCCCGGTCAGGGTTGGGTTGCAACATCCACCTGCAACCGAAAGAACCCCCGATGACCACTCCCATGATGGACCTCAAGAGCCTGGTCGAGAAGACCCCGGACGCCGATCTGCTGCGCGAGATGATCAGCTTTGCGGCCGAACGGCTGATGGAGCTGGAGGTCGGCGCCCTCACGGGCGCTGCCTACGGCGAGAAGAGCTCGGAGCGCTTGTCCCAGCGCAACGGCTACCGCGAGCGCGACTGGCACACCCGCGCCGGCATGGTAGAGCTACGCATCCCCAAGCTGCGCACCGGCTCCTACTTCCCGGGCTTTCTCGAGCCGCGCCGCATGGCCGAGAAGGCGCTCACGGCCGTGATCCAGGAGGCCTACATCCAAGGCATCTCGACCCGCTCGGTGGACGATCTGGTCAAGGCGCTGGGCATGACCGGCGTCTCAAAGAGCCAGGTCTCGCGCCTGTGCGAGGAGATCGACGAGCGCGTGAACGCCTTTCTGGAGCGGCCGATCGAAGGCGAGTGGCCCTACCTGTGGGTCGACGCCACTTACGTGAAGGTGCGCCAGAACGGCCGCATCGTGTCGGTGGCGGTGATTGTGGCGTTAGGCGTCAACAGCGACGGCCGGCGCGAGGTGCTGGGCCTGGACATTGGTCCCTCGGAGGCCGAACCCTTCTGGACAGCGTTCCTGCGAAAGCTCGCCCGGCGCGGCCTGCGGGGTGTCAAGCTGGTGATATCGGATGCGCATGAGGGGCTCAAGGCGGCGGTGTCCAAGGTGCTCTGCGCCACCTGGCAGCGCTGCCGGGTGCACTTCATGAGGAATGCCCTGGCGCATGCAGGCAAGAATGGCCGGCGGGTGGTGTCGGCCTTCATGGCCACCGCTTTTGCCCAGAACACGCCAGAGGCGGCCCGGCAGCAGTGGCGGCAGGTGGCCGACCAACTCCGTCCCAAGCTGCCGAAGCTTTCCGCCCTGATGGGTGAGGCCGAGACGGATGTGCTGGCCTACATGAGCTTTCCGGCTCCCCATCGGACCAAGTTGCACTCGATCAATCCGCTGGAGCGGCTCAACGGCGAGATTAAGCGGCGAACGGACGTGGTGGGCATCTTCCCGAACGAGGCGGCGATCCGGCGGCTGGTCGGTGCAATCCTGCTGGAGCAGAACGATGAATGGACTGTGCAACGCGCCCGCTATCTCACACTGGAAACCATGGCCCCGATGAGCGATGATGGCCTCATCAGCCTGCCTGCCGTGGCAAACTGATTATCCCGGCTCTGGCCGGGTATCGTGCTGACCCGCCGTCAGTTACACCACGCCAAGGGGCACGATCTACCCGGTAGGCCTTGACGATGACGATTCAGCACCCACCTCGAAGACGGTTTCCCGGTTCCGAAGGAGATCGCACATGACCGACAGGCTGGCGCGGGAGGAGGTGAGGGCGCTCATCGGGCGTTCGGACGACCGGGTGGCGACCGAAATCCTGAACATCGGCGCAAGCTGGGCCGAACTGGCTGAGGCTAGGGGGTGGCTTGAGAACGACGAGGCGATGCTGAACGCGGGCTGGCCCATTCCCTCGGGGCACGTCGCCGGTCTGGTCGAGATGCTCCAAGCTGCTGACGAGGATCTCCCCGAGGTTCCAAAGCTCTGAAGCTTATTGTTGGATCAGCACGAGGATCCTTGCCATGACAACCGGATACCTCTTCGTAAAGCTTCGCGGCGTTGATGATGTCTCTGGCGTCATTCTTCCGGACATTGGCGACCGCCGCGCTCTGCTCCGCAAAGGAGCCGAGCTGCTCTCCCATCTCCACGCGGCTCCGGTGCGTCCGGAGGAGATCGAGCTGGTACCGTATTTTCCGCCGCAGTCGAAGACGGCTGTGGTCCGTCAGCCCAGTCAGCCCATTGGGCTGACGTGAGTGCAAACTCTTAGGCGGGTGCTGTAGGTCTCCTGGGTGACAGGATCTGTCGGTGGGTAGGGCGGGGAGGTGATCCTGCCTAGAGACAATCGTCTGCACTGGTTCGCTGGAACCAACCCTCGGCAATCTTTGTTGCCTTTTGGTAGGCTTCCGGATTGGTACGAGGTCCGCTCGGGTGGCACTAGTCCCCTAGGACGTTTTCTTAAGCTGATCTGGACCGGAGGCCTACGCGGCACGAACCGAGCTCTGCCGATTGAGTGCCCGAAGCCCAGAGTGCAATGCTCTGGGCTTTGTTGTGAGCACTATTGGCCGGCTCAGGCAAAACTCAACTCTCAGCAGCGACACTTTTAGAAAGCGGGACTAGGTCGTTCAACCCGCAAGATCCTGCCGCAGGGCATGCTGGGTGGAACAACTCCCGGACAGGACCAACAGACGGGCAGGAATTCCAAGAGATCAAAGGTTCGGTCGGCGAGGCTTCTGCCGTGAAGGAACGGATTCTGGAGCGTGTACCTGCTCTCCCAACTCCTCCCGTACCACGGAACCATCGGTGCCGACGATCGCCCGCCAGACTGCCCTGCCGCAACGCAGCGTCAACCGCCATGATCCGGCATCTTCGCCCTCGCCCGCCTCTACCAGACTTGTCACAAGACCTGATTTCAAGCGGTGGCGGAGTTCCTCAGCGGAAAGACTGAGCTTTGGGGCAAGCTCGTCAGGATCCAGCACATAGTCACCATTACTGTCACGCTCGATGCGCATCGGACAACCTCCGCCTGAGCCTGCCGTTGATCGGGCAGGGCACGATGGAGATTGCTCCATCCTCGTGAGCAACGGGAAGATGCCCAGGTTTTAGCCCGGGCATCTTCCGTGCCACTCCGCAGCCGCTTAGTAGTCCATGCCGCCCATGCCCCCACCCCCCGGCATCGCCGGAGCCGCTTCCTTCTTCGGCAACTCGGCGACCATGGCTTCGGTCGTGACGAGCAGGCCGGCCACGGATGCGGCATCCTGCAGAGCCGTGCGCACGACCTTCGCCGGGTCGACGATGCCAGCCTGGACCAGATCAACGAACTCCTCAGCTTGGGCATCAAAGCCGTAGGTGTCGGACTGCGCGTTGTCGGTGATCTTACCGACTACGATCGAGCCCTCGACGCCGGCGTTCTCGGCGATCTGACGGATCGGAGCCTCAAGGGCGCGCAGCACGATCTTGATGCCGGCCTGCACGTCCGCATTGTCGGTCTTGAGCTTGGCCACCGCCGCCTTGGCGCGCAGCAGAGCCGTCCCGCCGCCGGGAACGATGCCCTCTTCCACCGCAGCTTTGGTGGCGTGCATGGCATCGTCAACGCGGTCTTTCTTCTCCTTCACCTCGACCTCGGTCGAGCCGCCGACGCGGATCACCGCGACGCCGCCCGCGAGCTTGGCGAGGCGCTCCTGGAGCTTCTCGCGGTCGTAGTCCGAGGTGGTCTCCTCGATCTGCGCCTTGATCTGGCCGACGCGGGACTCGATGTCCTGCTTCTTGCCCGCGCCATCGATGATCGTGGTGTTCTCCTTCTCCACCCTCACTCTCTTCGCGCGCCCGAGCATGTCGAGGGTGACATTCTCCAGCTTGATGCCGAGGTCTTCGGAGATGGTCTGGCCGGCGGTGAGAACGGCGATGTCCTCGAGCATGGCCTTGCGGCGGTCGCCGAAGCCCGGAGCCTTCACGGCGGCGATCTTCAGGCCGCCCCGCAGCTTGTTCACCACCAGGGTAGCAAGGGCCTCGCCCTCGATATCTTCCGCGATGATGAGGAGCGGCTTGCCGGCCTGCACGACAGACTCGAGGATTGGCAGCAGCGACTGCAAGGACGAGAGCTTCTTCTCGTGGATGAGAATGTAGGGATCCTCAAGCTCGGCAATCATCTTCTCGGCGTTGGTGATGAAGTACGGGGAGAGATAGCCGCGGTCGAACTGCATGCCCTCGACGACATCGAGCTCGGTCGCCGCCGTTTTGGCTTCCTCGACGGTGATCACCCCCTCGTTGCCCACCTTCTGCATGGCTTCCGCCAGCATGCGGCCGACCTCGACATCACCGTTGGCCGAGATGGTGCCGATCTGAGCGATCTCTTCGGACGAGGCCACCTTCTTGGCACGGGCTTGGATGTCCTTGATGGCTTCAGCCACAGCCAGGTCGATGCCGCGCTTGAGGTCCATAGGGTTCATGCCGGCGGCAACCGCCTTGGCGCCCTCGCGGACGATCGCCTGCGCCAGAACCGTCGCGGTGGTGGTGCCATCGCCCGCCACAGTGCTCGTCTTCGAGGCCACTTCGCGCACCATCTGAGCGCCCATGTTCTCGAACTTGTCGGAAAGCTCGATCTCCTTGGCGACCGTCACGCCGTCCTTGGTGATGCGCGGAGCCCCGAAGCTCTTTTCCAGCACCACGTTGCGGCCCTTAGGACCCAGCGTCACCTTCACGGCGTCGGCCAGAATGTCGACACCGCGCAGCATCTTCTCGCGGGCCTCGGATGAGAATTTGACTTCCTTAGCTGCCATGGAACTCACCTCTCGATTTGATGGATTTTACATCTGCTCGTCGTGAGCATCCCGGGGATTGGGTTTCTAGTCCAGGATGCCCATGATGTCGGACTCCTTCATGATGAGGAGATCCTCGCCGCCAACGCGCACTTCAGTGCCGGACCACTTGCCGAACAGCACGCGGTCACCAGCCTTTACGTCGAGGGGCTGGATCTTGCCGCTCTCGTCACGGGCACCCGGACCAACGGCGATCACCTCACCCTGCTGCGGCTTTTCCTTGGCCGTATCCGGAATGATGATGCCGCCAGCCGTTCTCTCTTCCGGCTCGATGCGGCGAACGACGATGCGGTCGTGTAGCGGACGGAATTCCATCGAAACACCCTCCTGCCTTAGCGGTTTAACCTGGATTGTTAAGCTTGGCACTCTCGATAGATGAGCGCTAAACCGCTATCGACATAGTAAGGCTCCTGTGGCCGTCAAGAGCCTTGGAAGCCTCAAGCCCGAGAACGTCCTGGCGCGACAAACGGCTCAGCGGTGCGCTGTATTCAGCGACAGCCGAAACCCTAAAGTCGATCAGCGGAGAGCGTGGATTTGTATTCGCTGTCGGTCACTGCCTGCTCGCCTCTGCAATCCAGCGGTTCAGTGAAGTTGGATCCATCATGCCGGCCTGCCGTGAGACGATCTGCCCGTTCCTGAACGCAAACAGCGCAGGGATGCCCTGGATGCCGTACTCTGACGCAAGGCGGGGCTCCGCGTCGACGTTGACTTTGACGAAGCGGGCGGCTGGCTCGAACTCCTGGGCAGCTTGCTCGAAGACAGGAGCCATGGCGCGGCAGGGGCTGCACCACGGCGCCCAGAAATCGACTACGACGGGAATATCGTTGCGGGCAACATGGCGCTTGAACCGCTCGCCGCCGAGCTCGATCGGCTTTCCGGAAAAGAGGCTGGCACCACAGCGGCCGCATTTGGCCTCCTGGGCCGGCTTGGACCGTGGGAGGCGGTTGACGCTGTCGCAGGCAGGACAAACGATGTGGAACGTGTCAGACATTGTGCAAACTCCAGCTCATGTTCACGCACGAGAAGATGTAGATGCGACCTCCTTAAAATGCAGGATACCTGGTTGGTGGTAGCTGATCGCCTGCGCAACAGGTGTTCCGAGCCTCTCGGCGAGCATGGGGCCTCCTATCGAGGCGCAGGCCCGAACAGGTTGGCCTCTCGGACGCCATCGAGGGCGAACTGCACCGCGACGGATGCCAACAGAATGCCTGAGCCACAGGCGATGACATTGGTGCCAGTTACTACATACCGCTCCGGTCAATGTTGCGCGCCTCCTCAACCGCACTGCTGAGGCTCGGGCCGTGCGGAACGAAGCGCTTGAAGAGCCGGCTCGGGATCACGGACAAGACTGGCTCAACCGACCTTTCCGGGCGGATCCGGGAGACGAAGCGTTCGGGCACAGAAAGCGCCTAAGAGGCTGTTGAGCAATTTTATTGCTCGATGCAAGTAGTTGATTCAGAATAGGTTTTGGGCTGGACCGCTGCTGCGGATGTGGGCTGCTTCACGCGTCGGGAGCCCCTGCCATGGCCGTTTGTCTCTATGCCAGTGACTTGAGTGATGAGGAATGGACCGTGTTGGCGCCGCTGCTGCCGCGGAGCCGTCCCGCTGGGCGGCGGCAAACCTATCCGCTCCGGCGCATCGTCGATGCGATCTTCTATCTGCTGCGTACCGGCGCTCAATGGCGGCTGCTGCCGCACGAGTATCCACCCCGGTCTGCGGTCTTCTACCACTATGCCCAGTGGCGCGAGGACGGCACGTGGGAGCACGTGACCCAAGCCCTGCGCGAGAGTTATCGCTGTCGCATCGGCCGGGCGCGTCAGCCCACCGCCGCGATCATTGACAGCCCATCGGTCAGGACCACTGAGATGGGCGGACCGCGTGGGTACGACGGCGGCAAAAAGATCAACGGCCGCAAACGCCATCTGCTCGTCGACACGCAAGGCACGCTCCTGAAGAGTAAGGTGCATCCAGCTGACATCCATGACCATGCAGGGGCCGAACTCTTGTTGGAGGGCCTGCAGCATCTCTTTCCGGCCATCGAGCTGATGTGGGCCGACACCGCTTATCGAGGATTGAAGGATTGGCTGTGCAGAGCGCTCGGCTGGAGGCTGTCGATCCCGCAACACTGGTGGACAGGCGGGGTCTGGATGCGGGTTGGATCAGAGCCACTAACGCGCCCGAGCGGCTTTCAGGTGCTCGCGCGAAGGTGGGTCGTGGAGCGGACACTGGCTTGGCTCACCACCAACCGGCGGCTGGCCAAGGACTACGAACGCTTGGTCGAGACCGGCGAGATGCTGCTCTACCTCGCCATGAGCCGCATCCTGCTGCGCCGTCTCACGCGCAAACACGAAAGATAATTGCTCAACAGCCTCTAATACCAAGTCCCTGAAGGGCTGACTCGTTCGTGATTTCCCGGACTGGGGTGGGAGTGATCATGTCCATCGGACCGCGCAAGTGGACGCACGGGTTCTGAGCAATGGGACTTGGTATAACATCTCAGCGCTTGGTCTTGGGGTGGCTGACAGCCAAAGGTCCTACTGCACTTCCGGAGGCCGAGCGGTCCGAAGCGCCAGACCGGTCTTGCAAAAAATTCGCTCCAAAACCAGATCAAAGGCGCTGGCGGCTCCTCTGAGTGCCGGCGTCCTTTGTTGGCCAGGGGGACCAAAAGGACAGCTTCCTCGATTCTGGCGTGCCTCTGAGAGGGCGAAAGGTTTGATGGAGGTCAAGATGGATTTCGAGAAATACACCGAGCGCGCCCGCGGTTTCGTTCAGGCGGCGCAGAATCTGGCCATGCGGGAAGGACACCCGCAGCTGGCTCCCGGCCACATGCTGAAGGTTCTTC